>Ga0075152_10000153_pt1 | contig 54992 bp, 29 predicted proteins | sample JI61114C2DNA_FD_70964 | JGI IMG/M metagenome (GOLD analysis project Ga0075152, IMG submission 70964) | Wastewater effluent complex algal communities from Wisconsin, to seasonally profile nutrient transformation and Carbon sequestration -... | ecosystem: Engineered > WWTP > Effluent > Algae...
GCAGACCAGGCCACCGATCACCGCCCAGCGGCGCAGCGCCGCGTGAGCCGTCGGGTCGCCGCCCGCCGAGGCCCGCAGCCCGACCACCGTCGCCGCCGCCGAGGGCACCATCAGCGCCGCGTTCACGAACAGGTACGCGTAGTTGAGCAGCGCGAAGCCGCCGGTAGCGAACACGTGCGACAGCCCGGCCTCGAGCAGCCCGAGGTTCGTGTACACCAGCGCGTCGAACAGCAGCACCCGCGTGCGGCCGCGGTCGACCACCTCCACGGGCGCCGCCTGTCCCTCGGTACCTGTCCCTTTGGACCTGTGCGAAAGCACCACCGGCAGCAGCCCGACGAAGCCGACGATCAGCCCGGCCAGGATGCCCATCGCCGGGCCGAGCGCCCCATGCGGCCGGATCAGCGCCCCGGCGATGGCGCCGAGGGGCAGCGCCCACTCGAGCACGAAGCCTCGTCGCTCCTGGCCGGCGCGCTCGGCCAGGGCTCGCACCGCGCTGCCGATCGTCGACAGACTGACGGCGGCCGCGAACACCCACAGGGTCGGGTCGGCGAGCGCGTCGGCGCCGGCGATCAGCGCCAGTGCGATCAGCGCGATGACCGTGATGACCACGCAGGTGCTCGCCTCGGTTCGCAGCAGCTGGCGCGCGGGCACCTGCGCGGGCACCGGGATCCACCGCGCGCGAAACAGCGCCATGCCGAAGCCACGCGCCGCGCCGACGACGACGAGCCCGCGAAAGAACAGGTCGGCGTCGCCGCTGGCCCGCAGCTCGCGGGCGATCCAGAACTCGCGCAGCACGCCGAGGCAGAGGCTGACCAGCGACAGCCCCGCCATCCACAGCAGCGCCTTGCGCGTCTTGCTCAAGCCACCCGCTCGAAGGCCGCCCGCGCGAGGATCTCGTCCGCCATCACCAGGCGGAAGCGCCAGCCGGGGTGCAGTCGCAGGAACTCGTCGAAGGCCCGCAGCTCGTGCAGCCGGTCGGAGAACTCGTCGAAGAGCAGGAAGCTGCCCGGCACGATGTGCCGCTCCAGCGCGCGCAGCACCGTCGCCGTCGAGGTGTACAGGTCCGCGTCGAGGTGGACCACCAGGCGCTCGTGCGGCGGCACCTCATAAGCCGGCAGCGTCGCGTCGAACCAACCCTTGATGAACTTCACCCGGCGGTCGGGGAGCGCCGGCGCCTCGCCGCCGGTCGAGAAGGTGCCGCGGCCGTCGACGAGGGTCCAGTCCTCGGGCAGGCCCTCGAAGCTGTCGAAGCCGTGCAGCACGGCCTCCGGGTGGCGCAGCAGCTCGGACCACAGGCGCATCGACTCGCCGCGGTGGACGCCGAACTCGAGGTAGAGCACGCGCTGGTTCCCGACCTCCTCGGCGATCTTCTCGAAGATCTGGCGGCGGTCCTGGGCGCGGCGGCTGGTGTCGAAGTTGTGGGACGCCATCCAGCGCCCGACCTCGAGGTAGTTGAGCGCGGCGTTGAGGCGGTGGACCGTGCGCGCCGAGACGTGCACCCCCACCCGCGTCAGCCACGACTTGAAGCTGCGCTGGAGCTGGTCCTTGATCATGGGGTCTCCGTCGTCGTCGAGTCCTGAGGTCGCGGCGCGTTCTCGCGGTCGAGGACCCCGCGCCGGCGCAGCTTCTCCTCGTAGATGAGCAGGTCGATCAGCATCGGGTACCACAGCGCGTGCATGCCGGCGTGCATGAGGCCGGGCAGGCCGTCGCGCCAGGCGCCCTGGGCGACCACCGCGCGGAAGTTGTTGGCGAAGGGGCGGATGAACAGCGGCATCTGGTTGTAGGCCCAGCGGACGCCGATCATCCGCGCCGCCTTGGTGCGCAGGCCGAAGCCCTTGAGGCCGCGGGCGCGGTCGATGCCGTCGAGGTAGGCGAGCGCCTCCTTGCGGGCGTAGCCGACGTGCTTGATGAACCAGTGCGCGAGCGGCCGGGCGTCGCGGTGGATCATGCGGGTCTTGAGCACGGAGATCCGCAGCTCGCGGTCGTCGACGCGCTCGTTGATGCCGCGGCCGAAGCGGGCCCGCTCGGGACGCATCAGGCGCAGCACCATCGAGCGCGAGAACTCGCCGTGGGTCAGCTTGTGGCCGAGCACGCGCACGTCGAGGCGGACGTAGGCGCCGTCGACCTGGTCCTCGGCGCACACGCGCGAGACCTCGTCCCACAGCTCGGGCGTGAACTCCTCGTCGGCGTCGAGGAAGAAGATCCACCGGTAGCGCGCGGCCACCTGCTCGAGCGCGAAGTTTCGCTGGCTCGCGTAGTCCTCGAAGGGGTGGACGATGAACTCGGCCCCGTGCTCGCGGGCGAGCTCCGGCGTGCGGTCGCTCGACTCCGAGTCGACGATCACCACCGGCGCGCGGCGGCCGATCGACGCCAGCGCCTTCGGGAGGTTCAGCTCCTCGTTGAAGGTGAGCATCACCACCGCGAAGGGGGCCCGGGGGTCGCTCATGCCGGCTCCACGCTAGGGGGTTTCGTCGGCGACGGCAACGTCATGCGCAGGCTGGCGCCGATCGTCATCCCGAGCATCGGCACCAGGAAGTAGCTCTTGTAGGCCGCCGCGGTCACCAGATACACGAGCACGCTCACCGCGCCGCCGAGGATCGTCGCGCGCAGCGGGCTGGTGAGCCGCAGCGCTCGCCGGGCCATCCCCCACACCGGCATCGCGAACAGCGCCGAGCCGACCAGCCCGAACTTCCACAGGTGATACGCCAGCATGTTGTGGACGTAGGACACGACGAAGCCGTCGACCACGAACTCCGCGCCGAGCCCCGCGCCGAACACCGGCATGCGCACGAAGTACTCGAGGCACAGACCGATCTCCCTGACCCGGCCGTCGACCGTCGACTGGTTTCCGAGTCGCAGGTACTGGGCCCCGAAGTCGAAGGCGCTGGCCGTGAACAGCAGCACCAGCAGCGCGCCCACTCCGCCCACCAGCAGGCCGCGCGCGGGTCTGCGGACGTAGAGCGCCGTCAGCAGGCCGAGGACCAGGCCGAGGACCATGCCGCGGCTGACCGTCGCGACGATCGCCAGGACGAGCACCGCGAGCGCTGCGGCGAGAAGGCCGCGCTCGAGGCGGTTGCGGGCCTGGCGGTGCAGGAACGCCGCGCAGTACACGCCGACCAGCAGGTGTCCCGCGATGATCTTGAAGTAGTTGAAGGTCGAGCGGACCCGGCCGAGGTCGAAGCTCGGCATGCGCACCAGCGAGATCACCCCGTCGAGCAGGCACACCAGAAGGATCACCGCGAGCAACCAGCCCGGCCGCGAGGCTCCGCGACCGGCGCACAGGCCCAGCGCGAACAGCATGTAGGGCAGCGCGTCCTCCAGCGCCTGGCCGAGCGGGTTGCCGCGCAGCAGGCCGACCATCAGGCCGAGGCCGAGGCCCAGCAGCCACGGCGCCAGCATGGCCAGCTCGGCCCGGGCGGCGGCCGTCCGCAGGAAGCCGCCGAGCCCGGCCAGCCCGACCAGCCCGAGGAAGCCGACGATGGGGATCGTCAGCCCGTCCGGGAAGGTCGGCAGCGCCAGCGTCAGCAGCATCGCCGCCGCAGCGAGCAGGGTCGTGAACACGGCGCTGCACGGTACCACGGCCTGGCCGGCCGCGATCGGCCGGGCATCTTGCCGGGATCGGCAGTTGGCCGTCGATGCACGAGCCGTGATGTTGAGGTCCCGACGACACCTCGGAGCCCGCTGTCAAATTTTTGGAGATTCTCCGCGGCCGGGAATAAAAGCCCCGCGATCACCGGTCATCACCCCCTGGATCCAGGAGCCGATCAGGCCCCAAACTCCACCCCGATCCGTCGCCGTGACCCACCTGCGGGCCGGCAAAGTCGCTGCGAGGCCTTGCACGGGGGGGCTTCATTGCATAGCTTGCAGGTCTCGGGGATCGCCCGGCGACCCGTGCGGGATCTTGGTCATGCACCGGCAATGGTTGGACTGGCATCGACCGCTGCTGCCCGCGGCGGCCGCCTGGCTCATCAGCCAGCATAGCGACGGGAAGCGCTGCGACCTGCGGCAGGTCCGTTGCGTGCTGCCGGGGACCCGCGCCGGCAAGCTGCTCCTGCACGCCCTGCTGGCCCAGTGCGCCGCGGCTGGCCTGCGGCTGGTCCCCCCGCAGGTGCTGACCCCGGGGACCATGGTCGACCAGCTGGTCCCGCCGACCCCGGACACCGCCTCGGCCCTCGAGTGCACGCTCGCGTGGATGCACGTGCTGCGTGAGGCGGCCCCCGAGCAGATCGCCGCGCTCCTGCCGACGCGACCCGACGGCCAGGACTGGCCCGCCTGGCACGAGCTCGCCGCGCAGATCGGCGGCATCGTCGAGGAGCTGGCCGGCGAGCTGCTGAGCCTGCGCGACGTCGCCAAGGTCGCGGCCCGCATGGACATGGAGCGCGAGGCGCTGCGCTGGGCGATGCTCGAGCGGCTCAGCGATCGCTACCGCGAGCGCCTGCGTCGGTGCGGACGCGTCGACCCGCACGAGCGGCGTCATCAGGCGGTCGCCGGTCTCGTCGACGCCGACATGCCCGTCGACCCCGGCTACAGCCTGGTGCTGATCGGCGTCGTCGATCTCGCGCGGGTCCAGCGGGCGGTGCTGCGCGCGTACGGCGAGCGGGCCACGGCCCTGATCCACGCCCCGGAGGCGCTGGTCGACGGCTTCGACGCCGACGGCTGCCTCGACCGGACCTTCTGGACCGGCCGCATCGTCCACATCCCCGATCATCAGCTGATCATCGCCGACCGCCCGAGCGACCAGGCCCAGGCCGTCGTCGAGTGCCTCGCCAAGCTCGGCGGCAACTATAGGCCCGAGCAGATCTCGATCGGCATCGGCGACGACAAGCTGAGCCCGACCATGATCCAGGCCGGCGAGTGGGCCGACATCACCGTCCACGACCCCCGCGGCCAGTCCGTGCTGCGCAGCCGACCCTTCCGCCTGCTCGACGCCGGCCTCGAGTGGGCCAACCAGCCGCGCTTCGCCGCCTTCGCCGCGCTCATGCGTCACCCCGACGTCGAGGCCTGGGTCCGCCGCTCGCTCGGCCCTCGCAAGCCCCGCGACGCGTCCAGCTCCGACGTATCCAGCTCCGACGTATCCAGCCCCAACGCGTCCAGCTCCGACGCGTCCAGCCCCGAGGCGCCGCCCGGGCTGCCGCCGATGGTCGACGTCGCGGCCGTGCTCGCGCTGGTCCCCGATCCGTCGCAACCAGTTCAACCTGTCCAGGAGGACATGCCCGGCCTCGAGTGGTTGACGGTGCTCGACCGCTACTACACCGAGCACCTGCAGGACACCGGCGGAGGTCCGTGGCTGGGCGACGACAAGACCGTGCGCCGCATGGAGATCCTCGACGACATCGTGCGCCGGCTGTTCGCGCCGCTCAAGGGCGAGCGACGGCCGCTCACGGAGTGGTTCGAGCCGGTGCTCGAGATCCTTCGCAACGCCTACGGCCACATCGACGTCGGCACGACGCAGCTCTCGGAGGCCCGCGTCGCCCGGACCTGCCTCGAGATCGCGCGCACCCTCGGGGGCCTGGTCGGCGCGGCCGCCGAGCTGCAGCCCAGCGTCGATGGCCCGACCGGCCTGCGCCTCGTGCTCGCGCAGATCGCCAGCCTGCGGGTCGCCGACGACCCCCGCGCCGGTCAGATCGAGATGCTCGGCTGGCTCGACCTCCACCACGACCCCGCGCCGATCCTCATCCTCTCCGGCTTCAACGACGGCGCCATCCCGCAGGCCGTCAGCGCCGACGCCTTCCTCCCCGACGGCCTGCGTGAACACCTCGGCATCCTCGCCAACGGCCGCCGCTACGCCCGCGACCTCTACCTGCTCGAGGCCATCCGCCACAGCCGTGAACACGTCACCTTCATCGCCGGACGCCAGGCCGCGGACGGCGAACCACTCACCCCCAGCCGCCTGCTCCTCGCCGGCGCCCAGCACCTGCTGCCCGCCCGCGTGCTGCGACTCTGCGACCCGGCCCACGCCCTGCGCCGCAACCTCCCCTACGGCGCGCCCCCGGCCGGCGGGGTCTCCGGCTTTCGCATCCCCGAGGTGCCCGCCGGCGTGGTCGGTCTCGAGGCGATGACCGTCACCGAGTTCGGCTGGTACCTGCGCTGTCCGTTCCGCTACTACCTCAAGTACATCCGCCGCCTGCGCGAGGTCGAGGACGCGGCGGTCGAGCTCGACGCGCTGCGCTTCGGCAACCTGACGCACGAGGTCTTGCAGCACTTCGGTGAGGACCGCGAGTACGCGCGCAGCACCGACCCGCTGCGCATCGCTGGTTACCTCGAGGAGCTGCTGGTCGAGCGCGCGCGCGCGGGCTACGGCGCCGACCCGCTGCCGGCGATCCGCATCCAGCTGGCGCGCCTGCGCGAGCGCCTGCGGGTGTTCGCCCGCTACCAGGCCCGCCGCAGCGCCGAGGGCTGGGTGATCCGCCACTGCGAGTTCGAGCTCCCCGCCGAGACCTTCCTCGAGATCCCCGACCAGGCGCCGATGCGCATCAAGGGGAAGATCGACCGCATCGACCAGAACGAGCGCGACGGCTCGTGGATGATCATCGACTACAAGACCAGCGAGGCCGGCAAGACCCCCGACCGCACCCACAAGGCCAGCCGCTCCTCCGGCCGCGTCTGGGACGACCTCCAGCTCCCCCTCTATCACCACCTCGCCGCCCAGCACGGCGTCTCAGGCTCCGTACAGCTCGCCTACATGAACCTCCCGAAGAAGGCCGAGCAGGAGACCCTCCACGTCGCCCGCTGGTCCCTCGCCGACCTCGACGACGCCATCGGCACCGCCCGCGACATCGTCCGCAACGTCCGCGCCGGTCGCTTCGACATGGCCGACGACTACCCCGCCCGCTTCGAGGACGCCTTCGCCAACATCTGTCAGACGCGCGTCTTCGGCGGCGCCGACGACCTGGAGAACGAGGCGTGAGCGCCAGGCGCACCGACGCGGCCGCCCCCGAGGCGCTGTGGCTGTTTCGCGACGTCCAGGCCGGTGAGCCCGCGCCCGCGCCCGTCAAGCCGCGCGCCAGGCCGGACAAGGGCAAGGCCGGCAAGCCCGGCGCCGCGCGCAAGGGCCCCCGCAAGCCCCGCGCGCCCAGCCGCGACCTGTTCACCGCGGTCGCCGGCGCCTTCGCCCGCAGCAGCGAGGCCGCCCGCGCCGAGATCGCCGCGGAGCCGGCACCTGTCCCGAAGGCCAGGTCCGAACAAGCTGTCCCCAAGGCCATGTCACGCCAGCTCGCCGCGCCGGGCCCCGCGGACGCGCCGGTGCCGTGGGACAGCCCCGCCGGCGACGAGCGCCCCTGGCCCGACCACGACCTGGACCTCGACCTCGATCTCGAACGAACGCTCGACGAGCACGACGCCCGCCACTCGCCGTGGTCGCCCGGCGGCGGCGAGCTAGAGATCGCGCTGCACCCCGGCGTGGCCGCGCGGGGCGAGGTGCTGGCGGTGCTGCGCGAGGCCGAGGACATCGCCAGCAACACGATCCACGGCCTGGACGAGCGGCGCCTCGACGGCGGGGCCGAGCTGCAGCACGTCAGCATCCTGGCGTCGGCGGGCTCGGGCAAGACCTACCAGCTGACCAACCGCTACCTGCAGATCCTCGCGCGCGGCGCGGCGCCGTTCTCGATCCTCGCCAGCACCTTCACCCGCGCCGCGGCCGGAGAGATCCGCGACCGCATCCTTCGCACCCTCGCCGAGTCGGCCGACGAGGACGACAAGCGCCACGAGCTCACCCGCCGCCTGCAGCGACCGGGCCTCTCGCGCCAGTTCGTGCTCGACCTGCTGACGAGCCTGGCCCACAACCTCCACCGCCTGCAGATCCGCACGCTCGACAGCTTCTTCGGCACCATCGTCCGCTGCTTCTGCCTCGAGCTCGGCCTCCCCAGCGACGCCCGCATCGTCGACGAGGACGAGGCCTCCCGCCTGCGACGCTCGGCGATCCAGCGCATGCTCGAGGAGGGCGACGAGGACGCGATCATCGAGCTGCTCTCCTCGCTCACCGAGGGCAGCTCCGAGCGCGCCGTCACCGATACGATCGATAACACCGTCAGCGGCCTCTACGACCTCTACCGCGAGGCCCGCTACACCGACGCCTGGCGGGCGATCGCCCCGGCCGAGACCTTGACCGAGGCCGCCGTCGACCACGCGATCGCCGACCTGCGCGCCGCGGTCCCCGGCGGCCCCAAGCGCACCATCGACGCCCACGCCAAGGACTGCGAGCGCGCCGAGCAGTGCCGCACCGGCAGCTCGGACGACTGGATGGAGTTCTTCGGCCAGGGCCTCGCGGCCAAGATCTCCGACGGCACTTGCGTCTACTACGGCAAGCCGATCGACCCGCGCACCGTCGACGCCTACGAGCGCCTGCTCAAGCACGCGAAGGGCGTGTACCGCCGCCGCGTCATCGACCAGACCCGCGCCACCCACGAGCTGCTGCTGCGCTTCGACGACTGCTATCGCCGCGTCAAGCACCAGCACAAGGTGCTGACCTTCTCGGACCTGACCGTCGCGCTGGCGCAGGCCGACCTCAGCGGCCAGCTCGACGACATCTGCTACCGCCTCGACGCCCGCCTGCGCCACGTGCTGCTCGACGAGATGCAGGACACCAGCATCCAGCAGTGGAACGCGCTGCGGCCGATCGTCGACGAGACCGTCAGCTACACCCCGGAGGAGCGCAGCTTCTTCTGCGTCGGCGACGTCAAGCAGTCGATCTACGGCTGGCGCAACGCCTGCCCGGAGATCCTGAGCCGCATCGACACCCTGCTCGGCGCCGGCGCCGGCATCGTCAAGCAGACCCTCGCGACCAGCTATCGCAGCGCCCAGCCGATCATCGACGTCGTCAACAAGATCTTCAGCGGCCTCGCCGATAACCCGGCGCTGCAGCGCTACCCCGACGCCGCCCAGCGCTGGGACGAGGAGTTCACCGCGCATCGCACCACCCGCGCCGAGCTCCCCGGCTTCGTCCGCCTGCGCACCGTCGCCCGCTGCGAGGACCAGGCCAAGCGCCAGAACCTGCGCCTGCACGAGGCCGCCCACCTCGTCGCCGAGCTCCACCACCGCCGCCCCGGCAAGACCATCGGCGTGCTGCTGCGCACCAACGGCGCGGTCGGCCGCGTGCTCTACGAGCTCGGCCCGACCCGTCTGAAGATCCCCGCGACCGGGCGCGGCGGCGGGCCGCTGACCGACGCCCCCGCCGTCAACGCGATCCTCGACCTGCTGCGCCTCGCGGATCACCCCGACCACAGCGTCGCCGCCTTCAACGTCCTGAGCTCGCCGCTGGGCCCGGTCGTCGGCCTCACCGAGGACAGCAAGGGCGCGCGCCACCGCGTGGCCGCCCGCGTGCGCCGCCTGATCGCCAGCGACGGCCTCGCGCCGACCCTGCAGCCGTGGGTCAAGGCGATCGCCGGGCAAGTCGACGAGCGCCAGTACCGGCGCTGCATGCAGCTGATCCAGCTGGCCCAGACCTGGGACCAGCGCGCCAGCCTGCGCAGCGACGACTTCGTCGCCATGGTCGAGATCAAGGCCGTCGCCGACCCCGCCGCCTCCCCCGTCCAGGTCATGACCATCCACCAGGCCAAGGGCCTCGAGTTCGACGTCGTCATCCTCCCCGAGCTCGAGGGCGAGCTCGCCTCGACCCGCACCCTCAAGGTCGTCTACGAGCGCAGCGGCGACGCCGGCCCCATCTCTCGCATCGCAAGACATGTCTCCAAGGACATGTGGTCGATGTTCGACGACCTCCGCCCGATGTTCGAGCAGCACATCGGCCGCCTCGCCCACGAGAGCCTGTGCCTCCTCTACGTCGCCGTCACCCGCGCGCGCGAGGGCCTGTTCATGCTCATCGACCCGCCCGGCGAGGGCAGCCGCGCCGCCCCCGCGCGCATGGCCTCGCTCGTGCTCAGCGCCCTGCGCCCCGCCGACCACTCCGCGGGCCCCGTCGAGCCCGACCAGGTCGTCTACGAGCTCGGCGACCCGCAGTGGCTCGCGCCCCACGCCCCGGTCGCGCCGGCCGCGATCGACCCCTCCGCCCCGCACCTCGAGTCCCCCCAGGCGCCGCTGACCTTCGCGCCGACCGAGGGCCCGCTGCTGCGCACCGCGAACACGCTGGCCAGCGACCTCGCGGGCCGCACGGTCGGCGACGTGCTCGCGCTCAGCGACGGTCCGACCTCGGCCTGGGCGGCGGCCTTGCGGGCGCTGTTCGCCGAGGTCGCCTGGCTCGAGGAGTTTCGCGGCGACCGCAGGGCGCTGCGCGCCGCGGTGCAGGCGGTGGTGCCCAACCGCGACGAGGCCTGGGCGAGCGCGCGGGTCGACGAGTTCCTGGCGCTGCTGGACGCGCCGGACCTGCGGCGCGCGCTCAGCCGCGGCGGCGCCCCGGTGACGGCGCTGCGCGTCGAGCGGCAGGTCCCCTTCGCCCGCCTCGAGGGCGGCGCCCTGCAGACCGGAGAGATCCCGCGGGTCGTGCTCGAGCATGATGATGTGGCCGATGCGACAGGTCCTGAAGTACATGTCCGAAGGGCCACGGTGCTCGGCTTCTGCCTCGACACCGTCGAGGGCCCGGAGCACGCCGCCGAGCGGGCGGCCGCTTACCGCGAGCCGATGTCCGCCTGGCGAGCCGCGACCGCCGAGCAGTGGGGCCTCGAGCGCGCCGAGGTCGCCGGCGTGCTGCTGTTCGTCAACGCCGGCGTCGCGGTCCCGCTGGCCTGAGCGCCCGCGCAGGTCTCAGCCGCCGCCGGGCTTGAACACGCTGACGCCCCGCGCGACCCGGGAGATCGTCCCCTCCGCGGTGGCGCGCTCGAGCATCGCGGCGCGGGCGTTGTTCTTGCGCTCCGCGAGTCGGCTCTGGAAGTCGAGGAGCGGCTGCACCTGGTAGTTCCACCGTCGGTCGCCGTCGCCCGAGCTCTCCCAGCCCACGAAGCGGTCGTGGATGGTGCGCAGCACGACGCTGCTCGCGGCGCCCGGCAGGCCGCGCACGTTGGCCACGAAGTCCGGCGTATAGGACAGGTACTCCTCCGCGTTGCTCAGGTACAGCAGCTCGACCGTCAGCCCCAGCGCCCGCGCGCTCGCGGCGATCGTCGCCATGGCTGTCTTTCCGGCCAGGTTGCCGTTGATCGGCCGCAGGCGTCCGCCGGCCACCATCGCGCGGATGTACGCGTACAGCTCGGGGTCGCTCAGCCAGGTCACGCCCTGCTCGCCGCGGCGGGTGCCGCGCACCGCGCCCAGGTACTCGCGCAGCGCCGCCCGGTTGTCGTCGACGAAGCGCAGCGCCTCGCTGCGGTCGCGCTCCGACATGTCTGAAAGACCAGCCACCAGCAGCGCCCGGGTCTCCCGCTCCGCGGTCGCGTCGAAGCGCGCCAGGAATTCGTCCGCCCCCGGCGAGGCCGCGATCAGCGCCATGTACACCCGATGCAGGCGCACCACCTGGCGGTCGAGGTCGAGCAGGTAGCCGACCTCGCTACGAGCCACCGCCATCAGCGTGTAGTTCTGGTCCGAGGCGACCCCGACGTAGGCCCCGCCGAGGCCGCGCAGGTACGGGAACCACAGGTCGTGGCGGTACTCGTTGCTGACCGTGAAGTGCTCGCGCTTGCTGACGATCCGCTCATCCCCGCCGGCCAGCAGCGCCGCGCGCTGCGCCTCGCTCAGCGGCGGCGGCAGCGTCAGCACCGGCTCCGCGACCGCGGGCTCCACAGGCGCAGGCGCAGCGACCGGCGTCGCGGCTCCGGCAGGTGCCGCATGGGCCGGACCTGCAGCCGCGACCAGGACAGCTGCGGGCGCCAGGTTCGGCGCGGACGAGGGCTCCTCGCAGCCCGCCAGCGCCAGCAGCACGACCATCCAGCCCGGTGACGCCATCATTTCGGGCGCAGGATACTGCAACTCTCGCGCCCCGGGCGCGCTTCCCCGCGCCTCGCGGGGGCGGTAGCATCCGCGCAGGGCGAGGCACGCATGAACCGCAAGATGCTCCGTGGCGAGTACCCCGTGGCGACCTGGATGGACGTCACCCTGACGACCCACCGCATCTGGCAGGTGATCCGCGAGGGTTCGTCCTCGGCGATGGTCTCGTTCCCGATCGACGCGGTGCAGTGGGTCCGGCTCGGCCGCAGCCACCTGCCGTATCTGCTGTGGTGCGCCTTCCTGGTCGCGGTGCTGGGGATCGTCGCGCTCGAGCACGATCGCAACGTCACTTACGGCCTGTTCGGCGTGGTGATGCTGCTCCTGCTCCTCTACGGGACCTCGCGTCGGCTGGTCCTCACGATCGGCGCCGGCGGCGGGCAGATCCTCGCGGAGGTCGCAGGGGAGGGCGCGAGCGTCGAGGCCGCGCTCGAATTCATCCATCAGGTCGAGACCCGTCGGCTCGCCAACGCCCCCGCTCCGCCCGAGCGGCCCGCCGCGAGCAGCAGCCCTACCTGGGTCAGCGCCCCGGAGATGGCCGTCTAGTCGCAGCCTCACATCCACCAGGGTACCCCCCCCTGGTGAAGTCCCTGGCCCCCATCCGCCAGTGACTGTGGCCTCCGCTCCCGGCTATGTTGTCCCGGGACCGATAGGCGATGGCGAGCGCGCAATGGACATTGCCCGAGCAATTCGATGAGTACCGCCTCGTGCGCGTGCTCGGCCGCGGCAGCATGGGCGTCGTCTTCCTCGGCCATGACCTCGTCCTCGACCGCCCCGTCGCCATCAAGTTCCTGAACGTCGTCGACGCCAACGCCCGCGCTCGCGAGCGCTTCCTGACCGAGGCCCGCGCGGCCGCCCGCATCCAGCACCCCAACGTGATGGCGGTCTATCGCGTCGGCGAGCTCGAGGGCCGGATGTACATCATCGGCGAGTACATCCGCGGCCAGAGCCTCAGCGAGCTGCCGCGCCCGGCCCCCAACAAGGACCTCCTGAAATTCGGCGTCGACCTGGCCCGCGGCCTCGCCTGCGCCCATCGCATGGGGGTCCTCCATCGCGATGTCAAGCTCGCCAACGCCATGCTCAGCGAGAGCGGCGAGGTCAAGCTCCTCGACTTCAGCCTCGCCAAGCTGCTCGAGGCCGCCACCGACGGCGTCGCGCCCGTCAGCAGACCCGCGCCGCTCCACGAGCAGCCGACCCTCGAGCCCGAGCACCAGAGCATGCCGCGCGTCAGCATCGACGCCGGCGCCCGCGGCGGGCGAACCATCGACGCCAGCCTCACCGCCAGCCCCTCGCGCTCGCCGCGGGTCGACGAATCGCCGGAGGCCCAGCACCTCGCCCTCGAGAGCACCCTGTCGCGCCCCGGCGCGATCAAGGCCGAGGCCAATCGCGTCCGCATCGACGAGTCGAGCGACATGAGCGTGGTCGGCACGCCCTACTACATGGCGCCCGAGCTGTGGCGCGGCGAGCCGGCCTCGCGCGCGTCCGACGTGTACGCCTGCGGGGTGCTCCTGTACATCCTGTCCAGCGGCGGACCGCCGCTGAGCGGCAGCTCGGCGATAGAGCTGGCGCGCCTGTCTCAGGAGACGGTGCCGAGGCCGCTGCGGGTGGCGGCGCCCTGGGTCGACGAGCGCCTGGCCGCGATCATCGATCGCTGCCTGCGAGCGCCGAGCGAGCGCTACGCCTCGGGCGACGAGCTGTGCTCCGCGCTCGAGGCGCTGGCGCTGGCGGGCAGCGACACCGACGCGATCGGCGGCAACCCGTATCGCGGCCTCCAGGCCTTCGAGGCCCGCCACCGCTCGGTGTTCTTCGGCCGCGGCGCGGAGATCCGCGCGGTCGTCGACCGCTTGCACGCCGAGGCCTTCGTGCTGGTCGCGGGCGACTCCGGCGTCGGCAAGTCCTCGCTGTCGCGCGCCGGCGTGCTGCCGGTGTTCAGCGAGCAGGCCCGCGACGGACGGGCCTGGTCGACGCTCTCGCTGATGCCGGGGCGGCGACCGCTGCAGACGCTGGTGTCGGCGCTCGCCTCGAAGCTCGCGCTCCCCGAGCAGTCGCTGCGCGAGCAGCTCGAGGCCGAGCCCGCCGAGCTGGTCCGCAGCATCGCCCGACACCAGGGCAAGGCACGCGGCCTGATCGTCTTCATCGACCAGCTCGAGGAGCTGGTGACGCTCGCCGACCGTCACCAGCAGGCCGCGGTCGGCCGATTCCTCGCCGAGCTCGCCGGGGGCCCGCCGGGGCTCCGCCTGCTGGCGACCGCGCGCGGCGACTTCCTGACCCGCGTCGCCGCGCTCCCGCACATCGGACCGCACATCAACGCCGCGCTCTACCTGCTGACGCCGCTCTCGGAGTCCGGGCTGCGCGAGGCGATCGTCGGGCCCGCCGCGCTGCAGGACGTCCGCTTCGACTCCGAGGCGCTGATCGAGGAGCTCGTCGTCGCCGGCGCCGAGGGCAGCCTGCCGCTGATGCAGTTCGCGCTCGCCGAGCTGTGGGACGCCCGCGACACCGCGACCCGCAACATCACCATCCACGACCTCGAGCGCATCGGTCGGGTCACCGGCGCGCTCGCCCGCCACGCCGACAACGTCGTCGACGCGTTGCCGGCCCCCCAGCGCGTCGCCGTGCGCCGCCTGCTGATGCGCCTGGTCACGATCGAGGACACCCGCGCCAGCCTCCCGCGTGAGGAGCTGGTGGTCGGCGACCAGCCGCAGGAGGCCGCGCTCGAGGCCCTGGTCCGCGGCCGCCTGGTCGTCGCCCGTGAGGCCCAGGACGGCACCGTCTACGAGATCGCCCACGAGGCCCTGATCCGCAACTGGGGCAGCTTGCAGCGCTGGATCTCCGAGGGCCGCGAGGCCCGGGAGGTCAACCACCGCCTCGAGCTCGCCGCTCTCGAGTGGCAGCGCCTCGGCAGCGGACGTACGGGGCTGTGGAGCTCCGACCAGCTCGACGAGTGCGCCTCGCTCGAGCGCGAGACCCTGCGCCCGCGCGAGCTGGCCTTCCTCGCCGCGGGCCGGGCCCAGGTCCAGCGGGCCCGCCGGCTCAAGCTCCTCGCCCTCGGCAGCATCCCCGTCCTCGTCCTCGCCGTCTTCATCGCGTTCCGCGTCGAACAGGCCCGCGAGCTCGCCCGCAAGGTCGACGAGCAGATCGCCATCGCCGAGGCCGCGCTCGAGCAGGCCCGCACACACCAGGCCGAGGCCGCTCGCCTGCGCCAGCAGAGCTTCGCCGAGTTCGACGCGGCGAAGCGCGACGCCGGTGAGAGCTCCTGGACGAAGGTCCGCGCCGTCGCCATCGCCGCTGATCGTAAGTTCCGCACCGCGATCCAGGCCTTCGACGCGGTCCTCGGGCTCGACCAGGAGAATGCCAGCGGTCGGGAGCGGCTGGCCGACGTGATCCTCGAGCGCGCGCTGGCGGCGGAGCACGACGGCAAGCGCGAGCTGGCCGCGGAGCTGGTCGAGCGCCTGCCCGTGGGCAGCGTTCAACACACCCGCTGGCACGCCCCTGGCGCGCTCTCGCTGCGCACCACTCCTTCGGTGTCAGTCTCGCTCGCGCAATATGTGCAAGATTCGACCACCTTTCGGTACACGCTCGACGAGCCGCGCGTGCTCGGGGATACGCCGCTCGGCCCGGTCGAGCTGGCGCAGGGCTCCTACCAGCTGAGCCTGCGGCTCTCCGACGCGCTGACGATCGCCTATCCGCTGATGATCGGGCGCGGCGAGGCGCTGGCGCTCGATCTGGCGCTGCCGCGCCCCGAGAGCGTCCCCGAGGGCTTCGTCTACATCCCCGAGGGTCGCTTCCTGTTCGGGAGCCCGGACGATGAGCTGGTGCGCCGGTTCTTTTCGACGCCGCCCCAGCACGTGGTCGAGACGGGCCCCTACTTAATCGCGCGGCATGGAACGACCTACGCGGAGTGGCTCGCCTTTCTCCGCGCGCTGCCAGTCGGCGAGCGAGCGCCGTACTTCCCTGGCGACAACACGTTGGCGGTCGCGGAGGCGGGCATTCGTCTTTCGGTCGAGGAGGATATCTGGCGACTTACGATCACCGCGGGGGAAAAGACCTACACGGCCATTGCGGGGCAGCCGCTCATTTATACCGAGCGTAGCGTGAACGCGCAGCAGGATTGGCTACAGATGCCGGTCAGCGGCATCGATGTACCCAGCGCGGAGAGGTACCTGGCATGGCTGGACGGCACCGGGCGAGTGCCAGGTGCCCGACTTTGCACGGACTGGGAGTGGGAGCGGTCGACGCGCGGCGCGGACGGGCGCAGATATCCGCATGGCGAGCGCCTCCAGGCTGCGGACGCGAATATCCACGACACTTACGGCAAGCCCAGCGCTGTCGGGCCGGACGAGGTCGGCCTTCATCCGGCCTCGCGCAGCCCTTTTGGCCTCGATGACACGGCTGGAAACGTCTTCGAGTGGGTGAGCTCGTCGCTCGCCACGGGCGACCACGTGATTCGTGGCGGCTCGTTCGCCTACGATGACGTGATGGCCGTGCCCGTCAATCGGACGGTCTCGCCCCCGGAGACGCGCGATTCGACGGTCGGTCTGCGGGTCTGCGCGACGCCGCAGAAATGACCGCGCGGACCTGGGCCTTGGGCAACAGAGAGGTCTTCGATTGGGTATTACCCGTACGGACTCGTGAGGCATCGCTCGGGATCTGTCGGTTCATGCGCATGTGAGGTCATCACCGACGCTCAGGAGGTGAAGCCTTGGTTGCGCACACTCAGAAACGATTTTCTGTTGTGGGTCAACTGCCCCCACGGTAGAAGCAAGTAGGTGGGAGGAAATATGGTGAACAAGAGACAATTTTTCAGAGGGAACGCTGTTCTGGCTATGTTCGCGCTCGGCTGTGATGCCGAGAGTGCGCTCAATAACGGGCAACTGGCCGAAGACGTGGCAGCGAATGACGAGATTGACTTCACGCCTTTCGACGACGAAGTGACGTTCCGCTCCGTGGCAGAGAACGGCAGGGAGGTCAACGGAACGAACCTCAACAACAAGAGGTTCAACAACAAGAGGTTCAATGGCACGGCCCTGGGAGCGGCGCTCGGGCGCATCAACGGGGCGCTGACCTCCGCCGTTCGCCTCAATGCGACGCCGCTCACGAACATCGAGATCATCAACGGCAGCTTGCTGAGCGCCTTCGACACCGGCAGCAGTACGACGAAGGTCGGCGCTCAGCTCGCCGGTACGGTCTTCAACGTCAACTTCGATCCGCTGGCGACTGGCGTGGATGAGCCGCTGACCTTTAAGATCGCGTCGGTGGTGCAGAGCGGGGTGCAGTCCGGCGTGTACTTCTACGCGGTGGAGCAGCTCAACGTGGACGACGACTTCGAGACGCTGTGCCGCGATGGCGCCGGCAATCCGACCGAGGCCATCGCCCTGCCCGGGACCTGGGACCCGGAGACCGCAACCCGTCAGGCCGGGACCGGCAAGTTCACCTGGGCCTGCCGCGGAGCGTCGCTGGCCAAGGCGGTCGAGTGGGGCTACAAGCCGTGGGTCAGCGCCGAGTTGAGCGACGCTCACGAGGCGGCCATGCGGATGATCCGCGCCGACTACTTCGGCAACGGCGTCACCCACACCTCCAACGGCAACGCGATCGACGTCTCCGACAAGTGGGGCATCCAGGTCTCGGACACCGACTGGGTCATCGAGGCCAAGTGGGGCCCGAACGGCGCCGTGTGCCTCTCCAATCCTCGCAAGCTGTGGTGGCCGCGCAACAGCATGCCCGAGGCGGCCGCGCTGCCGTACTGCACCGACAACGGCCTCATCGACGGTACGCCCAACTACGACCCCTCGCAGTTCGGCGGCCTGCTCATGACCCGGGTCGTCCCGAACGACAACCCCAACGCGTACTGAGCGGGCCTACGAGGGACGGCCAGGCGGCCCCTCCTACGCCCGGACACCGTCGCCGCGCCACGCTCCTGTGGTCGCGGCGTTTGCATTGGTTGGACCCGCCGCGGCCGTCGCCCCTTGTCAGCGGCGTCTCGGCGCTGCTACTCCGGGAGGCCATGCGCTCGCTGTCCTCGCCGCTCGCTGCCCTGTCGCTCCCGCTGCTCGCCCTGCTGGCGGCGGCCTGCGCCCCGACCAACAAGGCCACGCCCTACCCCAGCACCGCGCCCGCCGCAGGTGACCCCGCCGCGCCCGCCAGCTCCGGCCTGGTCCGCTACTTCGACCGCGCCGTCGACCTCCAGCCCTTCCTCTCCGGCTTCCCCTTCGAGCGCTGGATGCCCAGCCTCGAGACCCAGCGCCTGTTCTTCTTCGCCACCGGCGACCGCTACGCCCTCAAGATGCTCGACCTGCGCGGCGTCGCCGGCCCGCTCGACCTCGGCAAGGCCGTCACCGTCAGCGACGTCGACTGGTCCAAGCGCAGCCTGTGGAGCCTGCACCACCACGCCGCGAGCGACACGTTGTGGTTGCACGCCGACGAGCGCAACGACGAGCGGATGAACCTCTGGACCCTGGACCTCAAGTCCGGCGCGCTCGCCCAGGTCAGCGACCACGACTATGTCTACGGCCTCGGCTTCTCCGCCGACGAGACCCAGGTCGCCTACCTGCCGCGCAGCGGCAGCAAGGCGCCGTTTCGCAGCTGTCTGCGGGTGATGGACGTCAAGACCCGGGCCGCGCGCGAGGTCGTGTGTGACACCCAGGGCCTGCGCTTCACCTGGTCGGAGATCCGCTGGTCCCCGGAGGGCGACGAGGTGTTCTTCCAGGCCCAGGTCGACGGCGACCGCAACCGCGTGCAGCTGGTCGCGGTCGACCTGAAGGCCGCGAAGCCGACCGTGAAGGTGCTGACCGACCCGAAGGTCCCGCGCACCGACGCGAACGCGCTCGAGGGCTGGGTCGACGGCGACGGCCTGGTGTTCATCGCCAACGACGACGGGTACTTGAACCTGCACCGGTACTCGCGCAGGACCCGGCAGCTGCGGCAGCTGACGCGCTTCACGGAGGACGTGAGCTCGGCGCGCCTGGTCGACGCCGGCCTGTTCGCGGTCCACCGGACCCCGATGGGCTCGACGCTGGCGCTGGTCGACGCGGACAGCGGCAAGGTGCTGGGCCAGCAGCTGCAGCGCGGCAAGGCGGACGTGATCGACGGTCACGGGGCGCAGGTGTTGTGGACGCAGGAGGCGCCCGACCTGGTGTTCGAGGCCAACCTGTCGACGGTCGCGCCGAGCGACGGCAAGGCGGCCGGGCTCAGCAACGTCCAGGTGATCGCCCTGCCCGGGGCGCTGAGCAACCAGATCGTCCAGTGTCGGGCCGAGGCGGTGAAGATCCCGACCTTCGACCGCGATCGCGGCACCGGCAAGCCGCGCGAGCTGCACGCCTTCGTGCTGCGGCCGATCCGCCCGGCCGCCGACCGCTCGCGCGAGCTCGTCCTGGTCCGCGCCTTCTACGGCGGCGAGAACGGCTACAGCACCTTCGACCACGTCATGTGCGCCGCAGGCCTCACCGTGATCTCCCCGGCCGTGCGCGGCAGCGACGGCTTCGGCAAGGCCTTCATGGCCCTCAACGACGGCGACCTCGGCGGCGACGAGATCGTCGACCTGTTCCACGTCGCCCGCTGGGCCGAGAAGAACCTCGGCCTCTCACCCCGGCAGATCGGCGTCTACGGCGGCAGCCACGGCGGCTACGCGACCATGCGCGCCCTGACCTTCCCCGCCACCGCCGCGACCCCCACCTTCGACTTCGGCTTCGGCCTCGCTCACGCCGGCTTCTCCGACATCAAGAGCTTCCATGACCAGTGCAACATCCCCGACTGGGTCGTGCTCGAGAGCGGCGATCCGGCCCAGCCCGAGGAGCTCGCGCGCATGCGCGACCGCAGCCCGCTCAGCCACGTCGACCTGCTGAAGGCGCCGCTGCTGCTCACCCACGGCAGCAACGACTGGCGGGTCCCTGTCGGCGAGTCGCGGGCCTTCCATGAGAAGGCCAAGGCCCTCGGCAAGCCGGTCACCTACGTCGAATTCGCCGGTCAGGGCCACCACATCGAGGGCGTCGCGCTGCAGCGCCAGCTGTTCCAGGCGCGCTTCGACTTCCTCATGGCCGTCGCCCAGCCGGCCCGCTGAGTCGCGCCGCCGAGCGCGCGCAGGCGCTCATCGACGCGGCTGGTGGCGATGCCCGCAGGTGATAACATCGGCCCGGGTGGTGGCGGTGCAGAGGATCGACGCGAGCGGGCCGACGAGGCTCGACATGGCGACCGACGCGAGGACCCTTCCAGGGGCAGCGCCGGCGCCCCCGCTCACTGCTTCGCCGGAGCTCGAGCGCGGCGCGACGATCGGGCGCTACCTCGTCATCGAGCGGCTCGGCGCGGGTGGGATGGGCGTCGTCTATGCCGCGTACGACCCGGAGCTCGACCGCAAGGTCGCCGTCAAGCTGCTGCGCTCCGAGGTCGCCGGCGACCCCGAGCTCGGCCGCGCCCGACTGATCCGCGAGGCCCAGGCGATGGCCAAGCTCGCGCACCCCAACGTCGTCGCCGTGCACGACGTCGGCACCTTCGGCGACCAGGTCTTCGTCGCCATGGAGTTCGTGCAAGGCCGCACCCTCGCCGACTGGCAGGGCGCCGATGACCGCGGCTGGCGCGAGACCCTCGACATGTTCCTTCAGGCAGGTCGAGGCCTGATCGCCGCCCACGCCGCCGGCATCGTCCACCGCGACTTCAAGCCCGACAACGTGCTCATCGGCGCCGACGGGCGCCCGCGCGTCACCGACTTCGGCCTCGCTCGCGTCGCCGCCGAGCAGGACCTCCCCGCCCCCGGCGCAGCGACACCATCCGCCAGCTCCGACGTCGCCCTGACCCAGGCCGGCGCCGTGATGGGCACCCCCGCCTTCATGGCCCCCGAGCAGCACCTCGGCCTGCTCGCCGACCCGCGCAGCGACCAGTTCGCGTTCTGTGTCGCCCTCTGGCAGGGCCTCTACGACCAGCTCCCCTTTGCGGGTGACACCCTCGCGGAGCTCGCGCTCGCCGTCACCGCCGGCGAGCTCGCCCCGCTGCCGCGCAACAACGTGCCGGCGTGGCTGCGCGTCGCGCTGCTGCGCGGCCTCGCCGTCGACCCCGCCGCGCGCTGGCCGACGATCGACGCGCTGCTCGTCGCCCTCGCCCACGACCCCTCGCGCGCGCGTCGACGCCGGCTCGTCTGGCTCGGCGCGTTCGCGCTGCTGCTCGGCCTCGGCCTCGGCGCGTGGCAGCTGCAGGCCCGGCAGACGGCGGCCTGCGCGGCGAGCGGAGCCGCAGTGTCCGCGGTGTGGAACAGCGGCGCCCGCGAGTCGGTGCGCGCCGCCTTGCTGGCGACCGGCGAGCCCTACGCGGCGGACACCTGGACCGGCGTCGAGGGCCGGCTCGACGCGTGGAGCGACGCGTGGCGGGCGGCCCAGGTGCGGGCCTGCGAGGTCCGCGACGAGCTGTCCGGCCCACGCCTGGTCTGCCTCGGCGACCGCCTCCGTCACCTCCGCAGCCTGGTCGGCCTGCTCGCCGCCGCCGACCGCCAGATCGCCGCCCAGGCCGTGCGCGCCGCCGCCAGCCTGCCCTCGCTCACCGTCTGCGACGACCCGAGCTGGCTCGCCGCCACCGTCAAGCCGCCCGAGGACGAGCAGGTGCGCGCCCGCGTCGAGGACGAGCGCGAGCGCCTGTCACAGGCCGCCGCCCAGCTCCAGGGCGGCCACTACGACGAGGGCGAGGCGCTCGCCGCCGCCGCCCTGGAGGCCGCCGAGGCCCTCGACTACGCGCCGCTGCAGGCCGAGGCGCTCCATCAGGTCGGCGAGGCCCACGAGCGTCAGGGCGACTACGCGGCGGCGGCGACCCGGCTCGAGGCCGCCTATAACCTGTCCGCAAGGACAGGCCACGACGAGATCGCCGCGCGCACCACGATCGCCCTGACGCGGGTCGCGGGCAAGCGCCTCGCGCAGCACGCCGCCGGGCTGGTGTGGGCTCAGGTCGCCGCGGTGATCGTCGCCCGGCTCGGCGAGGGGGACGGCCTGCTCACCGCCGACCTGCGCAGCGACATCGGGCTGGTGCTCGACGCCAGGGGCGACTCGACCGCGGGGATCGAGCGCGCCCGCGAGGCGCTGGCGATCCGCGAGGCGAAGCTCGGCCTGGACCACCCCGACGTCGCCACCTCGCTGCACAACCTCGGCGTCGCCTCGTTCAACCTCGGCCTGAGCGAGCAGGCCGGCGACTACTTCGCGCGCGCCCTGACGATCCGCCGCGCGGTCCTCGGCGAGGAGCACCCCGATGTCGCGACCTCGTACAACGGCCTCGGCAACAGCCACAACGTGCGCGGCCAGATTGCCGAGGCCATCGCGCTCTACCGCAAGGCGCTGGCGATCCGCGAGAAGGCGCTGCCGGCCGACCACCCCGACATCGCCAGCACGCTGTCCAACCTCAGCGTCAGCCTCACCTACCTGAGGGACTATGAGCCCGCGCTGGTGCTCCAGCGCCGCGCGCTGGCGATCCGCGAGCGTGCCCACGCGGCCGACCACCCCGACATCGCCGCGTCGTGGAACAACCTCGGGCTCATCTACAGCGCGCTCGAGCGTCACGCCGAGGCCAGGACCCACTATCAGGAGGCGCTGCACCGCTGGGAGCGCTCGCTCGGCCCGAACCACCCCGCCCTCGCCTTCGCGCTGCTGGGGATCGGCAAGAGCCACCTCGCCGGAGACGACGCCGAGGCGGCCCTCGCCCCGCTCGAGCGAGCCCTCGCGCTGCGCACCGCCGGTGATGTCGGCGCCAAGAACCTGGTCGAGGCCCGGCACCAGCTGGCGCGCGCGCTGTGGGCCGCGCGCCCGGCCGAGCGCCCGCGGGCCCGCGCGCTCGTCGAGGATGCCCGTCGCCTCGTCGCCGACGAGCTGGCCTCGTACCCCGAGCTCGACCACTGGCTCGCCGACCACCCGCTCACAACGCCGTGAGGTGCCCGCCCCTTCGTTCGGATCACGGGTCTCGCGCGCAGCGGAAGCCGAGGTCGGCGCGGCGGTCCTTCGCGTTGCGGAGCTTGCGGGCGGTGACGCGGATCTCCTCGTCCATCTCGGTCGTGAAGGCGCCGCCGCGGATCACCCGATTGCTGGTGTCCGGGCTGCCCTGGACGAAGCCGACGCCGCCCTCGGCGTCCCGGGCGATCGCGGTGTGGTACGTGATCTCGCCGCTGCCCGTCCACTCCCACACGTTGCCCGCCAGATCCTGCACCCGATCGCGGCCGGCCCCGCGCGGATACTCGCCGACCTTCGCCGTGCCCACCGCGCCGTCCTTGCTCGTGAACAGCGACGGCCACGGCTCGCTGTACGTCGACTCGAAGTGCCTCGCGCACTCCCGGCCGCACGCGTTCACCAGCCGCGGCCCCGGCTCCTCCTCGCCCCACGCGTAGCTGCGCTCCTGCGGGCCGCCGCGGGCCGCCCACTCCCACTCGTATTCGCTCGGCAAGCGCCCCCCGCGGGCCCGGCAGAACGCCTCGGCCTCGTTCCAGGTCACGCAGTTGACCGGGTGCTTGCCGCGGCTGCGCCGGTCGCCGTTGCACAGCGCGCTCTCGGCGACGCGCGCCCGCGGCTCGATGTCCTCGCCGTGCACCGTCGTCGCCGCGGCCGAGCAGTCGCCGTCGTCCGCACACTCGGCGTAGTCGGCGACGGTGACCTCGTGGAGGTCGAGGCAGAAGTCGGGGACGTCGACCACGCTCTTGTGGGCGGTCGGACGGAAGCGGCCGCCCTCGACGAGCACGGTGCCGCGCGGGCAGGGTCGGCGCTGGCGCCTGGCGGCCACCTCCGCGGCCTCGCGGATCGGCTCGACCTCGAGGCGGAGCAGCGAGCTGCAGCCCGCGGGCGGCGCGGGGTCGCCGTCGTTCGAGGAGCAGCGTCCGGGGTCGCCGTCGCTGCGCTCGAAGCCGCGGTCGGCCGAGGAGCTGGCGCCCGCGGCCGGGCCGGCGCCGAGGCGGCCGCCCGCGGAGATCCTGGCGCCGGCCGCCGACGCGAGCTTGAAGGCGCCGACGTGGACCATCGTGATCACGTGGGTCGCCTCCTCGCAGTCGCCGCTCAGCTCGTCGCGGCCGACCCGCTCGCGGGCGGCGTGGTGCTGGCCGACGACGGTCATCGCCAGCGACAGTTCGCCGTGGCGCGCGAGCTCGGCCTCGAGCTGCGCCGCGCCGATCGGGATCTTCGCGTAGAGGTCGTCGGCGCTGCGAAACAGCTGGTCGTCGCGCTTGGGCTCGACCGCGGTGTAGTCGTAGCGGCCCCGCACCGTGCAGCGGCGCACGACCTCCATCTCGCAGCCGGCGTAGCGCACCGCGACCAGGCCCTCGCGGCGCTTGACCAGGCCCTCGAGCGCCCCGCGGTCCGAGGACGGCCACTCGATGATCAGCGGCCGCTCGCTGCTCTTCATCACGCCGCAGCGCGACTGACCCTGGGCGTCGATCTCCGGCGGCCGGGCCAGCCCCGACGCGAGGTTGTTGCCGCGACAGGCGGCCCCGAGCAGCAGGTGCGTCAGAGCCAGTCCGAACAGACATGTCCCGCGGGACATGTCCATCGAGGCGATCGGCGAGCGGTTGGGCACGGCCCAGGGTACCTCAGGTCGGGCCCTCGCGACGGAGGGCGGCGACCGCCCGGCGCAGCGCGGGCAGACCGTCGCCGGGGCGGGCTTGCCAGCGGACCTGCCCGCTCCGGTCGAGCACCAGGGTCGCGGGGATCTTCCCGACCCGCAGGCGGGCCGCGAGCTCGTTGCCGACGTCGTGCACCACCGGGAAGCTGAGCCCGAGCTGGCGCGCCATCAGCTGCGTGTCGCTCGCGAACTCGTCCTCGCCGACGCCGAGCACCACCAGCTCCGGGTCGCCCGCGGCCAGCCGCTGCACCTCGGGCAGCGCCCGCCAGCACGGCTCGCAGTACTGCGCGAAGAACTCGACGACCACCACCTTGCCCCGCAGCCCCTCGCTCGAGAACTGCGCCCCCTCGACGGTCCGCCGGCTGAAGCTCGGCAGCGGTCGTCCCAGCGCCGGACCTTGTGCCGAGGGCGGCAGGCCCTGCGTCGCGCAGCCGGGCACCGCCGCGGCGGACAACCCCGCGACCAAGCTCGCGGCGAGCGCGAGCGCGGCACGGCGGGCCGGGAGGCGAGCGCTGGCAGACATCGCGCGAGTGTTGCACAGGCCGCGGCACGGGGTGGCTCGGCGGTAGCGAGGTCCGCCAAAGTGCCGCGAGCGGGTTGCCACCCGGCCCTGCGCGCGTGTCTGCGCAAATTTATCGCGGTCGCTCGGGCGGGTGTCCAGGGGGGGCGTGATACTGTTCGCGCTTGCCCCCCGGCCTGACCGTGCTAGCCGCGCTCACCGACGCGCCGAACTACAGCCGCGTCCCGCCGGAGCTCGGTGTGGAGGTCGGCTGGCTGTGTCTGGGGCTGCTGGTGCTGCTGCTGGCGTGGCTGGCGTCGCGCATGGAGTCGGTGCGACGCAGCTTCCTCGCGCTCGAGGACCCGCGGATGTTCGCGGTGATGCGCATCGGCGTCGCGCTGATGACGATCCAGTGCTTCTGGAACCTCAAGCCGTACTGGCGGATGCTGTTCAGCGACGAGGGCCTGTTCACCGTCGACGAGGCCCGCTCGCGCATGGGCGGCGCGGTGCTGTCGGGCTGGACCCCGACGGACGGCTTCCTCGACCACTGGGCGGCGCTCAAGTTCCTGTGGGGCAAGCACTCGGTGTTCTTCCTCGACGCCGCGCCGGACTTCGTCGAGACGTACATGTACCTGTTCTTCGGCGTGCTGCTGCTCTACGCCGCGGGCGTGCTCAGCCGCGTCACCGGCCTGGTCGCGTGGTTGATGATGTCGAGCATCTACAACCACAACCAGCTCTATCTCGAGGGCACCGACACCGTCTACCGGACCTTCTTCTTCATCCTGCTGTTCGCGCGCACCGGCGCGGCCTGGAGCGTCGACAACCTCGTGCGCTGCTGGTGGCTGCGGCGGCGCGGCGGGCTCGCGGAGGGCCGGGTCTACCGGCTGGTCCCGGCCTGGCCGCGCTACCTGATGATGGGCCAGCTGATCGCCATCTACACCAGCACCGGCCTGGTGAAGACCGGGGTCGTCTGGCAAAACGGCGACGCGCTCTACTACTCGCTGAACCTCGACCACTTCTATCGCTTCGAGGGCGTGACGCAGATCGTCTCGGCCGCGCTCGGCACCACCCTGTTCCGGGTGATGAGCTGGGTGACCCTGTGGTGGGAGTCCTGCTTCGCCGTCGCCGCCCTCGGCATGGTCCTGAAGTTCGGCCTCGAGCACCGCGACCAGCCCTGGTACCGCGCCCAGAACGTCTGGTGGCGCCGCTGGCTCGGGCGCGCCGCGCTGCTCGGCGCGTACCTGGTGCTCTACAAGGTGATGCTCGTCGCCTACCCGTACTGCGTCGAGCTGCCCAAGGACGCCAACGCCCCCGCCATCGCCCGCATTATCGACGCCGGCGCCCGCCAGCTGCACATCGTCTTCGCCGGCCTCGTCCCCGCCGCCGTGGCGCTGTGGTTCGTGCTCGGCCGCTGGCCCCTGAGGGTCCGCCGCCTCACCCTCGACCAGGGCTGGCTGCGCCGCTGGCTGCTCGGGCGTCGCCTGTGGCTCGGCCTCGGCCTGATGTTCCACGGCTTCCTCGTGCTGTTCATGAACATCGGCATGTTCCCCTTCATCATGCTGATGACCTACGCCGCGTGGCTGACCGGCGAGGAGTTCGCGGCCGGCCTGCGCCGGCTGGTCGCGCTCGTGCAGCGCAGCCCGCTCGGGCGCCACCTGCCGGCGCGATGGTTCGCGCGGGCCGACGCGCTCGCGCGCCCGGCCCAGGCCGCCGAGGACGTGCCCGCGCGCGGTCGGCCGCTGCCCGACATCGTCGTCGTGCTGCTCGGCCTGGGTCTGCTGTGGCTGATCTGGCGGCGCGTCGGCGGCGAGCGCGAGCTGGCGACGCAGGTCTATGTGTGGTTCGGCGTGGTGCTCGCGCTCGGCCTCGGCGCGCGCTTCCTGCGGCCGAGGCCGCAGGGCGGGGCGCCGGCGCTGGCCTACGGTCCGGCCGGGCGATCGATCGCGCTGACCTTCCTGGTCTCGCATGCGCTGGTGGTCGGCCTCAGCCTCGCGCCGAACTACCCGATCTTCGCCAGCTGGCGGGGCCCGACGCGGGCGCTGTTCGGCGGCTGGCTGAGCGTCACCGGCACCTCGCAGAGCTGGAAGATGTTCGCCCCCAACCCGCCGCGCGCCAACGTGTTCATGAAGACGGTCGTGGTGCTCAAGGACGGCAGCCGCTGGAACGTCGGCAACAACGCCTACGACTGGCGCCCGAACCCGTGGATCTGGAACGACAGGATCCGCAAGATGCACCGCCGCATGGTCAGCAAGGGCCAGTGGTACCTGCGCCCGTGGTCGAACTTCCACTGCCGCGAGTGGTTCCTCGCCACCGGCGAGCGCCCCGCCTCCGTCGAGATCCACAAGCTCGTCACCAAGATCCCCAGCCCCGAGCAGGTCGCCACCAAGGGCTACTACGACCCCTCCAAGCTCAAGCTCACCGATGAGCTGGTCGAGACCCACGCCTGCCCGCTCGCCGGCGACATCCCGCCGTTCATGAAGCTCAGGCGCGGCATCCCCCTCTCCGCCGAGGAGCAGGCCACCCTCGACGCCGAGGCCGAACGCGACGCCAAGGCCGCCGAGAACAAGCGCCGCAGCTGGGCCAGCCGCCGCGACTGGGGCGGCTCCGGCCCGGTCGCCACGACACCCACCCCCGCCGCGGTCACCACCCCAGCACGCACCGGCCACGTCGACGACGAGCCCGCCCCCAGGGCCGGCGAAGACGGCGAGTGAGCCTCACCCCGAGGACACCTGAACATGGCCGACACCACCGACCCCGCGCTCGCCGAGGCCCTGCTGCGCGCGCCTCTGCAGGTGGTCGCGCCCGACGGCCGTCGCTGGGCCTACAAGCCGGTCGGCATGGTCCTGGCCTCGCTGTTCGTGCTGTACCACGTGCTGGTGCTGCTGCAGCACACGACCCCGTCGGCCGGGCTGGCGGCGCAGTTCAACAAGACGCTGGGCGACCGGCTGAAGGCCGGCCAGTGGATGCGGGCGGCCTCGAGCATCCAGAGCTGGTCGATGTTCGCCCCGAACCCGCACCGCAGCAACATGTTCTTGCAGGTCTTCGTCGAGCTCGCGGACGGCACCGTGAAGGACCTCGAGCACGACATGTACGGGCGCCGCGAGTACCCCTACGTTTTTTATGACCGCATGGGGAAGATCAACCGGCGGCTGATCGAGCAGGACCGCTACCAGCGGCACTACGCGGCCTGGGTCTGCCGCGAGTGGGCCCGCGAGCACGGCGGCGAGCCGCCGGTGCGCGTGCAGTTCGTCAAGATGTGGACCAAGGTCCCGCACCCCGCCAAGGTCATCCCCCACGGCGGCTTCGACCCGATGCAGCTCAAGCTCACCAAGGAGCACATGCCCAGCGTCGAGTGTGCGACCACCGTCCACGCCCAGCTCCCCGACGAGATCCGCGCCCGCCACGGCCTGCCGCCGCTGCCGCCCGGGGCGTTCCGCGACACCATCATCCAGACCTGGTGGGACAAGGCCGAGGTCCGCGCGAAGACCATCGAGCGCCGCCGCGCCATCTCCACGCCCGTCAGCGACGGGCCGGAGCGCGAGGAGCCGCCCGCGCCCGTCGAGGCCGCCGGCGCCGGGGGAGGGGACTGAGACCATGGCGACGACTGGATATGTCTCTGGGGACAGGAGCCGATCATGACCGGCGTCATCGGGATGCTCGCGCTGTTCGCCGCCGACAAGCCGCCGCCGGTCGATGTCTCGGCGCACATCGAGCCCGCGACCGCGGCGCTGTGGGCGTTGCTGGCGCTGGGGCTCGGCTTCTTCGCGCTGCGGCCGGAGCTGTGGCGGCGGCTGTGGTTGACGCAGGTCGACCCGCGCCCGGCGGGGCTGTTTCGCATCGTCTTCGGGGTCGTCGTGCTGTGGACGATGGTCGACCTGATCCCGCTGGCGCGCTTCCTGTTCACGGACGAGGGGCTGTGGCTGCCGGCGATGGCGCGGCGCAACTACGGCGGCGAGTTTCGGGCGCTGTGGGACCCGGAGCACGGCTTCGAGCACTGGTACGACTGGCTGCTGGCGCTCTACTACCGGTTCTCGCTGTTCCACATCCGGGCCGATCCGACCTTCGTCTACGCGGTCTACGCGGCGACGCTGACCGCGATCACGATGATGATCCTCGGGATCAAGACGCGGCTCAGCACGATCGTCAGCTGGTTCCTCGTCAACTCGATCTACGGGTACAGCCCGATCTTCTTCAGCGGCGGCGACACCGTGCTGCGGGTGTTCCTGTTCCTCGGCATGCTGACGCGCTGGGGCGAGGCCTACTCGCTCGATACCTGGTGGCGCCGCAAGCGGGCGCTGCTCGCCGGCGCGCAGCAGCTCCCGCCGCTGCGCCTGATCCCCGCGTGGCCGCTGCGGATCATGATGCTGCAGCTGGCGATCATCTACTGCGCCACCGGTGCCCTCAAGAGCGGCCACACCTGGACGGACGGCACCGCGCTGTTCTTCGCGCTGAACCTCGACCACTTCTATCGCCACCCCGCGCAGATCCAGCTCGTCACCTTCCTGCAGATGGTGTGGGCCCTCCCGATCGCCACCTGGATCACCAGGATCTGGGAGACCGCCTTCCCGCTCGCGCTGCTCGGCGCGGGCCTGCGGGCCTTCGAGCGCGAGCGCAGCGCCGGCACCTGGCCGCACGCGCCGATGTGGCGGCGCCTGCCCTCGTACCTGTGCCTCGCGGCGCTGTTCGTGCTCGGCGGCTACATCGCCGCGCTCACGGCCCTCTACTTCTACGACCCGAGCGTCGGCCCCTGGCCGATCGACCGCGAGCAGGCCGCCGTGCTGCTCGGCACCCTCAGCGTCGCCGCCCCGGCCGCGCTGCTCGGCCTCTACCTCGCGCTGCGCCGCTGGCGGCCGCGCTGGCACGCCTTCGCCCTCGAGTGGCTGCTCGGCAAGCGCCTGTGGCTCGGCGTCGGCGTCATCATGCACCTCGGCATCGACCTGCTGATGAACGTCGGTACCTTCGTGCAGGTGATGCTGGCCGTGTACATCCCCTGGCTGTCCGGGGCCGAGCTCGAGCGCGCGTGGCGGACCCTGATGTCGCGCCCGCAGCCCGCGTCGGAGCGCCCGCGCCACGCCAGGCGCTGGCAGACGATCCTGCTCGCGCCGATCGATCGCCTGCGCCATCGCGCCCCGCGGGCCCCGTATCGCATCCACCACAACCCCGGCGAAGACAGCGTGCGCCGGGCCGCGCTGCTGCGCCTGTGGGACCTCGGCGGGCGCCTCGAGTTCACCGCCGACCCCGCGGTCGCGCCGAAGCAGCTGTGCGTCGAGCTCCCGGGGCAGCCGTGGCGCCGCGACGCCGAGGCCGGGCGCGCGCTGGTCCCCGTGCTGCCGGGCTTCTGGTGGATGTACCCGTGGTGCCTGGTGCCCGGCCTGTCGCGCGCCTGCGGCTGGCTGGTGCTGCGGACCTTCCGATAGTCGGTGATCCTCACAGCGCGGCGGTGACGGCCTCGGCGCGGCCGCCGAGCTGACGCGCGACCGCCTCGGCGATCCTCAAGCCGTCGAGCGCCGCCGACACGATGCCCCCGGCGAAGCCCGCCCCCTCGCCGCTCGGGTACAGACCCGGCGTGCTCGGCGAGACCAGCGTCTCGGGGTCGCGGTCGATCCGCACCGGGCAGCTCGTGCGGCTCTCGAGGCCGACCGCCACCGCCTCCGGCCCGAGGAAGCCCGGCATGCGCTCACCGAGCGAGCGCAGCGCGTGCTGCAACGGCGGCCCGAGCGAACCCAGCAATTGATCGAGCCGCGCCGGCTCGAGGCCGCGGTGGTAGCTGGTCGACGGCAGCGCCTGCGAGAGCCGACCCCGCACCAGATCTCCCAGGCCCTGCGCGGGCGCGACGAAACCACCGCCCCCCGCCGCATACGCCGCGGCCTCGAGGGCGGCCTGATATGCGACCCCGGCGAGCGGGTCGGCCGGGTCGAAGCCCGCCTGAACCAACTGGGCGGCGCCGACCTCGGTGACCAGGCCCGAGTTGGCGAAGCGGCCGTGCCGCGCGCTGGGGCTCATGCCGTTGACGACCTGCATGCCGGGGTCGGTCGCGGCCGGGACGATGAAGCCCCCGGGGCACATGCAGAACGAGAACACCGCGCCGCCGGGGGTCTGCTCGACGAGGCGATAGGAGGCGGCGCCGAGGGCCGGGTGCCCGGCGAGGCCGCCGTACTGCAGGCGGTCGATCAGGGCCTGGGGGTGCTCGATGCGGACGCCGAGCGCGAAGGGCTTGAAGGACAGGCGGACCCCGGCGGCCTGCAGCCAGCGCTGGACGTCGCGGGCGGAGTGTCCGGGAGCGACGACGACGGCCGCGGCGGGGACGAGGTCGCCGCTGTGCAGGCGGACGCCGCGGACCTGGCCGGCCGGACCGGTGACCAGCCCGTCGACGCGGGACTCGAAGCGGATCTCCGCGCCGGCCGCGGCGAGGTGCTCGCGCATCGCTGTGATCACCCGCGGCAGTCGGTTGGTGCCGATGTGCGGCCGCGCGTCGACCAGGATGTCGGCCGGCGCCCCGTAGCTGCGCAGCGCCTCGAGCACCAGCCGCACCGGCCCGCGCTTGCTCGCCCGCGTGTACAGCTTGCCGTCGGAGAAGGTGCCCGCGCCGCCCTCGCCGAAGCAGTAGTTGCTGTCGGCCACCAGCTCGCCGCGCTGGCTCAGGCTCGCGAGGTCGCGTCGGCGCGCCCGGACCTCGCGGCCGCGCTCGAGCACCAGCGCCCGGACCCCCGCGCGCGCCAGGCCCCACGCGCAGAACATCCCCGCCGGTCCGGCCCCGACGATCACCACGGCTGGCTCTCCAGACATGCTCGAAAGGACAGGAGGAAGTCGCTCGCGCGCGAGCGCGAGCTCGTCGCCGAGGCGCAGCGCGAGCTCGACGTGGACGCGGACCTTGCCGCGGCGGGCGTCGATCGATCGGTGGACGACCTCGACGGCGCGCAGGGCCGCCTCGGGCAGGCCAGCGGCGGTCGCGGCCGCGCGGCGCAGGGCCGCCGGGTCGAGCAGCGCGTCGGGGTGCAGGTCGAGGCGCACGAGCAGGGGGTCGCGCATGGTCAATTGACGGCCTTCACGCGCTTGACGACGGTGCTCGGGTCGCTGCCTGGCAGGCCCTGGCTGAGGATGCCGCCGTCGGGGCCCGCGGGCTTCCAGGGCACGGGCAGGCCGTCGCCGAGGGCCTGCGCGACGCCGCCGACGATCTGCCCGATCGCGGCCATGCCGACGAGGTTGATCTTGTCGCTGTGGTCGCCGGGGCGGTGGTAGTCGCTGTGCACGCCGGTGAAGAAGAACAGCACCGGGATGTCCTTGCGGTAGAAGCTCGCGTGGTCGCTGCGGGTCGCGACGCTGCTCTCGTAGAGGATCTCCAGGCCGGCGGTCCCGACCTGGTCGAGCAGCGGCATCCAGGCGTCGCTCGAGCCGAGGCCGCCGATCGCCAGGCCCTTGGGTCCGAGGCGGCCGACCATGTCGAGGTTGACCATCGCCACCACCCGCTTCAGGTCGAAGGGGGGGGCCTCGGCGAGGGCCTTCGAGCCGAGCACGCCCAGCTCCTCGCCCGCGAAGTTGACGAAGACGATCGTGCGCTGCGGGGCTCGGCCGCTGTGTTTGTACGCGCGCGCCAGCTCGAGCACCATCGCGGTGCCGCTGGCGTTGTCGTCGGCGCCGTTACAGATGTCGTCGACGACCTCGCCGCTGCGGGCCTCGCTGCACTGGCCCAGGCCGGCCTGGCCGATGTGGTCGTAGTGCGCCCCGATCAGCACGATCTCCTGCGCACGGTCGGAGCCGGGCAGGCTAGCGAGCACGTTCGGCACCATCGTCTGGACCGGCTCGATGGCGACCGAGAGCGCCAGCGTCACGCCCGGCAGCGGCCCCGAGCGCGGCGCGCGGGCCAGGTGGATCTCCTCCTGGAGCTTCGACAGCGCGCGCTTGCCGAGCAGCTTGTCGACGCTCTTCCACTTCACCTGCACGACCGGGAGCGCCAGGGGCTCGCCGAGCACGCCGGTGCCGCCCTCGAGCTGCGGCAGGGCGTCGGCCTCGCGCTCCTCGGGGGTGATGAAGCTCCGCGGGCCCCGGACCGCGACGACGCCGACCGCCCCGGCCCTGGCGAGGCGCTCGACCTTGGTCTTGAGCCCGCCTTCACCCATGCCGAAGCGCGGCCCGGGCAGCTTGGCCGCCTCGCGCATCAGCGCCCCGATGATCATCTGCAGGTCGTACTCGAGGGTCAGCGGGTCTTCGGGCAGCGGCCACACCTTGGCCAGGCTCTCGGGCGGCAGGAAGGCCTGCAGCAGCGCCGTGAGCCGGGCGCGGGCGCCCGCGTGCAGCTTGCGCAGCCCGGCCAGGTCGGCGGCGGTCTTGAGCGGGGTCGCGGCCTCGCCGAACTGCTGGGCCTCCTGTTGCAGGCGCTTGAACAGGACCATCGGGTCCGGGCGCCCGGGGGCCTCGAGCAGGACGAGGGCGACCTTGCCCTGGAGATCGACCCCCGCGAGATCGTCATACGCCGGCGCGGCATCGGTCTTTCCGTCCTTCTCCTCGAGCTCGGATCTCGCCGCGTAGCCGACGAAGACCAGCTCGCCGCGGACGACCCCCGAACCACTCTGCGGCAACGCCACGAATTCATCGGTGGCGAGCGACGTCGCCTTCTTGCCGCGCCACAGCTCGAGGACGGGCGCCTGCGCCAGCCGGGCACCCGTCCGCAATGGGAAGTCGACCGCGAAGCTGGAGCCGAGCGGCACCAGGCCGAGCTCGCTGTAACGCTGGGCCAGGAAGTCCGCCGCCCGCCGGAGGTCGGGGCTCAGCGTGTAGCGGCCGTGGAAGTCGTCACTGGCGAGGTAGCCGATGTCCGTCGCCATTCGCCCCACGTCGAGCGCGATCGCCTCGGGCGTCGCCGCGGCCGGGGTCGACTCCGGCCGCCTGACCGGCGCGCTCGCAGGCCCCGGCCGCGTGCACCCGGCGACCCCGGTGACGACGGCCACGAGCAGCGCGGGGAGGGTCCACGGACGATGCGGATGCAGGGCGGGGCGGGGCATGTTCGTGCCCGTTCTACCGCAGCCGTCAGGCCGCGTCGCTGCGCCGTCGCGGCCCCGTGGCTGTGCCACGCGCGCGCAATAGACGTGCGTTGCTTCACATCAATGATCGAGCGCGACCACGAGGACCCACGACCAGCAGACCAGCAGACCGGCATGCCAGCAGACCGGCATGCCAGCAGACCGGCAGACCGGCAGACCGGCAGACCGGCAGACCGGCAGACCGGCATGACCGGCATGGGACTGCGCGGCACAGTCGGCATGCGCGGCATGTTTGCCACGACCGGCACGACCGGCACGACCGGCATGACCGGCACCTACCAGCACGACCGGCACGCGGCGCTCCATCATGATGGACGGCGCAGGCCGCTGTATTGACGCCCCTTGGCAAGTCGCGTAACGTCCGGGCTCTGCGGGACATAAGTCCCCACCTGCGGGTGACAGACCGGGCTCATACGGCCGCCGCGAAGTGCACCACTTCAACTAGCAAGACAAAGGATTACACAGCGATGAAGCGTCTCAGTTTGATCGGTTCATGGAAGCGGCTTGGCGTTCAGCTCGGCCTCCTTGCGGGTATTGGCCTCGCCTTCGTGGGTGGCACGGAGCCGCCGAGGCTCGAGGCGGCGCCCAAGAATTGCCAGCCAGAGGGCATGTGCACGTTCAAGAAGCCGCTGTTCGGGATCATCCTGGACTACTCGACTTCGATGAACACGGTCTTCGACAAGAACGACCCGGACCCGCTGACGAACACCCGCTGGGCCGGCGCGAAGAAGGCGATCAAGATCGCCATCGACAGCGACAACGGCTACCTCGCGGCCAACATGATCCTCGGCCTGATCCGCTTCGGCCACGATCCGGACCCGAACAACGCCGGCACCGTCATCCCGAAGGACAACTCGGGCATCACCGACGGCCAGAAGCTCGACGTCGGCTGGTACGACGCCGCCGCGCCCGACAAGAAGTACTACGAGTGTACCAACGGCGACGTGATCAACGCCGCGCTCGACGCCCTGCCCGCCCCCATCGACGGCGCGCTGATCGGCATCGGCACCTGGACCAAGGGTGCGCTCGACTTCACCAAGGCCTACATCGCCAAGACCAAGGCCGATCACCCCAACGACAAGAATGATCGCCTCGCTGTCCTCATGGCCGTCACCGACGGCGAGTGGACCAACGCGACCGGCAACTCGAAGCTCAGCCCCGCGGGCGAAGACCCGTCCATCACCGCCGGCGACCTCTTCACCAACCAGGGCATCCCCACCTACGTCGTCGCCATCGGCGAGGCGCAGGGCAAGGCCTTCGCCGACAAGCTGGCGATGGCCGGCGGCACCAACCTGGCGATCGACGCCGTCGACAACGCCGCCCTCGTCATGGCCCTCAAGCAGGTCATCGCCGACGTCCAGAAGAACGTCGTCGCCCCGGTCTGCACCCCCGGCCTGCCGCGCATCATGGTCCTCCTCGACGCCTCGTCGTCGATGCTCAACGTCGCCAACAAGCACGCCGGTGAGGGCGTCGGCGGCTGGGAAGAGGCCCGCCAGGCGCTCGCCGGCGACATGGGCTCCATCTTCGACGTGTTGGTCAACAACGACGCCAACCCCGTCGAGGACGTGGTCCACCTCGGCCTCGCCGTCTTCGGCCTCAACGCCCCCGCCGAGGAGAAGCTGATCGTCCAGTACGGCCCGTGCCGCAAGGACAACTTCGCCTGGGCCCTCGACCCCAAGACCTCCTGCGCGGGGCCGGGCTGCGTCGACCCCTACGGCAAGCCCCCGATCAAGTGGACCTTCGTCGACGGCCAGGCCAACCCGCCGAACTTCGACGAGAAGACCGTCAGCCACATGCCGAAGTGCGACTTCGCGCCGAACCTGCCGGACGCCTGCGTCGGCTCCGGCACCTACGTGCACCAGGGCCTCAACCTGGTCCAGGCGAACATCGCCACGTACAAGGCCGAGTGCAAGGTCGACGGCTACCTGTACCCCTGCAGCGACGCCACCGAGTACATCAACATCATCGTCACGGACGGCGACTACAACTCGACCGACGCGCAGGTCAAGGCCCCGCTCGAGGCGATGTTCGCCGCCAAGATCACCACCTACGTGATCGGCTTCGGCGACCTCATCAAGGTCCCCGCCTCCGTCGTCAAGCTCAACAACATGGCGAGCTGGGGCTCCGGCGGCGCCGAGAAGGCGTTCCTGGCCGGGGACCAGGCGATGCTCGAGGCCAAGCTCAAGCAGATCGTCGAGACCCTGACCTTCGACCCCTGCTGCAAGTTCAACGACTGCTCGTTCAACGCCGAGCCGAACACCGTCGAGCCCGATCCGGTCCCGCCGGATCCGGAGGAGACCAGCAGCAGCAGCAGCAGCGGCGACAGCAGCAGCAGCGGCGGCGACAGCAGCACCACCATGCAGGTCGATCCGAGCACGGGCACGACCGCCGAGCCGGGCACCACGACCGTCGATCCGGGCACCACGACCGTCGACCCGGGCACCACGACCGTCGACCCGGGCACCACGACCGTCGAGCCGACCACCGGCGACCCGACCGTGCCGACCACCAGCGCGGGCCCGACGACCGTCAACCCGACCACGGCCACCACCGGCGACGACGAGTCCGCCGGCAGCGAGTCCGAGTCCGACAGCGCCACCACCGGCACTGGCGACGACGAGGGCTGCGGCTGCAAGGTCGAGGACGCGAACAGCACGCGCGGCCTCCTCGGCACGCTGCTGGCGATCGGCATGGGCGGCTTCCTCCGCCGCCGCCGCCGCGCCTGAGGCGCAGCCTCCCGCGAGAGCCGCCGCAGGGCGGCCCTTTGCGAGAGCCCATGAAAAGCACCTCCCACGGCGACGTGGGGGGTGTTTTTTTTGCGGCGCGCGCACTGGCCGGTGGCGAGGGGTTTTGCTATGCACCCCGATCGTGTCGCAAGACCAGTCTGAACCGGAAATTGCCGCGGTGTCGACCGATGGCCAGCGCATCATCAGCGAAGAGGCGCAGATCCTTCGACGCATTCAGGCGCGGCTGGCCCGCGAGGCCGAGACTGCCCCGGAGCAGCTCGAGGACCTCGACGCCCAGATGCTCGAGCTCCGCGACGCGCTCGCCGAGGCGAAGGAGGAGGACCAGGCCTCCCTGGTCGAGCAGATGCATCAGGTCGCGGCGCTCAGCCGCACCCGCGGTCAGGGCCGTGACGCGCCCGTCGACCCGAAGAACCCGTACTTCGGCCACCTGCGCCTGCGCGAGGCCCGGTCCTCGCGGCAGCGCGACGTCCTGGTCGGCAAGCGCACCCTGCTCGACGACGGCGACGGCCTGTCGATCGTCGACTGGCGCAACGCCCCGGTCTCGCGACTCTACTATCGCTACGAGGAGGAGGACGAGTACGAGGAGGAGTTCGACGCCCGCAGCCTCGAGGGCCGCGTGCTCATCCGCCGCTCGGTGGGCGTCACCGACGCCCAGCTGCGCCGCGTCACCGCCCCGCAGGGCAGCTACGTGTGCGACCGCCGCGGCCGCTGGCACGACGCCGTCGGCGCGGCGCGGCCCCTGCTCGCCGGCGGCGTCGGCACCGCCGTGCGCGTGCCCACCGGCCAGCTCGGCGTGCACGCCGACGACGACGAGCCCCGCGCCGACAAGCACCTGCAGGAGATCACCGCGCTCATCGACAAGGAGCAGTTCAACCTGATCACCCAGCCGGACTCCGGCATCGTCCTGATCCAGGGCGGCGCGGGCTCGGGCAAGACCACCGTCGCGCTGCACCGCGTCGCCTACCTCGCCTATCAGGACAAGCGCCGCTTCGCGCCGACCAAGATGCTGATCATGGTCTTCAACGAGGCCCTGGTCGAGTACATCCGCCACGTGCTCCCCTCGCTCGGCATCGAGGGCGTGCCCGTCACCACCTACCGCCGCTGGAGCACCGTGCTGCTGCGCAAGCTCAAGTTGCGCCTCCCGATCTCCCACGTCGACGGCGCCCCCGACCCGGTCAGCCGCTTCAAGAAGCACCCGGTGCTCATCAAGATGCTCGAGGACCACGTCGCCGCCCAGCTCGCCGAGATCGAGGCCGGCCTGACGAAGCGCCTCGAGGGCCGCCCCGGCGCCGACGCGGTGCTCGCCACCTGGCGCCGCCACGCCGCGCTCCCGCCGGTGTTCCGCGTCGACCGCACCCTCGAGTGGGTCCGCGGCGACTCGAGCCTGCACCCCTCCGCGCGCGCCGCGGCCGAGACGGCGCTGCGGGCCGCCCGCGACACGACCCGCGACATCTGCGACGACTGGATCGAGCTGATGACCGACGGCGCGGCGATCCGCGCGGCGATCCGCGAGCACGCCGCCGCCGTCGCCGACTTCAGCGACGCCGACATCGCCTCGATCGTGCACTGGTGCGCCGCCAAGCACGAGCTCGACGCCGAGCCGCAGGCCCCCGGCCGCGCGCCTGACCCCGAGGAGCCCGAGGAGAGCGACGACGGCCGCGTGCCCGACCTCGACAACGAGCCGCGCCCGCGCCGCGGCGACGAGGACGACGAGGGCGCCGAGCCCAAGCCGAGCCCGCGCCAGCGCGTCAGCACCGTCGGCCTCGACCCCGAGGACGACGCCATCCTGCTGCGCCTGATCCAGCTCAAGTTCGGCGGCATCTTCGTCGGCGGCAAGCGCTTCGAGTACGAGCACATCGTCATCGACGAGGCCCAGGACCTCGCCCCGCTCGAGGTCCGCGTCCTGCTCGACTGCGTCAGCGACGGCCAGAGCGTCACCATCTCCGGCGACCGCGCCCAGAAGATGATCTTCGACAACGGCTTCACCGACTGGCCCGAGCTCCTGCGCGACGCCGGCCTCCCCCACGTCGCCATCCAGCCGCTCAAGATCTCCTACCGCTCCACCCGCCAGGTCATGGAGCTCTCACGCCACATCCTCGGCCCGCTCCACAACCCCTCCGAACAGCTCATCGCCCGCGAGGGCGCGCCCGTCGGCTTCTACAGCTTCGGCGACACCGGCGAGGCCGTCGCCTTCCTCGCCGAGGCCCTCCGCAACCTCATCCAGCGCGAACCCACCGCCAGCGTCGCGCTCATCACACGCTACCCCCAACAGGCCGACGTCTATCACGACGCCCTCCTCATCGCCGAGGTCCCCAAGCTCCGTCGCGTCGGTCGCCAGGACTTCAGCTTCACACCCGGCATCGACGTCACCGACGTCCGTCAGGTCAAGGGCCTCGAGTTCGACTACGTCGTCATCCTCGACCCCACCGCCCAAAACTACCCCGAGGTCGTCGAATCTCGCCACCTCATGCACATCGCGGCGACCAGGGCCGCCCACCAATTGTGGATGGTTTGTTCGGGGCCGGTCAGCAGGCTCATCCCGGAAGAGGTCATCATTGCCGGCGAAGAGGGCTAGCCGGCTCTTCAATCGTTCGCACGGCGCGTGGGGCTCGACGGATGACGTCGCACGGGGCTTCGCGTTGGGTGCGCGGATGACGTCGCACGGGCCGGCGCGTTGGGTGGGGTGCGCGGATGACGTCGCACGGGCCGGCGCGGGGCCGGCTTTACGCCCGTGCAACCTGGCGCAGTCAGGTGTCCGGCGGGCGGTCCGCCCTCAGGCAGGTCGCGCTCGTTGTCTGTCAGGCGTTGAGACGGCGATAAGGCTCCCGCTAGACTCGGTCGGACCGCCCGCCGGCCCCCTGACACCCAGGTTTGCGCTGAGGGACGGTGCGGTCGCCTTCGCCGAGAGCCGGCCCCGCACCGGCCCTGAACAGACAATCTGTCCGCACGGACATGTCTTCCGCAACATGTCTTCCGCGCCCGGATGCCCGGATGCGGCTGCGACAGGACCCGCCCGGCACCGACGCTCCAGGACATGTCCGAAGAGCCCTGCCGCGCCCCGAGGCTGCAACGGATCGACGCTGCACACGACGCTCCAGGACATGTCCGAAGAGCCCGACCGCGCCCCGTACGACCTCCAGGACATGTCCGAAGAGCCCGACCGCGCCCCGTACGACCTCCAGGACATGTCCGAAGAGCCATGTCGCGCCCCGTACGACCTCCAGGACATGTCCGAAGAGCCATGCCGCGCCCCTCCAGGACATGTCCGAAGAGCCCTACCGCGCCCCGAGGGGCGGTGCGGGCCGGCTCTCGGCGTAGGCGACCGCACCGTCCCTCGGCGCAAACCTGGGTGTCCGGGGTCCGGCGGGCGGGGCGACCGAGTCTAGCGCGAGGGACATCGTTGGCACATCGCCTGACAGAGCAGCGAGCGCGACCTGTTTGAGCGTCGCCCCGCCCGCCGGACACCGGACTGCGCCAGGTTGCGCGGGCGTAAAGCCGGCCCGCACCGGCCCGTGCGACGTCGTCCGAACACGCGCCCAAGCGCCGTCATCCGCACAGACTCCGCTCCCGCGAGAGCGAGAGCGAGAGCGAGAGCTCCCGCGAGAGCGAGAGCAAGAGCGAGAGCGAGAGCAAGAGCAAGAGCGAGAAGAAAGGGCTAAGCGAGGTGGCGGACGGCCGCCTCCGAGATCCACTGGCCGACCTCGGAGCACTTCGCCGCCTTGCTCTCGCCGACGAGGTCGTAGGTGAGCGGAGCGCCGGCCTTGAGCAGGTCGATGACGGCGGCCTCGATGGCACGAGCGGCGCGGTTGAGGCGAGGGTCTTGCTTGCGGTCGCCGAGCCACTCGAGGCCCTCCTTGACCGCGAGGATCATGGCGATCGGGTTGACCTTGTCCTTGCCGGCGTGCTTGGGCGCGCTGCCGTGGATCGGCTCGAACATGCCGTGGTCGCGGCCGATGTTGGCGCCGACCGCCATGCCCATGCCGCCCTGCAGGACCGAGGCGAGGTCGGTGACGATGTCGCCGAACATGTTGGTGGTGACGACCACGTCGTAGTACTCGGGCTGGCCCATCAGCCACTGCGTGAAGGCGTCGATGATCGCGGTGTCCTTCTCGATCTCCGGGTACTCCTCGCCGACCTCGTGGAAGACCTGGGAGAACAGCTGGCAGCCGTGGAGGACGTTGTCCTTGACCAGCTGGGTGACGCGCAGCTTGCCGTCCTTGGGGGCGCCCTTGTTGCGGCGGCGGCAGGCCTCGAAGGCGAAGCGGATCACCTGCTCGCTGCCGCGGCGCGTGATCACGCGCGTGTCGATGGCGACCTCGGTGCGGCCGCCGGGCGAGAGCTTGCCGCCGGTGGGCGAGTACAGGCCCTCGGTGTTCTCGCGGATCATCAGCATGTCGACCTGACCCGGGGTCCAGACCTGCTTGTTCTGGCCGTGGATGCGGTGCTGGACGCCCTCGTAGAGCTTGACCGGGCGGACGTTGGCGAACAGGTTCAGGCGCGTACGGTTGCCGATGACCGGGGAGAAGCCCGCCATCTTGCCATCCTTCATCAGCACCGGGCCCGCGCCGGTCGGGGACGGCCAGCCGACCGCGCCGAGCAGGATCAGGTCCGCGGCGTCGCAGCGCGCCTCGGCGCCGACGGGCCAGTCGCGGTCGCCGTGCTCGAGGTAGTACTGCCCGCCGCAGGGGACGTCATCGACGCTCCACGAGACATCGAGCGCGCTCGAGATCGCGTTCAGCACGCGCAGCCCCTCACGCATCACTTCGGGGCCCGTACCGTCGCCACCCAGGGTCACCAACTTGTACGACATGGGCCCGGTGTACACGCGCCGATCGGTCGCTGGCACAGCTCCCACGTCGGTTTATGGTGCGAAAGCTCACCCCTTCGTGGACCGAGTCGGGTTATACATGAGTGCGCCCGCCTGGGGCTGGCGATCCTCTCGTGCTCATCCTCGTGACGCCGTTGTGGTGGGTCTGGCTGAGCGCGGCCCCGGGGGCACCCACTGTGCCGCGAGACGGCATTCCGGCGGCGTCGGCAACTCCTGCGGAGCCCGAGGTCGCGGCGAAGCCCGAGGTGCCGACTTCCGCGACGGCGCCGGCCTCGACGACGCAGCCGAGCTCGATGGCGCCGGCCTCGACGACGCAGCCGAGCTCGACCGCGCCCGAGACGTCGACCGTGCCCGGGGCCGCGAGCGTCGTGCCGGTCGGGGTCGTGCCGTCGCCGCGTGGGATCGTCGACATGGCGCAGTCGCCGGAGTGGGTGACGCCGACGCGGCCGCTGCGGCCCGCGGCGCCGGTCGGGCGCTCGCGGGTCGAGCGGGTGCGGATGCTCGCGCATCGCATCGACGACGACGGGATCACGATCGACGGGCACGTGACGGAGTCGGCGTGGACGCTGGTGCCGCGGGTGCCGGAGATGGTGCAGGTCGAGCCGCGCTTCGGCTTCGCGCCGACGCACGAGACGGAGATCCGGGTCGCCTACGGTCGCAAGGGCATCTACGTCGCGTACGTGTGCCACGGCGACCCGAAGAAGGTCCGGGGCGGGGTGTTTCGCAAGGACCAGATGGGCCCGAGCGACCTGGTGTGGCTGGAGGTCGACGCCGACAACAACGACACGAACGGCTACGTGTTCGTGGCCAACCCCTCGGGCTCGCAGTCGGACGCGCAGCTGTTCCGCGACGACAGCGAGGAGCCGCTGTGGGACGGGGTGTGGCAGACCGCGGGCAAGATCACCGACCACGGCTGGAGCTCGGAGATCTTCGTGCCCTGGTCGACGCTGCGCTTCGGCGCCAAGGACGAGCACACCTTCGGCGTCAACGTCGGGCGCTGGGTGAACGAGGTCGGCGAGACCAACGTGCTGTCGCCGGCGCCGCAGGGCCTGCCGGGCAGGATCTCCTGGGCGCTGGACTACTTCGGGGTGCGCGGCATCCAGCCGGGCCTCAACCTCGAGCTGCGGCCCTTCGTGTCGTTTCGCATCGCCGCGCGGCGGCCCCCGGACAGCCTCGACCAGTCGTACCCGTTCCTGCCCAACGGCGGCTTCGACGTGAAGTACGGCCTGCGCGGCAACCTCACCCTCGACCTCGCGGTCAACCCCGACTTCGGCCAGGCCGAGGTCGACCCCGCGGTGCTGAACCTCGGCCCCTTCGAGGTGTTCTTCCCCGAGCGCCGCCAATTCTTCCTCGAGTCCAAGGAGATCTTCGAGACCCGCTTTCAGCTGTTCTACTCCCGTCGCGTCGGCAACAACCCGACCTCGTCGCGCGCCGACCTGACGACCCGCAAGGACCGCGACGGCAACGACGAGAAGGGCCAGATCTCCGGCATCGACCCGCTGACCCGCATCTTCGGCGCGCTGCGCCTCACCGGCCAGGCCGGCAAGTCGTGGAGCGTCGGCGCCCTGACGGCCAACACCGGCGCGACCTTCGGCAGCGAGCGCTTCAGCGACGGCAGCGAGCACCGCATCACCGTCGACCCGACCAGCCAGTACTCGGTCGTCCGCGTCCGCAAGGAGCTCGACAGCCAGAGCAGCATCGGGGCGATCGCCACCGGCGTCGTCCGCGGCGGCGGGGCCCCCAGCGCCTTCACCGGCGGCTTCGACTACCGCGTCCGCTTCGCTGAGCGCTGGCGCCACTCCGCGCAGGTCATCGGCACCCACGACGGCGTGCGCGCCGGCATGGGCGCCGGCTTCGACCTGCGCCGCAGCGGCAAGAACCTGGCCCTCGGGACATCCGTCGACATGCTGACCCCGCACGCGAACTTCAATGACCTCGGGTTCATGCGGCTCAACAACTTCATCGACGGCAGCGCCAACCTCAGCGTCTACAACGCCCAGCCCGTCGGCAACCTGCGCCGCATCGTCGGCGGCGTCGGCACCCGCGTCGCCTCGAGCTTCCAGGGCCAGCTGCTGCAGAAGCAGCTCACCGGCGACATCGGCTTCACGACCCTGAACCTGTGGCAGGTCGCCGCCAGCGCGGGCGGCCACCTGCCGCAGCTGGACATCTACGAGACCCGCGGCGGCATCGCCTACGAGGTCCCGCTGCACTGGTGGACCGGCCTCGACATCACCTCGCCCGACAACCGCCGGGTCGTCGGGGCCTTCAACGGCGCCTACGGCGAGCAGAACGGCCTCCCTGGCCCCGACCTCGCGCTCGAGCTGCGCCTGCGCCCGGTCGACCGCCTCGAGCTGACGCTGCGCGGCGACTTCAACGCGACCTACAACCGGCCGCGCTGGACGATGACCAACCAGTTCGACGAGCCGGTGTTCGCCCGGGCGGTGGTCAACTCGTACACCGGCGTGCTGCGCGGGACCCTGGGCATCCTCCCCAACCTGACACTGCAGTCGTTCAACCAGCTCTACTACCTCTCGGCGCACCACGACGACTTCTTCATCCTGACGGCGCCGAGCGTGCTGGTGCCGACCGACCCGAGGCCCTACACCGGCGTGGTCGACCAGGGGCTGTCGAGCTTCATCTCGAACACCATCCTGCGCTGGGAGTACCTGCCGGGCAGCTTCCTGTTCGTGGCCTACACCCACCGCACGTCGCTGAGCGAGGGCGGCATGACCGTGAAGTTCAGGCCGGGCGCGGGCTTCACGAACCTCGTCGCTCCGGGGGCGATGAACGAGGACATCGTGTTCGTGAAGCTCCAGCATTTGTTCGGGCTCTGAGCTGGTGTTGTTGGTTGTTGGTTCGTGCGCGGATGATGTCGCGGGCAACGACTCGCGCGCGGACGATGTCGCGGGCAACGACTCGAGTGCGCGGGTGATGTCGCGGGCAACGACTCGAGCGCGCGGACGACGTCGCGCGGGCCGGCGTGGGTCCGGCTGAGCGTCGCACAACCGGGCGCAGCCAGGTTTCCGGCGGGCGGCTCGCCCTCAGACAGGTCGCGGTCGATGGACGCAAGGGCGCTGCGCCGGCGATAAGGCTCCCGCTAGACTCGGTCGACCCGCCCGCCGGAACCCTGGCACCACCGCTTGCGCAAGGACGGAGCGGTCGGCGCGGCCGAGAGCCGGACCCACGCCGACCCTCGGGGCGCAGTGTGTACTCCGGGATACTCTTCGCTGTGGTGCTCCTCGGAGATCGGCTCGCGCATCGCAACGCGGGGCGGCGTCGGCGTGTTAGGGTCGACGCCGTGTACCGCCTGCCGATCGTCACGCGAAGATCTGCCGGCCGCGACCTCCCCGCAGGCTCGCTCGAATTCCTGCTTTGAGCTGCAAACGCGCTGTTCCAAGTCTTCCGATGGAGATCGACCACATCTTTATCTGTGTGCAGCCGGGCGGGCCGGAGGCCGAGGCGCTCGTGCGATTCGGCCTCGTCGAGGGATCGGGCAACACACATCCGGGGCAGGGCACAGCCAACCGCCGCTTCTTTTTCGACAACGCATTCATCGAGCTGCTGTGGCTGGTCGACGCGGCCGAGGCGTGCAGCGCAATGACGCGGCCGACGCTGTTGTTCGAGCGCCTCGCGGCCGGCGGCGCCGCTCAGGTTTCGCCGTTCGGCGTATGTTTTCGCCCGTCCAGCCCCGGCGCGAAGACAGCGCCGTTTCCCAGTTGGCAGTACCGGCCCGCGTATCTGCCCCCGGGGCTGGCGATCGACGTCGCCGCCGTCCCGCCCTCCGAGCCGATGTGGTTTTTCCTCGCGTTTGGCGGCCGGCCGGACGCCGCGCCGCCCGAGCGTCGCCAGCCTTTGCAGCCGCCCGGCGGTCTGCGCCGGATCACGTCGGTGCGCGTCACCTCGCTGGCGAGCGGCGAGCGCTCGGCCACGGCCGCCATGAGCGGCGTCGAGATGCTCGACGGCGCCGCGCATCTGCTGGAGATCGGCTTCGACGACGAAGGCGCGGCGCGCTCGCACGACTTCCGCCCAGCCTTGCCTTTGCTGCTGCGTTGGTAGCGTTGCGCGCTTGTGAGTGCGGTGCGGCCGACCTCGACCACGCCCAACGGGCGGCCATGTCATGACAGCGCGAGGAAGCTGTCTAATCAGACATGTCCGAACAGCCATGATGTGCCCGGAGGGCCGGGACGGGGCCGGCTCTCGACGTAGGCGACCGCATCGTCCCTCGGCACAAGCCTGGGTGTCCGGGGGCCGGCGGGCGGGGCGACCGAGTCTAGCGTGAGCCATAACGTCGTCACATCGCCTGGCAGTGAACGAGCGCGACCTGTTTGAGCGTCGCCCCGCCCGCCGGACACCGGACTGCACCAGGTTGTACGGGCGTAAAGCCGGACCCGTCCCGGCCCGTGCGACGTCGTCCGCGCACAAGCCGGACCCGTCCCGGCCCGCGCGACGTCGTCCGCACAAGCCAAGAGCATCGGCCCGAGCGACCGAATCAATCGTCGAGCGACTCGGCCGAGTCCGCGGGGTCCCCCGCGGGCGAGCGCCCGCGCATACCCAACATGCGAGCGCTCAGCTCCGCGAAGAATTCATGCATCGGCGCCGCGGCCTCGGCCCCATGCAAGACCTCGACGAGGCGAGTGGCGGCCTCGTAGGTGCAGAGGGCGGCGGGGTTCGGGGGGGTGCGCACGCCCCAGCGGGAGGGAGAACCTGGCGGAAGGGTCAGGTGTGGCATCGCCTCGATCACGGGGGCGCGGCGGGCCATGCGGGAGCACTGATGCCAGGTGCCGTCGAGGATCACGAAGCAGCGGCGGCGGCCCGGGGCCGGGGCGGTGGCGGCCGCGTCGACCTCGGCGGCGCCCTCGGCCGGGAACAGCACGTAGTAGTCGGTGTCCGGGTCCTCGAAGGGGCGGGTGTCGAGCGGCTCGTCCTGGGCGCCGTAGTAGATCACCGGGGCGCGCAGGGTCGCGGCCGCGATCCTGCCGGTGCTGGTCGGCTTGTTGCGCTCGCGGTTGTGCTGGACGACGATGAAGGCGGTCGAGAGGTCGCGGACCGGCGTCTGCGGGCACATGCACAGCTCGAGGTGCAGGCCGCAGACGGGGCAGCGGGGGCGGGAGGACTTGCGGCGGGCCATGCGTGCTCGGGTCGGGGCGTTCGGGTCGGTTCAGGTCAGGTCGGCGAGCGCCTCGACGACGCGGGTCCGCACGCTCGGGGGGAAGATCGCGCGGTGGTGGACGAAGCGCTCGCGGCTGAGGCCGCGCAGCACCGGCGAGGCGTCGACGAGCTGCTGGACGCGGCCGCCGGAGCGCAGCACGCCGATCGCCTCGTCGTCGGTGTAGGCGTCGATCTGCACGCAGTCGATGGCGCCGAGGTAGGCCGGGGTGACGGCGGCGGCGCGGAGCACCGCGTCGAGGCGAGACTGGGCCTCAGCCGTGTCGGCGGTCGGGGCGAGGCGCAGGGTCTTGTAGAGGCGGCGCTCGTGCAGGCCGCCGGCGAGCTCGGCGAGCACCGGGTCGTCGGCGCGGGCGTAGTCGGCGATCGCGGCGCTGAGGGCGGTGTCGTCGAGCTGCAGGTAGGCGCCGACGGAGACCGAGCGGCCGCGGAGGATGTCCTCGAGGACAGGCGGTGTGGCGGCCTGGCGATCGATCTCGACGAGCCGGCGAAACAGCGCCCGGATCATCAGCTCGGCGGCGCGGACGGCCTTGTGCAGGTAGACCTGGCGGTACATGTAGAGCCGCGCGAGGAAGAAGCCCTCGACCGCGGTGAGGCCCTTCTCGCCGTCGACGGCGAGGCGCGCCGAGGAGCTGTCCTTCGGGACATACAGGCGCAGCGAGGCGAGCAGCCAGTCGACGTCGAGCAGGCCGTAGCGCACGCCGGTCATGTAGCTGTCGCGCATCAGATAGTCGCAGCGGTCGACGTCGAAGGTGCCGGAGACGGCGCGGGCGAGGTGGCCGATCGGGCTGTGGCCGTGGATCAGGCGCTCGACGATCGCGGGCATCTGCGGGTCGGCCTCGGCGAGCACGCGGTGCACGCTGGTGCCCGGGTCGAGGAGGATGCGCGAGGTCCAGGTCTCGTGGCGGGGCGAGTCGGGCAGCACCGCCTCGAAGGTGTGCGAGTAGGGGCCGTGGCCGAGGTCGTGCAGCAGCGCCGCGGCGAGGGCGGCGAGGGCGACCTCGTCGTCGATGCGGTCGTGCGCCGGCAGCTCGGCGGCGAGGGTGCGCACGCGGTCGAGGTAGCGCTGCATGACGTGCGCCGAGCCGAGGGCGTGGGCGAAGCGCGAGTGCTCGCCGCCGGGGAAGGCGAGCGAGGCCAGACCGAGGGCGCGGATGCGGCGCAGCCGCTGGACCTCCGGACACGCCAGCAGCCGGGAGATCCACCGTTCGGCGGCGCCGGTGAAGGAGATCAGCCCGTGGACGGGATCGCGCAGGATCATCGGCCGCGAGCCTACACGCTGGGCCGCCCGCCGCAAGCTCGCGACGAGCCCCGGCCCAGGCGCCGGCGCGGCCGCGATGTTATCCTCCGCCTCCGCCGATGCTCCCCTGCCGCAAGTGTGCGTGGTCCCTGGGCGACGGCGATGGCGTGCCCGAGCGCTGCCCGAATTGCGGCACCCCGACGCGCGCGCCCGAGCCCGAGGCGGCGCCGCCGGTGGCACTCGGCGCGGTGTGGCGCCACGGCGCGGTCGAGGCCGCTGTCCCCGAGGACAGGTCGCAGACCGGCGGCCGGGAGCCCGAGGACCTGCCGGCGCCGGTGGCCTCGACGCGGCCGTTCACGCTGCCGCCGCTGGCGCGCCGGATCGCCGTGCCAGCGGCGAGGGCGGCGACCAACGACCTCGAGAACAGCGCCGAGCTCGACCTCCCGATCGCCCGTCCGCCCGCGATCGAGACCGTCGTCGCGTCGCCGCGGCCACCAAGCACGCGCCCCGATGACCTCGACCTCGACCTCGACGATCTCCACAGCGAGGCCGCCAGCGAGCCCCCGACCGCCTCCTCCTCGTCGGCCCCCCCTGAGCCCAAGGCCGCGACCCGCCCGCTGCTGCGTGCCCCTGCGCTGCGGCCGCTGCCGGCCCCGATGGTCGCGCCGCGCTCGGCCCCGGCCGACCCCTCCGCGGGCCAGCAGCTCGCGCTGGTCCTGCTGAGCGGCGCGCTGCTCGGCCTGGGCTGGTACTACGTCGATCGCGGCCTCGGCGAGCCGGCGCCGGCGGGGGCGGGCGAGCTGTCCGCGAGGACATGGCCCGAGGGCTATCTCAAGACCCAGGCGCAGCGCCTCGACGTCGACCGCGCGAGCGAATACCTGGCGGCGCTCGCCGAGGCCGAGGCCGTCGGCGACCCGCTCGGACGGGCCGAGGCGGCGCTGTGCATGCACGTTCGTTACGGCCCGGACCTGGTGCGGCGCAGCGCGGCGGCGGTGTGGCGTCGACAGGCAGCGAGCGGAGATCCGCGGGCCCAGCGGGTGGCCGGGCTGGCGGCGCTGGCGGAGGGCCAGGTGGAGGAGGCCGAGCGGCTGCTCGCGGATGGTGACGACGCGCGGACGCACCTGTACCGGGCCCTGGCGGCGCAGCAGCGCGACGCGGTCGAGGTGGCGGCGCGCGAGGCCGCGGAGGCGCTGGCGCAGCGGTCCAACGACACGGCGGCGGCGCTGGTGGCCGCGACGGCGACGCTGGCGGCGCGCTGGGATGCGCCCCTGACGGGGCTGCAGGCGGCTCTGGAGACGCACCCGGGGCACCCGCTCTATCAACAGGCGCTGCTGCGCGCGCAGATCGATCGCGGTCGGTTGGCGGAGGCGAGGCAGCTGGTGGACCAGCTGATGCCGGTGGTCGGGGCGAGCGAGGCCCATCAGGCGCGGGTGCAGCTGTTGAAGGCCGATCTGGCGGTGGCGACGGGTGAGCACTGGCGGGCGCAGCTCGAGGTCGACGCGGCCGGACGTCTGGCGCCGCAGCACCTGCCGACCCAGCTCGCGCGCGTGCGCGTGCTGCTGGCGATCGGCGAGCACGGGCGCGCGCAGCAGGAGATCACGCCGCTCGCCCGCGGGCCCGCGGCCGACCCCGACGCGCTGGCGCTGCAGGCCGAGCTGGCGATCCGCGCCGGTAATGAGAGCGTGGCGACGCGGGCGATCGACCGCCTCGCCGGCGCTGGCGAGCGCTGGCGGGTCGCGCTGCTGCGCGGGCGGGTGCACGCGCTGCGCGGGCGCGACGACGAGGCGGCGGCGGCCTTCCTCGCGGCCCTGGCCGCGGCGCCGGGCGAGGTCGACGCGGTGATCGCCCTCGCCGAGCTGGGGGTCCGTACCGGCGCCCCTGAGCCGCTGGCGGCGCTCGTCAAGGCCGAGGCGCTGCTGCGCGCGAGCCCTCGCGCGGCCCGGCGCGCCGACCTGCGCGCGCTGACTCTGGTCCACGCCAACCTGCTCGTCGAGACAGGTCGCAAAGACCAGGCGGTCAGGGTGCTCGACGCGGCGCTGGCGAGCGACCCCGACGACAACGCGGCCCAGCTGCGCCGCGGCGTGCTGGCGATCGAGCAGGGGCGGACGGAGCTCGGCCGCGCCGACTTGATCGCGGTGGCGGAGCGGACGGGCGGCTATCCGGGGCTGGTCGGGCCGCTCGGGCGGCTGTACCTGCGCGACGGCGAACTGACGGCGCTCGCCGGCCTGATCCAGCCGCATCCGCTCGAGATACAGCTCCCCGACGACGTCGCCCTGATGCGCGGGCTGCTGCGGCTGGCGCGTGGTGATCGCGACGCCGCGGACGAGGACATCGACCGCGTGCTGCGGCGCAACCCGAGCTCGTGGGAGGCGCACCTCGCCAAGGCCCGCGTGCTGTACGAGCGCGACCGCATCCCCGAGGCCCTCGCCGAGATCCGCCTCGCCAGGCCGCGCAGCCCCGACGCCGAGGTCGAGCTGTGGACCGGCAAGATCGCCGAGCGCAGCGGTAAGCCGCAGGAGGCCGCCGCCTCGTTTCGCCGCGCGCGCCAGCTCGACCCCTCGCTGCTCGAGGCCGCGTTCCTCCACGGCCGCTCCCTCCTCGCCCAGGGCCTCGCCCGCGAGGCCGTCGTCGAGCTCCAGGCCGTCACCCGCGTCAGCGACGACTTCCCCGCCGCCCAGCTCGCCCTCGGCCTCGCCCTGCGTGAGCGCGAGCTGCTCCCCGAGGCCCTCCAGAGCTTCCTCCGCGCCGCTGGCCCCGGCTCCACCCCCGAGGCCCACTACTGGGCCGGACGCACCGCCGCCGAGCTCAAACGCCTCGACGAGGCCGCCGAACAGCTGGGCCGCGCGGTCGTCCTCGGCCACCCAGGCGCCCCCTGGCTGGCCGACGCGCAGCTGTGGCTCGGCCGCACCCAGCACCGCCGCGAGCGCCGGGCCGAGGCCCGCGCGGCCTTCACGGCCTATCTGCAGCTCGCGGGCCCGCGCGCGCCGGCCCGGGCCGAGGCCCAGAGGCTGCTGCGCGAGCGATAAAGCCCTGGACGCGGCGCTGCGGGTTGCACATACTCCGAGGCCCCGGAGGAGTGGCCGAGCGGTCTAAGGCAGCGGACTTGAAATCCGTCGTGGGGGTGACTCCACCGAGGGTTCGAATCCCTCCTCCTCCGCCCCGTCGAGCTGTGCCAGAGGACATGTCGGATGGCACATGTCCGATAGCACATGTTCGATAGCACATGTTCGATAGCACATGTTCGATAGCACATGTTCGATAGCACATGTTCGATAGCACATGTTCGATAGCACATGTTCGATAGCACATGTTCGATAGCACATGTTCGATATAACATGTTCGATAGCACATGTTCGATAGCACATGTTCGATAGCACATGTCTGTCCGCGCAGGTCGCCTCAACGGCGCGCGAGCCAGGCGTCGACGGCGGCGAGGCGGTTCGGCTGGCCGGTGGCGGTGAAGTACGCGCGGGCCTGCTCGGCGAGGGCGCGGGCCTCGGCGGGATCGCCCCCGGAGTCGCGCAGGGCGCGGGCGCGGGTGAAGTCGAGGCGGGCCTGCTGCTCGGGTTGTGGCGCCTCGCTGGCGTGGATGCGGGCGACGCGGTCGAGGAGGACGAGGGCGGCGGCGGGTCGGCGACGCTCGAGATCGAGGGCGGCGAGGGTGAACAGGGGGCTCACGCCGGGGTGGCCATCGGGTCCGAAGGCCTTCTCGGCGATCGCCAGGGCGCGGCGGGCCAGGGCCTCGGCGCGGGTGAGGTCGCGGCGCTCGAGCTCGGCCTGGGCCATGTTGGAGAGCGGGATGAGCAGCTCGCTGTGTTCGGGGCCGAGCCGGCGCTCGCGGATCTCCAGCGAGCGGGTGAACAGGGCGACCGCCTCGTCCAGTTGTTCGAGCCGGAAGGCGACGTTGCCGAGGTTGTCGAGCGCCTCGGAGACGCTCGGGTGGTCCGGGCCGTAGACCCGCTCCTTGGCCGCCAGGCTGGCGCGCAGCAGCGGCTCGCCCCGCGCCAGGTCGTCACGGATCAGGTAGGTCGCGGCGAGGTTGCTCATCGCCGTGATGCGGGTCGGGTGATCGGGCGGGAGGACGCGCTCGGCCCGGGCGAGGGCCCCCTCGAGCACGACCTGCGCGCGGTCGAGCTCGTTCTTGGCGTGGTAGACGTTGGCGATGTTCATCCCGGCGCTGAGCAGGGTCGGGTTGTCGGGGCCGAGGGCGCGGGTCCAGATGTCCTCGGCCCGCAGCAGGGCCGCGAGCGCCTCGTCGTTCTTGCCGCGGGTCTTGAACAGCACGCCCATGTTGTTGAGCGTCGCGGCGACGTCGGGGTGCTCGGGTCCGAGGGTCGTCTCGCGGATCTTCAGCGACTCGTTGTAGGCCGCGAGCGCCTCGTCGAAGCGGTCGAGGCCGTGCAGCGCGTTGCCCAGGTTGGCGAGGGTGGCCGCGACGTCCGGGTGCGCCTCGCCGAGCGCGGCGCGGCGCAGCTCGAGCGCCTGGCGGTAACGGGTGACCGCGTCCTCGTGCTTCTCCTCGATGTAGGCGAAGGTGCCGAGCTCGTTGTTGAGGCGGGCCTCGGCGACCGGGTCGTCACCGATCCGCGCCACCGCTGCGCCGGCTCGCTCGGCCGAGCGCGGGACCTCGACGAGGCGGCCTTGCTTGACGGTGACGCGCACGAGCTCCGTCCAGGCCGCGGCGGCGACCTCGTCGTGGTGCCCGGCCTCTGCGGCCCACAGCGCGGCCCACAGCGCGGGCTCGGCGGCGCTGAGGTCGCTGGCGCGGCTGTGCAGCTCGCCGAGCCGCTGCTGCACCTCGGCGATCACGGGCCGGTGCCCGGTCGTGTCCGCGGCCTCGACGAGGGGCGTCACGATCGCCAGCCCTTCCTTGAACTTGCCGGCGTCCTGCGCCGCCTTGGCCTGGTCGAGCAGGCCGCGCAGGCGCAGCACCTCGCGGGCCAGCGCAGGATCTTCCGGCGGCTTCACGCGCGCCAGCAGGGCCCCACGGTCGGCGCACGCGGCCACCGGCGGCAGCGACAGCGCGGCGCTCACCGCCTTGTCGACGATCTCCCCGTCGGCGCGCCCGAGCAGCTCGATCAGCGCCGCGGTCTCGCTGCGGCGGCGCTCGAGGCAGGCGCCCTGCAGGTCCAGCAATTCCGCCGAGATCTCGCCGCGCGCGTGGGCCTCGCAGGCGCTCGTGTGCAGCCCGGCCCAGGCCGCGGCGCGGGCGTCGAGCTCGGCCTGGACCTTCTGCGCGGTCGCGGCGGCGTAGGGGCGACCGGTGGCCTCGAAGGCCGTGGCGAGGGCAGCGGCGCGCGCGGGGCTCCAGGTGTCGACGAGCAGCTGTTCGGCGCCGCGGCAGCGCTGGTTCCGGGCGGACTGTACGGCGGCGAAGCCCCAGGCGCCCGCGACCACGAGCGCGGCGGCGCTCGCCAACAGCAGCCAGCGACGGCGCGCGGCGCCGGGGTCACGACCGAGCTCGGCGAGCAGCGCCGCCATGGTCGGGTAGCGGTCATCCGGGCTCGTGGCCAGGCCGCGCAGCACGCAGCGCCGCAGCCAGGCGGGGGTCCTGCGGTCGCGGGGGGGCTCGCGCACGGCCCCGCGCACGACGTTGACGGTGAGGCTCTTGAGGTCGTCGCCGTCGAAGGGGCGCTGGTTGTGGAGGGCCTCGTAGAGGGCGACGCAGAACGCGAATTCGTCGGTGCGGGGGTCGGTGGCGCCGCCGAGGTGCTGCTCGGGGGCCATGTACAGCGGGGTGCCCATGATCGAGCCGGTGGTGGTGAGGCGCTGGAGCAGCTGGCTCGAGCTGTGCAGTTCAGTGCTGTCCTTGGGGACATGTTCGATCGAGTCGGCGACGCGGGCCAGGCCGAAGTCCATCACGCGGACCCGGCCCGAGCGGTCGATGAGCACGTTCTCGGGCTTGAAGTCGCGGTGGATGAGGCCGACCTCGTGGGCGGCCTGCAGCCCGCGTCCGGCCTGCAGGAAGGTCGCCAGGATGCTCCGCCAGTCGCGCTTCTCGGCGCTGAGCCAGGCCTCGAGGGTGGAGCCCTCGACGAGCTCGAGCGCGAGGAACACCTGGCCCTCGTGGGTGCCGGCCTCGAAGACCTGCAGCACGTTGGGGTGGGAGATCTTCGCCATCGCCTGGGCCTCGCGCAGCAGGCGGCTGTGGCCGACGGTCTCGCCGCCGGCCGCGGCGAGGTCGCCGTGCAGCAGCTTGATCGCGACCTTCCGGTCGAGGTCCATGTCGTAGGCGGCATAGACCACGCCCATGCCGCCGGAGCCGAGCGGCTTGAGCACCTTGTAGCGGCCGATCTGGGTCGGCATCGCCGGCTCGCCGCGGCGACCGGGGCGCAGATTCGTGGCGCTCAGGGTCGTCTCGCCGAGGCTCACGCCGTCGATGTGTTCGCTCGCCATACGCGGTGAAGATAGCCCAGGCGCGGCGTTTCAGGGGATGCGCGTGAGCGCCCAGCGCGGCTCAGCGCGGCTGCCGATGAGTCGATACATGTCTTAACAGACAGGTTACGCCGCCGACCCGTACAGCAGTCGCGGCGGGTCGAAGGGCTCGCGCACGTCGGCGACCAGCACCGTCAGCGCCGCGCCCGGGCGCTGCCAGTACAGCGCCGGCGACACCGGCCCCGGCAGGCGCGCGTGCGCGTTGGCGGTCCAGGTGGCGAGGAAGCGCAGCGACTCGTGCAGCTGCAACGGGACGTCGTCGGCGTCGTTGGACCAAAACTGTCGGAAGCGGCCGACGCGGGCGAGGGTCGGCCGCAGGCCGCAGGCCAGCGGCGCGAGGAACAGGGCGGTGCCGCGGGCGGGGACCGCGAGCACGGCGCCCGCGGGCCCGAGGGTGGCGCCGAGGCGCTCGAGCTCGAGGGCGGCGACCGCGGTGTCACGACCGCCGGGGCCGCCGACGATGTACGCGTGGACGCCGGGGAGCGGGCCGGCGCGGCCGAACTCGAGGGCCTCGCTGCAGGTGCCGCGGCGGGCGCGAGAGAAGGCGGCGGCGGGGCCGATGCCGTGGAAGCGCAGCTCGCCGCGGCTGGGCAGCGGGAGGTCGAGGCCGTCGCGGGCG
>Ga0075152_10000154_pt1 | contig 54670 bp, 42 predicted proteins | sample JI61114C2DNA_FD_70964 | JGI IMG/M metagenome (GOLD analysis project Ga0075152, IMG submission 70964) | Wastewater effluent complex algal communities from Wisconsin, to seasonally profile nutrient transformation and Carbon sequestration -... | ecosystem: Engineered > WWTP > Effluent > Algae...
GGCACCAGGCGAAGTGCGGGGCGCCCGGCGGGCAGCGCCACCACGACGGCGCGGGCGAGGGCCTCCTCCTCGCTCTCCAGCGCTTCCCGCAGCGTCTGGGCGAGCTGGTCCGCGCTCGGGCGGTGGTGTGGGTTGACCTGCAACGCGCTCATGACCGCCGCCGCGAGGTCCTCGGGGCACGCGCTTGCGTGGACCTGCGGCGAGGTCGGCGGGTCCGCGCCCTTGACCGGCACCTTGCCGGTCAGCAGGCGAAACAGCAGGTGGCCCATCGAGTAGATGTCGCTCTTGTCGGTCCAGCCCCGGCCCTCACGTACCTCCGGGGCCGACCAAGCCAGCGTACCAATGCCGCCGTGCGGGATGACCACGCGCGCCTCGGGGGGCGTCAGATACCGCCGCTCGCCGGCGGGCACGTCGTAAAAACTTTCGTCGAGCTCTGCGGCACCGAAGTCGAGCAAGGTCACCGCGCCGCAGCTATCGATGAGCACGTTGTTCGCGTTGATGTCGCGGTGCAGGACGCCCCGCGCGTGCACCACGGCGAGCACATCGGCGAGCTTCACCCCGACCGCGGCCACCTCGGCGGGCCGCAGGCGAGGCGGTGAGCACAGCCGCGCCGCAGGGCGGCCCGGCGCGTGCGCCATGGCGATGTACGGCGGGCTGGCCTCCGGTGCGTGGTCGTAGAAGCGCGGCAGCGCCGGATGGTCGAAGGTCTGGAGCAGCATCGCCTCGCGCGTGAAGCGGAGGATGTCGTCGGGGTCTTTGGACCGAAGGAACTTCAGAACGACGTCGTGGCCGGCGCCGCGGTGCACCGCGAGGTGCGCGTCCGCCTTGGCGCCGGTGCCCGCCAGCCCGATCAGCTCATAGCGGCCATCGATCCGCGTCGAGGGCGTGCCGCGCTCCGGGTGCGCCGCGAGCACTGCCTCGAGCGCGCGCCCCAGCTCGGCCGCGGTTCGTGTGCGGTCCTCGGGCTCGAGCGCCAGCGCGGCGATCAGGACGCGCTCCAGGTCGTCCGGCGCGTCACAACCAGGCTGCGCCTCGCGCAGCGACTGGAGGGGCTCCTCGGGCAGGGCCCCAGTCAGCAGTTGGTACAGCGTAGCGCCGAGTCCGAACACGTCGAAGCTGGGATTCGGCTCGACGAGGCCGGCCTCCAGCGGCAGGTAGCCCGGGGTGCCCAGCGCCTTGCCCATGCCGGTCGGCCGGGGTCGCACCGCCCCGGTCGGGAGCCGATAAACTTCGGAGACCCGGACGATCCCGAAGTCGATCAACTTCACGTGCAGGCGATCGTCGGCGTCGGCGAACATGATGTTCGCCGGCTTCACGTCCCGGTGAACCAGGCCCTGGCGGTGGGCGGCGTCCAGGGCGTCGGCGATTTGGATGCCGATCTGCAGCACCTGCCGCCACGGCAGCGGACCGGACCCGGCCAGATGCTCGCCGAGGTCCGGGCCCTCGATCAGCTCGAGGACGGTGTAGGGTTCATCCCCGTCGCTGTCGTGGGCCAGGACCCGCACAATCGCGGGATGATCCATGCCGGCGAGCACCATGGACTCGCGGGCGAAGCGGCACCGGAGGTCCGTGTCCTGCGAGCGCAGCAGCTTGACCGCGACGAGCCGGTGGATCTGCCGGTCGCGCGCCCGCACGACCACAGCCCCGCCGCCGATGCCGACGCGGTCCAGTAGGTCATAACGACCCCCGAGGCACTTCTTTGGCCCGTCGCCCCGGTCGCTGTCGCTCATGCGCACCTCCGCGGTCCATAAGGAAGAGGTCGCACGAGAAATCAACCCTGAAAATTGGACCAGTGCTCCCAGGAGCAGTCCCGGTGCTTTTCCTGAACGGGTCCCTTTCAGCGAGGACCTGAGCCGCGCAGGTGAGCGCGGACCCTCGCCGAACGGGCGAGCGGAGTCGTCGGTGTGACGCCGACGATATGGCGGCGCTGGCGAGCGGGTCAGCCGGGGCTCGGCAGACAGCATCCGGTCGCGCAGTACAGGCCGTCTGGACAGATGCCGTTGTCGCAGGCCACGTCACCCTCTTCACAGCCCGCCTGGTCGCAGCCGTCGGGCAGTTCGCTGTCTCCCACGCATAGCTCGCACTTGTCGGGCTCGCACGGCGTCGGCGTCGGCGTCCGAGGCCGGGACTCGGGGGGCGCCAGGCGATCGCTGCAGAGCGCCTCGCCAGCGGCCTCACCGTCGACGAAGGACTCGTTGATCATCGCGGCGCAGTCGCTGAGCGCGCCTGCGGGGAGCTGCGCGGCGCAACTGCCGAGCGCGAGGTTCGCCTCGGCGAGCACGGCCGCGACGCTCATGCCGACGCAGGGACTCGCCGGGTCGACGATCACGAGCTCACGGAGCGGCATCGGGGCGTCGAACTGCTTGAAGTCGTCGAGGGCGGGCAGCCCCACGGCGCCGTTTCGCCCGCCTGACCCCTCGCACGGCCCAGTGGGCCGCCCTGGAGGTCGCCCGCGAGGCTGCCCGCCGCACCGACGCGGCCGCGCGGGCCAAGGACGCCAACCCCGACCGCCTGCGCTCACGGACCGCCTGGCCCACCACAAGCGCTCCGGCGAGCCGCCCGAGGTCAGCCTCCCCGAGCGCGCCCGGAGGCAGTCAGGTGCTCGCCGGTGGCCCAGTGAGCAAGGTCGAGAGCCACTGCACCTCCATCTCATTCGTGCTCGCGGCAGGTCCCGGCTTCACCGGGGCGCGGGCTGTCAACGCCGGGCAGGATCCGCGGGCGACCGCTGGAGCGCGAGGCCGATCTTCTCCGCGAACGCGTCCTGCGAGATCGGCTTCTCGAGCACCTCGCGGACGCCTGGGACGGGTCGACCGGGGCGGTATAGCCGCTCATCACGAGAATGGGGAGATCGGGGCGGAGCGCGTGTAATCGTCGGGCCAGCTCGACGCCATTCATTTTGGGCATGTTGAAGTCGGTGATCACCAGGTCGAAGTCTTCCTGCGCGAGCAGGGCCGGAACCTCCTCGGGGCTCGACGTGCCCCGGGCCGAGTATCCGAGGAGCGTCAGTCGCCTGACCATGACGCGAACGAGGGCCGGTTCGTCATCGACGGCCAGGATCCGCTCACCGGACCCCGGCCGGGTCCGGGCTGGCTTTGCGACGGGCACAACGGTCTGCGCCGCGATGGTCGGCAGGACGATCTCGAAGGTCGCGCCCTGCCCCGGCCTGCTCAATACGTGGATCGCACCACCGTGATGATGGACGATACCATAGACCGCGGATAGTCCCAGGCCGGTGCCTCTGCCCGCGGGCTTGGTGGTGAAGAACGGCTCGAAGATATGTGCGAGGGTCTCCTCGTCCATGCCCTCACCGGTATCCGACACGCGGATCCTCGCATAGGGACCCGCTCGCAGGTCCGGGACCTTTCGCGCCGTGTCGGCGTCGATCTCCACAGGGCACAGGTGCACCGACAGGGTCCCTCCGCGCGCCTCCATGGCGTGCCAGGCGTTGGTTGCCAGGTTGGTGAGCAGTTGCTGGATCTGCGTGGCATCGGCCATGCACGTCCCGCCCGGGTCGCGCAGATCGGAGCTGATCTCGATGGCGGCAGGCAGCGCCGCGCGCAGCATCCGCAGCGACTGAGCCATGACGATCTCGAGCCGAATCGGCGTCAGCCGCCGTTCGCTGCGTCGGCTAAAGGTGAGGATCTGGCGGACCAGCTCGGCGCCACGCGCGGCCGCGTCCGTGATCTCCTGCGTGGTCTCGCTGGCCTGTACGTCGCCCATGAGCCGCTCCTGCAGGAGCTCGGCGTTGCCGAGGATCGCGGCGAGGATGTTGTTGAAGTCGTGGGCGATGCCGCCCGAGAGAGGGTGCCCAGCGCCTCCATCTTCTGCGCCTGCAGCAGCTGCGCCTCGAGCTGGCGCTTCTCCGCCTCGGCCTGTATGCGGCCCGAGATGTCCTGGATCTGAACGATGAGATACAGCGGGGTGCCGTCGGTGTCGCGCACGACTGCGCTGGTGACCGAGCCCCAGACGGGGCGCCCCGAGGCGTGCTTGTGCGGGTACTCGAGGTGCAGGGTGGCGACGTCACCGCGCAGCAGGAGCAGGACACCACGTCGGGTCACCTCGAGATCCGCGGGCAGCATGAAGTCCGCGATGCTCCGCGTATACAGCGCATCCATGGGATGCCCGATGAACTCGGAGAACGCGGCATTTACCCGGGAGATGCGCAGGTCCGGCGAAACCAGCAGCATCCCGCTTCCGGAGGAATCGAAGGCGATGCGGAACACCTCGACATCACGGGCTTGCGCGTGAGCCGTCTCCGTCTGGCGCTGCAGCTCGATGTTGGCCGTCGCCAGCTCCTCGCTGCGTTGCTGCAGCGCCTTGTTGAGGGCGCGGATCTCCTCGTCGACCCGGCGCTGCAGCGAGAGGATGCTGCTCGCGGTCTGCAGCGCGGACTCCCGCACGCGGTCTGCAGAGTCCTGGCTGCTCACGGCAGCCCCAGCGCCTCTGCGGCCATCTCGGTGCCGATGACGCGCGCCCGGATCTTGGCGAAGGCGGTCGAGCGGCTGGTCGAGCGGTCGTCGCTAAACGGCGCAAACCCACAATCGTCGGTGGTGCCGAGCTGGTCCAGGGGGGATGAAACGGGCCGCCTCCAGCACCCGGTCGCGGACCTCCTCGGGTGTCTCGACGCGGGGACCGAGGGGGTCGATGACGCCGACGAAGACGCGCTGGCCGGGGCGCACGCACTCGCGGACGAGTCTGAGCACTCGCTCGCGATCTGGCTCATGGGCCAGCTCGATAAAGAAGGAACCGGCCGCGAGCTGAAACAAGCTCGGCAGCAATTCGGCATAATCGACGTCGGCACTGTGGGTCGTGTCTCGGTCCCCGCCCGGACATGTTGGCGCCGGTCAGGATCCGCAGCGCAGCGCCGACGAGGCCTGGCGGTGACAGATCACCATATGAGGATTGGGTGGCCAGCTTCGCGGTGGCGGGGGCAAGGTGAGCGGCCAAACTCACTGCAGCCATCGGCGGGCTGGCCGTCGGATTGCTGGTTGTGTTGTTCCTCGATCCGGTGTTATACACTTGGATCGATCGTCGAAAGGCAACCGTGCCCGCAGCGGAAGGAGCGATGCTTCAGGCGGTGCTGCCAACGCCTTCCCATCCTTGCGTTCTCCCTATTCAACCGTTCCCAAAATGATCCCGTTTCGCGAAGCATTTGATTTGCTGCTGAAGCACACCAGCGTGCTGGCCACCGAGCGCGTCCGAATAGAAGATGCGGCCGGTCGGGTGCTGCGGCAGGAGATCAGCGCCGACCGGGATTCTCCGCCCTTTGACCGGGTGATGATGGATGGATTCGCGCTGCGGGCCTCCGATTTCGCGCAGGGGCGCCGTTTCCTGATCAGCGGCAGCGCACCGGCCGGGCGGGCAACGGCCTGTCTGCCGGAGAGAACCCGCTCGTGTTTGGAAATAATGACTGGCGCTCCCATGCCCGTTGGAGCGGATTGCATCGTTCCGGTGGAGGATGTGGTGCGCAGCGGCGAGGAGATCATGGTGGACGATTCCTTTGAGCCTCAGGCCGGACGGTTTATCCACTGGGCTGGGTCGGACGCCCGCGCCGGGGACCGGCTGTTGGCGGGGGGAGTTCGCCTCGGTTGCCGTGAAATAGGAATCGCCGCCTCCTGCGGTGCCGCATGGATCGAGGTTTCGCGGCTGCCTAGAATCGCCGTGCTCGCCACCGGCGATGAATTGATTCAAGTCGATGAAACACCGGCCCCCCACCAGATCCGCCAATCGAATGCCCACGCGATCGCTTGTGCCCTCCGGCGTTCGGGAATTCCACCCGCGAAAACGGGAACGATCAGCGATGCCCCGGAGCAGCGCCAACTGGTGCGGACCTTTCTGGCGGATCACGATTGGCTTTTGCTGACCGGCGCGGTCTCCAAGGGGGCGCACGACTTCGTGCCGGATTTATTGGATTCTCTCGGTTGTGAAAAGCTCTTTCATGGCATCGCCCAGCGCCCTGGAAAGCCGGCGGGTTGCTGGTTGGGTCCGTCTGGACAAATCGTCGTGGCGCTGCCGGGTAACCCTGTGTCCGCCCTAACCGGCCTGCATGCCTTGGTGCTTCCCGTGCTCGCCGTGTCCATGGGCATGCCACTGCCGCCGCCCCGGCTTGTGACGCTCGCCGAGCCAGTCCGCAGCCTTCCCGGCATGACCCACCACCTTCCGGTCGCGTTGGGGGTTGGTGACTGCGCACGGCCCGCACCCACCGGCAACAGCGGGGACTTCATTGGCTTGCTCAAAAGCAGTGGCTTTGTCACCGTCCCTCCCGGTCCCGTGGGACCATCGTCACTGCCATTCACCCCTTGGACCTAACCACCCATGACAGAACCCGAAAACCAGGATTTCACCCATGTCCGCGACGGTCTTCCGACGATGGTAGACGTTTCCGGCAAGCAGGCTAACAAGCGATGCGCGGTAGCCGCTGTCCGGGTGGAACTCGGAGCCGAAATCCTCGCGCGATTCTCAAACCATGATCTCCAGGGCCCCAAAGGTCCGGTATTCCAAACCGCCATCATCGCAGGCACCATGGCGGTGAAGAAAACCAGCGAATTCATCCCGTTTTGCCACCCGTTGCCCGTCGAACACTGCGGCTTTGAAATCACTCCGGACGATACCGGCGTGCTGATTCGCTGCGAGGTCGCCACCACCGCCAAAACCGGCGTGGAAATGGAGGCCATGACCGGTGCCTCGGTCGCCGCCCTGACCGTTTACGACATGTGCAAGGCCATGAACAAAGCCATCCGCATCCAGAATCTTCACCTAGTGTCCAAAACCGGAGGCAAGTCCGGCGACTACCATTTCGCGCCATGACCGCCCCCTCCCAACCGCTGTATGGGCTCGTCCTCGCCGGCGGGCGCAGCACCCGCATGGGCACGGACAAGGCGGCGCTGATCCACCCGGATGGTCGCTCGCTGGCCCGGCGCACTTACGATCTGTTAGCCGGGGCCGGATGCGTGGATGTCGTGCTCTCATTGCGCCACGATCAGGAGATTCCCGTCGGCTTCTCCGATCTCCCGGATCTGGCGATCATCCGCGATCCCATTGACTCCACCGGTGGCCCGCTGGTGGGTATAGTCGCCGCCATGAGTCTTCATCCCGGTGCGGATTGGCTGGTCCTGGCCTGTGATCTTCCGCGCCTTGATGCAGCCACCCTCAGCCACCTGGTCGCTTCCAAGCACCCGGACGAACTCTTTTTGTCGTATCGCAGTGAGTTCGACGGATTACCCGAGCCGCTGTGTGCGCTCTATGCGTCCGCCGCGCTGCCGCTGCTCCGCAACACGGAATTCCGCTGCCCGCGCAAGGTGCTGATCCGCAACGAATGCCGCCTGCTAGACCCGCTGGTTCCGCGTGCTCTCGACAATGCCAACACCCCCGACGACTGGCAAACCGCGAACTCCCCATGAATACCTATCAAATCCACTACTTCGGCCTGCTGTCCGAACGCCGCGGCCTGGCCGACGAGACCATCGCCAGCGCCACCACCACCGCGAGGGACCTCTACGAGACCTTGGCGGCGGAGCACCGGCTTGGCAGCGCGCACACCGACTTGCGTGTCGCCGTCAACGACGAGATGGTTGGCTGGGACCACCCGCTCACCAACGGCGACCAAATCGCCTTCCTCCCGCCCATGTCAGGCGGGTGAGATGGGGAGAGATTTGAAATCTGAAATCTGAAATCTGAAATCTGCGATGCCCATGCTCCTCCATTTTTCCCTGACCGATCAACCCATCGACATCGTTTCGCTGGCGGAGCAGTTGCATGATCCCGCTGCCGGTGCGGAGGTGACGTTTGACGGCCGCGTGAGGAACCGCAATGACGGGCATGTGGTCGAGAGGCTGGAATACCAGGCCTACCCCGCACTGGCGTTGAAAATGGGCCGACGCATTCTCGATGAAGAGGCGCGGAAGCATGACATCGTGGCTGCCGTAGCGATTCATCGCACCGGGCTGCTGGAGATTGGCGAGTCCGCCGTGTGGGTGGGCGTGGCCTCTTCGCATCGCGCCGCAGCCTTCGACGCCGCACGGGCCATCATGGAGCGCCTGAAATACGAGCTTCCTGTATGGAAACGCGAGCATTACGCCGACGGCAGCACGGGCTGGGTCGGGCCGGACAATACCTCCGCGGATACTGGCAAACCCACCGACGACATCCCCGAGTGGCGGGCTGAGTTGGAGGAAATCTGGATTTCGCCCGGGCATGATTTCCGTGGCCATCACGGCGGAGCGCGGGGTGATCACGGCAGCGAGTCGGTGCCGGTGGTCGAGTGCGTGGCGGGGATGGGCCTGCGCGGCGACCGCTACTTCGGGCACAAGGAGGATTTCAAAGGGCAGGTGACATTTTTCGATGCGGCTGCCATCCAGGCGGTGCGCGACCATTTCCAGAAGCCGGAGTTGGCGGGTTCGATCTTCCGCCGAAATCTGATCGTCCGCGGGGTCGATTTGTCCGCTTGGATTGGCCGACGTTTCCGTTTTCAGGGGGTGGAATTCGAGGGTAGCGAGGAATGTCGGCCCTGTTACTGGATGGACGAGGCAGTGGGCCCGGGGGCCGAGGAGTTTCTCAAAGACCACTGCCGCGGTGGTTTGCGGGCACGGATACTCAGCGACGGGACCCTGACCGCTGCCGCGCATCACGCTTGATCCGCACACTCCCGTCTTGCCATCCAGAGGAGGCGGACGGCTATTTCCCGCCCCACCGCATCACACCAGTAGCATGATGATGCATTGCCATTTTCTAATACCGGGTGACACGGCTGTTGCCCGAGGTCAAGCCAATCGGACGGTGCGTCGAACTGTTCGCCGCGCTGGCGCATCGCCGAGCTGTTGGGCGCGGCATTGGGCTGTTGCCCGAGGTCGACCCGATCGAACAGTGCGGAGCTGTTGGGCGCGGCGCCGGCCGCTGGCGCGCGAGGCTGCGTGACACCGTCGGCCTTGGGTCCCAGAGCTGAAGCCAGTGGCCGGCCAGGGCGCCAAGCTCGACTGCGCTTCCGCACGCAACGCCGTTGGGGGCGGCCGCGTGATGGTCGGGACAGTCAAGCGTCCTTTTGGTAACCTTGGGGTCCCGCGCTGGTTCGCGCTGTCATGACTCTCATCCCGCTTCGTCGTCTGCGGCCCGCGCCCGCGCCCGCGCCTCCGTCTGGTCCGCCGCTGGTGGACCCGCAGGCGCGCGCGGTGAAGTACCTGCGGGTGTCGCTGACCGACCACTGCAACTTCCGCTGCACCTACTGCATGCCGGAGGCGGGGGTGGAGCAGGTGGCGCGGCGCGAACTGCTGACCCTCGCGGAGGTCGTGCTGGTCGTGCGGGCCTTCGCGGCCTGGGGCGTCGAGCGGGTGCGCCTGACCGGCGGCGAGCCGACGGTGCGCCAGGGCCTCGTCGAGCTGGTCACCGAGCTCTCGCAGATCTCAGTCGGTGGTGACACCGATCGCAAGTTGCAGGTGGTGATGACCACCAACGGCGTGCGGCTGGTCGAGCTCGCGGCGCCGCTGCACGCGGCCGGCCTCACGGGTCTGACCGTAAGCATCGACAGCCTCGACCCGACACGCTTCCGGGAGATCACCCGCCGGGGCGAGCTATCGCAGGTGCTCGCGGGCCTCGAGGCCGCCACCGCCGCGGGCTTTCTCGGCATCAAGCTCAACACCGTGGCGGTGCGCGGCTTCAACGACGACGAGATCGGCGCGCTCGCCACCTGGGCCTGGGCGCGCGGGCACGTGCCCCGCTTCATCGAGCTCATGCCGATGTCGGGCGGCCGCCTGTACGTGCCCGGCGAGCTGCTGCCCGCCAGCGAGCTGCGTCGGGCGGTCGCGGACCACGTCGGCGCCGCGCTGGTGTCCGACGCCGGCGAGGGCCTGCGGGGCCTCGGGCCCGCGAGCTACTGGCGTGTCGCTGACGGCCGCTTCGCTGGCCAGCGCCTCGGGGTGATCGCCGCGATGACCGAGAATTTCTGCGCCAGCTGCAATCGTCTCCGCATCTCGGCGACCGGCCAGCTGCACAATTGTCTCGCGCGCGACGACACGGGCGATCTACGCTCGGCCCTGCGGCCTCACGACCCCGACGCGCTGGCGTCGCGCATACGGACGATCCTCGGGCATAAACGGCCCGGGCACGAGTTTCAGGTCGATGGCCAGGGCGGCCCCGAGAAGGCGATGGTCCTCATCGGAGGATGAGGACTTTCGAGCGCGAGGGCCGGCAATTGTCCGTGCATCCCGGCGTCGCGGGCGGCGAGCTGCCGAGGGTCATCGGCTTGGCCAGCAGTGGGGCTGCGAAGCCGTCTATGCCGAAATGAGCGTCGACAAGTTCATCGCCCGGCGATGCGCCCTCGTGCCGCCCCCGGCTCACGCGGGCGCAGCCCAAGCGCGAGGGCCGTCACACCGCCGAAGAGGAGAACGCCCACGCCCATGAATGCGAGCATGCGCAGGCCCTCACGACCCGCGTTCGGGGCGGGGATCTCCCAGCGTTGGGTCTCGGAGAACCAGCCGTCGATCGGTGCAAGGATCACCGCATCTCCCGGTCGCAGGACACCTTTGACATGCTCGCGGTAGATGGAGCGATTCGGGGTCGAATGAGGGTACTGCGGCGATTCGAAGGCCAGCTCATGGTCCAACCCGTCCGTCCCTACCATGCGCAGCCTCAGCGGACCCTGGTAGTACTCCCGGGCCAGGAGACGTCCCCGCTCGTCGGGCTCACCCCGCGGGCCACGGACGACATAAACGGACACTTCGAGTCCGTCGAGCTGGCGCGGGTCGTCGGCCTCGAGTCGGACGCCGGTGAGGTCGACGATCGAGATCGCAATATTGGTAGCGCCGACCTCACGGCGGGCGTCGAGGAGCAACGCGGGCTTGTGGTCGTCGGCGGGCGCGGCCACGACGAGGTTGGTGCTAGCGAGCCACACGCCGACGATCAGGGGGACCAGGGGGACCAGGGACGCCTTGCGTTTCGTCCACGGCGGGCGGGCGACAACCCGGAGATTATCTCGGGGGCAGACCTCCACGCACCGGGCACAGTTGTCGCAATCGGGCCCGGGCTCGCCCTCCGAGGGGTGAAGGAAGAGCCAGCATGCCCGGTCGCAGAGGTCACAGTGCGCCCCGCATGCCGGCTTGTCGATGATCTCGAGGCGAACCACGCGGCGGCGTCCTGCGAGCGAGAGTGCGGCCCCGGTTGGGCAGACAGTGGCACAGTAGACTGTGGGGCCGAAGAAGACGCCGACGCCGAGCAGTCCGAGCAACGCCCCGAGCGCAGCCCCGCCGCCGCCCATCAGCCACACCGCGTAGGCAGATTGCTGGAGGAGGAGGTGCGGGAGCAGGAGGTAGAGCAGCCACTGGGAGCCGATCGCTCCAGCCGTCAGGGCGAGGCCGAGGAGAACGAATCGCACAACCCGCAGACGCGGCGGCACAAAGCTCGGGATCCGCCAAGGAAGTCGATCGAGGATCCCCGCGATTCCGCGGGCGAGGCTGCCAAAGGGGCACATCCAGCCACAGAAGAAGCGCCCGGCCATCAGCGCCAGAACGACGGGGATAAGCCAGCTGACGACCACGCTGATGTAGATCACGGGCGCTGATAGGAGGGCGAGCAGGCCGCCGACGGGATCGATCGCGGCGACCCCGAGATACTCGCCCGCGACGCCGCCACCCAACAATTGGTTGGCGGCGTGGGCCTGGCTCGGCGCATCCCCGAGCGGCAGGTTCTCGAGAACGCTCACCGGTAGATCCCAGCCGTGGTCTTTCCACGCCGACAGGTAGTTGCGATCCAGACGCTGCCATCCCCCCAGCAACGGGGCGACCAAGATGGCGACAAATGCGGGCACCTGGCATGCCCGCCGCGTCCATCGCCAGCCTGCGCCGGGCTTCACGACGGCACCTGCCGAGCGCTGGCCGGGACCAAGGTCAGGGCGCTGGGATTTTGTGGGCAGTGTTCGACGCAGCGACCACAGCCGACACATCCGTCCTGAATCACAGGGAGCCCATGGGTCGTGAGCTTGATCGCCTTTCCCGGGAGCGGGCAGACGTCGTGACAATAGCCGCAGATGCGACCGAGATAGGAGAGGCACAGGTCGCGCTCGACCTTGGCTCGCCCCATGTCGATCTTCTCGGCGATCACCTGAAGGTCGTCAGCGACAGGCCTCAGGGCCCCGCTGGGACAAATGTTGGTACAGCGCATGCAAAGCGTGCAGGAGCGCCGCCGGACGTCGAGGTAGGGCGTCATCGCCCCCATCTCCGGCTCGTCAGCGCCGAAGAAGCGGATGCAGCCGTTCTCGCAGACGGTCCCGCACAGGCCACAGCGGATGCAAGCGCGGCGGAAGGCGTCGTCGTCCGGGCTGGCGGTGGGCGGCCGCACGGGGAGCGACAGTCCCTCGAGCCTGGGCGAGGCGGTCCGTGCCACCAGACCGACCATCGATGCGCCCGCGGCCACCATCGCGGCGCCACCGATGAGGAAGGCCCGACGAGACGGCGGTCCTCGGAATTGGCGACGGTGTTTGCGGCGCTGAAGCGCGAGGGTGACGCCCACACGCGGGCCTTTGCCGGGCTTCTCTGGCGTCATGATGAACCCCATCATAGCGGCGAAGCGGGCTCGGTGGGACGGCACTATTTTTCGCCATCAGGGAGAGGGCCGCGCAATTTCATCGTTTGCTCCCAGGACCGACCGGCGGAGGTACGACGGTGCCGAGCACTTGGGAGAATTCGCGGACGCAAAAATTTCGCAAGTGTGTGGGGTTCATTTCTGTACACTAGTCTCATGCGAGATCGTCAGAATTCGTCCCCAGACGGTGGTTGTCGGTTTCCGTCGGTCTCCGACGTGATGACACACAAGGTGTTTGCGGTCAGCCCAGACACCAGCTTGGAGACAGCTGCCCGGCTGTTCGCCCAAAAGCGAGTGAGCGGTGTGCCAGTCGTCGATGCAAGCGGCGAGGTCGTCGGCGTGGTCAGCGCCTCGGACCTCAACGATCCGGACCGCGATCGTGGTGAGCAGGTCGGCAACGCCCAATATTATTCGCTGGAGAACGGCCACGCCGATGAGTTCGGCGACCCCACGGTGCGGCGCGACGGTACGGTGCGTGAGGTTATGACACCCAGTGTGATCAAGATCGGGTCTGACCAGAGCATCGTCGAGGCCGGTAGCATCATGGTGTCCAGGGCCGTCCACCGGTTGCTGGTGATCGATGAACAGCATGTCTTGGTCGGCATCGTGTCGGTCATGGACATCGTCCGTGGCTTCGTCGAGTCCGAGGCGGGACGTCGGCCCACTGCCTAAACGGATCGTCGGATAAACGAGAGCACAAACGCCTCGAGCGCCTCGTCATCTCCGTGGGAAAATACTGGTACAGCGACGCCGCACGCTGAGTCGCTGATCACGGCGAGGACGCCGGGCCCTCGGGGCGAGAGCTCGCGGATGCCGTCGCTATGGACGACGATCTTCGGGATGTCATCGTGCTTGTACCCCTCGACCAGGATCACGTCGACCTCGACGGTGATCGTGGCGATCAGCTCCGCCAGCGTCGTTGCACGGCTCGTCGTGGCGATCACCGCGCGCCGGCTCGCGGAGGCGATGCCGACCGCGGTAGCCCCGGCGGCGCTGAACTTGGCCGTGTCCTTGCCCTCACGGTCTAACTGGAACTCGTGCGCGTCGTGCTTGAGCGCAGCGACGCGGACCCCGCGGGCGCTCAGACGCGAGATCAGGGCGGTCAGCGCGGTCGTCTTGCCGCTGCCGGAGTAGCCCGCGAACGCCAGTATGGGCGGGCGAGGGGCGACATGAGGGGGCTTGAGGAGCTCGATCTCGACGGGCGTCCCGGCGAAGACGGTCCCAGGGCCCGCGGGGATGATGGCCACCGCATTTCCCTCGAGGCCCGCGGTGAGCTGCCCCGAGCTCTGTCGCGGTGGGAGCCGGACCTGCAGCCCGCCGAGGGCCAGCTCCGCCCAGCCGCGGAGATAGTAGGTCAGCCCCGGTTGCTTGTGCACATCATTGGCGAGGATCGCCGGCAACCGCGGGCGCGATACCTGCTCGCGCGGCACGCCCTGAACCGCCAGGAGAAACGGCCGGACGAGCCGGTCAAACGTCATCGAGCAGGCTGCAGGGTTGCCTGGAAGCACGAATACAGGCTTCTCCCGGAGGATGAAGAGGCCGACCGGCTTGCCGGGCTTGAGGGCGACCGTATGAAAGACGAGCTCGGCGCCATGGGCCCGGAGCGCGTCGACCACAAGGTCCCGCTCGCCGACGGATGCCCCGCCGATCGTGATCAAGACGTCGACGGTGGATAGGACCTGCAGGAGATGCGCACGGAGCTGCTCGAGATCGTCCTTGACGGGGCCCGAGCGATACGCGATCGCGCCCGCCTCGCGGGCCATCGCAGCGATCATCGGTCCATTTGAATCGACGGTCAGGTCGTCTGCCGCCTCGTGCGCGTCGTGGAGCTCATCGCCACATGTGACCACGTGGACCGTCGGGCGCCGGGCGACCGGGACCTGGCAGCGACCAAAGGCCGCGAGGAGGGCGATCTCTTGGGACGTGACCTTCGTCCCCACGCGCAACACGAGCTCGTCCCGGCGCAAGGTCTCGCCGCGGAGGCGAACGTTGTTTCCGCGGTCTGAGGCGATGCGGACGTCAACCACGCCCTCGCCGGCGCGGGTGGCCTCCTGACGGACGACCGTGTCCGCGCCGGCCGGAATCACCGCACCTGTCATGATCCGGACCGCCTGTCCCGGGCCCACGATGGCGGTCGGTCGCGTCCCGGCGAAGACACTCCCGACGATCGTGAGGCGGACCGGATGGACCCCGGTGGCATCCGCGGTGTCCGCGGCTCGGATTGCGTAGCCGTCCATTGCTGAATTGTCGTGGGCAGGGAGGTCCCAGGGCGTGTGGATGTCGGCGCCGAGGAATCGACCGAGCGCGTCGTCGAGCGTGACAAATTCGCTCGTCGGCCGCGCTGCGAGGTCAAGGGTCCGCCTGAGGGCTTCATCGGGGTCGATCATCGAACGCTTCAAGGGGGTGTTCCTGGTCGATGTGACGGGCTCGTACCTGGCGTCATTTCGGACTGTTCCTCGCGCGATGCGTATTCCACAAAGGGCGGCGGGTATGCGGGATCAAAGGGGAGGGTCGAGACGGTGGCGAGGGCCCTACCACACGCCGCCGGGGCTGCCCGGCAAATACCGCGGGTGAGGCCGAAAAGCCGGGGCGTGCTCGGCAGGGGCCGGCGCCAGCGCTCGAGCACGGTATCGACGAGGCGTTGCGTCCGTTCGCGGTAAACCTTGCCCTCGCAACCCGCGAGCCCGACGAGCAGCTCACCGACCGAATCGGGGGTGGCCTCTTCGATATGTTCCTCGTCCTCGTCCTCGTCCTCGGTCCAGCGGGCGCGCGGCCAGGTCTCCCCAGGGACACGCAGCAACTGCTCACAGCGCCGAGGGTCGACCTGCGCCGCGCGGGCCTGCACCTCGAGCCTGAAGAGTCTTGCGGCCCTCGGCGTGGGGACTCGCCTCCGCTCCGCGCGCCGCAGTCGATAGTAGAATGGGTCGCTCTGCTGGCTGGTTGCGAGGAGCTCGCCGTAGGCGAATGTGGTGTCAACAAAGAGGCGAAGGATCCTGGCGTCTTGCGCTCGACCCTGAATCTGGGCGAGCTCAGCCCAGGCCAAGTTCTCGATGGCCCGTCGTTCGAAGTGGGGATTGTACCAACCTGGTCCGGCAGCGTAGCGGAACACGCCGCCATCGACGGGGTCCTGAAGGCCGCGAAAGGGGTCCGCTTGCGGCAGCCGGTCGATCCCCTCCCGCCATCGCGGGCCTGCGCCGGGTCCCTTCTGGGACAGCGTGATGAGCTCCTCGGTAGCGAAGTCCATGTCCGCCAAGGGGACGCCCTCGTGGCGCGGAGAACTGCCCCGGAGCGCGCTTTCGGTCGTCTTGTCAATCCATGCCGCGACCCGCGGGGGGGCACCGTGTTGGCGCCATCGTTCGAGCTCGACGAGGAGCGCCGGATAGGGGTGGCGCGCGGGGGTTTCGAATCCGCCGTCGTTGGAATTGACGCGGAGAAAGACCTCGAATTCGAGGCGCGCGAGCTCCTGCTTGATCTCGGCGGCGCTGAGCGAACGCTCGGCGAGCGCCCGACCCGGCGGCGGTGCGGGATAGGGCTCCAATTCACCGCTGGCGAGCTTGTTGAAGACCGCCGTGAGCAGGGCGATGACCTCGTCGGGCGGGCGGTAGCCGGAGCGCGTCAGGACATGTCTCCCCTGGCGGTCGAAAAAGACAAGGCTGGGGAGCCCGCGAAAGCCCGCGATATCTCCCCACTCCGGGAAGAGATCCAGGTCCACGTGTAACAGCTCGAATTTGCTGGAGAGCGTCGTCGCTACCTCGGGCTCGTGGAGCACCTCACTTTCGAAGACCATGCACCACTGGCACCAGGAGGCGCTCACGAGCACGACCTGCGGGATCGTCGAGGCGGCGACCGCTGTGGGGGTTGCGGGGGCGGTATGCAGCGCGCCATCAGAGCCTCTGGGCTCGACCGGGGACATTAGTGGCGAAAATCCTGCGGGCGGCTCAGCCTCCGCCACGGAAGTAGCGAGGATTTTGCCCGGCCGGCTCGGCTGGCCTGGTGGTGAGGAACATCCGACAAAGGCAAGCGTGGCGAGAAACACGATTGCTGACTGCCGCACGCCGCAACCAAAGGAAACGCTGGTCCGCAAGATGCCTCCATGAGAGAATGATATAGAAGCCGCGGCTATCGCGTCGTGCAAAACTTGCCGCATGGCAAGCCTTGCGCCGCAAAGATTACGTTAACGGCCGCGATGCAGTGTCTGGTAGCGTCATCGACAGCGCTATGCCCTTCCAGGTGCATGAGAAGAATTTTTCGTCGCAGGAGACTCTGGTGTCCCGAAAACGTCGAGTAGGTGACGCATTCCCGCGCACGATTGTTGCGCTCCTGACGGCCTCCTTCCTGGCGACGGCTGTCCCTGCCTGTGAGGGAGAGGTGGAGGTGGAGCGGCCGCGCGCGCGCCACGCCACCAAGTCGAGCAAGAGCGACAACAACACCGAAATCGTGGTGACTCCACAGAAGGTCGCAACCGGGGCCGAGCTCTTCGCCCGGAATTGCGTGAAGTGCCACGGCAACGACGCTGGTGGTCGCGTCGGTATCGGCCCGAGCCTGCGCAGCAAGACCTTCCTGGAGGCCGCTAGCAACAAGATGCTGCTCGCCACCATCGCCGAAGGGCGACTGGGCACCACGATGACCCCGTGGAAGTCGTACATCGACGCTGCGGGCCGCGAGGCGCTGGTGGCCTACATCCGCTCACTGACGCCGCACATGGTGGTCGAGCTCGACGAGTCTCCACTTCGGGGGGACCCCGAGGCGGGTAAGCCGATCTTCGAGAGCATCTGCGTGCAATGCCACGGTCGAGCGGGCGCTGGTTATATCGAGTCGAGCAGCGGTACGGGGATTGGCCGTCACGCGTTCCTCTCGACCGTGACCAACGGCTTTCTGCGTTATATGATCATCAATGGCAAGAGCCAGACGCGGATGCGGGGCTTCGACGGCGTCGGCGCCGCGGTCGTCGCCAACCTGGATGACCAGCAAATTGAGGACGTAATCGCGTACCTCCGCGCGCACACTTGGTAGGTCCCAGATGACAAACGACGACAATTCGGGCAAGAATCCACACTACGGCGGGAGACACCTGGAGGTGCTCCACGAGCCGCCGGCGCACCCGCTCCCCACGGGCCTCACGCGGCGTCAATTCTCCATCAGCGCGGCGATCGCAGGCGTGGCGACGGGCGCCGCCTGTGGCGGCGGAAAGAAGGGCGAGCAGCGGGCCGAGTCCGGCGCGACGGCCGAGGCGGTGGCCCAGGGTCGGCGCCCGGCGGACGCCAGCGACGAGTTCGCGCCACCGGAGTCGACGACGGTCCCAAACAACATCCTGGCCCAGTGCCCATACTGCGGGGTCGGCTGCGGGACGTTGATTCAGACCGAGAAGGGCAAGATCGTCGGCATGATGCCTGACCCGAAGCACCCGACGAACAACGGGTTGCAGTGCATCAAGGGGCTCGCCAGCGCCGAGGCGATCTACGTCGATCGGCTGACCAAGCCGCTCATCCGGCGGGACATGACCGACCAACTCACGGGTCACGAGAGCGCGACGAAGGGTCGTTTCAGCGACGACGTCTTCCGCGAGGCGACGTGGGAGGAGGCGGACGAGATCATCGTCAATCAGATCGTCGGAATCTATAAGAAATTCGGCGGAAATTCGATCGGGCTCTACGGATCCGGTCAGCTCCCGGTCGAGGGCCAGTGGCTCGAGAACCTGTTCATGAAGGGTGTCCTCGGGTCGAACACGATCGAGGCCAACGCCCGTATGTGCATGACCTCCGCGGTCACGGGCTACTTCAAGTCGCTCGGGAGTGACACGCCGCCGACCGCTTACGAGGACATCGAGCTCGCGGATATGGTCACACATTGGGGCCACAACGCTCGTGGGTCCCATCCGATCGTCTTCTGGCGGATCGCCGACCACAAAGCGAACAAGAAGATCCCGACCCTCGTCGTCGACCCCCGCCGGACTGGCACGGTCATGGGCTACGAGGAGGTCAACGAGGCAAATTCTTACCATTTCTCGACGATCAACGGCGATATAGCGATTCAGAACGCGATCGCCCATGTGCTGCTCACCTCGCACGAGGAGGCCATCGCCTGGGACTTCCTCAAAGGCCATTCGACCGGGTGGGAAGACTATGTGAAGGGCGTCACCGAGCGCTATGCGCCCGAGAAGATCCAGCACATCACGATGATCGACCCCAAGTACCTCCGCGAGGTCGCGGCGATCTGGGCCGAGGCCTCGATCAAGGGGCGCAAGAACGGTAAGGGCGGGGTGCTCTCGGTGTGGGGGATCGGCTACAACCAGCATATCCACGGCCAGAATAACACCGTCAGCCTCATCAACCTGATGGCGCTCTCGGGGAACATCGGTCGCCCCGGCTGTGGCCCGTTCTCGATGACCGGGCAGCCGAACGCCATGGGCGAGCGGTTGACCGGGGGCCTGACCGGGCGCCTGCCCTTCAACGAGGGGTTGAGCAACGTCGCATGGCGCGACCACATCGCAAAGGTGTGGCGGATCCCCCCGGAGCGGCTGGCCTCGGTGGCCAAGGAGGAGAACCCGGGGATGGCCATCGGCATGATGGAGCGGGCCCTCAAGGGCGACGTCAAGGCGATGTTCCTTATCTACGCGACGCACATCGACCTCCCGGACCAGAATACGCTCGTGCGGCCCGCGCTGAACAAGACCTTCAACGTCGTCCAGGAGATCTACCGGCATGCCCCGAACAACCTCTACGCCGACGTGATCCTGCCGGCGGCGACCTGGGGTGAGTGGGTCGGCGGTACGTACATCCAGTCGGAGCGCCGCTTCTACGTCTGTGACGGCACCGCCAACCCGATCCGGGGCACCAAGCCCGATATGGACATGGTCATCGACAAGGGCCGGGCGATCGCCAAGGCCCTCGACCTCGACGCCGATGCGATCTTCCCGTACAAGAAGATGGCCAACGGCTTCTACAACCCTGAGGACGTCTTTCGCGACATCGTCATTGCGTCGAAGGGCTCGGACTCCGACCTGACGGGAATGCTCGAGGTCGAGGAGCGCGACGGCGTCGCCCTCTACGATCAGATCCGCAATCACCGCGGGATCCAGTGGCCGGCCCCGACTTACGAGATCGCTCGAAACGGCGGTACCAAGCGCCGCTACATGGAGCAGGAGGGGTGGGACGGCAAGCCGTACGGCGGCTTTCGCACTGCCGATGGCAAGCTCCACATGCATCTCTGTGAGCAGAACTATGAGGGACGGGAGGAGATCATCGCTCAGCTCAGCCGGGCCGGCACCGAGAAGGGCTTCTACATGATCGATAACCTGCACCTGCTCGAGAAGGCCAGGGACAACGGGCTCACGCCCGAGCTGCCGGACTTTGACTTCCTCAACAAGCGCTGGGATGAGGTTCCGGTCGACAAGTACCCGTTTTGGATCGGCCTCGGGGTGGTCTATGAGCACTTCCACACCGCGAAGACGATCCGCTCGGGGACGACGAAGCGACTGGTCCCGGAGATGTACGTCGAGATGAACATCGACGACGCGGGCGTCCTTGGAATCGAGGATGGCGAGTGGGTCCGAGTCATCTCACGTCGCGGTTCCTACGAGGCCCGGGCGTCGATCGGCCTCGACTCGAAGGTGAAGCCCGCCCGCAACACGGTCCCGCGGGGCTACATGTTCAGCCCGTGGAACCTCTCCGTGGGCGACTCGGCCGACCCCGAGAAGAATCGCTGGCTGGTCAACGCGATCACCCACCGCGCCTTCGACCCGGTCAGCGGACAGGTGGACTTCAAGAAGTGCGCTGCCCGGATCGAGAAGATCAGAGTCTGAGGCCATGACCACTCTTGCACGTCGCAATGTCCTCGGGTTGTCCATCGCTGCGGGCATCGGTGCGATCGGCGTCGCGGTCGGGGTCAAGAAGCAGACCGCGAAGCCGAACCACCTGCGCCCGCCTGGGGCCCTCCCGGCGGGCGAGTTCGAGTCGGCCTGCGCGCGTTGCTTCAAGTGCGGGAGCGCGTGCCCGAATGGTTGTATCAAGTATTACGGGCTCGGCGATGGGCTCGGCAGGGCCTTTACCCCCTACATCACGCCGCGCGATCGAGCCTGCACGTTGTGCGGCGAATGCGCAAATGTGTGCCCGTCGGGGGCCCTCAAGCCATTTGGAAGCACGAGCGAGGAGTGGCGTGCGAACGTCGACATGGGGACCGCCCAGGTCAGCAAGGGCCAGTGTTACAGCTTCAACGGGCGCACCTGCGGGGCGTGCTATCGGGCCTGCCCGCTCGCGGGTAAGGCGATCAAGATCGGCCTCCTTGAGACCCCGCATGTCCAGGCCGACGCGTGCGTCGGCTGCGGGCTCTGTGAGCAGGCGTGCCTGCACCTGCCGCAGGCGATCCGCGTGATCCCCCGAGAGACCAGGGACCGAACGCTCCCGGGGGAAGGCCCGGAAGTATCGTGAAGTGGCGTAGGCGAGATGTCGCGGCTCAGGCCCTGCGCCGCGTCACGCAGCTCGGCGTCTTCGTCTTCGTCATCTATGCGGCGATGGGCGGAGTTTGGCGAAACTACAAGGTCGCCCACAACAGCTCGCGGGCGGTGGAAATGATGGAGGGCGAGGGCTGGGCGGCGGCGTACCGCCTCAATGAGAGCGCGCTAGCGCTGCTCGGCGAGCCCTACGAGGCCAGCCTCCAGTTCCTCGGGATGCCGTGGGCAGCGACGATCGGCGGGCTCGAGACCGTCGATCCGATCCTCGGGCTCTCGATGGCCGTGTCGACCGGCGGACTCAGCCTGTTCCTCGGTGCGCTCGGGACCATCGGGCTGGCGGTGCTCTTCGGCAAGGTGTTTTGTAGTCACATCTGTCCGATGCGCCTGCTCTTCGAGGTCGGACAAACGATCCGCGGGGGCCTGCTGTGGCTGGGGGCCCCGCTACCCCATCTGCGCCCGAGGCCGCGCCTCGGCGGGTGGATCTTGCTCGGCGGTCTGCTGGCCAGCATGAGCGCCGGGATCGTGGTGTGGTTCTTCATCCTGCCCTACGTGGCGGTGGTGGCGGCGATCTTCCTCGGGGTCACGGCGGGTCTGGTCTCGGGGCTCCTGGTCATCCCGGTGATGTGGTGGTGGATCGATGTCCTCGTGGCGCCGGGGACCTTCTGTCGCAACATCTGCCCGCAGGGCTTTCTCCTCGGGATGCTCGGCCGCCTGTCGCTGCTCAAGGTGCGTGCGATCGCGTCGAAGACCTGCCCGCCGAATTGCCACACCTGCTCGCTCGTCTGTCCATACGGGCTGTCGCCGCGCGCAGGGACGCATACGCACGATTGTGACAACTGCGGGCAGTGTGTGGCGAGCTGTCCCGAACGCCGGCTGACCCGTCGGGTGCGTCTGCCGGTCCTCAATTCCCTGGTCCTCGCGCTTGGGATCGGTCTGGCCGCGGCCCCCGCGATCGCCGAGGCCCACCACAACAAGGGGCTCCCGCACTACGGGTACTACGAGAACTATCCGCAGGTCCCGGTCGAGGAGCACATCATCGTCGACGGCCGCTGGGAGATGGGTGCGACGCTCTTCAACTTCCAGGGGATGGATCGCCGTCAGGCGACCACGCCCAACGACGTAAAGCTATTCGTCTACGTCTACGATCTGCAGCTCGACACAAACTACACAGGCCGGGCAGAGTTTGAATTCGTCGATGACGAGGGCGACCGCGTCGGCAGTTTTTATCGGGACAAGGTCGATGTGGAGATGATCTACGCCACCCGTGAGACGATGCCCGCCACCGGCGACTACACCCTTGTGGCCCGCCTCCTCGACATCGATGGCCAGCCCGAGGTGAGGATCCGCTTCCATATCGAGCTCTCCACGGACGCGGTCCCGTGGGTGCTGCTCCTCGCCCTGACCGGGCCGCTCGTCCCGCTCTTCGTGCTGGTGCTCCTCGGCCGCAGTCGGCGCGGCCGCTCACGAAGACTCAAGTCCCAGCTCAAGGCCGATGTCGCGGAAATCGCGGCGCACAGAGGAATACCATCATGACCCGCCGAGACACTCGCATGTTCTGGCTCGCGCAGAGACTTGCCTGCTCGGCGTTTCTCATGGGCGCGCTCGCGTCGCGAGTCGCGCTCGCCGCCCCGACCGAGGCCGCAGTGGCCGCGGACGCGCCGTGCCACCAGGCAGATGGGGTCGGCCCACAACTGGGATTGGACCACGCGGGCATGGACCACGCGGGCATGGACCACGCGGGCATGGACCACAGCGCTCACGCCGGCCACCAGATGTACGAGGCTGGCGACGGCGACCAGGTGATGGTCATGGCGGGGATGCCGACGTGGCTGTTTGTCCTGAGCGTCGCCGTGATCATCGTCTTTTCGTTTGTCGTCATCGAGAAGATCGGCGGTCGCCCGGTCGCGCAGGACAAGGGGTTTCGGGTCAACCTGATCAAGAACCGCCGGGTCTACAAGATCGTCCGAAGTCGGTGGTTTCAGGTCGTCCCGCAACTGTTCGCCATCGCTGCGCTTGGGCTCCTGGTCTACGCGGGGATCTTCGGCAACCGCATCGGCAACATCACGCCGATCGCGGTCTGGACGATCTGGTGGGCTGGACTGATCTTCGCGGTCGCCATCTTCGGCCCGCTATTCTGTTTCATGTGTCCGTGGGACGGGCTGGCGAACCTTGTCTCTCGCCTCTCCCTCGCTAGGCGCAAGGAGCCGCTGTCGCTCGGTCTGGAGGTCCCGCGGGTGCTCCGCAACATGTACCCGGCCATCGCGCTCTTCACGCTGCTGACCTGGGCGGAGCTCGGTGGAGGGATCACCACGGATCCAGCGGGGACGGCGTTGATGGGCCTGGGGATGGCGACCATGGCGATCGCGTGTGCTCTGACCTTCAAGAAGAAGGCGTTTTGCGAGCACCTCTGCCCGGTCGGACGGATCAGCGGGATGTATGCCAATTTCAGCCCTGTGGAGATCCGCGCTCGGAACTCGCGGACCTGCCAGACTTGCACGACCGAGGATTGTCTAAATGGCAACAGCCGCGGCTATCCCTGTCCGACCGGTATTTCGCTGAAGGTCGTCAACAACGCGACGATGTGTACGATGTGCACCGAGTGCGTCAAGAGCTGCGATCGGCAGAACGTCGCGCTCAACCTGAGACCGCTGGCCCACGATCTCTCGGGGACCACCGCGACACGCCCGGATGAGGCATGGATGTGCGTGATCCTTCTGGCGCTGACGCTCTTCCACGGCTTCTCAATGACGACCGCCTGGGAGGACCACGCGCCGGGCAGCATGAGCCTCGTCAAGTGGCTTGCGGTCACCCTCGGGACCCCGTCCAGCGTGAATTTCACGATCGGGATGCTCGCCGTCAGCCTGGTCCCCGTGGGCCTCTACTGGGCGAGCTGCGTCATGGCGGCCCGACTGGTGCGATCGACCGGCAAGACTGCGCGCGAGCTCTTCATGGCGTACAGTTTCTCGCTGCTGCCGGTGGCGCTATTCTATCACCTCGCGCATAATGCAATGCACATCTTCGCCGAGGGGTCGGCGATCGTCCCGGCCCTCAGCGACCCGATGGGCACCGGCGCGGACTACCTTGGCACGGCAACCTGGCACCTCGGCCCGCTCCTCAGCGATCAAACGATCTGGTATCTGCAGGTCGCGCTCATTATCTTCGGTCACCTGGTCGGCATCGTCGTCGCCCACCGGATCAGCCGCCGGTGTTTCATCGACAAGCGTGCAGCCACGCGCAGCCTCCTCCCGATGCTGGCGATGATGGTCCTGGTGTCCGTCGCGGGTCTGACCCTGATGGTGCTCGACATGAACATGCGGATCGGGAGGATGTGAGATGAACGAGGATGGTGTTTCGAGGCGCGGATTTATCCGTCCTGCGCGACGCGAACCGGCGCTGCCTATCCGTCGCCGGCCCCCTGGCGCGCTCCCCGAGGAGACCTTCCTCGCGCGCTGTACCGCGTGCGGAGACTGTATCAAGGCCTGCCCGCACAATGCGATCCACGTCCTTGCAGAGTGGGTCAAGCCCGGCACGGGTACGCCGGTGATGGTGCCCGATTCGCGGGCGTGTCACATGTGCGAGGGCTTCCCCTGCGCCGCAGCCTGTGGCGAGGGCGCGCTCGCGCAGCCCCAGGGTCCGTGGTTCCTCGGGACGGTGAGCATCGACATATTCACGTGTCTACCCTTTCGCGGGCCCGAGTGTGGCGCTTGCGCGGGCCTCTGCCCCGCGGGCGCGGACGCGTTGAGGTTGCGGCGCGGTCGCCCTGAGATCGATCCCGAACGCTGCGTCGGATGCGGGCTGTGCATTGAGGCATGCCCCGTTAAACCGTCCGCGATCAAGCTGGATCCGCTATGATCGCTTGCGGTGGCGCGATCAGAAGGTCGTCACGAGCCAGAGGTAGACGAAGTGTTGTGGACTGTCGCCTCCGAGGGTCCGACCGGCCTTCCGCGGCAGGAACACGCCGTAGCCAGGCTGGACCATCAGCGGCTTCCACGGCTTGAGAGTCGCTACGACATCGAATTCGTGGCCGAGGGTTCTATCGGTGTTGGTGGTGTCCCAGCCCGAACCCACTTGACCGCCGGCAGCGTCACGCCAGCGCCCAGAGGCCTCGTTGAGCTGGAAAAAGTGATAGCCGAGGGAGGCCGAGAACCAGTCGACGGCGAGGCTCCCGGAGACCTCGAGGTCTCTCATGTTTCGCCAGCCGAGCAAGTCGACCAATCCGTAGTGGATATGATTGGTCGGGTAGAAATTGAAGAAATCGGAGCTGGTCGCAGCGCCGCAGTTTGCGACTCCGGCCGCTGAGGAGCCTGTGCAGCGCGAGCCGCTGGCCATGGCGTAGCCGATCTTGCCGCCCGGCTTCACGCGCTTGCTCTCGCGCGTGTAGCTGAGATTGGCGGCCCAGGCCCAGGCGCGATGGTTCAGGCCCTCGTTGCGCCCCGCCTGGCCGTGCCCCTCGGCTTCGTAGCGGAGACCGCCGAGCGGGGAGCCCCAGAGCCGACCGCCGAAGTCGTAGACCCGTCGGTCGCGGGTCGGCGCTGCCATCGATGCCGCGGCGATGTCGGCCATCACCATCGCCTCGATATTGAACGCGTCGTGGGCGGCGAAGGAGACCAGGCCGGCCGCCAGCTGGTCCCCCCGGGTCTGCACCGACCTCGGCGGTTCACCGACTGTGAAGGTGCCCGGCGGCGCGAGCATGGCCACAAACGCGTCCGCGCGCCATCGGCCGGCCGTGCCCTGCAGGCGGAGCGCGTCGAACGATCGGGCGATCGGTGCCCAAAGAAACGACCCGATCATGCGCTGCGAGCCCCAGTCGATCTCCTGGCGGCCCGCGCGGATCGACCCCGAGAGCTTGCGGCGAGGGATGGCGCCGGCTATCTCCATCCAGCCTTGGTGGAGGTCGGTGTTGGCTTCGTTGGAGCTCGTCGTGCCCTCAAAGCCCCAGTTCCGCGCGTCCTGGAGCTGGACGAAGCCTCCGACCACGCCCCACGTCGCGCCCAGCTGGAGGCGCGCCCGCTCGAGCACCTGAGCCACATCAGGAGGGGTATTGGCGGCGGCATCGAAGTCGGGGTTGATCCTGCCTTCAGCGCGCAGGAAGATCTGCGCCCCAGGCGTCCACACCAGCCCCGTGGGCTGTGGGTCCCCAGCCCGGGGCATCGCCGCACCGGCGGGCTCGGTAGCGACAACGTTAGGTTTTAGCGCGGTGGCTGGGGTGCCAGACTCGGTCCCCTGAGCCTGTGTGCGGGTCGGGACCGAGGCGGTCGCCGAGGTGCTGGCTCCGGTGGGCTCGCTGTCAGGGGCGGCATCAACCGTCACGAGCTCATGAGCTCTATACTGAGGAGTGGCCACAAGGGAAGGCTCTGCTGCAGTTGGAGCGACCACTTCGAGAAGGCCGAGAAGGCCGACGGGAAACAAGTGGGAAAGCACAGCTTATGAATGTTTGCCAGCCGGAACGATGTAAAGCGCAATGAATGCGTGTCGGGTGGATGCAGTGCGACGAGCGAGCCTCCCAGTCTCAGCATAGATGTCGCCTGAACCAATAAACCCCCCGAGGGGCGAGACAAGAACCACCAGAGATGAATTTCCCCAGTGCTGACCCGGATGAGCCCAGCAACCCCGACTTCGAGCTAATCCTCGAGGATGCGAACGAACCAGAGTCGGAGAGCCCGGCGAAGCCGGCGACCAACGAAGGGCCGTCCCTACCGCGACCAGGTACCGAGGCGGCGGCGGCGGCGAAGCTCGACGATAATGGACTCTTGGGTCTCGGGTGACAGAAGCTCTCGGATCGCTGGGAAGATTGTGTTCTCTTCGAGGGCCAGGTGTCCCTCGAACTCGGTCTCCAGCGCGATGGCAGCAGTCGCTAGCTCGCCGCGGGCGCGTTCGTCGTGCGGCTCGCGTCGGACTCTGACGGTCGCGCGCAGAAGCGCTTCCAGTTTCGACGCGTGCTCTCTGTGTTGCTGCGCCATGGCGTCGAGCGCGAGGTCTACCGACGGCGACAGTCCGCGCAGGCGGGGTTCGATGCTCTCCTCCTCATCGGCGACGTGTAGCGGCAGTGCCTCGACGAAGTAGCGCTCCACATCGGCGCACGCCTGGGCGACCTGGTCGGGGGGCGCGTCCGGCTGCGACGCGGCTCGACGGGCCAGGTCGATGAAGCGCCGGATCCTCTGGTGGCATTCGCCGAGGAGGTCGACCAAGTCCTGATTGCCATCCTCGCGGCGCGTAGAGAGCTGAGTCAGCATGGGGCACCCCGCGAGCGTTGTTGTTCATGATGGGTCATGCGGCGCGCTCTCCTTCGGCTCGGGGCGTTTCACCGTCACACGTTCAGCGCGCGGGGAAACAGGACGTTGTTCTCGAGGTGAATGTGCTCCATGAGCTCGGCCTCGAGCTTCTCCAGACCGGCATAGAGTGCACGCCAGGTCGCGCACGCCTCCGGCGGAGGGACGAAGTCCGTCGCTAGCTCGCGCAGACGTCGGAGGCTGGCGCCGTGGTCGTCGTGCTCCTGCATCATCACGCGGACCGGCATGTGCACCTGAGCGCCGCCGCTTCCAGAGCGGATCGCTGGAAACAGGACCTGCTCCTCCTTGGCGAGGTGTTGTCGCAGCTCGACATCGAGCTCTTCGAGGTGCGCGGCCAGCCCATGCGGGCAGCTGGGCTTCTTCGAGTGGACCCGCTCCACTCTCCTCGCCGCGTCGAGCAGCGCCGGGAGATCGGCGCGGAGCGGCTCGTGGTAGCGGGTGAGGATGAAGTCGATGACGTCGGGCAGCGGCCTGGTGTCCCACCGCTCGGGCTCGCTAACGACGCCCTCGGCCAGGATCTCCGCGGCGACCGCGTCGGGATCGAGACCAGCCGCTCGACAGGCATCGCCGAGCTTCTGCCGGCCACCGCAGCAGAAGTCGAGTCGGTGGCGCAGGAAGACCAGGGTGGATGCCGGGTGGGCAGTCGCGACCTGGCCGAGGGTCTCGTTTACGTCGATCATGAGCTCTCCTTCTGCGCCCTACCTATGCAAGACATGTGCCCAGAAGGATCTCCCGCAATTCAAGGCTTTCCTTAGCACTCGTTATGTAGATGATAACGCTTGGGGTGTTGTCTCACCGATAACATGTTATGACCTGAATAACGTGCCCGACCCGGACGCTCTACTCTCCATCGCCGTCGACCTGACGGCGTCACTCGCGGCCCAGGATCGGCTAGCTCGGCTCCTCCAGACGGTGCGGCGGACCATCCCGTGTGATGCGGCGGCGTTGCTGGAGCTGGTCGGTGACGATCTCATCCCGCTAGCCACGCACGGTCTGGCGCCGGAGGTGCTCGGCCGGCGCTTCGCCCGCCGGGAGCATCCGCGCTTGGACGTCGTCGTGGCTGGGAAGGCGCCGGTTCGCTTTCCCGCCGACAGCACGCTGCGAGATCCTTACGACGGCTTGCTGCTCGTCAACCCGGACGCCACGCGCGATGTGCACGCGTGCCTGGGGTGTCCGCTCATGGAGGGCGACAGGGTCATCGGCGTTCTCACGGCAGACGCGCTCGAGCCGGGGGCCTTCGACAGCCTCGACGAGGGATTTCTTCGGATGCTCGGGGCGCTCGCGGGCGCGGCCCTTCACACGGGGCGGATCATCGAGGCCCTCGAGGTAGCGTCTCGCCACCACCAGCAGGTCGCTAGCGTGCTGCAGCGCGACGCTGCGCTCCGAAACGGAGGCAGCCAGATCATCGGAACGAGCGCTCCGATGCAGCGCGTCCGCCAAGAGATCGAGCTGGTAGCCCCTTCCGATTTTCCTGTTCTGATCATGGGCGAGACGGGCGTGGGCAAAGAGTTGGTCGCGCGCGCGGTCCATCAACACTCGAGGCGCGCCGAGCACCCGCTCATCTACGTCAACTGCGCGGCACTACCGGAGACGATCGTGGAGAGCGAGCTCTTCGGTCACTTGCGCGGGGCGTACACCGGGGCGACCGCCGACCGCGCAGGGAAGTTCGACATCGCCGACCGGGGCACTCTCTTCCTCGACGAGGTCGGCGAGCTTCCTCTGTCCGTGCAGCCGAAGCTGCTGCGGGTCCTTCAGGAGGGCGAGATTCAACGCGTGGGGTCGGACAAGCCGCAGCACGTGGACGTGCGGGTCGTCGCCGCGACCAATCGAGACTTGGAGCGAGAGGTCGAGGCCGGCCGCTTCCGTCCGGACCTGTTTCATCGCTTGAACATGTATCCGATTCGCGTCCCGCCTCTTCGAGATCGCCGCTCGGATATCCCGCTGCTCGCTGGGTTCTTCCTCGACCTCTATCGAAGGCGCCTCGGGCTGGGACCCGTGCGACTCAACGAGTCGGCTCGGCAGGCGTTGGGGAACGCGGACTGGCCGGGCAACGTGCGCGAGCTGGACCATCTCCTCGGCAGGGCGGTGCTGCGCGCCAGCGCCAACGTAGGGCGCGACGCGCCGGTTCTCGTGGGTCCTGAGCACCTCCAGCTCTCCGCGCCGGAGCCCAAAGCGGAGGGTTCAGTGGGCCCCGGTCCCTCGTCTCGCTACCGCTCTGATGTCGTGTCCATCGGTGGCATGACACTGCGGGAGGCCGTCGAAGAGACGAAGCGCGCGATGGTGGTCCGCGCGGTGGGGGACAACGGCGGCAATTGGGCAGCGGCCGCCCGCTCGCTCGGTATGGCGCGCAGCAACCTGCACCACATGGCGGAGCGTCTGGGGCTTCGGAAGTGATGAGCCGACGGCGTCGAGGGCGTGGCTAGTCCACTCGAAGCGCCAGGCGCGCCGCGTCGCATCCCATGATCAGACGCTCGAGGAGCGCCTTGCCTGCGTACGCTCCGTCGCCGACGGCGAAGGCGACCTGCGGGCCGCCACGGGCCGCGTCCCCGCAGGCGTGCACGCGCTCCATGCTCGTCTCGTGGGTGTCGTCGACGCGCAGCGCGCCGTTGTCCTCGATGGCCAGGCCGGCGATCGGCGCGTCGCTGATGATGATCCACAAGTACGTGCTGATGCGGCTGCTCCCGGCGCCGGTCATGGTGTCCGACGGCAAGTCTGGTGTCCGTTGCCGCTGGACGCCGATCGCCCTCGACCACGCGGCCTACAGAGATCACCGGCATGATCGCGGCCCGCTGGGGAACCCTCGACAAGCTCCCGCCCAAGGGCGGCGCTCCGACCGGTGAACCGGGCGCCGACTCCGCCTGATCAGCGCCGCCGGGACGGTCTGCCGCTCGGTTGACGTGAAAGGCCACGCTGGGCATGTTTGGGGCGTGCCGAAGGCCACCGCCGAAGCTGAGCACGAACGCCGGGCGACCGTCCACGAGCCGTTGCCGCCGGGTGATCAACCGATCTCGGAGGACGAGGTGATGGCCGCGATGATGGAGGTCTTCCGACGAGCCGGAACACCCCCGCACATCGTCTACGCGGCGCAGAAGACTGGACGCATCGTCACCACGGAGAACCAGCACCTGCTCAGCAGCGAGGACCTGGCCGAGTGGAATGCGGCCGTCGCGGAGTACCGGCTGCAATAACGCGGACGCCTCAGGTGGCGTCGGTGACGAGCCGAGCGGCACGGCCGGAGTGCTCGCTGCACCACCCGTGACTCGGCGGTCCCAGACACCGAGCGTGTGCGACACGATCGATAGCCGCTGGCATGTGGAGCACTGCCTGTCTTTTCGGGCAGGTCACATGAGACAGGTTGAGCGTCCGCGCTCGCGTCCCGATGGTGCCTCGTGGGGCCCTTTGGGGATCGACAAGCCCCGGGGCCTTCGGTCTCTTCTCGGCCGAGCGGCCGCCGACCCGGGCCAGGTTCCTCGGTTCCCCGTGGGTGCTTGCGCGGGGACGCGATCTCCCCCCGCGGGTCGAAATTGGTTCACTTCTGGTTCATTTTCCCGGAGCACCGGATCAAAGTGCCGAATTCGTGCGAATTGGGCCCGTTTGCGGGCGACGTACACGACAACGGCAACGACGACGACACCGACGCGTGCCTCTCGAGCTGCGCGCCTGCGAGCTGCGGCGACGGGGAGGTGCAGGCGGGGGTCGAGGTCTGCGACGACGGCGACGCCGATGATACGAACGCATGCACCTCGCTGTGCCTGGCGCCGGCCTGCGACGACGCGATCAAGAGCGGCGACGAGAGCGACGTCGACTGCGGCGGCGCCTGCGATCCTTGCGGCGTGGACGCGGCGTGCGTGGTCCTGGCGGACTGCGCGAGCGGCCTCTGTAGCGCGGGAAAGTGCGCGATCGCGGCCAATTGCGCGGCGGTCAAGGCGGCGGTGCCGGACGCGCCTTCGGGGGTCTATACGATCGATCCCGACGGGGACGCGGGGGAAGCGTCCTTCGACGCCTATTGCGACATGACGACGGACGGCGGCGGCTGGACGCTGGTGTTGAACCTCGACACCTCGGACGGCCACGTGATGTGGTGGGGCAACCCGAAGTGGACCGACGGCACGAGCCACGGCGCGGCCGCGACCGCTCGCACCGCCGATCACGTGAGCGTCGGCTGGAAGAACTACGCGGGCGCCAAGGAGATCCTGCTGATGATCCACAACGAGGGCACGACGATCGGCTGGCGCTCGTTCAACAAGATGACCCAGGAGCCGATGCTCACGCACGTCAACGGCGGCGACAACGTCCTGATCGGCACCGACAAGAGCAACAGCATCGGGGGCGTCTGGGCGGGCGAGCGGCTGGTGCGGATCTCGACGGCGCTCTACGCCAACCGCTGCGTGACGACGGGGGGCTCGTGCACGAGCGGAGGCGCCGGCTCACCCGACGGCGATCGGATCGGATCGATCCAGGCGTCGCCCTCGGACAACGTCGGCGGCGGCCTCGGTAACTGGCATGATATGAACTACTGCTGCAACGGCAATTACGCCGGCAAGATGTGCAACGGGTCGGCGTTCCGCACCGCGTCCGAGGCGCAGTCAGGGTGGGCGCCGTGCTACGGCGGGAACGGGCACTTCGGCACCGACACCTTCGCCCCCGCGCCCAACACCTGCACCAACGCGAACTGCGCCGTGGCGAGCTGGTCGCAGACCAACGGGCTCACCTACGACTATTCGCTGATGCTGCGCTGATCTCGCGCCGCCCGGGTGACCCCCGGCCTCGGGGGCGAGCTCTGCTCCGCGGCCTGCGGCAGGAGCCGGTCGAGGCGGGTGTCGAACGCCCGATCCTTCGATACACTCCGCGTATGAAGCACGCCGCGGACCTTCGGGCCAGGCGAGCGAGGCGGCTCTCGCTCGCGCTCCTCTTGCTCGTGATCGTCGCCGTCGGCGCGACGAGCGACGCGCCCGCCCCGACGGCGAGCACGCCGGTGCTCGACGAGTCGGCGCTGATGCAGGCGACGCCGGGCGGGGCATCGCTCGTCGCGCCGACGACGATCGAGCAGCTCCAGGCCCGTGTCGCGGCGGTGCTCGAGCGCGAGGGCGTGCCCGGCGTCGGACTGGCGCTCGTCGATCGTGAGGGGCTCCGCTGGGCCGGCGGTGTTGGCGTCGCCGACCTGAGGACCGGCAGACCGGTCGACGCCGACACCCAGTTTCGGGTCGCCTCGATCACCAAGAGCGTGGTCGCCCTCGGCGTCATGCGCCTGGTCGAGCAGGGGCGCCTCGACCTCGACCAGCCGCTGCGTGAGCTCATGCCCGGGGTCGTGCCGGCGAGCGCCTGGGACAGCGTCACGGCCGTCACCCTCGCGCACGCGCTCGAGCACACCGCGGGCTTCGACGACATGCGCCTCAACGAGTGGTTCGCCGACGAGGGTCTGGCCCCGCGCGACGCCCTGGCGATCAACCCGCGCTCGCGGGTCGCTCGCTGGCGGCCGGGCAGCCGCGCGTCGTACTCGAACCCGGGCTACACGATCGCCGGCCACGCGATCGAGCTGGCCACCGGCGGCGCCTGGGACGATTACCTCGAGCGCGACGTGCTGCGCCCGCTCGGGATGCCCACGGCCCGCTTCCGCCGCACCCCTGAATTCGCGGATCGGCTGGCGACCGGGCACGTGGGCCCGGGGGAGGCGGCGGTGTTTCGCCCGATCGCCCACGCCCCGGCCGGGGCGCTGCTGTCATCGCCGCGCGAATTGGCCGAGCTGGTGCGCTTCTGGCTGCGCCACGGCGAGGACGCGGCGATCGTCGGCCCCGATTCGCTCGCCCGCATCGAGCGGACCGCGACGGTGCCCTATCGCAGCCCCGACACCAATTACGGCCTCGGCAACTATGGCGACGTGCTCCATCCGGTGCGCGCGCGCGGGCACGACGGCGGCCTGCCGGGCTTCCTGTCGTGCTACCGCTATTTCCCGGACCTCGGCGTCGGCTACGTGATGCTGCTCAATGCCACGCATTCGCCGCGCGCGTACGTGGAGATTCGGGCGCTGCTGTTCGCGTACCTCACCGCCGGGATGCACCCGCTGCCGCGGCCGCCCTCGGCCGAGCCGGACCCGGAGGCGATCGCCGCCGCGACTGGTTACTACGGGTACGCCAACCCGCGCGGCGAGCTGTTCGGCTTCATCGAGCGGGCGACGGTCGGCTTCCGCGTCCGCCCCGAGCCCGGGGGGATCGAGCTCGAGGCGCTGCTCGGCGGCGGCACGGTCCCGCTGGTGCCGACCGGCGAGGGCGGCTACCGCCACGCGCGAGAGGGTGGTACCAGCATTCGCCTCACCACCGACGCGGAGGGGCGAAGGATCCTCGTCGGCGGCATGGGCTACCTCGAGGCGGGCCCGTACGCGTGGGCGCGGGGCCGGCTGCTCGCGCTCCAAAGCGCGCTGGCGCTGATCCAGCTCGCGCCGCTGTGGGCCCTCGGCTGGGCGCTGGTGGCCGGAATTCGCCGCCTGCGCGGGCGCGCGCCGGCACCCGGAGAATTCGCGCTGCACGCGTGGCCGGCCGCCGCCGGGCTCGCGTTCATGGCCACGCCGATCCTGCTGCTGCAGGTCTTGCGAAGCGAGGCCTTCACCGCCGCCACCCCCCTGAGCATCGGCCTGTGCCTGTGCACGCTGGTGTTCGCCGCCTGCTCGGCCGGCGCCGTAGCCGAGGCCGTGCGTTCGGCGGTCGGCCGCTCCCTGCCGCTCGCGGCCCGCCTGGTCCCGAGCGCGACCGCGTGCGCGTGCTTCGGCATGACGCTCTATCTGCTGTGGCACGGAATCATCGGTCTGCGGATCTGGGCCTGGTGAGCGGCGGCCCCGCGCGTGTGATCTTCGCGCCGAAGATCGCCGCAAGGAACTAGACTGGCCGCATGACGTCCGTGCCGGAGTGGAACGCAACCGCAGCGCAGATCACGTGCTGGGCGCTCGAGCCTGCGACGCGCAGCCTCGGGCTCGCCGAGGCCCTGGGGGGCCTGGGGCAGCGCCTCCTCGCGGCGGGCGTCCCGGTCCGTCGCATGCGCACGAGCGTGACGACGAAGCATCCGGAGCTGTTCGTGCGCGCGGTCATGTGGCACGCTGAGCGGGGCACCGACGTGCGTGACGGGCGGCGCGATCTGCTGGTGACCGCGACGTACCTCGGGAGCCCGGTGGCGAAGGTCAGGGCGGGAGCGTCGCGGATCCGCTGTCGCCTGACCGGCCCCGACGCGGACCTGTCGTTTGCGATCTGCGGGGAGCTCGCCGCGGAGGGGCTCACCGACTATGCGGTCTATCCATTGCTGTTCGGCACCGGCGAGCGGACCTACTTCTCGTTCGCGACCGACGCCGCCGAGGGCTTCTCCGGGCATGATCTGGCGCTGTTCGAGGCGCTGCTCCCGGTGCTGAGCGTGCGGGTCGAGGTCGAGTCCGCCAACTATGCGCTGTCGAGCCTGCTCGACGTGTATCTCGGTCACAACGCGGCGTCGCGGGTCCTCGCGGGGTCGTTCATGCGGGGGACGGGCCAGCCGATCCACGCCGCGGTCTGGTTCTGTGACATGCGGGGCTTCACCACGATGGCCGATCGGATCCCGGCGACCGAGGTCGTGAGGACCCTCGACGCGTTCTTCGAGAGCGTCGCCGGGCCCATCGGGCCGCACGGGGGGGAGGTGCTGAAGTTCATCGGCGACGCGGTGCTCGCCATCTTCCCCGTCCTCTCCGATGGCGCGGGCGCGGCCTGCGGTCGCGCGCTGGCGGCGGCGAAGGCCGCGGTCCGCGGCGTCGCGCTGCTCAACCGCAGGGGGGAGACCCCGCCGATCGACCTCGGCGTCGGGCTCCACGTGGGCGAGGTCATGTACGGCAACATCGGCGCTCGCGACCGCCTCGACTTCACGGTCATCGGCGCGGTCGTCAACGAGGTCTGCCGGGTCGAGTCGCTGTGTCGGGCGCTCGCCAGCCCGATCCTGATGACCGCGGCCTTCGCCGCGGCCTGTGACCGGGACCGGGTGCGGAGCAGGGGGGTCCACGAGCTCAAGGGCGTGGCGGCGCCCCAGGAGATCTACGCGCCCGCCGACGACGCAGCTCTCGACGATCGGTGAGCGATATGCTCGGCGCGCTGTCGCTGTCGCTGTGGCGGGGGCTCAACGTGTATTCTCGGACGGGTCCACGCGCGCAGCCGGGTGTTCGTCCGCGAGCGGATTCACGGCCAGCCACAGCATCAACGCGACCACGCCCAACAGCACCGGCGCGAGGCTACCCGCGCGGCGCCTGGCTGTGTCCCCACGCGGCGGGGCCGCGACGAGGTGGCCGAGGCGGGTGATGTGGGCCGCGAGCGCGTCACGCCCGAGCGGCAGGGGCCGCGTCTCGCCGCCGTGGCGGGCCGCGAGCAGGGTCGAGAGCTCGATGCAGGTCCGGGCCCGCTCGCCGACCGACGCGCCGTGGCGGGCGAGCAGGGCCTCGGCGTGGTCGACGAGCGCGGTGTCCGAGGGGACCTGCGCGTGGGGCCTGGTGGCCAGCGCCAGAGATGTCCACGAGTCGAGGATCGGTGCGACCGTACGCTGCACCGCCGCGTGAGGGTCGGCGATCACCCTCGCCGCCCGGCTCTGGGCCGTGGCCGCGGCCGCGAGCCACAGCGCGTGACGCGGGCGCGGTCTACCGGGCTGGGCCGCCACGCCGGAGCGCTCGAGGCCCGTGGTGTCGATTGTGGTCATCGCCGGCATGCGACCTCCTGAGTAATGCAGCGCTCCGGCCGGTCGAGCGCGACGAGGGTGTCAGCCCCCAGGCGCGTGTCAGTCGCGGCTCCCGCCCCGGATCCGGGCGGCGCTGCGGGTGTGCATATCAAGTTGGTCGTCGATACGCTCATGGAAGGGCTCCTTGTTCGGACAACCTGATGGGGGTCTCAAGGCGAGGCAAGGCGACGAATGGGCCAGGCCCGCGGCGATCTCATCGGCGGGACGCTATCGAAGCCGGTCCTGTGCGCCGCTCGTGGTCATCTAGCTCTATCTTTCGCGCTGCGCCGCGCCGCGGGCGCAGCCTCGTCGAGGCCGTAGTATGTGGATTTTATCTGCGAATGGCGCAGATTGCGTCGTCTCACAGGACGCGCATATATGCCATATATTTACGAAATTATTGATATATTTGGCCGGGCTTGACGCCGGTGGACCCGGCGGCGCGACGCGCGACATATCGACTGTCCAGAAGCTGCACAATGTCGGCAATGCCGCATTTGTGTGCTCCATCACCTGCCATTACCCGCCCCTGCGGGCGCCGGCCGCTCGCATCGGGGGCGCGCCCACGCCGGCGTCTGCCGCGAAGGGCGAGCCGCTAGCGACGCCTGCAGGCCCGCTTTGCAGGGGTCTGTCAGCCCCAGCGCCGAGGGCTGGCCGCTCTGCGCCACCATGCCGGTGATCTGGCGGCGGCGCGGGAGGGCGCGATCGCGCGGCTCGCGGCTCGCGGCTCGGCTCGCGACCGGCTGAGGCCGCCAGAAATGCCGCAGCCGAGCAGCGGCAGCGCGCAGACCCGAGCCGTTGAATATTGTGGACCGTCGGGGCGATCGGCTGATACCTTGGCCGAGGTTGGATTGGGGTGACGATGCAGCTCGTAGGGATTACGCAGGGAGGACGAGCGGCCGACGCCACGACCGACGTCAGCGTCCTCGTCGCGGAGATCGGCCGGCTGGTGGCGCGCACCCTGGAGGGCGACATCTCCGTCAGGCTTGAGATCGAGCCTGGCCTGCATATCTGCGGTCATGGGCTGGAAATGCAGCAGGCGCTGCTGACCCTCTGCATATCTGCCTGCGACGCGATGGTCCGTGACGGGGTCCTGACGCTGAAGGCGCGGCGACTGGGCGCCGACGATCCCCGGCGCCAGCACGACGGTGTCCCGTCCGGCGCGCTCGTCGAGATTTGTGTCGAGGATACGGGCCTCCATAGGGAGGCCCGCGGCCTCGGGATGTCGATCGTCCGCGGCATCATCGCGCGGCGCCGCGGCCACGTCGATGTCCAGAGCCTGCCGGACCGCGGCACCGCCATCAGCGCGGTCTTCCCCTGCGAGGAAGCGCGCGCGTCGCGGGCCCCGGCAGGCCCCCCGGAGTCGCCGGATGTCGGCGAGCCGCGGCTGCAGATCCTCGTCGTCGAGGACGACGACAACCTGCGCCGCGGCGTCGCCCGCATGTTGCAACACCTCGGGCACCGGGTGCTGGCGGCCGCGGACGGCGTCGAGGCCGTCGACCTGCTTCGCCGCCACGTGGGCGAGGTCGACATCGTCCTGCTCGACGTCAATATGCCTCGCCTCGGCGGTATCGCGGCCCTCGAGGCGCTGCGCGCCGTCTCCCCGGGCGTCAAGGTCCTGTTGTCCACGGGCGCTCCGGACGCCGACCTCGATCCGGCTTTGCGCGCCAGGGCCAACGGTCTCCTGCCCAAGCCCTTCAATTTTCAGCAGCTCATCGAGGCGCTCAAGTCGGGCGCGATGCGCCCCGCAGGCGTGAGCGCCGGCTCCGAATATCTCCTGCGTCTCGATCGCGTCGCCGCCCCGCTCGCGCTCTGCGACGGCAGCGGACGCGTCCTCGCGCGCACGTCCGAGGCGCGCGAGCTCCTGGTCGGGTGCGGCGCGGACGAGAGCCACCTGCCGGAGGCGCTGTGGCGTGAGCTGAGCGCGGCGCCCTACGGCGAGGCGGTCACCTGGCGCCCCGAGGGTACGCTGTGTATCGGATGCACGCGCTATGCGATCGGCGCCACGCAGATGTTGGTGATCATGCGCGAGGTCTCGGGCAAGCAGCGCGAGCTGTCGCGGCGGATGCACCAGCAGCGGCTCGAGGCGACCGGCAGCCTGGTCGCGGCGGTCGCTCACGACATTCGTGGCGGGCTCGCCACCGTGATCTTCAACACCGACGTGCTGGTCACCCGGGGCGCCGAGATGGATCAGGCGACGCTGCGCACCTTCCTCGGGGAGATCATGGGCGGCGCCGAGCGACTCAAGGAGATCGTCGACGGGCTCGTCGACTTCGCCCGGCTGCGCGATCAGGTGCAGCCGGTGATCGCCCTCGGCCCGGTCCTGCAGCGGTGCGTGTCCGTCCTGCGCCCGAAGCTACGCGACCGCGCGGCCGACCTGACGATCACCCACGCTCAGCCGGACCCGCAGGTGCACGGCAATCCCCTCATCATCGAGCAGATCGTGCAGAACCTGCTGCAGAACGCGCTCGAGGCCGGGGCTCAGCACATCTGCGTGCATTCCGAGCTCGTCTCCGGCGATCGCGTCCGCGTCCGCGTCCACGACGATGGGCCCGGGATCCCGCCCGTGCTTTACGAACGCATCTTCGAGCCGTTCTTCACCACCAGGGACGGATGCCTGGGCCTGGGCCTGGCGACCAGCCGGGAGGCTGCACGCCACATCGGCGGCGATCTGCTGATCGATCCCGCGGAGTACGGCGCGAGCCTCAGCCTGTTCCTCCGCGCTGGAGGCGACGACCGATGACCTCGGTCTTCGTCGTCGAGGACGACCCGCACTTTCGCAGCGCCTTGCGCCGGGAGCTCGAGGACCACGGCTTCGAGGTCCGCGTCGCGGCCGGGGTCGAGGAGGCGCTGGCGTCGCTGAGCGAGAGCCCGACCGACATCGTGCTGACCGACCTGCGCCTGGGTGACCTCGACGGCATCGATCTGCTGAAGCGCCTGCCCGCGGTGGCCAGGGGCGCTCGCACGATCCTGATGAGCGCCTATGCGACCGCCCGCGACCACCAGGTCGCCACCGACCTCGGCGCGGTCATGGTGCTGGTCAAGCCCTTCACCGCGAGCGAGCTGCTGCGGACGATCCAGAAGGCCGTCGACTGCGAGACCGGGTTTCAGGGCAGCATCCATGGATTATCGCTGATCGACATGGCGCAGATGTTCCACCTCGCCCAGCGCTCGGTCACCATCCGCGTTCACCAGCCCGGGACCTCGCGGAGCAAGATCCACTTCCTGAAGGGGCAGATCGTGCACGCGGAGCACCGCAGCCTGCGGGGCGCCCAGGCCTTGCGAGCGCTGCTCGGCACCCCCTCCGGGACGCTCAGTACGACCGCGCTGCCCGACGATGTCCCGCGGACGATCGACAGCCCCTTCGAGCAGCTCCTGCTCCAGAGTCTCAGTCAGATCGACGAGGAGGCGCAGGCGATGCGCCGGCGCGCGAGGGCTACGCGTCGCGCCCACGGGCTCGGTGAGCCCCACGGCGAGCCCGAGACGGATGCAGCGGTGGCCAGCGAGGAGTCTCCGCCCGAGCCGCCCGACGACAGCGCCGTTCACGACACGATCTATCACGCATCACAGTCGTCGGTTCAAATGAGCGCGGCGAGCGTGGCGAGCGTGGCGAGCGTGGCGAGCGTGGCGAAGGATCCGGCACCGCCGCCGCCCTTGCGACCCGCGCTGTCGGGGGCGTGCGCGGAGCTGCTGCAGTCGATCGACGCGGCCGTCATCTGCGTGATCATCTCGCTCGAGAGCGGCGTCTTGCTCGGCGCGCACCAGCTGAGCGAGCTCGATGCGCAGGCCGGCTCGGCCGTCGCCGCCGCCACCCGCGAGGTGTTCTGCAGCCCGGCGATCGTCCGCTTGAACGAGCTCGAGGTCGGCTCCGGTCGGGACCTCACCCGGCAGGAGGCCCAGCTGACCACCCCGCAGTACTACTTCTTCGCCAAGTTGCTCCCCGATCAGCGCAACGCGATCGGCCTCCTGACGCGCAAGACCATCAACATCGGCATGGGCTGGGCCCTGCTGCGCGCCAGCCTGGTGAAGGTCGAGCCGCACCTGATTTGAGGCCGGCGCTTCAGGGGGTGGCGGCGGGGGGCGCCGTCGGGGCGGCGCTCGCGGGCAGGGCGACGCGGAAGCAGGTGCCCCGGCCGGGGGTGCTCTCGCAGGTGATCTCTCCGCGGTGCTGTTCGACGATCTTATGACATGTGGGCAGGCCGAGGCCCGTCCCGAGGCCCGGCTCCTTGGTGGTGAAGTAGGGATCGAAGATATGGGCCTGGATCTCCGGGGTCATGCCGACGCCGGTGTCGCGGACCTCGACGATCACCCGGTCGCCAGCGGGCCGGGCCGGGGAGGTCGCGTAATCGAGGTGCTCGGTTCGTGTGGAGATCGTGAGCACCCCGCCGGCCGGCATCGCGTCGCGGGCGTTGACCGCGAGGTTGACCAGGACCTGCTCGATCTGCGCGCCGTCGGCGAGCACGGGCGCGAGCGCGGGGTCGAGGTCGAGGTCGATCACGATCTGCGCGCCGATCAGACGCCGGAGCATCCGCTCGACGTCGATGATCAGGTTGTTGAGGTCGAGCGGGACCGGCTCGCTGCTCTGCTTGCGCGCCGCGGCCAGGAGCTTGCGCGTCATCCCGGCGGCGCGATCGGAGGCCCGCGAGATCTCCGCGAGTTCGAGCTGGACCGGGTGATCTTCCGGGAGCAGCGCGCGCGCGAAGCTGCTGGCGCCGCCGATCACCGTCAGCAGGTTGTTGAAGTCGTGCGCGATGCCGCCGGCGAGGCGGCCGATGGTGTCCATCTTCTGCGCATGGCGCAGCTCGGCCTCGAGGGCGATGCGCTCGGTGACGTCGGTCTGCACCCCGATGAAGTGGGTGACCCGGCCCAGATCGTCGGTCACCGGCGAGATCTGGAGTTCGTTCCAGAACTGGCTCCCGTCCTTGCGCAGATTTCGGACCGTCACGTGGCATCCGCGACCGACGGCCAGCGCCTCGCGGATCTGGGCCCGTATCGCCGGGTCCGCGCTCGACCCGCCGAGCATGCGGCAATTGCGGCCGAGCAGCTCGGCGGCGCTGTAGCCGGTGATGCGCTCGCAGGCCGGATTGACGTAGATAATCGGCAGGTCGGGCTGTCCGGCGTCGACGATCACGATGCCGGTGCTGGCGGCGCTGATCGCCCGGTCGCGCAGGCGCAGCGACGCCTCGGTGTGCTTGCGGGCCGTGACGTCCAGGCCGCTGAAGGCGACGCCGAGGATCGAACCATCGGCGTCCTGCACCGGCTGGGTGGTGAGCTCGTACCAGATCGTCGCGCTGCCGAGGGTCACGAGGCGCTCGTAGTGGCTGGCCTCGCCCCGCAGCGCGAGCTGGAAGTGCGCGATGAACGCTTCAAGGCCGTCGGGCGAGATGTACGTGAGGATCGAGTCGCCGGTGGCGAGCTCGCGGTGAAAGAACTGGCGGATGGTCCGGGCTGCCACCCGGTTGAATGCGAGGATCCGGTAGTCGCGGTCGATGAGGTAGTGGGCCGCCTGCGCGCTGTCGAAGAGGGCGCGCAGCTGGGCCTCCGAGGTGCGGACCGCCGCCGCGGTCCGGGCCTGCTCGCGGAGATCTCGATCGCGGCCCGACGGCATACCATTCGCCGATCGTATCCGACGCTGGCCCGGACGCCGTGGCGGTCCCTTCATCGTCATTGGCATGACGTCACTCCTCCTGGCCCTCCGGGGAGATCAGGCGATCGAGGCCGCGCTTGAAGAAGCGCCGCTCCTGGGTGCCATCGGGGAGCCGCACGCGCAGCCAGATGAACACGCCGACGGTCTCGACCGCCTCGATCACGCCGCGGGCGCCGCCCGGCGGCAGGTGATACCAGCCGAGGTGGCCGTCGCCGCTCTGGGTGTGTTGCTCGCTCTGGACCCGCCAGCGGTGATCGAAGGCGAAGCGGGCGACGCGGCTGACGGGGTCCTGGATCCGGTGGACCCGGGCCTGCTGCGGGGCGAGCGCGTGCTCCACCACATACAGCCAGAAGTTGCGGCCGAAGGTGCGGGCCGCGTTGTAGTGCTTCGCGCTGAGCACGACGCCGATCCGATCCCAGGCGCCGTCGAGGCCGACGACGCGGATGAAGCGGGCGCTGGCGTCGCCCGGCTCGCCGACCTGCAGGTCGTAGGCGGGGTGATGCTTGCCGGTCATGCGCGGGTGACGGCCGGCCGCGCGCTCGCTGGCGAGGGCCAGCTCGAGCGCCGCCGCGATCACGTCGGGATCGGCGGCGGCGCCCGGCTCCGCCCCGACCGCCGCGAGCCGCTCGTGGGTGAGGACGCTGGGCGTGTCGCTGACTCCGGGGGCCTCGCCCGGGGCGTGGAGCCGGTCTGGATGGTCCGCCCGGGCCTCCCGCGGTGTGAATGCATGGAGCCGCGGGACGCGACGGTGGTCGAGCAGCGCGGCGATATCATCGGGGTTGGTGCGGAGGATCGCCTCGAGGTGCGCGAGGTTGTGCAGCGCGCTGTCGAGGACGCGGTTGATCGCCTCGCTGATCTGGACCACCAGGCCGTCCCACTGATCGCCGCGGACGTACACGACGCTCAGGTCCTCGTCGGCGAAGACCGGCACCTCCTCGCCGCCGACGGGCGCTGGCAGCCCGGCGATCACGAGGTGCGTGATGAGGCGGTCGGTGGCGACGATGCGCAGATCGGCCAGGAGGTCGAGGGCGTTCGCCTGCACGCGCTGGTGGGCGAGGATCCGCGCGACTCCGGCGGCGAAGGCCGGGGCGTGGATCGTCGTCGTGAGCTGGTGGCAGAAGTGCTGGCGGTCGGCGTCGCCCGAGAGCGCCGGGCGCTCGGCGAGCGCCTCACGGGTCACGCTCGACAGGCGCTGCAGGCCCAGGCGATCGACGAGCTCGGCCCCGACCCGCGGGTGCACGAAGGCGAGCGCGCCCGGCGGGATGCGAGCGGAGAACCACGGCGCGTCGTCGACCCGGACCGCGAGCGCCGGCCGGAGTCGGCCTCCGCGGGTCGGCACCTGCAGGCGCGCGCGAGATTCGTCGGAGAGGTCGAGGTCGTGCAGGCGCCGCAGGAGGCGCAGCACCAGCGCGAGCTCGACCTCGTCCAGCGGCTGCTCGCCGTAGGCGGCCGCGATGCCCTCGATCGCGGCGACGATGTCACTCGCGTCGGGGCTCGGGCGGCGACCGAGGCGCGAGAGGCCGCGGCGGATCTCGTCGGTGTCGCCGGGCACGTGCCCGCGAAGCTCGCCGAACAGCTCGGCGATCGGCGCGGCGAAGGCGTGCGACGGCAGCCAGAAGTGCAGGCGCGCGGGGTCCCAGATGCACGCGCGGGTCGCCATCCCGGCCAGCAGCGCCGCGGGGAGCTCGCGCGCGGGGTCGCCGAGCGCGGCGTAGATCGCGGCCGTCGCCACCCCGACCCGCGCCGGGTTCAGACCGCCGTGATCGCTGTCGGCCCAGCGGGCGCGCAGCAGCTCCAGGTGCGCCACGATCGCGTCGGTGGTGGCCACGCGGAGGCCGAGCGCGGCGCAGAAGTCCGGGTCCAGTCGGTCGACCGGCGCGGCGAGCACGGGGCCCTGGCTGGCGATCACCTCGAGGCACTCGGGCGGGTACAGCTCCTCGGGTCGGTACAGCCGGTCGGCCGCGGCCGCCATGCCGGCGGCCTGCCCGGGCTCGACCTGGGCCAGCAGCCATGCGCGCGCGCGCAGGCCCGTCGCCAGCGACGCCGCGTCGGAGGCGCTCAGGGCCCCCCAGCGACGGTGCAGCCGCTCGAACAGGGCGAGCAGCCCGCGCCGCGCGGCCTCGCGGCTGGGGGCGTCCTGGGCGTCCTGGGCGAGCAGGACGTCGAGCTCGCGGAGCAGCAGCGCCGGGGGTGGGTCGTGGCCGAGGCCGAGCCAGGTAAACAGCGCGCGCCAGCGCTCCACGTCGCCGCGATAGAATTCCATGTCCGGGGTCGCGGCGCTCCGGGGCGCGTTCGCGGGCTCATCGGCCGCCGCGTACAGCTCCGACGCGGGGTGCAGCCCGCCGTCGCGGGCGCGGATCAGGGGCGCGCGCCGTAGCGAGGCGGCGAGCTCCGGGGCCAGGCCGCGGAGCTCGACATCGTCGCGCAGCCACTGCATCGCGGCCCGCTGGAGCTCCGGCGCGAGCCCGGCGTAGGCCGGGAGCAGCACGCCCGCGATGTAGTGCGCCTGGCTCATCTCGGGGACGCCGAGCAGGTCGAGGAACGGCCGCCAGCGGCCACCAGGACCGGCGTCGACGAGCTCGAGCTCGACCTCGACGAGCGCGGGCGGACGAAAACCACCCGGCAGGTAGACCCCCGGCGTGGCGGCGCAGGCGGCTCGGCCCTCGAGCGTGCGCAGCAGGGGCAGCTCGCACAGCGCGGTGAGCTCGGCCTGGGCGTAGCGGTCGAGCCAGCGCGGCGCGGCGAGGTAGTCGAGGAGGGCGGCGCGCTCGCTCGCCGGACCGGGCAGGCGCGCGAGCGCATCGCCGACGTCGCGCAATCGGGTCGCTAGGCTCGGCCCGGAGAGCGCGGCGATCGAGCCCGGGTGGCGGAGGTGGAAGGCGCGCACGGCGTCGACGACGTCGTAGCCGCCGGCCACCAGGTGCACGCCGATCGCTGCGAGCGCGAGCTGCAGCCCGCGCTCGAGGTCCTCGCCCGGGATCAGGAGCAGGCCGCCGGCGGCGCAGTGCAGCCGACCCTCCGGGTCCGGGTACAGCGCGAGCGTGGCGAGCGTCGCGTCGTGGGTCGCGGGCACGCGCTCGGCGAGGTAGCGCAGCACCAGGGCCAGCCACGCGGCGTTCGGCGGGGCCTCGCCGTCCTGGTCCCAGGGTATCGTATCACCTGGCGCAAGAGACAGCATGTCGGTCAAGCGCGCGACGACCTGCGCCGCCGCCATCTCGCGCAGCTGCGCCGCCTCGCACGGTTGCAGCCGCGTGTGCTGCTGGACCGCGGGCTCGATGAACCACGCGGGCTGGTCGGCGAAGATCCTCCGGGCCGCGTCGTCGGCGAGGAACAGCTCGCCCGCGCGACCGAAGGTCCGCACCCGCTCGTCGCAGGTCAGCGCGAGCGGCAGGCCGGCGATGTCGTCCTTGCGATCCGAGAGGCAGAACTGCAGGAGGTCGACGATGTGCGAGCGCTCGCGCAGGCAGGCGCGGGGCGCCTCGGCCAGCGGCACGCCGAGCGGCTCCTCGCAGCGCAGCCAGTCGCGCAGCTCGGCCGGTCGGTAGCGCCGCGTCCCCAGCCCGGCCGTCTCGGCGCCGCGGACCATGCGCGGCGGCAGGTCGGGGTCGGGCAGGCGCAGGCCGTCGTCGCGCAGCGCCTCCTGGAGGTCCGGGCCGAACAGCGGCGGCGGCAGGCGACAGGTCATGAGCGTGTCCCACGCCATCTCCTGCCGCGCGCGCGTGCGGATCAGCGGCAGCTCGGCCAGCCGCGCGATCAGGGCCCCGTACAGGTTCCGCCACGGCTCCTCGTGGCGGCCGATGTCCGGCCACAGCGCGAAGAAGCGGCCGAAGCCCGCCGCCGCGACCTCGGGCACCAGCGCCGCGATCGCCATGGCCGCGGCCTGCGGCAGCGCGTGCCGCAGCAGCGCCCGATTCCAGGCCACGCGCACCTGGTCGGCCTCGGCGTAGACCGACTCGTCGATCGAGATCTGCCGCCGCGACGAGTCGAGGTCGAAGCAGGCGTTGAAGTGCAGCGGCAGCCCCTCGACCTGGTCGACCAGCGGGAAGGTGCAAAACAGCTTGCCGCGCTGGCTCGCGACCACGAGGACCCCGTCGTCGCGGGCCTCGAGGCGGATCGCCGCGCCGGCCCACGGGATCGCCTTCTCGTGCAGCCGCACCATCGCCTCGTTGAGGCGCAGGAGCTCGCCCGCCGGGTCGACGAACAGCCCGGCCGCGACCTGCCACGGGCGCCGCTCGGTCAGCCGCGGCGACGCGACCTCGAGGGTGTGGCGATAGGTCGTCTGCGTCAGCTCGTCGGCGGAGATCCGCCAGGCGGCGAGGTTCTCGGCGATGTCGCCCTCGACGGCGGTGTTCCCGAGCATTCGCGAGGCGACCACGGACTCGCGATCGAGCGTCGAGATCCGGAGCAGCTCGTGGCGGACGCCGTCGGCGTCGACCCGCTCGACGAAGAGGTCGAGGACATTGCGCGCGAACAGCAGCAGCTCGTCCCCGGCCTCGCTCAGGTCGCGCAGCATCTGCTCGAAGTGCTCGCGCTCGAAGGGCTCGTCGCAGATCTCGCTGCTCTCGGCCTGGGCGGCGTCGCGCAGCGGCAGGCGGAAGATCGTGCCCGGGTGCTCCGAGGCGCCCTCCACCAGCCCCGCCGCCGAGAAGGTGTGCAACCAGTCCGGCGCGAACTGCCACAGATCGGCGAGGTCCCACCGGCGACCGCTGCCCTCGCCGTCGCTGCTGACGCTGCGGTGGTGCGGGTCGAAGGCCACCGCCCAGCGCCCCGAGACGAAGCTCGGGTGGTCGGTGACGTTGTAGGCGGTGTTGAAGCCGAGGCCGAAGCGCCCGGTCTTGGGCCCGAGCGTCGACTTCGAGCTCTCGCCGATGCGGCGGATCGCGTCGAGGTCGGCGGGGCGAAACACCTGGTCGTTGATGAAGAGCAGCGCCGGGCCCTGCAGCGCCGCCATCCGCGGGTCGGGCAGCAGCTCGCGCGGGTGCTCGCGCTCGTCCCAGATCACGCGCAACCAGGTCGCGCCGGCGTCATCGGCGTTCTGCAGGAACTCCTTGACGATCCCGACGCTGCGGGGATACGCGCGGATGAGGCCGCGCAGACGGACCGTCAGACGCTCCTCCTGACCGAAGCTCTCGCCGACGATGGGGTTCCAGGGCTCCACGATAGACCTCCTGCGGCCGGGCTCGCGGGCGTCGAGCCCGCTATCTGGCCGAACATTCACGAAGACGTGCCCGCCCGCGACCCGGGCGGGGCGCTCACTTCTTGAGCTGGACGCAGCGCTCGATCAGCTTGCGGCTCATGCCGGTGAATTGACTGAGCCGGTCGATGGTCTCCTGCGAGTACGCCAGGTTGATGATCATCAGGTCGATGTCGAGGATCTTGAGCAGCGCCTGCACGCTGCGGGTCCGCTGCCCCGGGTCCGCGATCTCGTTGGTCAGCAGGCCGAGGCCCTCGGTGCGCAGGAAGCTGGTCACCGCCTCGACCCACCACGGCTTGACGCCGACGCGCACGTGGGTCAGGCCGATCCGCCAGCGGTCGTTGAAGTACGCCTCGCCGTACTCGCCGGCGAACAGCTCACTCATCCAGCGGTTGTGGGTGCGCTTGAGCGCGTCGACGCGGCCCTCGATCAGCTTGCTCTGCTCGGGGTCGCGCGCGAGCTTGAGGTAGAACATGTCCGTGATCGCGGCCCCGTGGGCGGCGAAGATCGGGGCGATGGCCTGCAGGCTGGCGATGTCCTCGTCGGTGAAGCCGATGAAGTCCTTGATCTCCTGAAAAATGGCGCTCGTCTCGTTGCTCATGGTCCCTCGCTTCCTTCGGTGGGTGCGGTCGTCGTCAGCAGCGGGCCCAGGATGGACAGCAGGCTGCGGGCGGCGTTGTTGGTGTTCTTTCGCCATGCGCGGTGCCGCGGCACCTGCACGACCAGGAACAATCTCGGGTTGTGGTCGCGCGCCACGGGGCGCACGACGAGGCGACCGACGCAGGCGTCGGACAGAGAGAGCTCGTCGATATCCGCGAGCCCGAGGTCCCGGGCGGCGCGTACGGCGATATCGTCGAACAGGCTGGTGAGGCCCGCAATGACCTCGGAGCGGACGATCTCGCCCGCCGAGGCGATGAGCAGTCCTCGATCGGTGCACACGAGCGACATCGGATAGCCGCCCGCTGCGTTCATGGCGCGCAGGCTCGCGGTGACCTGCGCATCGACGCCGAGTGAGGGCAACATTTGTCAGCCGGCTCAGCTCCCGAGCAGGCGGCCGACGTCCTTTGCGGCGCGCGAGACGTCGAGGAAGATGAGGCCGAGCTTGGCAGTGTCGGTGGCCAGCACGGTGAGCACCGCCTCGGGCCCGCAGCGCGTGAGGATCGTGTAGCCGCCGGAGCCGCGCAGCATCGCCATGGAGAAGCTGCCACGGCCGAGCTCGCGGACGATCCGCTCGCTCATGCCGAGGAGCGCGGCGCTCATCGCCGCCACGCGGTCGTCCTCGACGTCGCCGGGCAGCGCCGAGGCGATCATGAGGCCGTCGTTATCGACGACCGCGGCGGCCTCGATGTCGGGGGTGGTCGTGGAGAGGGTCTTCAGGAGCTTGCTGATCTGTTCGGAACGACTGTTCGCCATGGCTTCCTACTTCCTCGCGGCGGGCTCCGCCGCGTCCTTTGTTGAATCGCTACAATCGCGGACCGCCGGAGATCGGCGGCCGCGGACATGAATTCACTCGATGTCTCTACCGCGCCACGAGAATGAGTGGCGTCTGATGACGGGCCTTCATCAGCATGCGAATCGCCAAAGCTGGGCTGTACAGGCGCTGTTATGCGCATGTACACACATTGTTGTCATCGTCACCGAAGGTTCGGTGTCGTCCTCGTGAGGCGCCCACCAGTTGATATTCAGTCGACATTGCAAGAAGCAACAATTATCAGTCGCGAAGAAAATTCGATACGCCGATCAGGAATTTTACTGGCGAAAGATCTGCGCCTTGGCGACGCTGTACGGAGCGCTGCGACAGGGCCCACTTCGGGCGCGCCCGGGCGCGGAACCGGCCCTGAGTCCGGGGGATGCTGGCGAGCTATGTGTGTACGATGTTCGCACGGTCCATCATCGTGCGCCGGAAAAGCCGTTTGCAGGGAGGCCGCCACCGGCGGGAGCGTCAGTGAGCGCGACCGGAGCGCTCGTGGGTGCGCCCCGGAAGCGCCCATCCTCTGGCGCGCAGCCCTCGCCATGGCGCCCGCGGAGGATCGACCCCGAGTGCCGCGCGCGAACCCGATCGCCGCGCGCGGACCCGATCGCTGCGGGGTCGATGACGCGAACCGGCGCCGAAGCTCGCCGCGTCGCCGCCGTCGTCGCGCGAGGTCGCATCGGACGATCTTCGGCGCGCTTTCGCTGTTCGTCGGCATCGAGACTGGCCGAGCATTGAGGAGCAGATGTCCGTATATTGCTTCCGCCCGCTTGCGCCGTGGATGCTTCAGCGGAGGGCCTCACCGCTCGCCTCCGTGGAGCGGAAGGAGGGCCGATGCGCGGACGTGGGTGGCGAACTGCGCGCCGATGTCCCGGCGAGGGCGATGCTTGACCGCGGCCAGCTTCACCCAGGCCGGTCAGCACCGCAATACGCAGATTCGCGGTCGGCGAAGGATAAGCTGCCGCTGCGCTCCACGTCCGCGAAGATCCTGACCCGGAGCTGCAGGCGGGCGTCCATGTCTTCGGCGAGCCGCCGCCAGAGCGCCCGGGCACGCACCAAGCCCTCCCCGTCGCGGTCGCCGGCGGCGGCCTCCCGCCGGTGGTAACCGCGACTCATTGCACTGCAATCATGCAGAAATTTCACTTGGAACCCCAGGGTCCTCTGTGGGAGCCTCGAGCCGCCGATGATCGTCACATTCGTCACCATCCTCGTCCTTCAGGGCGCCGCGGGGCCGGCCGACGCACAGTCCGGGCCGCAGCCGGCAACCACGGCACCGGCACCGGGACCGGCACCGGGACCGGGACCGGGACCGGCACCGGCACCGGGACCGGCGTCGCCCGAGCCCGCCATATCAGCGCCCGCGGCCCCTGCCGGGCCCGCGCCCGTGACCCCCGCAGCGGCCGGGCCGGCCCAGCAGGTCCACGAGCAGCCGGCGACCCGGGCGCCCGGCACCCTCAGCGACGATCAGATCCGGTGGATCAATCGTCGCTGGTCGGGCGTGGGCGTGGGCTATGACAACGGCCTGTGGGGCGGCAAGTATGGCCAGTCGATCAAGGTGTCGATCCCCTTCGGGCGCAACATCGGGCGATTCCTCGGCGTGCGCGTGCGCGGCATGATCGTCCACCACGTCGACGACGTGGCTGATCGATTCGACCCCGTCGTCAATGTCGGCGGGGAGCTGTTCGGGCGCTCGCCGGTGTGGTGGGGCGTGCTGCGGGTCTACGGCGGCGGCGGCCTGTGGGCGGGCATCCGCCCGAATCCGACCAGCTCGGGCTCGCAGTACCGGCTCGGCGGCGGCGGCTTCGTCGGCCTGGAGGCCTTCGCGGCCCCGTTCATGGCGTTCACCTTCGAGGTCGGCGGCCAGGCCCCGGGCCACGGCCTCGGCGTCGACGCCGGAGGCAGCGCGATGGGCGGCATGATGTTCTACTTCGGCCGCAACGAGACCCGCTGGAGTCGCCTGCGCTGACCGACCCGCGCCCGTCGACTGGTCGGTGAACTCGGCAACGACAAACGCTGGTCGGTCACGGCTTCGGTCACCTTGCTATATTCGTACTCGGATGCAATGAGGCCTTCGCCGGGCATGATGTCATATGCGAGGTATTCAGTGCCTCACGAATCGTTGCTACCGTGGCCTTGCATCGAACATCACGAAACTCCGCAAGAACAGCCGTATCACGCTCGCCAGCAACGATAGCCCTCACGATCTTCATGCCAGTCACGCCGGTGATGTCACTCAATCCTCGTGCCACCTGCCCGCGCCGCCGAGCCCCGGCACGGGCCCTGCAGCGCGACGCGTGACGGTGGCGAACAGGGCCCCCGCGCAGGTTGTCGCGCTGGTCAGGGGCGCGCGTCGAGGCTCAAGATGAAGTCTTCATATGCGGCCCTCGACGGCACCGGGCCCCTGACCTGTCAGGAAACGTCCCGGCGGAAACGGTTCAGGCGCCCTCGCCGCTCCCTGAGCCGGGCGCGTAGCCAGCCACCTTAACCGATATCTTTTCGTTGTAGACTCCAGCGGACCGCGCTGCCCGGGGATCGGTCGACGAGGTGGCGATGATCGACCCGACCCAGTTCGATGCCGAAGCTCCGACGCGGCCCTCGAAGGACGACATTGTTGATGCGCCGACACGCGCACAGCACGGCCTGACCCCGCACGTATCGCGCCCTGACGCCGAGGGCGAGCTCTCCCCGGGGACGCTGCTCGGCCGTTACATCGTGCTGGCCAAGCTCGGCGCTGGCGGGATGAGCTTCGTCTATTCCGCCTTTGATCCCGAGCTCGATCGCAAGGTAGCGATCAAGCTGCTGCGCCCCGACAAGGGGGGCGAGCTCGACGGCGGCCAGGCCCGCTTGCTGCGCGAGGCGCAGGCGCTCGCCCGGCTCGGCCACCCCAACGTCGTGGGCGTCTTCGACGTCGGGATCCACGGCGTCCATATCTGGGTGGCGATGGAGTTCATCGACGGCGAGACCCTCCGCGAGTTCGTCTCCGAGCGCCGCCCGGCGTGGACCGAGCTGCTTCGGATCATGCGGGACACCGCCGCCGGCCTCGCCGCCGCTCACGCCGCCGGCCTGGTGCACCGCGACCTCAAGCCCGACAACATCATGATCGCCCGGGGCGGCCGGGTCCGGGTGATGGATTTCGGCCTCGTCCGCTCGACCGACGGCGAGGGCCTCACCCACGAGACCCGCGCTCCGGCGTACGATCCCCTCACGCGTCAGGTGCTCGCCCCGACGCATGCGGCCCTGCCCGCGTTGCTCACTGTCCGCGGCTCGATCCTGGGGACCCCCGCCTATATGGCGCCGGAGCAGTGGGACGGCCGGAAGGTCGACGCGCGCACGGATATCTTCGCCCTCTGCCTCACGTTCTGGGAGCTCGCGTGCGGCACTCGCCCCTTCACCGCGGAGCGCTCGGAGCGCGAGGCGCAGATCCGCCGCGGTCCGCTCGCTCCGCCCGCGGAGGTGAAGCATGCGCCAGCGTGGTTTTTTCCGGTCCTCGCTCGCGGCCTGCACGCCGATCCGGACCAGCGCCCGCCCTCGATCTCCGCCCTGCTCGACGCGCTCGTCGCGGCCGAGGCGCGCCCCCGTCGGCGCCGCCGCGTCGCCTTCGCCGCGGCCGTCCTCGCCCTCACCGCCGCAGTCCTGGGCCTGCTGCGCAACGAGCATCACCTCGAGCGCGCCGCCTGCCAGGCCGAGGGCGCGACGATCGCCGCGGCCTGGGACCCCGAGGCCTCGACGGCGCTGCGCGACCTCCTCGCCGCGACGACGGCGCCGGGCGCCGCGAAGGCCGCCGAGCTCGCCCTCCCGTGGGTCGAGCGCTGGACGGCGGAGTGGTCACGCGGGCGCGAGCGCCTCTGCGTCGACACGCTCGACGACGTTTTCCCGGAGCACCTTCGCGAGCGCGCCGTCGATTGCTTCAACGAGCGCCGCGACACGCTCTCGGCGCTGCGGGTGGTCCTCCTCGCGGACGGCGCGCTCGCCTCGCAGTGGGCCGTCCCCGCCTTCTCGGGCCTGGCGGCGATCGAGCCCTGCCTCGACCCGCTCGCGCTGTCGCTGCGCCCCGCGCCACCCGCGAGCCAGTCCGTCCTGCCGATGAAGCGAGCGCTCCACGACGAGCTCACCCAGGTCGAGGCCCTCCGCCTCACCGGCCGGGTCCAGGAGGCCACCGCCGCCGCTGAGCAGGTGCTCCGCGCCGCCTCGACCACGGGAGATCGTGGCCTCATGCTGTCGGCCCAGGCCGCCCTCGCCGAGCTCGCCCACGAAGCCGGCCGCGACGCCGCGGCGGAGGAGCTCTATAGTCAGGTGTTTCGCGAGGCGCTGCGCCTCGGCGCGACCGAGCTCGCCGTCACGGCCGCCCTCAGCCAGAGTGACGTGCTCGGCGTCCGTCGCGGGCGCTCCGGGGAGGGGCTCGTCTGGGTGGAGGTCGCGGAGGCCATGCTGCCCGACCGAGGCGCGGCGCCCTCCCTGTTCGCCGTCCGCATCGCGCACAACCGTGGGCTCATCGAGCTCGAGCGTGGCGCCCTCGAAGCGGCCGAGGCGCATCTTCGACGAGCGCTCGCTATATGGCACGAGATCGCAGGCCCGGACCACCCCAGGCTTGCGCACACCCTGGACGCCCTCGCCGAAGTCCTCTCGGGCGCAGACGACCTGGACGGCGCTTTGTTGCACTTCCAGCGCGCGCGTGAGCTCCGCGAGAGCACCCTCGGCCCCGAGCATCCGCTGCTGGCGGCGAGCCTCCAAAACGTGGCGACGATCCATGGGATCCGGGGCCAGCTCGAGCTCGCCGAGCCGCTGTTCTTGCGCGCCCTCGAGATCCAGACGGCCACGCACGGCCCTGAGAGCCCCGAGCTCCTCGGCACCCTGCGTAACCTTGCGAACGTCGCGCGGGGCCGTGGCGAGCTCCAACGAGAGATGGACCTACGCCTGCGTCACCTAACGATCACCTCGCGCGTGTTCAGCGCGGACCACCCGCAACGGATCAAATCACAGACCGACGTCGCCCGTGCCCTCGAGCAGCGCGATGACCTTGCGGGCGCGCTCGCCTTGCTCGAATACGCGGCGGATCCGTCGGCCCCCCGCACCGGCAATTTCACCTTCGCGCTGGCGACGCGTGGGCGCCTGCTTCGGCGACAGGGTCGGCTCGAAGAAGCGATCGCGGACCTCGAGCGCGCGCGCTCGCAGGAGCAAGCCCCCGACTTCACCGCCATCGAGCTGGCGCGCGCCCGCTTCGCGCGGGCGCAGGAGCTCTGGGACGCGCCGCCCGGCCGCCGCGACCGCGAGCGAGCGCGCCGCCTCGCCGAGGACGCCGAGGCCGCCTATGCGCTGGTCGAAGCGCCGCCCGAGGACGAGCGCGCGGCGGTCGTCGACTGGCGCCAGCGAGCGCGAGAGCGCCGGTGAACGACGCGAATCCGACACGATCGGCGGCTCGCCACGGAGTCGACGCGGCCGCCTGTTGGCGCGCACCCTCACCGGCCAGTGGCGATAGTGGCTCGGGGTTCGATAACGACACGAAAGACGATGATGGTACCCGAACGAGCGCGACGGGCCCGCCGCCGCCGCATATCGAAGGGGAGCGATATCTCCCGCGAGAGCTCGCGCGCGCGGGCACCTCGAGGCCGGGGCGCGACGAGGATCGGCGAATGAGCGCCTCAGCCTCGGCGGCGGCGGTACGCGAGCGCGAGGGCGGACAGCAGCGCGAGGCCGACGGCGATCGCCGCCCACCGCGGCCAGCTGCGCCCCGTGGGCGGGCCAACCGCACCGGCGATATCCTCGGGGTCAGGGAGCGGCGGCTCCGGCGGCGGGTCGGACGACCCCGGCTCCGCCGACGCGAGGGAGGACGGCGCGAGCGCTGGAGACGTGGCGACGGGCTCCGTGGGCGACGTGGCGACGGGCGTTCGGGCGGGCTCCGCGGGCGGCGTGGCGACGGGGAGGTCCGCCGCGGGCGTCTGCTGGGTGGGCTTCTCGGGCGGCGCGGGGAGCCTGGGGGGGCTCGGCGGCGTCGCGGGCTGACGCGCCTCCCAGGCGGCGAAGGCGGCGGCGTACCTGTCGAGCTTGTCCTGGCCGAGGGGTTTGAAGGGGAGCGCGGGGCGCTGGGTGTGGGCGAGCCGCAGGGTCTGCTCGATGCCCCCGGCGAAGCGGTAGGTGGCGGCGTCGACGACGATGTTGAGGCCGGACGCGGAGATCCGCGAGACGCGGAGGACCTCGTGGAGGCCGCGCAGCCGCGAGTACTTCGAGAGGGCCTGGATCTCGTCGGGGAGGGCGAGTGCGGCGTGGAAGAGGCGGGGGTCCTCGTCGAAGAATTGTTGGCGCGCGACCGGGGTCATCGCGTCGAGGTCGATCTCCTCGGCGA
>Ga0075152_10000155_pt1 | contig 54537 bp, 44 predicted proteins | sample JI61114C2DNA_FD_70964 | JGI IMG/M metagenome (GOLD analysis project Ga0075152, IMG submission 70964) | Wastewater effluent complex algal communities from Wisconsin, to seasonally profile nutrient transformation and Carbon sequestration -... | ecosystem: Engineered > WWTP > Effluent > Algae...
CTTCGTCGGATGAAGCGGCAGCTGACGTCGCGATCTCTACTGCGCATAAGGCCAAAGGCTGCGAATGGAATTCGGTTCAAATTGCTGAAGACTTTGCCAGCAGCACCACGCGTGACGAACATATACCTGAATCTGAAGCTCGCCTTTTCTATGTTGCTATAACAAGAGCGAAAAACCTGCTGTCGGTCAGCGATGCTCTGTTGGCTGCCTTTACCAAGGCACCCAGGTTTGTACGTGACGCTGACTTGGCGAGCCGGCCTCAACAAGTCCGTAAATCAGCATCACCCTCGGCTCCCATACAGCTTAAAAGTGTCAGACCGCCCGGTGCTGCACCAACGCTCACGCGGGCAAACGCAGGTGCAAGTCGCGCAGACGCGTCTACTACGCGCTCTGAACAACTGATGACATCGACGACGACATCGGTATCGCAATCGAAGCCCAACACCATTCCTGCAGGCGCAGTCACAAAGCCCAAAAAAGGTTTCTGGAGTTTCCTAGGCTTCGGCCGCAAAGGCTGAGCGACCGGGATGCGGCTTCTCAATGCTTGAAGGGCGGCCTCTCGTGGAGAGTTCGAGCGGAACTTATATGCAACTCCCGACATCTGCTGAGAGCAGAGTTGTACTGTGATTTGGACCTACAAAATTGCCAGCAGGACTTCCAGCCGTTGTTGTTCTAGCAGGCGTGACGCACGCTTCTGCCTCGTGAGACCTAAACGCATCGGCAAACATAGTGCCTCTCCAGACACCACCATGCGAAATCGGTCTCTGCTCTTTCAGCGGTGACTCATGCTTTCCACTTTTTGCGAGGCCGCGGAGACTCGTTACTGCAAAAACCGCGAAGTCGCGTCACGCGCGAACCGCAATCGGGTCTCTGGGAGGATTCTCTGTCGCTAAGTCCCGGACAGTTGGGCTCAATTCAGAGTCTCAACGGCCAAAAGGCCGGAGACTAATTCTCCCTGGCTGGGGCGCAGGGATTCGAACCCCGGAATGGCGGTACCAAAAACCGCTGCCTTACCACTTGGCGACGCCCCAGTGCAGGGAGAGGCGGACAGTTATGCAATTCGCGCGCTGAAAGCAACTGCCTGGAATCGACGGTTTTGCGGCAAATTCGCGGCCCGGGGCTGCCCGGCTGGGTCGGCCTTTTCGGTCGCACGAGATGGCGTTGCGCCCCAAAAGGAAAGCCGCTATAGCCCCGCCTCCGTCGGAGTATAGCTCAGCCTGGTAGAGCGCTTGCTTCGGGAGCAAGAGGTCGTTGGTTCGAATCCAGCTACTCCGACCAGGAATGCTCCCAACATAACGAATGCTGCGTTCCCCGGGTCAGCCCCGGTGGTTTCGCCAGCATGCTTTTGCCGCTACAGCAGCCATATTGCTGGCCGTGGCGCGTTCTTTCGCGTTTCAGGCCCGTTGTCGCGGAGACCGGTATGCGGACCTTCCTTCTGACCTTCCTTGGCGGCCTGGCCGCGCTGGTGGTCTTCTTCATTTTCCTGCCGCTGGTTCTCATAATGTCGTTCGTCCCCTCGGGCGAGACGCCCCGGGCGCGCGAGGCGGTACTGGAGCTGGACCTTCGGGAGGCCTGGAACGACCAGCCGGCGGCCGATGCCCTCAGCGCGGCATTCGGCAACGAATCCTTTGTCGAGATCCTGCTGCGGCTGGATGCGGCGGCGGATGATCCGGGCGTGAAGGGCGTGTTCGTCCGCGCAGCCGAGATGAATATCGGCTCCTCACGGGCCGAAGAACTGCGCACGGCTTTCCTGCGCCTGCGCGAGGCGGGCAAATTCGTGGTTGCCCACAGTCAGGGATTCCTGGCGTCGGGGCCGTCGGCCTATCGCGCCATTTCAGCCGCAGACGAGATCTGGCTCCAGCCCGGCTCCCCGTTCGAAGCGCCGGGCATCACGTTCGAGACCCTCTTCATGGGCGGGCTGATGGACAAGCTGAAGGTCACGCCCGAGATCGAGCAATTCTACGAGTTCAAGAGCGCGGCCGAAGTCTACAAGGTGGATGGCTACACGCCGGCAGCCGAGACGGCGATGAGCGAACTCGCGACCAGCGTCTGGACCCACTCGGTGGCGGAGATCGCAGCCGACAGGAAGATGACGCCCGAGGCGATGCGCGTCCTGCTCGAGGCGAGCCCCTACTCCGCCGAACGCGCGCTTGAACTCAAGCTTGTCGACCAGCTCGGTTATCCCGACGAAGCGGCAGCGGCCGCTCTCAAGCGCGCGGGCGAAGGCAAGCTGCTTGCGATCGCTCACTACAAGCCAGCGCCCCGCAACGGCAAGGCTGTGATCGCCGTCATTGGCGGCGAAGGCGACATCATTACGGGCGGCGGCGGACCGGCAGACTTCCTTTCCATCGGAACGCCGATGTTTACATCGGACCGCGTGGCAGCCGACATTCTTGCGGCCGCCAAGGACGAGCGCATCAACGCCATCGTCTTCCGGGTCGACTCCGGCGGGGGTTCCGCGATCGCATCCGACCAGATCTGGAGCGCGGTGAAGAAAGCGCGAGAGGCCGGCAAGAAGGTCGTCATCTCCATGGGCAGCGCGGCGGCGTCCGGCGGCTATTATGTGTCGGCGGCGGCCGACATGATCGTGGCCACGCGCTCCACCGTCACGGGATCGATCGGCGTGTTCGGCGGCAAGTTCGCCATCGCCGAAGCGCTGGGCGAATTCGGCATCAATCCGGATATCGTCAGCGTCGGCGGCGAATACGCTTCCGCCTATTCCACCGAACGGCTGACGGCCGTCCAGCGCGAGAAACTCACGGCGTCACTGAAGGGCACCTATGACCGCTTCACCGGCATCGTCGCCGAGGGCCGTGGGATACCGCTCGCCAAGGTGCAGGAGATCGCCCGGGGTCGCGTCTGGTCTGGCGAGGATGCTCTGGCCAACGGGCTGGTCGACAAGACCGGCGACCTGATCGTGGCCATCGAAGAGGCTGTTCGCCTCGCCGGGTTCAAGCCGGAGGATGGCTACCAGCTGCGCCTCAACGTGCAGGACACAACGCCGTTCGACCTGCTCATGGGCGCAATGGCGCAATCCACCGGTCCGGTGTCGCAGCAACAGCTGCTTCAGGGGCTCGCTGGCGTCGTCGGCAAGGACCGCGCCGCAGCGATGTTGCGCCAGCTTTCGCAGGCGGGCCAGCCGCCCTCGGCGCAGGTGTGGATGCCGCCAGTGAGCGAGCGCTAGATCAGGGCGCGTCGATGCGTTCGATCTGTCCCGCGTGGAGCTTGAAAGCTGCGTCCTGCGGGATGTCGAGCATCAGCGCATCGCGGCGCGGCAGCTGCAGAAACAGGCCACGCAAGATACGGCCGGCGACTCCATGCGAAACCGCGATGGTCGTGCCTGGCATGGCGCGAGCTTCTTCCAGCCATGCGCCCAGCCTTGCCGCCAGCACGTCATAGCTGTCGCCGCCCGGCGCGGTGAAGAACCAGTCCCAGCGGCGCTCGCCAGCGTCATACTCTGGCGCGATCTCGCGGATGTCGTCCTTCAGCATGCCATCCCATTCCCCGAGACTTATCTCGGCGAGGCGGGCGTCAGAGGCGATCTCGCTTGCGAGGCGTGACTCCTCGCGGATCAGCTTTGCCGTGTGCTGCGTGCGGCCCAGCGGCGAGGCGATGATGCGCGCATCCGGCGGCGCCAGCGTGCCCAGCAGGCGGCCCAAGCGACGCCCCTGCTCCACACCGAGCGGCGTGAGCGCGGAATCCCGCGCGCCCTGAATGCGGCCCGAGGCGTTGAACTCGGTCTGCCCGTGCCGGACGAGGTAGATCATGCGGGATGGAATTCGGACGCGAGCTCAGGCGGGCCCTTGGTGACGGCGCGGCCAGCTTCGACCAGGTGGATCATGTGGGCCAACACGGACCGGGCTGCGGCCGGATGCAGTCGCGAATCCACGTCCTTGTAGATCACCTTCACCATGTCGAAGATTTTCGTGTCACCGGCTTTGAGCCGCGCGACGATCGCCTCCTCGCGGGCGCGGCGGTGCGCGGCGTAGGCATCGATGAATGTACTGACATCCCGCACCGGCGGGCCATGCGTCGGCCACAGCGTATCGAAATTGCGATCCTTGATCTTCGCGAGGCTGCGATAGTAGTCGCCCATGTTTCCGTCGGGCGGCGAAATCACCGTCGTCGACCAGCCCATGATGTGGTCGCCCGAGAACAGTGCGTTCTCCTCGCGCAGCGCATAACAGACATGATTGGACATGTGCCCCGGCGTGGTGATCGCCTCCAGCGTCCAACCTGGACCGGTGAACACGTCGCCATCGTTGACGAGGATATCGGGCATGAAGCCGGACTCACCGTCTTCCTCCAGTGAGGGATGCTCCTGCGTGCCTGGCGGATCTGGTGTGCCATGGACCTTGCACCCGGCCCACTTCGCCAGCGGATGCGCCAGAGGGGAATGGTCCATATGGGTGTGCGTGGTGAAAACGTGGGTCACGCGTTCGCCGGCCAGCGCACGCTTGAGCGCTTCGAGATGCGCATCGATCGGCGGACCCGGATCGATGACGGCCACTTCCCCACGGCCGATGATGTAGACTCCCGTACCGAGGAAAGTGAATGGCCCCGGATTCTCCGCGATCACCCGCCGGATCAGCGGGCTCACCTCATCAACCTCGCCATAGGCGAACTTCAGGTCGCGAACGAAGGGGATGCCTGCCACGACCTATTTGGCTCCAAGCTGCTTCAGGAGGTTGGACATCGAGGAGAGATTGTAGCCCGCGTCCAAAGCCGCCTCGACGATAAACTGGGCCTCTTCGCCCTGGCTGGCTTCCGACATCGCCCACGCCGTGACCGAGCGGGTGCCGGACCGGCAATAGGCCAGCGTCTTGCTGCTGGCGTTCAGCGCCGCCCTCACGGCGTCCGCCGTCGGCTGTCCCACGAAAGGTGCGTGCACATAAGTCATGCCTGCGGCCTTGGCGGCGGCGGCGGCGGCGTCTGATGTCGGCTGGTCGGGAGACTCTCCGTCCGGGCGATTGTTGATTATGTGCTGAAAGCCCTGCGATGCGAGCTGGGGGAAATCCTGCAGCTCGATCTGGGGCGCGACCCAGAATCTCTCCGAAACCTGTCGAGTGTCCGCCATGCCCTTGCCCCTGCCGCCGCAACCGCGACAAAATTGCCCGCTTGCGCCTGATCGCGCGATGAGCCTCATATAAACCCGCCGACGCGGAGGACGTAAGCCCTGACGACCGACCAGACCAGTGTTTCGCCGCGCGCGTCGTCGGCCCTTGCGCGGCTCCTGCGGCGCATTCCTTGGGCCTATGCCGGGCGGCGCGTACTTGCAGCCATTCCCACCATGCTGGCGATCATAACGGTCGTCTTCTTCATGATGCGGGCCGCGCCCGGGAACCCGTACTCGTCCGACCGCATGCTGACTCCCGCGGTGGAGGCCAACATCAAGGCCAGCCTCGGCCTCGATAAGGAGCTGCACGAGCAGTACTTCGAATACCTCGGCAATGTGATCCAGGGCGACCTTGGCCCCTCCATGGTCTACCACGACAAGGATGTCAGCGAACTGCTGGGCGAAGGCCTGCCCTACTCGCTGGCCATTGGCGGCCTCTCCATCTCCATCGCGATGTTCCTCGGCACACTGCTCGGCATCATGGCGGCCGTCCGACAGAACACCTTCGCCGACTATTCGGTGATGAGCATCGCGATGATCGGCATCTCGATTCCAACATTCGTCACCGGGCCGTTGTTGTCGCTTTTCTTCGGGGTCTACCTGAAATGGTTCGCCGCGGGCGGGCTCGACCTCGGGAAGATGAACTTCCACAACATGTTCCTGCCCGTCCTCACCCTAGCGCTGCCGCAGATCGCGATCATCTCGCGCCTGATGCGCGCCTCGATGATCGAGGTGATGCGCTCGAACTACATTCGCACTGCGCGCGCCAAGGGGCTTAGCGAGACGCGCATCCTGCTGCGCCACGCAACGCCGGCCGCCATCCTGCCTGTGATCAGTTATCTCGGCCCGGCCATCGTCGGCGTCATCACGGGCTCGGTCGTGATCGAGACGGTGTTCTCGCTCCCCGGCGTTGGCGCCTCCTTCATCGAGGGGGCGACCACGCGCGACTACACCCGCGTGATGGGCGCGGTGATCCTCTATGGCGGGCTGATCATCTTCCTCAACCTGCTGGCAGACATCCTCTACGCCATTCTCGATCCCAGGGTGCGGTACACATGATTATCGCCGCCCCTGGCCAGAATGCCGAAACGCTGCAGCGCGCCGCCATCAGGGGCCGCTCGCTGTGGGACGACACGCGCCGCCGCCTCCTCGCCAACAAGGCCGCTGTGGCCGGCGCCGTAGTGCTGTCGGCCTTTATCCTCATCGCTGTCCTCGGCCCGTTCTTCTGGCCGCACAACTATTCGCACCAGTACACAGACAGATTGGCTCTCCACCCCACGCTGGAGAACATGCACTGGCTAGGCACGGACATTGTCGGCCGCGACGTGGTCGCGCGCCTGCTTGTCGGCCTGCAGATTTCGCTCGCAGTTGGCGCCATCGCGACCTTTGTGTCGCTGGTGATCGGCGTCGCATGGGGCGCAATCGCGGGCTTTGCCGGCGGACGCGTCGATCAATACATGATGCGTTTTGTCGACGTGCTCTACGCGGTGCCCTTCATCTTCTTCGTCATCCTCGTCACTGTCGTGTTCGGGCGCTCGATCTTCCTGATCTTCCTAGCCATTGGCGCGGTCGAGTGGATGACCATGGCGCGCATCGTGCGCGGACAAACGCTGGCGCTGAAGCAGAAGGAATTCGTAGAGGCGGCGCGCGCATCCGGCGTCAAGCCGTTCGGCATCATCCTGCGGCACATCCTGCCAAACCTGCTGGGGCCAGTTGCGGTCTATGTCACGCTGACGCTGCCGGTGGTGATCCTGCAGGAGAGCTTCCTCTCCTTCATCGGTCTTGGCGTGAACGAACCGCTGACGTCGCTGGGCCAGCTGATCTCCGACGGTCAGAAGGAGCCTAGCGCACCGTGGCTACTGATCGCGCCGGCGATCGTGATGGTGATCACACTGTTCTCGCTGAACTTCATCGGCGACGGCCTGCGCGACGCCTTCGATCCGAAGGACCGCTAGCCCGGGCACTTCCGCGCCGCCAGCGCCTCGCGCGCCAGAAGCTGCGCATCCGGTAACCGGGCGAGCGGAAACTTGGCCGAGGCGAGTTCCGCCCCGCCGTGACGGCCGGCCTGAAGTGTGATGACCAGTTCTCCGGGCCATTGCTTGCCCAGCGCATCAGCAAGCGCACGCTCGCCTTTGCCTGACTCCGACGCGCGCCACTCGATCACGCGTTGATCCATCCTGGCCTCTACCCAGACTGTGCTGAGATCAGGCGCCCTTCCCACAGCACCGCTGGATATCCGCGAGATCGAGACGACGGTTGCCTCGGGTGCTTTCAGTTCGCCCTCTGCGAAAGTGAAATCGATCATCAGCGATGGGCGGGAGAAATTGGCGGTTTCGATGCCATCGCCTTCGACGCGTTCAACGATCCATGTCGCCGTCTCGCCGCCGGACGTGGCCGTGACGAAGACCTCGCCCACCTTGCCAATCGCCGAGCCTTCGCAGGTCTGCGCATGGGCAGACACGGCAATCAAGGGCAACGCCGCTGCGAGCCATGCCGACAGGAAAATCGCGGAACGCATGGCGGGAGGTTACGCCTCCTCCCACCATGCGTCCACGACGTCTGGCAGTGTCAGGCCGCGCGCGCCGGCAGGAAGCGGCTGTTGCGCAGCAGCGCCGCCGTGATCAGCGAGATGACGACGCCGATAGGGAACATCTCGATGAAGGTGATGCCCACGCGGATCGCAGGATTGGAATACATCTGCGCGAAGCCGGTCTGTTCGGTCTGCAGCTTCGCGATCTGCTCGGCGGTTGCGCCGTCGGCTCGCGCCTGTTCGATCATCGCGCCGTAATAGGTGGCGACGAAGTCGAACTTCGTGACCGCAAGGCTGATCTCCCAGGCGATCACCCAGCCGAGGCTGGCGACGGCGCTGATGCCCAGCCCCACGCCAAGCGCCGGCAGGAATTTGATCACCCCGCCCTTCACCTTGTCACGATAATGCTTCACCCCGAGGAACACGCCTGTCAGCGCGACCAGCATGGTGGCGTAGCCGACGACCGCGCCGTTCTCCGGCATGCCGTTGGCAGGATCGAAGGTCAGCATCCCCCACAACAGCGGGCCGCCCACGATCACCGCACCCGGCAATCCATAGAGAAGAATGATCTTCAGCATGTCTCTGCTCCTGTCCTGATGGCGTTCACGGGATTCGCGGCTTGTCGCCGTCCATCTCGACGAGGCCGAGCTGGTTTCCGGATGGGTCGGTGAAGAGGCCGAGCACCACGACGCCCTTCACTTCGAAGCGCGGCACGGCAATGGCCCCGCCCGCGGCGACGATCTGGGCCAGGGTCGCCGTGACGTCGGGGACGCCGAAATAGAGCAGGACGGCCGCCGGGTCGGTCCGCAGGAAGCCGGGCAATTTCCCGGGCGGCACCGAGGCGGAGACATGGCCGGTCGGGGCGCTCTCCCAGCCGAACACATCCGCGAAGAATTTCCGCTGAACGGCCAGGTCTGGCCCGGCGATGTCGAAGAACACGATTGGCGCAGCTGTCATGGCGCTATCCCTCCCTGTTGATGGGGAACAGGAACGCATGCGAGGCCACTGCCGCAATCGCCCGAAGGGGTGATTTGCGCGAAATCACGCGAATTCCGCGCGTTACACGCGATGTTACTTGAGCATGCCAAGCTCGCGCGCCCGGAGGATCGCTTCGGTGCGGCGGCTGGCCTGCAGCTTTCCGTAGAGCTTGGCGACGTGAGTCTTCACGGTGTTCGGCGACACGTTGAGGCTGGCGGCGATTTCCTTGTTCGACTGTCCCGCCGCCAGCAGTTCCAGCACCTCGAACTCACGCTCGCTGATACCCAGCGACTCGCGCGCCTTGTCGTTGACGGTGAACTCCTCCGCCGGGGCGCGTCGCGGAAAGAGCCTAACGCCAACCCAGATGCCCAGCGCCATGAATCCGGCGGCCAGCAGCCCGACATAGAGTTCGGCCGGATGCGTGCGCGCGAGGAACTGGTACTCGATCAACCGCAGGGCCAGCACGGCCCCCGCCAGTATCGCGCCATAGACAAGGATGGTGCGCCACATCCGCCTGCTGCTCCCGCCACGGCCTGCCTACTTGATGCGCTTGACTCGAACCGCCGTACGGTTGCCCGGCTTCAGCATGTAGGTGCCCATCGACGCGCGGCGGATTTCGCCCTCGATCTGGCTGCGAGGCAGGGTGCCAAGGTTTACCGTGTCGTCGGTCTGTTCCCAGACCTGTCCGTTGTCGAGCGTGAACCGGTAGCTCCCGTTCGGCCGCTTTGTAGCCGTCGCGATTGTGACGTTCACAACGTCCAGTTCCGGCGCAGGAGAGCCTGCGACCGCTCCGGACGAGCCGGTGACTGCGCTTGTCACCGCGCTAGCCTGGGCGGCCGAGCCTAGACCGAAGGAGTCTTTCTCGGCCTGCTGGAGCTGCGCCCGGCTGACGACGGATACGTCGCCGGCCGCCTGCGCCTGCTTCATCGCTGCGACCGCCGCGTCGAAACAGGCGAGCCGCGCGCCGGCGTCCGTCTGGCTGGAGCAGGCGTAGATCTTGTCGATCTGGCTCTCCTGCGCGTCGCTGGCGCCGGTCACGAAGGGCGCCGCGCCCAGAGCCATCAATGCCGCCAAAAACGCCACGCGCATTCGTGTTTCCGCCCTGTTTGTTCCGCCGATGGAAATGTCTTCCAATCATTGCCACTCTGACGCTAGTTTCCGTTTCGGAAAAGCCTGCGAATGGCAAGGACCTGCGCTGTGCAGCAGAACGGGTCCTTTCGCCATATGCGCGGCACAGGAGGATATTTCATGCGTTCGAGACCCCGGATTCTTGCCGGAGCCCTTGCAGCCGCGCTTTTGCTGGCCGGCTGCGGCGGTGGAAGCAGCAGTGAGGGCGGCGAGCGCTTCACGCGCGGCATCGGGGCGGACCCCACCTCGGTCGACCCCCACCGCGTTTCGGGAACCTGGGCGAATGACGTCATCGGCGACATGTTCATCGGCCTGTTCACCGAAGACGCGAAATCCATGCCGATCCCGGGCGTGGCTGAAAGCTGGACCATTTCGGAAGACCAGAAGACCTGGACCTTCAAGCTGAAGCAGACCAAGTGGTCCGACGGCACGCCGCTGACGGCGCATGACTTCGTCTTCTCGTTCCGCCGCCTTTTCGATCCGGCCGCCAAGCAGGCCGGCACGTCGTATGACTCAGTGCAGTACGGCATCCTGAATGCCCGCGCGGTGTCCGAAGGCACGATGACACCGGACCAGACCGGCGTCGTCGCGCTCGACGACTACACGCTCGAGGTGAAGCTCGAATACCCGATGCCTTACCTCCCGGGCCTGCTGAAACACTACACCGCCTTCCCCATACCGAAGCATGCCGTCGAGAAGTTCGGCAATGACTGGACCAAGCCGGAGAACCTGGTCGTCAACGGTCCCTACAAGCTGGCCGAATGGCGCACGGGCGACTTCCTGCGCTCGGTCAAGAACCCGCTGTTCGAGGGCGTCGAAGACATCTGCTTCAACGAGGTGGTCTATCTTCCCGTCGACGATCACTCCGTCATGGTTCGCCGCGCACAGGCTGGCGAGATCGACATGAACAACTCTTTCCCGTCGGGTCAGCTCGAGAAGACGCAACAGGACCTGCCCGGCTGGCCGCGCCTTGCGCCGATGATGGCCACCACCTTCATCGTGACCGACACCAAGCGGGCGCCCTTCAACGATGCGCGCGTGCGCGAGGCCATCTCGCTGTCGATCGACCGCGAACACATCACAGGCTCGATCCTGAAGTCTGGCCAGTTGCCCGCCTACTCCTTCGTGCCGCCGTCGGTTGCGAACTACACGCCGGCTGAAGTCACGTGGAAATCCCTGTCGCGTCCCGAGCGCCTTGCCCGCGCCAAGACGCTGCTTGAAGAGGCTGGCTATGGCCCGTCGAAGCCGCTGACGTTCGAGTACAACTACCGCTCGACCGGCGACAATCCGCGGATCGCCACGGTGCTGCAGGAGAACTTCGGCGCCATCGCGCCGTGGGTGAAGGCGGAGATCCGCCGCGTCGAGACCAAGGTGCTGTACGACAATCTCGAGGCGAAGAACTTCATCATCAGCGACGCCGGCTGGGTCGCCGACTACAACGACGCCAACAACTATCTCTATCTCCTGGACTCACGCACCGGCGCGATGAACTACGGCCAGTACACCAACCCCGCCTATGACGCCCTGCTCGACCAGGCGAATGTTGAGCTGGACCCGACCAAGCGCGCCGAGATCATGCGCCAGGCAGAAGCCATGATGCTGGCCGATACCGCCGTCCTGCCTGTTCTGATCCGTGTCACGCAGGACATCGTCTCGCCGAACATCACCGGCTACGAGGACAACCCCGAAGACATCCACCGCACCCGCTACATGTGCCGGAAGAAATAGGCGCGCCGCACGAGAACGACAAAGGCCCGGGAGCGATCCCGGGCCTTTTTCTTTTCAGCGAAGCTGCAGCGCCATGTCGTCGATGATCTGCTTTGCCTGGCCGGCGTTCTCGCCCATATCGTGACCAGCGAGGCGGCTGGTGGAGCGGACGTCGATGCGCGTGACATCGCCTTCGCGGACCATGCGGATCGCTACATCGCCGGCGAGATCGTACCAGGGGGAATGGTAGACAGCCTCGACAATGCCGCCGCGCGGATTGTTGACCGTCACCAGCCAGCCCATCCGCTCGGCCGCCTGCACAGCCACGGCCGCGGCCTCGGCCACGGATTGTTTGACCATGAGCGGCTGGAGATCGTTGTAGACCGCAGCCTGCGCCTCGGCATAGCGCATGCCGCTCCACTTGCCCCGCCCCTCTGGCACGAGCGCATCGTCGCGTACGCGAATGGCGTCGACATTTGCGCGCTCACGCAGCGTCGTCTCGGTGAAGGCGACGGGGCGTGACCAGTCGGTCTGCACGTCGTTGATCGGCGGCAGCGCAGCCATCGAGATCGTGCGATTGTAGAGGCTGCCGGCGGCCATGCCGGCGGGGATCATCAGCAGGATCGCCACGATGCCCGCGCGATGCTTGCGCCCGATCACGGCCAGCAGCAGGCCGATGAGGCCCGCCGCGACGGCGCCCAGCATCACCCACATCGCGGCATGCTGGATTCCATTTCGCGCGACATCGAGATCGACGAGTCCCATACGGAACAGCGTCGGCCCCGCAATCAGCAGCACGCCGCCGATTGCGAGCAGGAGCACGCCAAGCACAAGAACGGCGACCCGCGGGCCGCCGCTCAAGTTCTTCTTCGCTACAGGAGCGCCGTCGTTCATTCAGCCGCCTGGATGGTGGGCAGCTTGTGCGCCTTGAAGGTTTCACGCAGCGCCAGCTTGTTGATCTTGCCGGTGGCGCCGAGCGGGATGTTGTCGACGAAGGCGACATCGTCCGGCATCCACCATTTGGCGATCTTGCCATTGAGGAAGTTCAGGATCTCTTCCTTCGTGGCCGTCGCGCCGGGTTTCAGCTGCACGATCAGCAGCGGGCGCTCGTCCCACTTCGGATGCGGCAGGCCGATGGCGGCGGCGTTCGCCACGGCGGGGTGACCAACGGCGAAGTTCTCGATGTCGATGGAGGATATCCATTCGCCGCCGGACTTGATGACGTCCTTGGCGCGGTCGGTGATCTGCATGTAGCCAAGCTCGCAGAGGTTGGCGACGTCGCCCGTGTCGAAGAAGCCTTCCTTGTCGAGAATGTTGCCGCCGGCGTTCTTGAAATACGCCTTGGCGACAGCTGGCCCGCGAACGACCAGGTGGCCAGCGGACTTGCCATCGCGCGGCAGTTCCTTGCCGTCGTCATCGATGATCTTCATCTCGACGCCGAACGGCGCGCGGCCCTGCTTCAGCTTGTATCGAACGACCGTCTCGCGGTCCTTCGCGACGACGGGGGATGTCATGGCGCCCAGCGAGCCGAGCGGGCTCATCTCGGTCATGCCCCAGGCGTGGATGACTTCGACTTCGTAGTTCTCTTCGAAGGCGCGGAGGATGCGCTCGGGCACAGCCGAGCCGCCGATGACCACCTTGGTCAGGACGGGCAGCTTCTTGCCGGTCGCTTCGAGATACTGGAGCAGCATCAGCCACACGGTCGGCACGGCGGCCGTGAAGGACACCTTTTCGCCGTCGAGCAGTTCGTAGATGGACTCGCCATCCATCTTCGCGCCCGGCAGGACGAGCTTCGCGCCGACGGCCGGCGCCGAGAAGGCGATGCCCCAGGCGTTGGCGTGGAACATCGGGACGACCGGCAGCACCGTGTCGCGCGCGCCGATGCCGATGGCGTCATACTGCATGCCGATCAGCGTGTGCAGCACGTTGGAGCGGTGCGAATAGAGAACACCCTTCGGATCGCCCGTCGTGCCCGACGTGTAGCAGAGGCCGCAGGCGGTGTTCTCGTCGAAATCGCCCCACACCACATCGGTCGATTTTCCGGCGATGTATTCTTCGTAGGTGCGCAGGTTGGTCATCGCCGACTGCGGCTTGTGAGCGGCGTCCGTCAGCACGATGAAGTGCTTAACTGAGGGGACCTTGTCCTTGATGGCCTCGATGATCGGATGGAAGGTGATGTCGTAGAAGACGTGCGTGTCTTCGGCGTGGTTGATGATCCAGGCGATCTGTTCGGGGAACAGGCGCGGGTTCAGCGTGTGCAGCACGGCGCCGATACACATCGTGCCGTACCAGGTCTCGATGTGGCGGGTGGTGTTCCAGGCCAGCGTCGCGATGCGGTCGCCCTTCTGGACGCCGTCGGCGATCAGCGCGTTGGAGACCTGGCGCGAGCGGCGATAGAGGTCGGCGTAGGTGGAGCGGACGATCGGTCCCTCGACCGTGCGCGTCACGATCTCCTGGTGGCCGTGGTTCAGGTAGGCATGGGTGATGATCTTGTCGACCGTCAGCGGCCAGTCCTGCATCATGCCTTCCATCGGCCCGCGCTTCAGCGGGGCCGGCATGGCCGAAGCTACGCCCGGCGCGGCGGGGGGCGCTGCCTTCGGGGCATCCGCCTGCTTCTTGTCACCCTTGTTCTTGCCCATGCCAAACATGTGTCCGCCTCCCGTGCGCGTGCGCCTGACTTGCGCTATCAGTTCCTTCTTAGACGGCGTCAGGTGACGCCGCAATTCTTGGGACGCTTTCAATCATGCGATCCGGCTGGAAAACCGCGATTTTGATTGCATTGATTGTCGCAGCGGCCGGTGCAACGCCCGTTACATTAGCGCCTATCATGGCCCAGCCCCCCGAAGACCCCCGGCTGTCCTGTGACATTGCGGCCCCCCCGCCCGCGACCCTGCCCGGCGCGCGGTCGTTAACTTACGCCACGGCGCCGTCGCGGGAGCTTCGCCTCCATGTCTTCAGCCCCGGGAATGCCGCCACTGCGAATGGCGCGACAGGACGCCCGGCCATTGTCTTCTTTTTTGGCGGCGGCTGGCGCACAGGTACGCCCGTCGTATTCGCCGATCGGGCCCGCACGCTCGCGGCAGAGGGCTATGTCGCGATCCTGCCCGACTATCGCGTGACATGCCGCGACCAGACAACCGCCATCGATTCTGCGGCGGATGCGACTGCGGCCTATCAATGGGTGCGCGAACACGCGGACGAACTCGGGATCGATACATCGCGAATCGTGCTGTCGGGCGGATCGGCGGGCGCGCATATCGCGCTTACCGCGGCCATCACGGCGCCGCTCGCGGAGAAGCCTGCCGCGCTGGTTCTTTTCAATCCGGCTGTCGACCTGGTCTCCATCGCCGGCAGGATTGGCCTCACGCCCGAGGCCGCCGCACCGGTCTCGCCCAGCGTGCTGCCGGTCGATGCCCTTCCGCCAACCATCGCCTTCCACGGCGATGCCGACACTACCGTGCTCATCCAGACTGTCCGCGACTTCTGTAAGCGCGCGATGGCGGCTGGCCGTCGGTGCGAGTTGAAGGAGTATGCGGGCAAGGGTCACGGCTTCTTCCAGAGCCGCGATAAGGACCCCGCGCTGGGCGGCGCCTCGCCCTACGAGGACACGCTGGCCCGCGCGATCGCGTTTCTGGCCGCGCAGGGGATCACCGGGCCGGTACGGTAGCGGGCCGACGGCGTTTGGCCCCCATGTGATCCCGGCTTCACGCCTTGGCGGCTCTGGGCTATCGAACATCTTCAGCCACGCGGAACACGCCATGCGCCTTGCTTGCCTTCTTGCTGCGTCCGTTCTTGCCCTTGCGGCCTGTGGCGGGGAGAGCGATCCGACGGCTACCGCCTCGACCGAAGCCGTACAGCCGGCCGCGGCCGATCCCGACGAGATGGTGGTCAGGATGATGCTGCCGGATCGGCTGGACTGCCTGCGCGCCTCTGGCGGCGTGCTGATTGTCGGCCACCGCGGCGGGCCGACGCGCGATTATCCCGAGAACGCCATCGAGACCTTCCAGCGCACATTCGACGCCGGGACGCGCGCCATGGAGATCGACGTCCAGGTGACCAAGGACGGCCAGCTGATCCTGATGCATGACGAGGAGCTGGACCGCACCACGACGGGGACCGGGCTGGTCGCCGATCACACTCTGGTGGACATCCAGAAGCTTTACTTGGAGACCTTCAGCAAGGTCACCGAATTCCACGCGCCGACGCTGGCGGCTGCGCTCGAATGGGCGGTGAAGACCGGCGCGATCGTCAAGATCGACAAGAAACGCGAGACTCCCTACGAGCCGATCATCGCCGCTATCCGCGGGGCGAAGGCCGAGAACAACGCCATCGTGATCACCTATACCGACGCCCAGGCGGTCGAGGTTCACGGCATGGCGTCGGAGCTAGTGATCGGGGCCACGATCCGCAGCGCGGCGCAGCTGGAAGAGCTGGTGTCGCGCGGCGTCTATGCCGACCGCCTCGTTGCGTGGACCGAGACCGACGCGCCCAAGCCCGAGCTGTGGAAGGCGCTGGCTGCAAAGGGCGTGGAGGCCGATTTCGGCACGCTGGGGCCCCGCGCCTCCTCTCTCGACACCCGCTACTGGGAAGACGACGATGGCTCGGAATACAACGACCTCGTCACCGGCGGCGTGACCCTGGTGAGCACCGACATCACCGACAAGGTCGCGCGTCAGCTGGCGCCGCTGCGGGCCAAGGCGGCGTCCTGCGGGCTGTGACGGGGCGGCGTCCAAGCCTCGGCTGCTGACCTCTCGCCTGCCCATTCGCGCATCACTGCATCGCCGGGCTTCGCGACTCGCATTCCATCGCGGGACATAGGAAACCGGTGTCAGAAGATTTGCCCGGCGGCATGCTGAGGAAAGTGTCCCTAACGGCCGAACTGGTATCGTTCGCGCGTGTTGCGTCGCAACAGCGCATCGCTGTTCCAGCAAGGGCCGTATGGATGAACGATTGCGCGCAAATGCTCGATGGCCGCGCGCGGCGCCGGCATCCTTAAGCGCCTGTATTTGCTGCGACGCGGCGACGCACGGCGCCAAGATTTCACTCGACCACGGGGCCTCCGGCTGGGTAATTGGGCACGCCGCGAACGGTTCGCGGCTGCGTACGCCAACGGGCGGCCAGGAAAGCAGACTCGTTGTTAACTCTGGCCGGCTGGCTGACCCCCACCGGGGTGGCACAGCCGTCTGACTTCGGCGGATACGAGAGCGATACTCGCGCCGCCGGGATCGAAAGGGCCGCGGTGGCACAAGTCCTGCTTTTTGGTTGATGTTTAGCTGGGCGGCGCCGTGCGTCGCCTGTTCGGCATTCGCGGGGAGCGCAGTCTCTTCCGGGTGCGGTTGGGTGGGTTCTAGTGGGAACTGTTTGACATGAAGACGAGCGAAGCGCTGGTGAAGTCCAAGGAGTCCACCGGCTATACCTCCATCCCCGGACTGGACTCTGCGCCGACCCGCCATGCGAAGCTGGTGGAGTGGGTCCGCGAGATCGCCGCCCTGACCAAGCCTGACCGTGTTCACTGGTGCGATGGCTCGGACGCCGAGTTCGACCAGATCACCTCGGAGCTGATTGCGCTGGGCACGCTGAAGCGTCTCAATCCCGCCAAGCGCCCGAATTCGTATTACGCCGTTTCCGATCCGCGCGATGTGGCGCGCGTCGAAAGCCGCACTTTCATCTGCTCGGAAAAGCAGGAAGACGCCGGCCCGCTGAACAACTGGGCCAGCCCCACGGACATGCGCGCCAAGCTGAACACGCTGTTTGATGGCTGCATGCGCGGCCGCACGATGTATGTCGTGCCGTTCTGCATGGGCCCGCTGGGCTCGAAGATTTCGGCGCTGGGCGTCGAGATCACGGACTCGGGCTATGTCGCCATCTCGATGCGCGTGATGACCCGCATGGGCCGCGCTGCGCTGGAAGAAATGGGCGATGATGGTTTCTTCGTGCCCGCCGTCCACACGCTGGGCGCGCCGCTGGCTGCCGGACAGAAAGACGTTCCGTGGCCCTGCAATGACGACAAGTACATCGTCCACTATCCCGAGACCCGCGAGATCTGGTCGTATGGATCGGGCTATGGCGGCAACGCCCTGCTGGGCAAGAAATGCTACGCGCTGCGCATCGCCTCGGTCATGGCGCGCGATGAGGGTTGGCTGGCCGAGCACATGCTCATCCTCAAACTGACGTCGCCTGAAGGCGTCGTGAAATTCGTCGCTGCCGCCTTCCCGTCGGCGTGCGGCAAGACCAACCTTGCGATGCTCGAGCCGACGCTCGCGGGCTGGAAAGCCGAGACGATTGGCGACGACATTGCCTGGATGCGATTTGGCGACGATGGCCAGCTCTATGCGATCAACCCGGAAGCCGGCTTCTTCGGCGTCGCGCCGGGAACGTCTGCGGAGACCAACAAGAACGCGCTCGAAAGCTGCGCCAAGAACACCGTGTTCACCAACGTCGCCCTTACCGCTGACGGAGACGTCTGGTGGGAAGGCATGACCAAGACGCCTCCGGAAGGTCTGACCGACTGGCGCGGCCGCGCATGGAGCCCGGCGATGGGCGAGCCTGCGGCTCACCCGAACGCCCGCTTCGCCTGCCCGGCTGGACAGTGCCCGGTGATCGCGCCCGAGTGGGAGAACCCCGCTGGCGTTCCGATCTCCGCGATCCTGTTCGGCGGCCGCCGCGCTTCGGCTGTTCCGCTGGTCACTGAAGCTTACGACTGGGAGCACGGCGTGTTCATGGGCTCGACGGTTGCCTCGGAAGGCACCGCTGCGGCTGAGAACAAGGTCGGCGAACTGCGCCGCGATCCGTTCGCGATGCTGCCCTTCTGCGGATACAACATGGCGGATTATTTCGGCCATTGGCTGCGCATGGGCCAGAAGGCCGGCGCGAAACTTCCGCGCATCTATTTCGTGAACTGGTTCCGGAAGGACAAGAACGGCAAGTTCATCTGGCCGGGCTTTGGCGAGAACAGCCGCGTGCTGAAGTGGATCGTCGACCGTCTCGAAGGCAAAGCCGCCGCGAACGATACGGCCATCGGCCGCGTGCCGGCGAAATCCTCGCTCGACGTTTCGGGCCTCTCGCTGACCGACGAACAGCTCGACGAGCTGCTTGGCGTGAACCACGAGATCTGGCGCGATGAAGCTTCTAAGATTCCGGAGTTCTTCGAGAAGTTCGGCGACCGCCTGCCGCAGGCGCTGTGGGACCAGCACAAGGGCCTCACGCAACGGCTTGGCTGATCGCTCTCAGCTTTTCGATCCTGAAGGCCCGCTCGCAAGAGCGGGCCTTTTGATTCACGCCCCCATCACCTCCGCGAGCTCGGTGAAGCTGTGGACGATCACGTCGTACGTGCCGACCGCGGGGAGTGGACGTTCCGTGCCTTCGCCCCATTCGAGGGGGCGGTGGACGTAGGCGGTGCGCAGGCCGCGGGACTTTGCGGCGTCGAGGTCGCCCAGGTGGCAGGCGACCATCATGATCTGCTGGGGCGCGATATCGAGGAAGCGCGCGGCGCTGTCGTAAATGGCGGCGTCTGGCTTGTAGGTGTTCACCAGGTCTGCGCCGAGGATCGTGTCCCACGGAATGCCCGCGCGCTTGGCCATGGAGAGTACCAGCGCGATGTTGCCGTTCGACAGAGCAACCACGGCGTGTTTCGCCTTTAGCTGGTTCATCCCCTCGATCGAATCCGGCCACGGATCGAGGCGGCGCCAGCCCATGGCGAGGCGGTGCTTCTCCGTCTCGTCGAGGCCGGTGATGTTGAACTCGGCCAGGGCTGCATCCAGCGTCTCGCGATGCAGGGCGTCCATCACCACATAGCTGCGGGCACCCGAGCGCACCGGCGCCATGGCGGCGAGGATCGGCTTGCGCCATGCGTTGGCGAAGGCGCCCCAGTCGAGCGTGACGCCTTTCGGGGCCAGCATGTTCTCGGCCTCACGCGCGATGCCGCTGCGCCAGTCGACGACGGTGCCGAAGACGTCGAAGGTCAGCGCGCGGATTTCGGGGAAGTCGGTCATGCTCGTGATTCTCGCATCATGTGAGACCCAGCTCCTTACGCTTCTTTTGCGACAATCCAGCAGCAACCAGCGCGTGGGATGTTTCGAGATAGCTTCGCAGCTCCGCAGCCTTCAGGCCGCCGGTGAGGTCGGCCTGGATCCATTGCATGCCGCGCGAGGCGAGATAGGGGGCGGGCCGACAGCCTTTTGCTTCGCGCAGGACTTCCCAGCCGATGTCGGAGACCTTGAAGCTGATGGCGTCGGCGCGGGCGATGACGAAGACCTTGCCGCCATCCCATGGGCCGACCTTCCAGACATCCGCCCCGCCCCACTGCACGCCGTGTGCGGTGACCGGGAGCTTGCGGCAGAAGGTGTTGACCTGATCGAGCGTCATGGCTGGGGAGGATAGCGTGGATGGTGTGGGGGGATAGTGGTTGTGGTGACTGGGCGGCGGGGGCTCGGGCCGTGGCCAGCTTCACGGTGTCATCGTCGCGCCCCAGTTGTCAGCCCGGCCGCAGCGAAGAGCCGGGATCCATCGGGAGGCTGTCGGGCTGGAGGAATGGGTCCCGGATAGCGCTACGCGCTTCCGGGATGACAAGTCCTGGGCGGCTTTGAGAGGGCTTAAGCTTCGGATGAAATCGTGCGCCTCGCGCGTTGCGCGTGACGCGCGCGAGGCATGCGTGAGGCGCGGGGCGGGCACGGCTGCGCCGGCGGTGCGCTTTGCGGGCGACAGGGCGCAGGTTCGCGTTCTCGCAGGCGCCTGCGAGTTGGAAGGCTTTCGGTGGAGCTGGGTCATGTGGTGTCGGGCTCCGTGTAGCTGAGGGCGAAGAGGCTCAGGGCTTCTCTGAAGCCTGCATGGAAGGGGATGATCGTGCCGAGCATCGCGGCGGATACGGCGAGCGCGCCGCGCGCTTTCGGGGCTGCGATGCGTGAGAGTCGCCAGGCGATCTCGCGGCGCCTGGCCATGGCGATGGCGGCGCGGCGGATGAAGGCTTCCGGGTTTGCGGCCAGTTCGGCGAGGAGCGCGAGGCGTGCCTGCAGCGCTGTTGCGTCGAGGAGGACGGGGGCGGCCTTGTGCTCGAGCTTCGGGCGCGCGGGGCCGGTTGGCGCGCGGCGTGGTTCGGGCTGATGGTGCATTTCGCGCCAGGCGGCTTCGGCAGAGGTTTCGGTGGGAACGTGTGTGTCGCGCCAGTTCATGAAGTCTTCGACCGTCATCTCGGATGGTTCTTTCGAGATGTGGGCGCGGTGGTGCAGGTGAGACGCCGGCCTGCCTGCGCTCTGCGAGCTTCGGCAGGTGGGCGGTCCGGAGGTGAGCGTGTCGGAGTGAGCGTGGGTGCGCGGGGTTGCGTGTTGTGCGCCGGATGTGTCGATGGAGACTGTGGTGGTGAGGCCGCGGTCTGACTTCGACCAGCGGAGGGTGAAGAGGCGGAAGCCTTGGGCCGCGCGGACGATGCGCTTTGAGGATTGCTTCGCGCGGGTCTTCGCATCGGTCTTCGGTGGCGGGGACCAGCGCGCCACCATGTCGAGCGTGACGGCGGTGGCGGCGACGAGGACGAGGCGGCGGAGCAGCGCCTCGATCTCGAAGATCGCGGTGCGGATCGGGACGATCTCGTCGTGGGCAAGCTGGTCGCGGCTGTGTTCGTGCTGGTAGAGCGCGGCCTGTACCCACGCGCGCAGGCGCTGCCATATAGGTGCGAGGGCGGTGTTGAGGATGGCGGCTTTGGCCGGGGTCATGGGTGGAACAGTACGCGCGGTTTTTGGGCCGACTGATTGAGGGTAGCTACGTCCTACAAATCGCCGAGGCAGCGCGTTGATTTTGTGGGTGGAGGTTTTTGCTCCGTCCTACAGTTCTGCGAACACTGTCTCCTACAAATGCGCGACGTCACTCGTGTCATTCCGGGCGCAAGCGCGGAGCGCTGGGGACCCGGAACCCAAGGGCCACGAGAGCGGTGGGTGTGGCTCCTGGGTTCCGGATCACGCGCGATGCGCGTGTCCGGAATGACAGGTGTGAGTGGGTGAGAGGTTGTAGCCTGTTAAGGTGCCGCCGGGCTCGCGACTATCGGCTCGCCATCACGATAAACGATAAAACTGCTTGCCTCTCGAAAGCGCGCCTGCCAAGCAGGATTGATCGGTTCACGACACGGGATTGGAATTCCATGCTTCGCATTCGCCGGACGCTGGCTGCTGCTTCTGCGTTGATAGCGCTGGTTGCGAGTGGGTGTGTGAGCGATCCGCCGGCTGGTGTGGATGCGGGCGTGTTCTCTTCGTGTGGCGCGGACGAGACGCCGTATACGCCGAAAGCCCAGTCAGGGGCATCTGGCGGGCTTTCGATTCAGCCGCTGCAGTTCACGTGCAAGAAGCTGAGCAACGGGCTGCGCGTCTATGCGATGCCGGACAAGGACACGGCGTCGGTGTCGGTCGCGGTCTGGTATGAGGTGGGCTCGAAGGATGATCCGAAGGGTCGCTCTGGGTTCGCGCACCTGTTCGAGCATCTGATGTTCAAGGCGACGACGAACAATCCTTCGGAAGGGTTTGACCGGCTGACAGAGGACGCGGGCGGGTTCAACAACGCATCCACGTGGAACGACTTCACCGACTATTACGAGACCGTGCCGGCGAACCATCTCGAGCGCGTGCTGTGGGGCGAGGCGGAGCGGATGGGCTCGCTCGTCATCGACGAGGCGACGTTCGCGAGTGAGCGCGAAGTGGTGAAGGAGGAGCTGCGCCAGCGCGTGCTGGGCGCGCCGTATGGCAAGCTGTTTGGATTCTATCTGACGCAGGCGGCGTTCGATGTGCACCCCTATGGGCGGCCGGGGATTGGGTCGATCGAGGATCTCGATGCGGCGACCGTGGAGGATGTACGCGCGTTTCATGCGGCTTACTATCGGCCGGACAATGCCGTGATGGTGGTGGCCGGGAATTTCGACGAGGCGCAGCTTGATGCGTATGTCGCGAAATACTTTGCGGGGATCGAGACGCCGGAGCGGGCGATTCCGCGCGTGACGGCGGTTGAGCCCAAGCGCACGGCGGCGCGGAATTTCACGGTGTATGAGCCGAACACGCCGTTGCCGGCGGTGACGATTTCGTGGCCCTCGCCTGCCGTCGACAGCGACGACAATGCGGCGCTGGTGATGCTGGATGCAATCCTGACATCGGGGGAGTCTTCGCGGCTTTATCAGTCGCTGGTTTACGAGCAGCAGATCGCGGCGGAGGCGGGGTCGAACATCGACATCACGGCGGACCCGGGGGTCTATGCGCTGTATGTGATCCTGTCGGGCGATGCGACGGCGGAGGCGGAGGCGGGGCTTGCCGCATTGAAAGCCGAGGTGGCGCGTCTGCGCGATACGCTGGTGAGCGAGGCGGAGCTGGACGAGGCGCGCAACGAGCTGGTGACGGCTGTGCTGGATTCGCGCGAGACGTCGGATGGGCGTGCGTCGGAACTGGCGCGGGCGGTTGTGCTCGACAAGGATCCGCGCGCGGCGGACCGGTCGCTGGAGCAGCTGCAGGCGGTTACGGCGGCGGATGTCCAGCGCGTGGCGCGGAAGATCATGGATGACGCGCAGTCGGTGACGATCACGTATCTCCCCGAAGAGATGCAGAACGGCGCGGCGGAGCATGTGTTTGCGGATGCGCCGACGATCGTGACGGCGAGCATCGACATTCCGGCGTCGGAGATTCCGGTTTATGCGCTGGCGCCGGAGGCCTCGCGCGTGATGCCGCCGGAGGCTGGTGCCCCGGTTGCGGCGAAGGTGCCGGCGGCGGTGGAGAAGACGCTCAGCAATGGCCTGCGTGTGATTGTGGCGAGCAAGCCGGGGCTGCCGCTGGTGTCGGCGAGCCTGCGCATGCCGGCGGGGGCGGCGCTTGATCCGCAGGGCAAGGCGGGGCTGGCGGCGATGACGGCGGACCTCGTGACGCGCGGCACGGCCACGCGTTCGGCCAGCGAGATTGCGAGCCAGATCGAGAGCCTGGGCGCGAGCATTGACGCGGGCGCGGGCGTCGACGCGACGGACGTGTCGATCTCGACGCGCTCGGACAAGGCGGCACAGGCGTTTGCGATCATGGCGGATGTGGTGATGCATCCGGTGTTCGCCGAGGAAGAGTTCGAGCGCGCGAAACAGGAGACGCTGGACGGGCTGATGCTGTCGCTGCGCCAGCCATCGAGCGTGGCCTCGATGACGATGACGCGGGCGCTCTATGGCGAGACGGCGTATGGCGGCGTGATCACGCCGGAGTCGGTCGAGGCGATCACGGCGGCGGACCTCAAGGCGTTTCACACATACTGGATGCCGTTGGGCGCTGTCCTTGTGATCGCCGGCGACGTCACGCCCGAGGAGGGCTTCGCCCTTGCTGAAAAAGCCTTCGGCTCATGGTCCATGCCAGCCGGCTTCGGCCTCGATCTCAAGGGAGGCACCTCGGTCTCCTACACGATCTCGGGTCCGCGTGCGATCGTGGTGGACATTCCGGAGATCGGACAGGCGGCGGTGCTGCTGGGGCGTGTGGGGCCATCGCGGCTGTCGCCGGACTATGTCGATGCGGCGGTGGCCAATGCTGTGCTGGGCGGGGGCTATTCCTCGCGGCTTAATTCGGAGATCCGGATCAAGCGCGGGCTCAGCTATGGCGCGGGCGCGAGCCTGCCGGCGCGGAAGATGGCGGCGCCGCTGATCGGCAGCGCGCAGACGCGCAATGACGCGGTCGCGCAGGTGGTCGACCTTCTGGGCTCGGAGTTTGCGCGGCTGGGCAATGAGCCGATTGGCGAGAAGGAACTGTCGGCGCGCAAGGCTTACATGATCGGCAATTTCGGTCGGTCGGTGGAGACCACGGCGGGACTCGCGGGGCAGTATTCGGCGCTGGCTCAGTTCAACCTGCCGCTGGAACGGCTGCAGACCTACTCGGCGGAAATCGCCGGAGTGACGGTCGAACGCGCGGGCGCAGCGGCGCGGAAATACCACGACCCGGCGACCGCGACTCTGGTGATCGTGGGCGACGCCGCGAAGTTCTGGGACGCGGTGAAGGACAAGCGCGCGGGCATGGAGCGCATCGGGATTGATGAGCTGGAGCTTGGGTCGGGGGCGTTGAAGTAGGGGCGGTGGGCTTGGCTGGAGTTCAGTCCGTGCTAGCTTCCGTCGCATGGACGGGGGCACATTCCTTAGCTCGAAATCGCGCTGGCTCGACAGGCATCTGCGCTGTCCGATCTGCGGTCATGCGGGCGAAGGTCATGCGAACGCTTGGCTGTGCTCAGGCTGTGACTACTTCGGCTATCGCATCGCCAATGCCCTGAACATGCTTGGAGCGGAGTCGGCAACCGAGACCGGCCCTGTCAGCGCGCATCCTTACAACCAGAGCGCTATGACACTGATCGGGGCGGTTGAGACGGCCGGCGGCATGGCGCTCGACTGCGGCGCCGGCTTCAGGAGCTTCACCAGCGAACATCTGGTGCAAAGCGAGATTGCACCCTACCCCAACATTGACGTGCTTGCGGTCAACGGACGGCTGCCCTTCGCGGATGCAAGCTTCGATCTGGTATTTTCGCTCGACGTTCTGGAACACGTTCCAGACGCGCATGCGGCGGCGGCCGAGATTGTCCGCGTGCTTAAGCCGGGGGGAACGCTCTACGTGGACCTGCCCCATCTGCAGGTGCTGCACGGTTACCCGCACCACTACACCAACTTTACGCACAGCGGCGTTCGCCAGCTTTTCAACAGGTTGAAGTGCAAGGCGCAGTCTATTCCCGATAGCGGGCATCCATCGCATGTCGTTCATACCACCCTGCACACGTTCCTTGCGGGAATCCCGAAGGCTGAACGCGAACGCTTCAAGGCAGTGACAGTCGGTGAGATTCTGGCCGAGCCGCACAAAGCGCTCCTGAACCGGTTCCGGGAAGGATTCAGCGAGGCGGTGAAATGGAAGATGGCGGCCAGCACCAGCGCGATTTTCACCAAGGCGGGCGGTGAACTTTTGCCGGTCGATCCATCCGAGCTCCCTCAGTTCACGAGCTCCACCGACCCCTAAGTGCGATGCTGGCGATGCAGCGACGTTCCGGGATCAACAATGCCGCTTACCCAGACAGCCCAACCTAACCTCTTGCATTCCGTGATGTGGCGCTTATACTGAACTACATGGTTCAGTATTCGCATCTCGATACCACGTTTGCGGCGATCTCCGATGTTACGCGGCGGGGGGTGCTGGAGCGGTTGGGGCGGTCGGAGGCTTCGATTTCGGAGTTGGCCGAGAAATTTCACATGACGCTGACGGGCATGAAGAAGCATGTCGGCATTCTGGAAGAAGCGGGGCTCGTTGCGACCGAGAAGGTGGGGCGGGTGCGGACGTGCAGGCTGGGCGCGCGGCGGCTGGATGAGGAGGCGGCGTGGGTCGAGAAGCATCGCCTGCTGTGGGCTGCGCGGTTTGATGAGCTCGATGTGATCGTTGAAGAACTCAAGCAAAAGGAAAAGGGCGATGGCCGGAAAAAGAGACGATGACGCCTCGTCCGACAACTTCACTGACATGAAGCGGGCGTCGGATCGCGAGACGGTGGTGACGCGGACGTTCAATGCGCCGGCGCGGATCGTGTTCGAGGCCTGGACGAAGCCGGAGCTGTTCAGGCGGTGGTGGACGCCGAAATCATACGGGATGACGATCCATTCCTGCGAGATCGATGCTCGCACGGGCGGCGGATACAAGCTGACGATCAGCCATCCCGTGCATGCGCCTGAGCCTATGCCGTTCTTCGGGAAGTATGTTGAAGTGACGCCGCCCTCGCGCCTTGTGTGGACGAACGAGGAAGGCGGTGGGCCTGGGCCGGTGACCACGGTGACGTTCGAGGAGCGCGGCGGGATGACGCTCGTCACGCTGCGCGATGTCTATCCCTCGAAGGAGGCGCTCGACGAGGCGATGGAGAGCGGCGCGACCAGCGGATACAGCGAGACGTTCGACCAACTGGCGACGATGCTGGCGGAGTGAGGGGCGCGGCAGCTACTCTTCAGCCGTAGCCAGTCCGGGGTCGCCCTCTACCTTCTCGGTTCGCATCAAGGGCCGCTGCCCTTTCGACCAGCGCGGGACGCGGTGGATGACGCGGTAGCGCAAGGGACCGCCATCTTCACGTTCGCTGCGCGCGTGCGGAATCGGGATGCAGACGAATTCGGTTTCGAGTTCGTCTGCCGAGGCGCGGACAGTGGTGTAGCCGTAACCGGCCATATCGACGAAGGTCAGGTGCGGTGCGTTATTCGGATTGCGCGCGGCCCGCGCCTTCGCCGGGTCGTTGGTGTCGCGCAGCGCAAGGGCTGCGCGGACGCCATGAAGGATCGTGGTGTTCCAGGAATGCTGCTTCGTGCCATCGGGCCGGTCGTGCACATAGAATGGCCGCAGTGGGTTATCTTTTGGGAATGTCAGCTCCTGCACCTCAGCCGATCCCGCCTGCGAGATTGAGCCGGTGACGAACTCGACGGCGACGGGTTCGAAGGCGTGCGGCGGCAATGTCTCGCTGGGGTAGCCGGCCCAGAAGGAGTGCTTGTCGCCCGCGACGATGGCGAGGCCGGTGATGCCTTCATCGCGCACCATGCCGAAAATCTCGGCGTGCTCGATCACGTAGGAGCGGTTGTAGTCGCCGTACTCGGCGCTGGGCCACATGGCGGAGAATTCGGGCGGCAGGTTCTGCGGGTCGGTGCGCCAGGTGAGCGTGCCGAAGGAATGGCCCCAGATCTTCCACGGGGCTTTCGCGGCGCGCAGGCGTTCCTTGAACCACGCCATCTGTTCGATGCCGAGATAGGCCTGCGGCGGCTCGTTGCGTTGCGTGTTGGGGACTTCTTCCGCGCCGATGCGCACGGTGGCGGGGGCGCCGCCGGGATATTCGCGGCCGGCTTCGAGGATATCGTTGGCGGTTTCGGGGAAGGCGCCGAAGTCGAGTCCGGGAAGATTTGCGCCGTCGATGGGCGCGGACTTGAACGAGCGGTTGTCGGTGAGGATCATGTCGATGTTCTTGCCGAACCGGAAGGCGCGCTCGATGCGCAGCGCATTGATGGCGGCGAGGTTGTTGGGCTCCTGTCCCACGCCGCGCGCGTCGATGTTGGAGAGGGGCTTGTTCTCGACTTTGGGCGCTTCGAAGGCGTCACCCGCGCCGTGCTTTCTTACGCGCGCGGGCTGGTATTCGTACCAGGCCTGGCTGGCGATGACTTTCAGCGTCTGCGCGGGCGTGGCGGGATCGGCGGAGATGACTTCCTGGCTCTGATAGCCGTTCCACGAGAATTCGTGATTGTCCCACACGGGCACGAAGGGCCAGCGGGCGCGGGCGTCCTGCAGGTCGGGATCGAGAAGGAAGCTGCGGTACAGCGTGCGGTAGTCTTCGAGATCGGCGGGGAAGTGGAAGTTCCTGACCTTCCGGCCTGTAGGATAGCGCACGGCGCCGGTGAGCTTGCGGCCGCGATCCAGGCCGTCGGGCATGTCTTCGGGATAGCGGACGACTTCGTAGACGAAGTCGCCGAGGTGGAGGACGAAGCTGAGCTGTTCCGCGCGGGGGCGGCGCACGTCTTCGTAGATCATGCGGCGGTAGGCGTTCAACGCGCCGTTGGTGATGTCCTGGCAGCTGGCGAAGGCGAAGCGGACGGGGCGGTCGTCTGTGTCTGTTGGCGCGGTGAGCGTGCGGCCCGTGCGGCTGGTGTTTCCGGCTTCGTCGACGAAGCGATACCAGTATTCACGGGCGGGCTTGAGGCCGGCCGCGAGGAAGCGGCAGGTCCAGTCTGTGGCGGCGCTGACTTCGACATCGCCGCGCGCGACGATGTCGGCGAAGGCTTCGTCGCTCGCGACTTCGACCATCAGGCGGTGGACAGCTGCGCCGGCATCGGGCGTGCGGCGGGTCCAGAGGATGACGCTGTCGTGCAGCGGATCGCCGGAGGCGACGCCGTGCGGGTAGAGGTCGCGACGCTCGGTGCGCGGGGCGGTGGGTGCGTGGGCGCAGCTTGGGCCGAGCGCGAGGGCTGCGCCGAGAGCGGAGGCTTGCGCCAGCAGTGACCTGCGTGTCTGTCCGCTCATTGCTCTCTCCCCGAAAACAAGCGACTTCGGGGAAGATTATATCGAATATCGATAAACGCAATGCGGGCGATCTTGCTAGTCTCGGGCGGTGCGATTGATCGCGAGTTGTGACGGGATTTTCGGATGAACCGGGCTGCGCTGAAGAAGTTTGTCGATGGGGTTTGGACGCGCGAGATCGTGCCGGAGATTACCGAGTACATCCGCATTCCCGCGAAGTCGCCGCACTTCGATCCGGACTGGGAAAAGAACGGGCATATCGATCGCGCGATCACGCACATGGTGCGCTGGGCGAAGGACAAGATCACCGCGATCCCGGGCGCGACCATTGAGGTGGTGCGGCTGAAAGGGCGGACGCCAGTGATCCTGATCGAGGCGCCGTCGACATTGCCGAAGAAGAGCAAGGACGTGGTTCTGCTCTACGGGCACATGGACAAGCAGCCGGAGATGACGGGCTGGACCGAAGGGTTCGGGCCGTGGGACCCGGTGATGCGCGAGGACAAGCTGTATGGGCGCGGCGGCGCGGACGATGGCTATGCGATCTATGCGTCGGTGACGGCGTTGCTGGCGCTGCAGAAGCAGGGCGTGCCGCGCGCGCGGTGTGTCGTGCTGATCGAGGCGTGCGAGGAGAGCGGGAGCTATGACCTGCCCTTCTATATCGATCACCTTGAGGACCGGATCGGGTCGCCGTCGCTGGTGATCTGCCTGGACTCGGGTTGCGGAAACTACGAGCAGATGTGGCTGACCACGTCGCTGCGCGGACTGGTGGGCGGATTGCTGACCGTCAGCGTGCTGGATGAAGGCGTGCATTCGGGCGATGCGTCGGGGATCGTGCCGGACAGTTTCCGGATCGCGCGCGCCCTGCTCTCGCGCATCGAGTCTGCCGAGACGGGCGAGGTGACGCTGGCCGATGTGCAGGCCGAGATTCCGAAGGATCGGGTGGCGCAGGCGAAGGTTGCAGCGGAATCGCTGGGAGAACAGGTGTGGCGGAAGTTTCCGTTCGCGGGGAAGACGCATCCGCCTGGCGTTGAGGGCGCGGAGCTGGTGCTCAACCGGACGTGGCGGCCTCAGCTGACGGTGGTTGGCGCCGAGGGACTGCCGCCATCGGCGAGTGCGGGGAATGTGCTGCGGCCGAAGACGTCGCTGAAGCTGAGCCTGCGTCTGCCGCCGACGGTGGATGCGGAGGAAGCGACGAAGGCGGTGAAGAAGGTGCTGACCGCAAAGCCGATCCAGGGCGCGAAGGTGAAGTTCGAGCCGGAACAGGCGGGCGCGGGATGGAATGCGCCGCCGCTCTCGCCCTGGCTGGAGAAGTCGATCCACGCGGCGTCGAAGTCGACATTCGGCAAGCCGGCGGCGCTGATGGGCGAAGGTGGATCGATCCCGTTCATTGGCATGCTGGGCAAGCGGTTCCCGAAGGCGCAGTTCCTGATCACGGGCGTGCTGGGGCCGCATTCGAATGCGCACGGGCCGAACGAATTCCTGCACATACCGACCGGCCAGAACGTGACGGCGTGCGCGGCGATGATCCTTGCGGATCATGGCGCGCGGGAAGCCGGGGCGTAGGCTCCTTGCTGTTTGACGGGGCGGGCTTATCTTGCGCGCCACCGCCTATCTTCTCCGTGAGTACAAGGGAGCAAGCCATGAGCGATGCTGTCGGCCCCGGCGATCTGGTGCTGTGCGTCAACGCTTCGCCGAACCATGTGACGGGAGAACCTGTGCCGCTGGTGGCGGGCGAGGCTTATCGCGTGCTGATGGTTATGGAGTTTGAGTGTCCGTGCGGGCGGTCGGATGCGCTGCTTGATGTGGGCGTTGGCTGGGCGTGGTGCCAGAGCCGGTTCCGGTTGATGCCCAAGCCGAAGTTCGAGGCGAAGACGCGCGCGGCGTCAAAGCCGAAAGAGAAGGTGCGGGCGCGGTAGGGGGATTGGGGGCCTCGTGCGGCTGGGACTGGCCCCTTGTTTCGTTTCGCCCGCCAGCCGCGCGCGCGGAAGCCCGGCGCGAGGCGCGACATCGGTCGCTTGATCACACTGACTGGCCCGGCAGACGGGTACTCGGAGAGGTCAGGCGGACTCGGCGTGCGCGTGGTTGCTTGCGCGCTTGAGCGCTTCAGCCAGCAGTACGACGTCAATGGGTTTGGAAAGATAGTCAGTCATCCCGGCCATGAGGTGACGGCCGTCCTTTCCAAAAAGAATGTCCGCGGTCAGGGCGATGATCGGAATGCCGCCGGCTCGCCCGCCTAACTCACGGATCTTGCGGGTTGCTGTGGGGCCGTCCATTCCGGGCATCATGACATCCATGAGAACGACGTCATATCGACCGCCGGCGGCCTCTGCGACGGCGAGCGCGCCACTGTCGACGATGGTCACCGTATGCCCCATCGCAGTCAGCACAGCTTCGACGATCCGCTGTGCCGCCCTATTGTCTTCGGCCACCAGGATACGGAGAGGCGGGACAGTGATGACGTCGTGATCCGTTGAGGCGTCATCGACAGCTGCCTGGCACGCCGGGGCGGGAAGTTCGAACCAGAACGCGCTCCCTTCACCAAACCGGCTCGACAAGCCAATCTGGCCACCCATGAGTTCAACAAGCTTTCTGCTGATACTCAGGCCGAGGCCAGATCCTTCGTGTCTTCGCGATGAAGTCGCGTCAGCCTGAGCAAAGGGTTGAAACAGGTTTCGCTGGATCTCGTCGCTGATCCCGATGCCGCTATCGATCACCTCGATCCTGAGCGCATCACGGCCCGCATCGAAGGACGCAATAATCTCAACGGCGCCCTTGTCCGTGTACTTCAGGGCATTGCCGATCAGGTTGTTCATAACCTGCCGGATGCGGCGCTCGTCAGCCAGTTGCCACTGCGGGACATCCGCCGCGACCGTGGCCGTCAGAGCCAGCCCCTTCTGCTCGGCAAGCAAACCGAACATCGCAAGCTTCTCCGTCAGCAGGTCTCGCAGCTTGAACGGGCGTGCCTGAATAGGCATCCGCCCCGCTTCAATCGCCGATGCATCAAGGACGTCATTGAGGATGTGCAACAGCTGGCGTGAGGAACTGACCGCAGTGGCGGCATGGTCGCGTTGATCCGCGCTCAGCTGGGTTTGCAGGAGAACCTCGAGCATGCCGATGACGGTGCTCATCGGCGTGCGAATTTCGTGGCTCATGTTTGCAATGAAGGTGGACTTTGCGTTGTTTGCGGCATTAGCCGCGACCAGCGCATTCTGTAGTTCCAGCTCCAGTGTCTTGCGCTCGGTGATGTCGATGTGCATGCCGAACCATTCCTGGATGGCGCCCTCCTCATCGCGCACGGGGACTGCCCTCACGCTCATCCAGCGCCATTCGCCATCATGTCGACGAACCCTCACCGTGCCTTCGAAGGTCTGGCCGGTTGGGACGCACCGTTCCCATTCGCTTGCAATGGCTTCACGATCGTCGGGATGGATGGCGTCGGCCCATCCAGACCCCAACACTTCGTCGGCGGCCTGGCCGGTGAAGGCCATCCAAAGCGGCTGAGGCGATACGTGAAGACCGGAGGGAGGGCTGGACCAGGTAACGGTGCTAGTCGCGGCAATGAGTGAACGGTGACGCAGTTCACTCTGTCGTAGCGCCGTTTCTGCGCGCTTACGCTCGGTACTGGAATACGCCATTCCGAACCAGCTCTGGATTTCGCCGTCCGGGCCCAAGATGGGGATAGCGCGGGAATGGGTCCAGCCGATCTGCCCGTCGGCTCGGATCACCCTGTGTTCGATTTCGAACATCCGCTTCCAGTGGATCGCAGCCTGTATCGCCTGGACAACGCGCTGTCGGTCGTCGGGATACACATAAGTTTCAAGCCAGCGGTCCGTCGGTTCGGGCGCCGCCTCGACAGGGTGACCGGTCAGGGACAAATGGCGCATGGTCGTCCAGTCGGCATTCATCTCGTAGATAAGGCCCGCGCTCGCGCCGATCAGAGCCTTGAGCCGGGCGACGGCAGCAGTGGCCTCGGCCGTCTTGCACTCCAACTCGTCCTGCGTCCTGACTTCGTCAGTTACGTCGCGCGATGCCCCGCAGAGCACGGCGCGGCCGTCTGCATCGGTCCGGCGGCGCAGTCGGTGCTCAATCCAGCGCGCGCCCACGCCGGGCCGGGTGATCCTCCAGCGTGCCGTTGCTGGTCCACCAGTCTCGAGCACACGCTCGAACGTGCCCTTCATTGCGAGCCATTCTGTAGCGGTCACCAACTCAAAGGCGGTGTCGGCGACTGACGCCGTCACCTGTGTCGGTCTTCCATCACCAGGCGCCACCGGATCGGACGTGTAGTGGAACTGCTCCAAGTCGGCATCCGCTTCCCAGAGCCGGACCCCCGCAATGCCTATCGCGTCCTTCAGTGTTTCGTTTGCACGTTGGAGTTCGCGGCGTGTCCTGGCTTCCTGCGTGATGTCTCTGATCGCGCCGTGGATCTTCGCGATGCGGCCGTTTTCCCACTCCGCCTCACGCAAGACATGAATGCGGATCGCATTGCCCTTTGCGGTTACCGCATCGAACTCGTCCTCTGTGGGCTGGCCTGTCTCGGCCGTCTTGTTCAGCTGCGCGATCGCATGCGAAAAGTCGGCTGGGGACATGAAGTTGGCCAGCCCTGAGTCCATGGGAGCTGACTCGTCTTCCTCGAAGATGTTGCAGGTCTGGCGGAGCCAGATGAACTGGCCCGTCGCGACATCGTATTCGTAACCGCGCACGCGTCCCATTCGAGCTGCGATTTCCATCAGTCGCCTCGGGTCGGCGGCGTCGCCAGCGGTGAACTTGTTCCTCGAATTCTCGACGGTTAGCCTCACAGCCTCACGACCTCACCCCACAGCTCGACACACCGGCCCAGTCGCGAACGCGTTCCTCGCTGCTCGACCAAAAAGCCCTTCCTAGAAGTATGATTCGGACGCCCCGGTATGTTGATCTAGCACAGATCGGACTGGCGGCTCCGTCTCTGGATAGGGAAGCGACCAGAAGCAGAAGGTTCGCTGAGCGGCTTTGCGAGCCTGGTAGATTTGATCTGATGTAAGCGACGCCGAAATCGAGCTGCGAGATATCGCGCTGGATAGCGTTAACCCTGTACTTGGCGGAAACACTGGGGATTCAAAAAACTGTCACAATAAGCATACTTACTATATACTTGGTTCGTGATGAAACCGACCAGGTCAAGACCATCATTGATTGTGCTGTTGCTGACGCTCGCGCCGGCGGTGTTCGTGCTGTCGGTGGTGGTCATCGCAAAGATGCGGGGACTGGTGACGTTTGATGTCGTGATGCACGACATGGCGACTGTCGCCGATGTTCATCCCCTCTCCGGATTTGTTTCGCGGCTTGGTCTGCTGGTGTGGGCGGCGGCGGCGGCGGTGTCGCTGTTTGGGGCGTACTTCGTCTACAGGCTGGGCTCTGCACGCGCGGGCTTCCTGCTGGCGAGCGGAATGCTGTCGCTGATCATGCTGGTGGACGACGGCTTCATGGTGCACGAGCGGCTGGCGGTTGAGTATCTCGGGCTGAGCGAGAAAGTTACGCTGGGGCTGATCGTGATGATGGCGGCGGCCTGGCTGGTTGCGTTCCGCCGATCCATTCTCGAGGCTGGGCCGTTCTTTCTGATCATGTCGGTGGGCATGCTTGGGTTCTCGGTGTTTGCGGACGTGTTCATCGAGGGCATGGCGGCGCCTGAGTATCTGCATGACTGGCAATCTCTGCTTGAGGATGGCCCGAAGTTTATCGGCATCACGCTGTGGCTCGCATTCCACGCGCATGCGGCGTTCCATTTCGTGAGCCGGGCGCCTGCGACCGCGTCGCGAGGTTTGGCCATGGAAACGAGGCCGCGGCCGTATCCCGAGAAGCGCCTTACAGCGTGAGATTGGTCGGGGCGGCAAGTCGCCCTCTGCCGCTACATCAAAGCTTCACCTAGCGGCATATTGCCAAGCGTGGCGTGCGGCTGTGAACTCCCGACAAGGCAAAATCAGGGAGCGGACACGTGAGCATCAAAGAGTCGAGCAGGACGGGATGGTCGCGGCGCGGGTTGCTGCGGGGTGGCGTGGCGCTGGGCGCGTTCATGGCGTTTCCCGGATGCGCGAGCGCGCAGGGCCGGCGCATCGGACCCAATGATCGCATCAACGTGGCGTCGATCGGCGCGGGCGGCATGGGCGCGACGAACATGTCTGCGCTGACGGCTGAGAACATTGTCGCCTATGCCGATCCGGATCTTGGGCGGGTGGATCGCTCGCTGCGGGATGGCGATGGCGTGTTGCGGCCGGAACGGGTGGCGCTGAAGGCGGCGTATGACGCGGCCCAGCACTTCACCGATTATCGCAAGATGCTGGACGAGCGGAAGGATCTCGATGCGGTCGTGATCGCGACTCCGGACCATCATCACGCGCTGGCGGCGAAGATGGCGATGGAGCGTGGGCTGCATGTCTACGTGCAGAAGCCCCTCACCTACTCCGTGCAGGAAAGCCGGATGCTGCTCGACATGTCGCGGAAGAATCCGGGGCTGATGACGCAGATGGGGAACCAGGGCCATTCGAGCGACGATGGGCGGCGCGTTGTCGAACTCATTCGCGGCGGGGCGATTGGCAAGGTGAGCGAGGTTCACATCTGGACCAACAGGCCGGTGTGGCCGCAGGGCGTGAAGAAGCCGGACGCGGTGGCACCGCCTGCGTCGCTCGACTGGAACCTGTGGTTGGGCGGGGCGGATGTCGACTGGGGCTATCATCGCGATTACGCGCACTTCAACTGGCGCGGCTGGGTGCCGTTCGGCACGGGCGCGCTGGGCGACATGGGCGCGCACCTGATGGACTTCCCCGTGTGGGCGCTGGAGCTTGGCCTGCCGACGCGGGTGGAGACGAAGCACACGCTGTGGGGCGGGGATGATGATCCGTGGGACTACAAGCGGCCGGAGACGCTGACGAGCTATCCGCTGAGCGCTGTCACCTATTACGAGTTCGGCAAGGCGAAGGGCGGGCCTGTGAAGCTGACGTGGATGGATGGTGGGCTGGCGCCGCCGACCATTCGCGGGCTGCCGGTGGATCGCATCATGGAAGAGGAAGGCGGCGTGGTTTTCATCGGCGACAAGGGGATGCTGCTGCATGACACCTATGGCGCGAAGCCCACGCTGATTGGCGAAGAGGCTGTGGCCCGGGGCGCGAAGATTCCGCAATCGCTGCCGCGCATCCAGGACGGCATCAAGGGGCACGAACAGAACTGGGCGCGCGCAATTCGCGGGCAGGAAGCGATCTCGAACCCGTTCGAGGTTTCGTGCGGACTGAACGAGGCGATGCTGCTGGGGATTGTCGCGATGCGCGCGGGCAAGCCGATTGAGTATGATGGCGCGGCCGGCATGGTGACGAACTTGCCGGAGGCGAATGCGTTGCTGGCGCGGACGTATCGGAGCGGGTGGGCGATCTAGGGGGCGTGGTGGCGGCTCGCTTCACCCGGATGGCCAAACTGCCATGTCGCGTACAGACGCCGCCCCCCCCCGGGGCTATGGGACAAGCTGAGGCCAGCTATCCGGAAGAGCACATGCGAAGTGTCGCGGAAGAAATTGCGCGCCTGAGTAGCGAGATTGCGCGGCTCAACGAGATCGTTGATGCCGCCAAAACATCCGGGCGCGATGTTCGACTTCAGCGCGCGCTGATTGTCCAGCATGGGATGGCGCTTGCTGACCTTGAGAAGCTCCCTCCCGGTAGCGGGCAACGGTTTCCGAGTGGCCTTCACGCTCTTGCAGCGCGCGTGCCGGAGTGACTTCGCGAACTATGGGCCGGCCGGACGTCTATGGCCCCAGTCCAGCGACCCTGTGCACCCCATTCCCTCAGATTGCCGGCTGGGTGGGCGGTGATTGTGCTGGTGGCGTACCGACATGAAGCTGGAACTGGCGCTTGGTTGGAACTCACCAGAACGAGTCTAACCATCATGCAGCACCTCAGACGCCTGAGACACTACGGACTGGGCACCTACGTGGCCTGGGTCGTGATCGGCGGGGCTATTGCGCTGCTGGCGGCGTTTGCGCTGTGGCCGGGTTGAGTGTGCTTCCTCGTGAGATCGGGTGCGCGGGGAGAGAGACTCCCACCTGTCCTCCCCCTTTCAGGAGGAGGGACCCTGATCCGCCATCACCCCTCGTCGTGAGGTAAGCTCTCTCAACGAGGTTCCTCCCCCTGAAAGGGGGAGGACAGGTGGGGGTCTGGTTGGGCTTGACGCCTGCCCTACTTCCTCAGGTTGCCGCAGAAGCGCTGGATGCGGCGGCAGGCTTCTTCGAGGTTGGCGTTCGAGGTCGCGTAGGAGATGCGGAAGGCGGGGCCGAGGCCGAAGGCGCTGCCGAAGACGACGGCGACTTTTTCCTCTTCCAGCAGCGCGGCGGCGAACTCTTCGTCGTTGGTCAGCAGCTTGCCGCCGGCGGTGGTCTTGCCCATCGCTTTCGAGCAATCCGGATAGACATAGAAGGCGCCTTCGGGCGTGGGGCACACCAGTTCTTCGGTCTGGTTCAGCATGCCGACGACGAGGTCGCGGCGGCCTTTGAAGAGTTCCTGGTTCGGCTTGATGTAGTGTTGAGTGCCGTTGAGCGCCTCGACGGCGGCCCATTGCGAGACGGAGCACGGGTTGGAGGTGGTCTGGCTCATGACTTTCGCCATGCCCTTGATCAGCGACTCGGGGCCGGCGGCATAGCCGATGCGCCAGCCGGTCATCGAATAGGCTTTCGAGACGCCGTTCATGGTGAGCGTGCGCTCGTAGAGGCGCGGCTCGACCTGGGCGATGGTCCAGAACTGGAAGCCGTCGAAGACGAGGTGTTCGTACATGTCGTCGGTGAGGATCCAGACATGCGGGTGGCGCAGCAGGACATCGGCCAGCGCCTGGAGTTCGGCCTTGGTGTAGGCCGCGCCCGAGGGGTTGGACGGGGAGTTGAGCAGGACCCACTTCGTTTTGGGCGTGATGGCGGCTTCGAGCGCTTCGGGCTTCAGCTTGTAGGCGTCGGCCGCGTAGGCGTGAGCGAAGACGGGCGTGGCGCCGCAGATGAGCGCCATCTCCGGGTATGACACCCAGTACGGCGTCGGGATGACGACTTCATCGCCGACGTTCAGCGTCGCCATGAAGGCGTTGAAGATGACGGGCTTGCCGCCCGGCGAGACGTTCACCTGGCTGGGTTTGTACTCAAGGCCGTTCTCGCGCTTGAACTTGGCGCAGATGGCCTCCTTCAGCTCGGGGATGCCGTCGACGTCGGTGTATTTCGTCTTGCCGTCCTGGATCGCCTTGATGGCGGCCTGCTTGACGTTGTCTGGCGTGTCGAAGTCGGGCTCGCCTGCCCCGAGGCCGATGACCTTCTCGCCCTTCTGCTGCAGCTCCCGCGCCTTCTGGCTCACCGCGATGGTGGCGGAGGGTTTGATCCTTTTCAGGGCTTCGGAAACGGGGGCGGACATGAGGGGACGGCCTTTCGTCTTTTATGGCGCGGCTGATACGCGCATCCGGACGGGGTTGGAAGGGCCGCGGGGACGGATGGCCGGAATTTCAGGGGACGGGCCGAAGCGTGCGATTCCCACCGCCTCGGGGCGTCAGGTGAGGCAGCAGCAAGGCGAGAACTTGCCGGTTCCCGCCATGCCCTGCCATGGCCCTGCCCCTGAATGGACGAAAACTGCAGCTGGAATGGCGGCTCACACGGGCTATTTACAGTCGGCCCGGTTGTCTCGTGGGGCGTGTCGCGGCTATCTCGGCGGCTAAAGATTGGGAGTTGAAACGATGCGGTTTCTGAAGCTTGGCGCGACTGCACTGGCTGGCGTTTTCCTCGCGGCGGGCGCGATGGCGCCGGTGGCGATGGCCCAACCGGTGGCGCAGGTTTCCAAGGCGATGGCGACTGCGTTCAATGAAGCAAATGCGGCCATTGCGGCGAAGGACTGGGCGACGGCCAAGGCCAAGCTGGACCTCGCCATGACGCAGACAAAGACGCCGCAGGAAAAGCTGGCTGTCGAGCAGACGCGCGTTCAGGTTTACGCCAATGCGCAGGACTGGGCGAGCCTGATCACCGCTGTGAAGGCGATCGAGACGCTGAACCTGCTGCCGGCGCCGGACATGAAGGCGTATCGCGGCGTGGTCGGTGAGTCGTACAAGAAGCTCAACGACATGCCGAACTACATCAAGTCGCATGTCGCCTACCTGAACCAGTATGGCGGCACGCACCAGGAATTCGCCGTGCTTGCGCAGGACGCGCTGACCGCGAAGGATACCGCGACGAGCCTGACCTTTGTGGAAAAGGCGATTGCAGCCTCGAAGGCGGGCGGCGCGAAGACGCCGGAGTCGTACTATCGCATCAAGGCGCGCGCGACGCAGGAGAGCGGCAATGCCGCCGGCGTTTACCTCGTGCTCGAGGAGATGATCACCGACTATCCGAAGGAAGAATACTGGGCGCAGCTGATCGGCCGGGCGCAGAGCGAAGCGGGCTATGGCCCGATCGTTCACCTCGACCTTTATCGCGCACTGCAGGCGGCGGGCGTGAAGCTGACGGCGCAGCAGATCAGCTTTGCGGCGGACACGGCGATTGACCGCGGCCTGCCGAACGAGGCGCTGATGCTGCTGGAATCGCCCGGCGCGCCGTCGGGCGCGCAGGACGTCAAGAATCTCGAGACCGCGCGGACGCAGACGGCGAAGGACAAGGCCGGCCTTGCCGCCGAAACCGCCAGCGCGCTCTCCAAGGGCGATGGCTCGGTGATCGCGGCGATCGGCGAGGCGCACCTGACTTATGGCGATCACGCGAAGGCGGCCGAAGTGCTGCAGGCGGCGCTGGCCAAGGGCATTCCGGATGCGAACGAGGCCGACGCGGCGCGCCTGCACCTGGGCATCGCGCAGCTGCGCATGGGCGACAAGGATGCCGCGCGCACGACATGGGCGGGCGTGAAGACCAACAACAGCGCCGCCGCGCTGGCGCAGAGCTGGACCCTGATTTCCAAACTGAAGTAGGTCCGGGCTTCCCGACTGATCGTCACGACGAAGCAAACGCCGCCCCACAGGGCGGCGTTTTTTCGTTTCGTACCAAGGACTTGGCCGGGAAAAACCCTACAATAGACAAGGAAGCCAGACATTTTGGAAAGGTCGCTTGACATTATGGGACGGTGATGTAAAAGTACCTTTACAGATTGGAAGGGTCCCTTGTCAGACCCGCGCCAGACGATCACAGAGGATGAGATGACCAGCGCCGCCCAGACCCCCTCGCAGAAACCCGCCCGTCCGCTCGGCATTCTTGTGCTGGGCCTGATGGCGGCAGCTGCATCGGCCACGGGCCGGCCGGAGCCGGAATCGGTGGCGATGCTGACGGGCTTTGGCCTGCCGGACCTGGCCGCGCGGCTGGCGATCCACGTGCTGCCGCCGGTCATGGCGGTGGCGGCGCTGCTGATCGGACGGGCCGCGACGCGGAAGATGTCACCCACGGTGAAGTGGACGATCTACGCCCTGCTCGGCATGGCGGTGGGCATGGTGACGGCCTGGCACATGGAGCTGTTCGCCGGCGCGCCCGGGATGATCGAGGCGATCAACGGGCCGCTGGCCGAGGCGGAGACGATCGAAGTTCTGCTCTGGGCGCTGGGCTCCATTCTCATGATCCTGGCCGTGATGGTGGGCGCGGTTGCGCTGTTCGGATCGGGCGCCGCGAAGGCCATGCAGGTCGAAGAGATCGATCCCGAACTGCTGGACGTCCGGCGCGCTGAGCGCAGGCTTTATGGCTACAGCGCCCTTGGCATGGCGGCGCCCGCTATCGCCTGCATGGCGCTCGCCATCGCACGGCAATCTCTTCCCGAGATGCGGATGGGCCCGCTGGTGGTCGCAGGCATCGCGGCAATCATAAGCGTCGCGGTCAACTGGATCATCTGGCGTAGCTGCGACGAGCTTCAGCGCAGGACAGTCATCAATGGCTATGCCGTCTCGGCGGTCGCGGTGACGGTGGGCGCGTTCGCATGGGCGATTGCAGCAGCGGCCGGCTATGCAGGCCAGATCGATGCGGCCGCCCTGGTCGTGGCGCTGACCATCATCCAGATGATCGCCACCATGAGCGCAACCGCCGCCGCGATGGGCAAGACGTTCGCCACGGCGCAGTCAGCATGAAGAACAGGCTGAAGGTGCTGCGCGCCGAGCGCGGCTGGAACCAGAGCGATCTTGCGGAGAAGCTTTCCGTGTCACGCCAGACCATCAACGCCATCGAGACAGAGCGGTATGATCCCTCCCTGCCCCTGGCCTTTGCGATCTCGCATCTGTTCGGACTGCCGATCGAGCAGATCTTCATAAGCGAGACCGGGCCGCCGCCCGCCTAGACGACCGGACCACCTCACCCACCAACCGACTGCCAATCCCAATCCTTCATAGGAGTGAATGATGAAACGCGCCCATATCCTGCCCCTGCTTGCGCTTGCCGTGCCGTTCCTTGCGCTTGCCGCTGCCGGCCCGGCGCATGCCGACACGCCGCCGGCAGAGAGCCGTCAGACCATCGTGGACTATGCCGATCTTGACCTCACGCGTGATGGGGATGTGGCGACGCTGTACCAGCGCATGGACGGCGCTGCGCGCAAAATCTGCCGGGCACTCAACCTTGGCAAAACCGTGGAGCATCGCCGCGCGTACGATACGTGCTGGGCCGGGGCGATGACGCGCGCAGCCGCCAACACGGGCAACGCGCAGGTGGCGGAAATGGTTCAGGGCATTGTGAATCCCGCTGGCCGTAGCGGGACGAAACGTCAGTTCGCGGATCGCGACGCCAACTGACGGGGGAGGCGGCGGCGTGACTGACCGCCGCCGCCGCTTCCTTTTTTCTCTATTTCTTCAGACCGAGTTGCTGGGCGAGGTACACATAGTGCCGCGCCCAGCGTTCTGCGTTGAGGAGTGGGTCGCTGTCGTTCGAGTGGCCGCCGTCGGTGTTCTCGTAATAGAGGGCGGTGTAGCCAAGCGACTGCATGCGGGCGGCGAATTTGCGGGCGTGGCCGGGGTGGACGCGATCGTCGCGCGTGTTGGTGGTGATGTAGGGGACTGGATAGTCCCTGCCCGGCTGGAGATTCTGGTAGCCGGAATAGGCGGCGATCCAGGCGGCCTGTTCGGGAATGCGCGGGTCGCCGTATTCGCCCATCCATGATGCGCCCGGTGGAAGCTCGTGATAGCGCAGCATGTCGGTGAGCGGGCTTTCGATGACGACAGCGTTGAACAACTCCGGGTGCTGGGTGAGCGAGACTGTCGTGAGCACGCCGCCATTGGAGCGGCCGTAGATACCCAGATGTTCGGCCGAGGTGATCTTGCGCGCGGCCAGATCGGCGGCTACGGCGGCGAAATCGTCGAAGGCGCGCTGGCGGTTTCCATTCAGCGCGGCCTGGTGCCAGGCGGGGCCGAATTCGCCGCCGCCGCGGATGTTGGCGATGACGTATGCGCCGCCGCGCTCGAGCCAGAGCTTGCCGAGTTCGGGCTTGTAGACGGGCGGATAGGAGACCTGGAAGCCGCCATAGCCGAACATCATGGTTGGCGTCGCCGGATTGGGGGCGCCTTTAGGGCGGACGACGAAGTACGGGATTTTCGTGCCGTCCTTCGAGGTGGCTTCGTGCTGTTCGACGATGTGGGAGGACGCATCGAACCGCGCCGGCGCGGCGCGGATCACGTCTGCCTTGGCGGCAGCGACATCGGCGAGCGCGAGTGTGGAGGGCGTGAGGAACCCTTCGTAGGTGTAGAAGAGTTGCTGTTTCGAGCGTGAGGACGAGCCGAGATGGACGGCGGCGTTTTCGGGGACGGGGAGCGCCGTGGGCGTCCAGCCGCCGAATTCGACATTGTCGCTGTAGACGACGGCGCGGCCGCGGACGTTGTCGTAGACTTCGGCAACGATGACGTTGTCGAACACGCCGACAGAGTCGACGGAGGTGCGCGCCGTTGGTTCGAAGACGGCGACACTGCCCTTGGGCGGCGCGAGGTCATCACTTAGGCGCAGTGTGTCGCGTGGAATGGCGAGAAGGGAGCCGGCCGCATAATCCTTGTCATGGAGCTTCCATGGCTCCTCGATTGTCAGCACGATGCGGACATCGCCGAGGACGTTGGCCTTGAGCGTACCGCGCACGGACACACGCTCAGGCAGGAAGAGCTTCGAGGCCTTGCCGTCGGCCAGTTCCCACGTTTCGGAACGGAAGGTGTCGAGCGGACGCGTGATGATTGCGGCAAGAACGTTGCCGGCGCCGTCGCGATAGACTGTGGGGCTGACGCCGTAGCCGCCGTCGGTGGCTGAGCCGCGATAGACTTCGGTGGCTTGCGCCATTGTCTGGCCGCGCTTGAGCGTTTTCACGATGAAGGGGTAGCCGCTTTCGGTGAGCGTGCCGGGGCCGAAATCGGTGGCGACGAGGAGCGTGTCGGCGTCGAGCCAGTCGATGCGGTGCTTGCCTTCGGGGATGTTGAAGCCGCCGGGGACGAAGGACCTGGTTGTCGTGTCGAACTCGCGGACGACGACAGCGTCCTTGCCTCCATCGGAGAGACTCACGAGGCAGCGGGTTTCGGCGGGGCCGACGCAATCGGAGCCCTTGAAGATCCAGTTGGCGTTCTCGGCTTTGGACAGCGCGTCGATATCGAGAACGGTTTGCCAAGTGGGCGCGCCGGAGCGGTAGCTTTCGAGCGTGGTGTGGCGCCAGACGCCGCGGACGTTCGCAGCGTCCTGCCAGAAATTGTCGATGCCCTCGGCGCGGAAGGTGGGCGTGGGCGTGCGGTCCTTTGCGGTGAGGATGGCGAGGGCTTCGGTGCGGAAGGGTTCGTAGCGCGGATCGGCCTTGAAGGCGGCTTCGGTCTTTTCGTTCTGCTGTTTCACCCAGGCGATGGCGCGCTCGCCCGAGACATCTTCGAGCCAGAGGAATTCGTCGGCGGCGTTGACGCCTTCGGGCGTCAGCGAGGCGGGCATGAAGGGTTTGACTGTGGTGGGAGCGTCGGGGGCGCTGGTGCAGGCTGCCAGCAGGATGGCGGCGGCTACGTAACCGAGCTTACGCATGGGGGCTCCCGGGGTGGAATTCGTTGCTGGGCAGATTGCTAGGATGAAGTGGGGGCGGAGGGAAGCGGGGGCCGGTGCGCGAGGAGAGAGGACCCCCACCTGTCCTCCCCCTTTCAGGGTGAGGAACCATGTTGAGTGAACTTACCTTGAATTGAAGAGCGGTGATGCATCAGGGTCCCTCCCCCTGAAAGGGGGAGGACAGGCGGGGGTCTGTCGCCGCGCGGGTGCTCGCGCCTTAACCCCTCGCCACAATTCCAACGCGACGCGCCGCTGCTCCGCCGTAGTCGCCGCTGTGATGTCATCGCTCAAGCAAACAGCGGACGCGCTCACATTGTGGTGTGTGTTCATTCGAAGGGGCTGGGACCCCCCGATGGAACAGATGAGCACCCTGACAATGACTGCCTCGCGCGCGCGCCCTGCTCTTGCAGGAGCGCTGATGGCTGCAACGTGCCTTGTGCCTGCCGCTTACGCGCAGGACGGAACGGTTTCCAAGAGTGACGTTGGCGGAGGATCGCTGCTGCTGCAGTCGGCGACGCCGGGCCGCTATGTCGAGGCGCCGCTGGTGGCGGCCGATGTGAAGATGGAGATTGCGGGGCCGGTCATTCGAACGACGCTGACCCAGCGCTTCACCAACCCGACCGACAAGTGGGTTGAGGGCGTTTACGCGTTTCCGCTTCCCGAGGACGCGGCGGTGGACACGCTGCGCATCGTGATCGGTGATCGCTTCATCGAGGGCGATATCAAGGAGCGGCAGGAAGCGCGCATCATCTATGAGGAGGCGGCCGCCAACGGGCAGCGCGCGGGCCTTGTGGAAGAAGAGCGGCCGAACCTGTTCACGACGTCGCTGGCCAATATCGGGCCGGGCGAGACGGTGGCGATCCAGATCGAGTACCAGGACAAGGCGCGGCTGGACAATGGCGTGTGGTCGACGCGGTTTCCGCTGGTGATTGCGCCGCGATACAGCCCGAAGCCGGAATATGGCCTTGTGGCGAGCCGCGACGGGCCGATGATTTCGGTTGAAGACCCGGTGCCGGATCGCGCGCGGATCACGCCACCGGTTCTGCATCCGGCGCATGAGCCTTCGAGTGTTGAGGGTCTGCGGCTGCCGGTGAACTTCGACATTTCGCTGGAAGCGGGCGTGCGGCTGGCTGACATTTCATCGCAGACGCACGGCCTCGTCGTGACGCGGGTGGATGGGGACACCGCGCACATTTCGCTGAAGGATGGCGAGGTTCCGGCCGACCGGGACTTTGTGCTGAGCTGGAAGCCGGAAGCCGCCGCGACACCGACGGCCGGGCTGTTCCGTGAGACACGCAATGGCGAGGACTATCTTCTCGCCGTGGTGAACCCGCCGGCGATGAAGGTTGAGGGACAGCGGCGCGATCGCGAGACGATCTTCGTGATCGACAATTCCGGCTCGATGTCGGGCGAGAGCATGGACCAGGCGAAGGTGGGGCTTCTGCTGGCGCTTGATCGGCTGGCGCCGTCGGATGAGTTCAACATCATCCGGTTCGACGACACGATGGACATGCTGTTCACCACCGCTGTTGCGGCGAGCGAGCAGAACATCGCGCGAGCGAAGCGCTTTGTGTCTTCGCTGGAGGCGAATGGCGGGACGGAGATGTTGCCCGCGCTGAAGGCGGCGCTGGTGGATGGCGACAAGAAGAACACCGACGAGGTGCGGCAGGTGGTGTTCATCACCGACGGCGCGATCGGGAACGAGGACGAGCTGTTCAGCGCCATTCATGATGGGCTGGGAAGGTCTCGCCTGTTCACGGTGGGCATCGGGTCAGCGCCGAACGCCTATTTCATGACGCGCGCGGCGCGGCAGGGACGCGGCACGTTCACCTACATGGACGATGTCTCGCAGGTGACGGCACAATCGGCCAAGCTGTTTGCGGCACTGGAAAATCCGGTGATGACGGATCTGGTGGCAGCGTTGCCCAGCGGCGTGAGCGAAGTGTTTCCTTCGCCCCTGCCCGATCTTTATTCGGGCGAGCCGGTGACGCTGGTGCTGAAGGCGAGTGAGCTTTCGGGCGACCTTGTTCTTTCAGGCATGCTGAACGGGCAGAAGTGGACGTCGACGCTCTCTCTCGCGCAGGCGGGGGAATCGACCGGCATTGCGCAGCTGTGGGCGCGGGCGAAGATCGCGGGGATTGAGGAGACGCGGTTTGCGGGGGCCTCGCCCGAGCAGGTGGATGCGGGCGTGCTGAAGACGGCGCTCGATTTCCATCTTGTCTCGCGGCTGACCAGCCTGGTGGCGATCGACAAGACGCCGGCGCGGCCGGTGGGCGAGCGTCTGACCACGCGCGAGATTGCGAGCATGCTGCCGAAGGGGTGGGACTTTGGCGCGGTGTTCGGGCCGGAGGCGGAGGCGCGCGCGCTGAAGCTTGATCGGCTTCCCGACGCGGTGATGCAGCACATCAATGGGCGCGCCGCGCAGGCGAAGCCCGCGACGGACGAGACGCTGCGCCTGCCGCAGGGTTCGACCGGATGGGAGCTGATGCTCGCCTTCGGACTGACAGTGATGCTTTTCGGCGCCGCTCTCCTGCGGCGTGGACGTTCGGCCATCGGACTGCGGGGACAGGCTTTGACAGCCGGTGTCGGTCCAATGCGCCCAACGTCTTCGCGGGACTAAGCGCTGGCCGGCCGCCCGTCTCTTCACTGGCCTCGCTGGTGGAGGGACGGGTTGGCGGGAGGTGGAGTGAGTGAACATGGCTTCGACGCGAAAATTTGCAGCGCTGGCTTTGCTGATCGGCGGCGGACTGATCGCCATCCAGGCGGCGTGGATTCCGGCCAAGGCGCAGGTGGCGCAGGTTCTGATGGAAGGCGCATGGGAGACGCAGGTTGCGACGGGGAAGGCCACGCGGCCGTGGCCGTGGGCGGACTTCACGCCGGCGGCGCGGTTGTCGTTTCCCTCGCTCGGCCGCGATGTGCTGGCGGTGAGTGATGCGGGCGGGGAAGGCATGGCGTTCGGGCCGATCCAGATGGCGGCGGCCGTCGCGCCGGGCGAGCGCGGCGTTGCGGTGTTTGCCGCGCATCGCGACACGCACTTTGCGTTTCTGAGCGAGCTTGAGGTGGGGGACGAGGTGTTGGTGGAGACGCCCGATGGCGCGCGTGCGTTTCGCGTGACGGGATCAGAGGTGGTGAACTGGGATCGCTCGGGGATTGTTGCGCATGATGGCGGGCGACCGCGCATGGCGCTGACGACGTGCTGGCCGCTGGACGCGAAGACGCCGGGGCCGATGCGGTTTGTGGTTTGGGCGGAGGCGGCGGTCGCCGCGAGGCCCTCTCCGTCTCGCTGACTTCGTCAGCGATCAACCTCCCCCAGTTGCGTTGCAACTGAGGGAGGCAAGAGCGCCCTACTCTTTCAACGTCACTCTCAACCGCCATGCCGTTTCCGGCTTGAGCCATTTCTTTGCCATGGCCTGGACGTCCGCCGGGGTGATGCTGCGGTAGTGGGTGGCTTCGGAGCGGATGTACTCGAGGCCGCTTGGGTCGTCGTGGACGTTGCCGAGGAGTTCGGTCCAGTAGCCGATGTTGGCGGCCTGGTTGCGGCGGGACTGTTCGATTTTCGGCTGGACGACGCGGTCGATCTCGCCTTGCGGCTGGGGAACGGTGGCGAGGTCAGTCGCGATGCGCTGGATCTCGTTCTGCACATCGTCGATCAGTTCGGGCGGGGCTTCCACGGCGACGGCGATGTAGCCGTAATCCGGCAGGAAGGTGGGGAAGTCCACGATCTCCATCGGAGAATACGTGGCGCCGCCTTCGGAGCGGAACTTGCGGGTGGCGTTGTCGCGCAGCATCTGGCCGAGGACGTAGCCGATGCGCTCTTCGCGGATCGACTTGAACGCGCCCTGGTAGGTGGGCCAGCCGATCAGCGCGTAGCCCTGGTCGGCGCGGCCTTCGTGCGGGAGCGTGGTGGTGCCCGGCTTGGGGAAGTCCACGTCGCGCCAGTCGGATGGCTCCTTGAAGGGCGGGCGCGGGGGAAGTGCGCCCATGGTGCGGGCCACTTCGGCGATGACGGCGTCGGGGCGGATGTCGCCGACGACGATGACTTCGATGGGAGAGTTGTCGACGATCGGCTTGATGTATTTCACCGAGTCTTCCGGCTTCCACGACTTGCGCATTTCCGAGGTGTTGATGGTCCAGCGCAGATCATCGCCATGGACGAGGCGATCGAGTTCGCGCTCGAGCACGCCCGAGGGCGTCATCAGCATGGAGGCGTCGACGGCGTCGGCCTGTGACATCCATGTGGCCCAGTCGTCGGCGCGATAGGCCGGGTCGCTGAGCATGGCGGTCATCAGCTCCATCTGGAGGCCGAATTCATCACGCGGGGTGATGTTGAAGTTCTCGAGCGAGTAGGCATCGTCGAGCGTGCGGGCGACGACGCCCACGCGCTTGCCGGCCAGCGTGCGACCCTGTTCGGTGACGGTGAGCTTGCCGAGGCCGCCGGAGGACCAGAGCGAGAGGCCCATGTCAGAGGCGTCGATGACGTTCATCGGCATCTGCAGGCGGCCGCGGCCGATGCGGACGCGGATGTTCACCAGGTCCTTGTTGGAGGGCATCGGCTTGACGGTGAGCTTCACGCCGTTCTCGAACTCGACCAGCGTGACGTCGAGGTCGGCGACGTATTCGCGCGACTTGACGACGCCCGGCTCGCCGAAGCTAGCGTAGGGCCAGGGCTTCACGCCTTCCGGCACGTAGGCCGTGACAGGCGCGGTCCATGCTTTGTTGAAGGCGGCGCGCAGGGCGGCCTCGCCTCCCGGCGGCGGCGTGCTGCCGCGATAGAGGAGGTCGGGCTTGTCGCGGAAGCGGGTCTTGAGGGAGGCGTTCACCTCAGCGAGCGTGATGGTGGGCGCCTGTTCGAGCAGGAGGGCGTAGCCCTGCTGCAGCGAGACGAAGGGCAGGTCCGCAGCCACCATGTCCGCGGCGATTTCGACCTGGGCCACCGACGTGCCGGTGCGGCCGCGTTCGGCTTCGCGCTTGGTGGCGTCGATGACGAGGCGGAGCTGTTCGTCAAGTTCTTCCTGCGTGATGCCGAACTCCACCGCCTGGCGGTGTGCCTTCACCATCACGTCAAGTGCCTTGAAGGTGTCGGTGATACCGACCGTGGTGGCGATCTGGCCGCGCCAGACTTCGGGGATGGCTGCGGCGCCGGCATTGCCGATGCGCGCGGCGGGCTTGCCGGCGGCTTCGTTGAGGCCCGGCAGGCGGCGCGCGATGACGCCGGAGGCGAGTTGTTCAACCAGCACGCGGCGGCGTTCGGCCTTGGTGTGGGGGCGTTCGGTATAGGGTTCGAACCAGCGCAGCATCAGGTTGGTGTCGGTGGCGCCGGCTGTGGTGATGATCGCGACATCGGGCGACGCAGGCTTGACCGTGATCGGCTTGGGGTCCTTGCCGGGTTCGCCACGGCCGCGCCAGTCCTGGAAGGCGCCGGTGATGGCGGCGGTCATCTGGTCGATGCGGACGTCGCCGACGATGATCAGCGTGGCGCGCTCGGGCCGATAGAAGGCGTCGTAGAAGCCGCGGATGGTCGCGGGCGTGACCGTCTCGATGATGTTGCGCAGGCCGATGGGCGAGCGGCCATAGGGATGATTGCCCAACTGGAGCTGCAGGAAGGCCTTGCTGGCTTCCAGCGCAGGGCCGGCGCGCGAGCGTTCCTCGGCCAGCACGACGCCACGTTCGGCGTCGACCTTGTCGGGCTCGATCAGCATCGAGGTGACCAGTTCGCGCATCACGCTGAGGCCGGTGTCGAGGGAGACCTGGTCGTTGCGCGGGAGGTCGATGATGAAGGTGGTGGTGTCGGGGCCGGTGGAGGCGTTGACGTCCGCCGCCATCTGCAGGCCGATGCCTTCGAGGGCGCGCTGGACTTCGCCGTCGGGATACTTCGCGGTGCCACGGAAGGCGAGGTGTTCGAGGAAGTGGGCGACGCCCTCCTCGCCCGGACGCTCCTGCATCGAGCCGGCGTCGATCAGCAGACGCATGGCGACCTGACCCGGCGGCGTGCGGTTCGGCAGGATGACATAGCGCATGCCGTTGGGCAGCTGGCCGAGCTGGTAGTCGGCATCATGCGGGAGGTCTCCCCGGTCCCGCGCCCAGCCGCGATGTTCGACGGCGGGCTGGGTGACGCGGATGGTCTGGCCCTGGGTGGGGTTCTGGGCGGTGGCGACCAGCGTGGCGGCGCCGAGGCCCAGCGCGAGCGCAAGGCCGCCCAGCGACAGGGTCAGGTTTTTCAGCAGTCTCATCATTCCTCCGGGAATTACCCGTTGTTTGCCCGAAGCTTCAGGTTTCCTGAAGCGATGGCAAGGGTGTTCGGCTGTGGCGTTGGCGCCCTATTGTCCCGCCCTGAAGCGGGCCTCGACTTCGCGGGCGATTTTCTTCGGCGTGATGGCGCAGAAGCTCTGGACCATCCAGCCCTTCAGGGGCTCGATTTCTGGCTGGATGGGGTTGTCGGGGCCAAATCGCATGATCACCCAGTTGTGTTGCAGGAACCAGCCCTTGCTCTCCTGAACGAAGGGCAGGTCCCGGACCATCTCGGCCGATATGGGCAGTTTCATGATCATTGTGAGATGGCCGGGAAGCTCGTTCCTGTCGCCGAAGACGAAGAACATCTTCTTCCGGAAATAGAGCGCCCGTGTGGGGACCCAGCCGAGGCCGTGGGAGGTTTCGGGAAGGGTGAGGCCAAACGCGGTGAGTTCGGCTTCGGCGCGATCGAGAGGCGACTGCTTCTTCTGGGGGCGACCCTTTGTCATGCGGGGATATTGGACCAACACTTCATGCCGATACAGAGTCTCTGCTGCCCGTTTGTCACGCATCGGGCATCAATTCTTCGCCCCTCGCCCCACGTCATGGTTTGACGGCGGGGGCCGATGCGCCGTACCGGTTGGCCATTCGGGAGAGGGACTAACATCATGCGTATCGCATTCGCCGTGTCCGCCATTTTCGCTCTGGCCGCCTGCGCGGCAGCGCCGACCGAGCCGGTCACCAGCATGGCTGTCGCGCCAGCGGCTGCGCCGAAGGCGCTGGAGATCACCGAGGCGAGCTTTGGCTGCATCCGCGACATGAAGCCGGTGCGCGGGTTCTATGTCGGCAACCTGCTGGGCGATGTCGACGCCACGATCGCGGCCGCCAATGCGCCCGACGGCGCAAGGTATCCGGTGGGCTCTGTCGTGCAGCTGGTTCCGGGCGAGGCGATGGTGAAGCATCCGGCCGGGTACGATGCGGCGACGAATGACTGGGAGTTCTTCGAGCTGGACGTGAAGCCGGGCCAGCCGACGAAGATCCGCGTGCGCGGCACGACGGAAGTGGTGAACCAGTTCGGCGGCAACTGCCTGTCCTGCCATGCACCCGCGGTGAAGTTCGACATGATCTGCGAGCAGACGCATGGCTGCCTGCCCATCCCCGTGACGCCGGTGATGGCGCGCGCGATCCAGAAGACCGATCCGCGTTGTGCGCCGACGGCGCTGGCCGACGACGAGAAAGCGGCCCTGCAGCAACTGGCGGCGTTCCTCGGCGCGGCCCGGCCGGCGGCGGGGCAGTAGCGCGGGAGATTACCCGCCGACCGTGAACTGGAAGGTGATGACACGGCCGGGCTGAACAAGGGTGCATTCGGCGCCCCATTTCTCGCCCGGCTTGTAGCGGATGTCGTTCACGGACCTGAGGACTGCCTCGCCAAAGTACTTGTCAGGCACAGCCGTGACGATTTCGGGGTTTGAGGCGGCGCCCTGCGCATCGATGTCGACGCGCAGCATCACCACGCCAATGAGCCCCTTGAAGAGCGCCGACGAGGGATAACGAATGTCGCGCCGCATTTCGATAATGGACTCGCACCCGGCGTCCGCCGCACGAAAACCCAGGAGCCGGGTGGAACGGTCCTCTGTCCTGTATGGGTTCACCTCGGGTGAGTCTGGCCACTTCATCTTGCGTCGCGAGACAAGATGCTGGCCGATCGATGAGCGCCACGCCTCCACCTCCCAGTAGAAGTCGGCAATGGGATCGGCGGCGGCATCGCTGGGAGCGGCGTCGATCGCGGCGATTGTTTCACGACGCAGCGTCACAAGCTGAGCGTACACCTTCACGTCGCGTGTACGCATGTACTCGGCGACGTTGGCGAAGAGATCGAAGCGGAAGGCGTAAACCTGATAGAGAGCGCCGCCCTGCTGGCTCAGTTTTCTGGATAGAGAGGCGCTCGCCTGGGCCTCGGCCCATGCGCCACGCTCGAAGTCGTAGGCGGTTGCGACGTCGGCGGCGAAGTAGGAGATCAGGTCAAGTCCACCCTGCCCCACGCGTGCTTCAAGAGAACGAACGAGCTGGTCGCGCGTGGCTGGCGATGGCGAAAGCTTGTGGTTGGCGACATCGCGCAGAACATCGGACGTCGCACGCAGATCGGCAGATTCCGAAAGCGTCGCGCTGGCCGCAACGGCGGCCTCGCCAAAGGTTTTGGCCGCAGCGAAATCCTTCGCGACGAGAGCGGTGAAGCCGAACTCGCGCGCGATAATCGCAATGTCAGCGCGCGACTTGTCCAGGGTCGGCCATGTCGCGACAGCATCGGCCGCGGCGGCCTTGAAGTCGCGGGCCTTCACCGAAGCATTGTATGACTTGATGTCAGCCTGCGCGGAGGTGCTGGCCAGCAGGACGGCGATCCCGAGAAAGAGGCTACGGAGTGTAGTGGCTGTGCGCACGCGGAATCCCCCCCTGATTTCCGTAGTGGCAGAACGTTACCACGGCCTCGGGGGCCATGCCTACCCGGTGCGCCCACCTGCCCGCTTGCCAGATGCGGCGGGATCGCGCCTAAAGGCGGAGGTTTAGCGAGGGTCTGGCATGCGTAACGAGCTTGTGTCGGTCGGTGTGTTGCTGGCGCTGGGCGGGTGCGTTGCGACGCCTTCGCCGGCGGCGACGGGTGCTGCACCGGTGCGGATCAACCTGCTAGCGATCAACGATTTCCACGGCAATCTCGATCCGCCGTCGGGCGGGGCGCGGATGTTCAATCCGGCCAATCCGCAGAAGTGGGACGTGGTTCCCGCCGGCGGCGCGCCGCGGCTTGCGAGCGCGGTGAAGCAGCTGTCCGAGCGGCCCAACACGATGATGGTGGCGGCGGGCGATCTGATCGGGGCCTCGCCGGTGCTCTCGAGCCTCTATCATGACGAGCCGACCATCGAAGCGCTGTCGAAGATGGGGCTTGCGATCACATCTGTCGGCAACCACGAGTTTGACGAGGGCTGGCAGGAACTGAAGCGGATGCAGGATGGCGGCTGCCATCCCAAGGATGGCTGCAAGGGGCCGAAGCCATTCGCGGGCGCCGATTTCGAATATCTCGCGGCGTCGACCTTTCTCGACAGCGGCGAGACGCTGTTCCCGGCCTATGCCGTGCGCGCGTTCGATGGCGTGAAGGTGGCGTTCATCGGGCTCACGCTGGAAGGCACACCGGACATCATCACGCCGGCGGCGCGCGCGGGCATTTCGTTCAAGGACGAAGCCGAGACGGTAAACGCGCTGGTTCCAAAAATCCGCGCGGAAGGGATCGAGGCGATTGTCGTGCTGATCCACGAGGGCGGCTATGCGGGCGCGGGTCTGGACGATTGCCACGGGCTTTCGGGCGTGATCGCTGAGATCGTGCCGAAGTTTGACGACGCGGTGGACGTGGTCGTCACCGGGCACACGAACGGCATCTACATCTGCACGGTGGACGGCAAGCTGGTGACCAGCGCGGGCGCCTATGGCACGCGGCTTACCGACATTGCGATGACGATCGATCCACGCACGGGCGATGTGATCGGCAAGAGCGCGCGGGATGTCGTGATCACGCTCGATGGATATGCCGAGGACGCCGATCAGGTGGCGTTGATCGCCCAGTATCGCGTGATGGCCGAGCCGCTGATGAACCGGCCGGTGGGCGCGACGACGGCGAGTTTCTCGCGCTCGGGCGGCGGGGCGGATGGAGCCGGCGAGAGCGTGATGGGCAACCTGATCGCGGATGCGATGCTGGAGGCGGCGAAGAAGGTCGAGCCTGGCGTGCAGATCGCCTTCATGAACCCGGGCGGCATTCGCGCTGACCTCGTGCGGCGCGACACGGGCGTGGTGACGTTCGGCGACATCTTCGCGATCCAGCCCTTCGGCAACGACCTGGTGGCGATCACTTTGACCGGGGCGCAGATCGAACAGGTGCTGCGCGAGCAGTATCAGCCGAGCGGCAACAACATCCTGCAGGTGTCGGAAGGCTTCAGCTTCACATGGCGCCAAGCGCAGGGCCAGCCAATCGAGATCGTGCCGGGATCGGTGAAGCTGAACGGCGCGCCGCTGGTGGCGGACCAGCCCTATCGCATCGTGACCAACAACTTCCTCGTGGGCGGCGGCGACAGTTTTTCCGGCTTCAAGGTGAGCACGAAGCGCGAAATCCTCGGCAGCGATATCACGGCGCTGGAAGACTATGTGGTTGCGCACTCGCCGCTGGCGCCGGCGGCGAAGGGACGGATTCTGCGGGTGGAGTGAGGGGCGGCGAGCACGCCGTCGCCCTTGCGACTAACCGAGCATCATCGCCGCTGCCCTGCGCGCTTCTTCCGTGCGCTGCTCCATCATCTTTGCGCGGATGCTTTCGAAGCCTTGGCGGATGTCGGCTGGAGCCGTCGACGGGTGGCCGCTGTTGAAGGGTGGCGCGGGGGCGTATTCGAGGCCTAGCTGGACCATCTTCGCGTAGTCTTCGCCGGCGATTTCGGCGAGGACGGTGAAGGCGAAGTCGATGCCGGCGGTGACGCCGCCGCCGGTGATGATGTTGCCGTCGCGCGCGACGCGGGCGGGGTCATGGGTAGCGCCGAAGAGGTCGAGGAGGTGCGCCCACGCCCAGTGGCAGGCGGCGCGCCTGCCCTTCAGCAGACCGGCGGCGCCGAGGATGAGCGAGCCGGTGCAGACGGATGTGATGTAGCGCGAGCCAAGTGCGAGGCGGCGGATGTGGCCGGTGAAGTCCGTGTCCTGCGCGACTTGCGTTGCGCCGATGCCTCCGGGGACGCAGATGAGGTCGCAGCTTCTGACGTCTGCGATCCTCACTGTGTCAGCGAAGACGAGGCCATCGCCGGGGACATTCCCGCCAGCGGGGCTGGCCACGATCGTCTGCGCGTTGGGCAGTCGGCTG
>Ga0075152_10000158_pt1 | contig 54084 bp, 58 predicted proteins | sample JI61114C2DNA_FD_70964 | JGI IMG/M metagenome (GOLD analysis project Ga0075152, IMG submission 70964) | Wastewater effluent complex algal communities from Wisconsin, to seasonally profile nutrient transformation and Carbon sequestration -... | ecosystem: Engineered > WWTP > Effluent > Algae...
AATGGCAGCCAAAGCCATCTGGAATACTTGCCTGAAGCCCACACCGACTTTGCCTTTGCGACCATGGCAGAGGAATGGGGCATCGCGGGCGGCTTGTTCGTGCTGGCGGTGTTCTTGTGGACTTTTCGTTGGGGATTGCGGGTGGCCCGCCGCGCGCCGGACCGCTTCTCCAGCCTGCTAGCTGCGGGGATGACCTTCACGATCTTTTTCTACATGGCGATCAACATGCTGATGGTGCTCGGCCTTGCTCCGGTGGTGGGTATCCCCCTGCCCTGGATTAGCCATGGCGGGTCGGCGCTGATGACCAACATGATCTGCCTGGGCACGATCATGGCCGTCAACCGCTGGAGCCGCCGGGGCGGTTCCTTGCAAAGTTGAGCGGCGCAAAGCCGTAAGTCCAAGAAACCCCTTCCATCCTTAAAAACAGCCGCTATAGGGAGCGCTCCCCGACGAATCGGGGTCAGGAAAGTGGACGCATAGCTCAGTTGGTAGAGCAGCTGACTCTTAATCAGCGGGTCCTTGGTTCGAGCCCAAGTGCGTCCACCACTCCCCTTCGAAATCGATGTCGAATTGAGTTGCACCTTGTCCGGTAAAGCGGGCAAATGCGTCGATGGAACAAATCAGCACAACCCGCAGCCACGGTGGCACCCAAGGCGTCTACACACATCAGAGTGACACCACCGGCACGCTGATGACCTTTTCGGCGTTCGTGCCTGACCACGCGCCCGGCGCGAAGCTGCCCGTGCTGTGGTACCTTTCCGGCCTGACCTGCACTCACGCCAATGTCACCGAAAAGGGCGAATTCCGGGCGGCTTGCGCGGCTCATGGCATTATCCTGATCGCACCTGATACCAGTCCGCGCGGTGATAAGGTGCCTGATGATGATGGCTATGACTTCGGCAAAGGCGCTGGATTCTATGTCGATGCGACCGAGTCACCTTGGTCTACCCACTTCAAGATGCGCAGCTATATCGAGCACGACTTGCCTGAATTGGTTGCAGAACATTTCCCGGTCGACATGGCGCGGCAAGGGATTACCGGGCATTCGATGGGCGGGCACGGCGCCTTGACCATCGCGCTACGCAACCCTGAAAAGTTCCGCTCGGTCAGCGCTTTTTCGCCGATTGTCAGCCCGATCAATTGCCCCTGGGGACAGAAGGCACTGGGCGGCTATCTTGGGCCCGATCAGGCGGCATGGCGCGAATATGACGCCTGCGCTTTGATAGAGGATGGCGCACGCCTGCCCGATCTGTTGATCGATCAGGGCGAGGCCGATAACTTCCTCCACGAACAGCTCAAGACCGGTTTGCTGGTGATGGCCGCGCGCAAAGCCGGGATACCTGCGACGATCCGAATGCAGCCCGGCTATGATCATTCGTATTACTTCATCTCCAGTTTTATGGCCGATCATGTCAGCTGGCATGCGGAGCGACTAAAACGGTGACTGAGAGCGAGCAGCTTGCGGAAATCCTCACCGCCCACACCGGGCGCAAGGGGCCGCTGCTGCCGATCCTGCGCGATGTTCAGGCCGCCTTTGGCTGTGTGTCTTCTGAAAACGAGACTGCGATTGCCAAGGCGCTCAACCTCAGCCGCGCCGAAGTACATGGCGTAGTCAGCTTCTATCACGATTTCAGCGCCGTTCCCGATCCTCGACCCTGCATTGAATTGTGCCGCGCTGAAGCCTGTCAGGCGCGCGGGGTTGAGGGAATCGCCGCAGCGGCAGAAGCGGCGGCTGGTGATCGGGTTCGGATCAAGACCGTCTATTGCCTCGGGCTGTGCAGCGTCGGACCCGCAGCGCGCGTTGGTGGCGCCCTCCATGCGCGGCTAGACGAAGCGGCTTTGGTTCGCTTGGTGCAATCGGCATGAATGTGGTGCGGATCAGCGACGACGCATTGGCGCTAGCGTGCGGAGCCGATGTGGTTGCGGCGGAATTTGCAGGCGCAGGCTGGAGTGTTGAACGGGTCTCCAGCTGGGGCATGCATTGGCTTGAGCCACTGGTCGAAATCAACGGAATTGGCTGGGGTCCGGTCTTGCCCGGCAGGGTTGCGGAGATCGCGGAGGGCAAGGCTGATGACCTGTGCATCGGGCCAGTTGCCTCGCATCCTTTCATATTGAGTCAGCAGCGCCTGACTTTTGGCCGGGCGGGCAAGACGCGGCCGCTGAACCTGAAGGACTATGCTGCCACTGGAGGCTGGCAGGGTCTGACCCGTGCCCGGGCAATGGACCCCCTAGCGGTCGTGGCCGAAGTGGCCGCATCGGGCCTGCGCGGCCGTGGTGGGGCTGGGTTTCCAGCCGGGATTAAGTGGCAGACTGTCGCTTCGGCGCCCGGTTCTCCCAAGTATATAGTCTGCAACGCTGACGAGGGTGACAGCGGGACCTTTGCCGACCGGATGCTGATGGAAGGTGATCCATTCCAACTGCTTGAAGGCATGGCGATTGCTGCGCATGCGGTCGGAGCGGAGCGGGGCTATATTTACGTCCGCAGTGAGTATCCGCACGCCATCGCCAAGCTGAACGCCGCGATCGAACTGGCCGCAGAACACCTTGCCCCATTTGCCGTTGAAGTGCGGGTCGGCGCCGGGGCCTATGTCTGCGGTGAGGAAACCGCATTGCTCAATTCAATCGAAGGCAAGCGCGGCGAGGTTCGGGCCAAGCCGCCCCTGCCCGCGATCGAAGGCCTGTTCGGCTGTCCGACTGTGGTCAACAATGTGCTGACACTGGCCGCCATTCCGCATGTTTTGGTCGAGGGCGGCGCGGCGCATTATGACAGCCACGGTATTGGCCGCTCCAAGGGCACGATGCCGATCCAGCTGGCGGGCAACATCAAGCATGGCGGACTCTATGAAGCCGCGTTCGGGATCACGCTGCAGGAGCTCATCTACGACATCGGCGGCGGCACCGCTTCGGGGCGTCCAGTCAAGGCTGTGCAAGTCGGCGGACCGTTAGGGGCCTATAACCACCCGAGCCAGTTCCACTTGCCGTTCGATTACGAGGCCTATGCCGGTGCCGATGCGCTGATTGGCCATGGCGGGATCGTGGTGTTTGATGACACCGCCGAAATGGGCAAAATGGCGCGGTTTGCAATGGCGTTCTGCGCCGCCGAAAGCTGCGGCAAATGTACCCCATGCCGCATTGGCTCGACCCGGGGCATTGAATTGATCGACCGGATTCGCAGCGGCGGCAAGGCCGAGGCGGACGCCGTCGAAGCCCTCCCCCAGATGCGCAACGCGCGCAAGGCCGGACGCAGCCGCGCTGATGACCTCCAACTGCTTGAGGACCTGTGTGAGACCATGCAGTACGGCTCGCTTTGTGCGCTTGGCGGGTTTACACCCTATCCGGTGCGGTCGGCACTGAAGCATTGGCCGGAGGATTTCGAATGATCCTGGGCGCGGTTCTGGCGGGCGGAAAATCGACCCGGTTCGGCAGCGACAAAGCGGTCGCCGTGCTGGGCGGCGAAACGCTGCTGATGCGCGCGGTCGATCTGTTGTCTGGCTGGTGCGAGAAGGTGGTGGTTGTCGGCCGCGAAGAGGCCCCTGCTCCCACTCTGCCGGATTGGCATGGCTCCGACATGGGGCCGCTGGGCGGGATCGCCGCTGCGCTGCACGATGCACGGGATGAAGGTTATGCCGCAGTGCTGACCTGCGGAGTTGATTCTATCGACCTGCCGGAAAACCTGATCGCGCTGCTCTCCCCCGCCCCGGCCTATCTGGCCGATCAGCCGGTCGTCGGACTTTGGCCGATCAGCGCAATCAAACCGATCGAACAGATTTTGCGCGGTGATGGGAGGCATTCGGTTCGGGCCTTTGCCGAAGCCATTGGTGCGCGCGCGGTCGAGCTCGAAAGGGCCACCACCAATATCAACACGCCGGATGATCTGGCTGAGGCGGCGCAGCGCCATGGGCTATGAACCGCAAGCCGACTTCGGTACGCCCGAAGTGCAATCGGAAACGGCTGTCACGCTGACAATTGACGGGCGCACGGTAATGGTTCCAGCCGGGACTAGCGTGTTGCGCGCTGCTGCGATGAGCGGCGGTTCGATCCCCAGCCTGTGTGCGACCGATAGCGTCAAGGCATTTGGATCGTGCCGGTTATGCCTGGTCGAGGTTGATGGAATGCGCGGCACGCCCGCCAGCTGCACGACACCTGTGGCCGAGGGCATGATTGTCCACACCCAAACCGAGCGGCTCGCCCGGCTGCGCAAGGGGGTGATGGAGCTATACATTTCGGACCACCCGCTCGATTGCCTGACCTGCAGCGCGAACAATGATTGCGAATTGCAGGATACTGCCGCCGAAGTGGGCCTGCGCGATGTCCGCTATGGCTATACGGGCGCGAACCATCTGGGCGAGGCAACCGACAGCTCGAACCCCTATTTCGATTTTGATCCCAGCAAATGCATCGCCTGTTCGCGCTGCGTCCGTGCTTGTGACGAGGTTCAAGGTACACTGGCGCTGACCATCGATGGGCGCGGGTTTGCCTCCAAGGTCAGCGCGGGACAGGCTGGAGACGATTTCCTCTCGAGCGAATGCGTTTCCTGCGGCGCCTGCGTTCAGGCCTGCCCGACCGCGACCTTGCAGGAAAAGGCCATCAAGGAACTGGGCAAGCCCGAGCGTGCGGTGGTAACGACATGTGCCTACTGCGGGGTCGGCTGCACCTTCCGCGCGGAGATGAAGGGCGAGCAGCTTGTCCGGATGGTGCCGTGGAAAGACGGCAAGGCCAATCGCGGCCACTCCTGCGTCAAGGGCCGCTTCGCCTGGGGCTATGCCAAGCATCAAGACCGCATCACCACACCGATGATCCGCGAAAGCATCGAGGAGCCGTGGCGCGAGGTTGACTGGGCTGAAGCGCTAAGTTTCACCGCCGCGAAGCTGAACGCGATCAAGGCCGAATATGGCCCGCGTGCCTTGGGCGGGATTTCTTCCAGCCGCTGCACCAACGAAGAAGCCTATCTGGTGCAGAAGCTGGTCCGAGCCGGCTTTGGCAGCAACAACATCGATACCTGCGCGCGGGTTTGCCACTCTCCCACCGGCTATGGCTTGTCCAAGACCTTTGGGACCAGCGCAGGGACGCAAGACTTTGACAGCGTCGAGCAAGCCGACGTCATTCTGGTGATCGGTGCCAACCCGACTGAAGCCCACCCGGTTTTCGCCAGTCGGATGAAGCGACGCCTGCGCAGGGGTGCCAAGCTGATCGTGATCGACCCGCGCCGGATCGATCTGGTCCGCAGCCCGCATATTGAGGCATCACACCATCTGGCCCTGCAGCCAGGCACCAATGTCGCGGTGCTGACCGCGATGGCGCACGTTATCGTCACCGAGGGCCTCGCCGACGAGGCGTTCATTCGCGAGCGGTGCGATTGGGATGAGTACCAAGACTGGTCCCGCTTCGTTTCCAACCAGCGGCACAGCCCCGAAGCGCTGGAGGCAGTGACCCGCGTTCTGGCCGCAGACCTGAGAGCAGCGGCGCGGCTCTATGCCACCGGCGGTAACGGGGCGATCTACTACGGCCTTGGTGTGACCGAGCACAGTCAGGGTTCTTCCACCGTGATGGCAATCGCCAACCTTGCGATGGTCACCGGAAATATCGGACGGCGCGGCGTGGGGGTAAATCCCTTGCGCGGGCAGAACAACGTTCAGGGTGCCTGCGACATGGGCAGCTTCCCGCACGAACTGCCCGGCTATCGTCACATCTCCGGCACAGAGACGCGCGCGCAGTTCGAAACCGATTGGGGTGTGGCGCTCGACCCCGAACCGGGCTTGCGGATTCCCAATATGCTCGACGCTGCGCTCGATGGGTCTTTCCGAGCGCTCTACGTTCAGGGCGAAGATATCCTTCAGTCGGACCCCAACACGCACCATGTTGCGGCGGGGCTAAAGGCAATGGACTGCGTCATCGTCCACGACCTGTTCCTCAATGAAACCGCCAACTACGCCCACGTGTTCCTGCCGGGCAGCACGTTCCTGGAAAAGGACGGCACCTTCACCAATGCCGAACGCCGGATCCAGCGGGTTCGCAAGGTGATGGAGCCTGCGGCCGGCTATGCTGACTGGGAAGTGACACAGGAACTGGCCAGAGCCATGGGGCTCAATTGGAACTATGCCCACCCGAGCGAGATCATGGACGAAATTGCCCGTTTGACCCCGACCTTCTCCTGCGTATCGTTTGCGCGGCTTGAGGCCGAAGGCTCACTGCAATGGCCGGTCAACGAAGCCGCACCCGATGGCAGCCCAATCATGCACGTCGATGGCTTTGTTCGCGGCAGAGGCAAGTTCATGGTCACCGACTATGTGCCGACCGACGAGAAGACCGGCCCGCGCTATCCACTCCTTCTCACCACGGGCCGCGTGCTCAGCCAGTACAACGTCGGCGCGCAAACCCGGCGGACTGAGAATGTGGTCTGGCATGACGAAGACCTGCTCGAAATCCACCCAAGCGATGCCGAAAATCGGGGGCTTAAGGATGGCGACTGGGTTCGCCTCGCCAGCCGCACAGGCGAAACCACGCTGCGTGCACAAGTGACCGGCCGGGTGGCACCTGGTGTGGTCTATACGACCTTCCACCATCCTGCGACGCAGGCCAATGTCGTGACTACCGACTATTCCGATTGGGCGACCAATTGCCCGGAGTACAAAGTGACTGCCGTTCAGGTGCTGCCCAGCAATGGCCCGAGCGAGTGGCAGGAAAGCTATGCCAGCTGGTCAGTCAAGAGCCGCCGAATCTCAGCGGAACCGGCGGAGTAGCGACGGTGGATTTTGCCCGGCTAACCTATATGGCCAACCAGATCGCCCGAAATTTTGCGGCGCAGGGCGATGCCGCGGCGGCGCTGACCTGTCAGCACATCAAGGACTATTGGGACCCGCGAATGAAAGCCGCGATCTTGGCGGGGGAGCGCAGCGGGCTCGATCCAATTGCGCGCGCGGCAGTGGAGCTGCTGGAGAGCTGAAAGCGGCGAGCCCGCTGTCGCATTTCGGCAAGGCTCTTGCGGTCCCTTGGGCTATCAGGCGCTCAACCACAGGGGACCACCATGCGCCTTCGCTCACATGCTGCATTCATCACTGCACTCTCGCTTCTCGTCCCTTCAACTGCCCCAGCCAAAGCGCCAGCCAACCCCAAGGCCGAAATCGCCAAAGTATTGACCCGCCAGCTGAAGAGCGGTTTTTCACACCACAGTCAGGCAGAGATCAAAGCCGCGATCCAGCCGGTCGATATCAACGGCGATGGTATTCAGGATTACGCGGTCAATTTCACCAGCTTCGGATCAGCCTGGTGCGGCACTGGTGGATGCCGCTATCAGCTGTGGCTCGGGCGCAAGTCCGGCCTGCCGATCCGGGTGTTTGACCGGCAGATGCGCGATCTGACGATTGAACGGCGCGGGAGGCAGATCGTATTCGTGTTTGACTTCCACGGAAGCCATTGCGGCGGATTTGGGGCCGAGGCTTGCCCTGGCGAATTCGCGTGGAACGCCAAGCGCGGGCGCATGGTGCTGCTGCCAACCCCGGCCAAACACACCTCTCAAGCCAGTCCAATAGTCACTTTTTAGGTGGCGTGGCGGCTTGTGCTGCAAGGCATTTGGTGAGCGCATCGCGGGCTGTCAGTCCGCTATGCCATTCGCCGTGCATCAGTGTGCTGCCTTGATAGTCGATCTGGAAATCTTGCCGATCCTCGATCGATTTCAGCAGTGCTCCAGCCGATGGCACGGCAAACAAGACAAGCCCTAGTTTCGGCGCGGGGGTGAAAGTCATATTGATCCCACGCACGGTCTGTTTCTCACCTGATTGCGTCAGATCGAGCATGAATATGCCAGGATCCTTGCGTGCGGGGATCATTGCGCCAAAGAAACCCAGCATGGTAATGTCAAGCTTGCCGCCCCAATGGATCATCGTCACCCCGCCGTTGATGGCCCAGAATGTGGCGGCACACATCGGCTGGGGGTCACCGGGGTCGGACTGCATGAACGTCCAGACACCAGCGTTGAGCTTGCGATAGACCGGATCGTTGGCCATGCGGTGCTCATGATGCTTCTGTTGTAGCTCCATGCTTTCGGCAATGTAGTTGCGCCACGGCTCTGGAGGGGCCGACGCGAAACGCGACCCGCGATCATATTCGTAGTCGTCGTCATCGCCCTGATTGGCCGCAGCATATTCCGCCTCGTCGTAGTTCTGCTGCATGATCTGCTGCTCTTGGGCGCGCTGGCGCGACATATCTTCCTGATAGGTCGGTTGCGCGGCGAGCGGTGTCGCCGTCAGGCATAATCCCAGCCAGATCGAAAAGAATTTGGTGCTTCGCAACATGAATTGCCCCTCGTCGAATGTCTCATTTGGCCGCATGCCCGGTTCGTTCTGAACCGCGCCTGACAAAGCCCGTTGTCGCAGGAACCGCAGGGCTTTTTGACTGCAATGCTTGACCTGCGCCGCCAAGCTGGCAAGTTGCGCATCAAGACTGGTTGTCGAGGGGAAATGGGGATGCGCAAGGCCATAGTCATGGCGGCGTTGCTGGCTGGATCAAGCGCGCTGGTTGCCGGGTGCGATCGATCGAAACCTGCCGAGGTTGATGCCGCAAAAGTTGAACCGACTGCCTATCCTCAGCGGGTATTCTGGGGTGACACCCATCTACACACGTCCAATTCTCCCGATGCATTCGGGTTCGGCAATCGGCTCGATCCCGAAGCCGCGCTGCGCTTTGCCCGGGGGGAAGAAGTTACCTCATCCACCGGCGTCAAAGCCAAGCTGGCCCGGCCGCTCGATTTTTTGGTGATCGCCGATCACTCGGATGGATATGCGTCGATCAAGGACCTCTACAACGCGCCGAGGATGGCGATCACCCATCCGCTGATGCTGCGCTGGTACGATATGATGCACGCCGGACCTGAAGAGTCCCAGAAGGCGGTTGGCGAAATCATCACGGCAAAAGGCAACAATTCGTTGCCGCAGGAACTGATCAATCCAGAGGGCGCTGCGGAGCGGCTGCGCAAGAACTGGTTCGCCGCCATCGCCACAGTTGAACGCTATAACCAACCCGGTGCGTTCACAGCGTTCCACGGCTTTGAATATACGCTGATGAATGGCGGCAACAACCTGCACCGAAATGTGATCTACCGTGACGGCGCCAAGGAAGTGGCAGAGTTCATGCCGCTGGCTTCGTTTGGCACGGTCATTCCCGATGGCCTGTGGGACTATATGGAGGCCTATGAAAAGAAGACCGGCGGTAAGGCGCTGGCGATCCCACACAATTCCAATCTGTCCAATGGGATGATGTTCCAGCTTACCGATCCCAGCGGCGGCCCGATGAGCGCTGAATATGCCCGCCGCCGCGCTGCGCGTGAGCCGTTGGTTGAAATTACCCAGATCAAGGGGGATAGCGAAAGCCACCCCTTCATGTCCCCCAACGATGAATTCGCCAGCTATGGCGATGCTGGTTGGGAGCTAGGCAATCTCGACATGTCTGGTCTTACAACTCCAGATATGCAGCCCGGGTCCTACGTTCGTGAGGCACTCAAGCGTGGCTTGCTGATCGAAGCGCGAATGGGCGTGAATCCCTATAAATACGGGGTCGTCGGATCGACCGACAGCCACACCAGTCTGGCCACCGCCGATGACGACAACTTTTTTGGCAAGCACCCCGGCGCCGAACCCAAAGTTGGTCGGATCGAAAAATCGCAAGGCCTGGGTGAGCGCGACAAACGCAAAGGCTGGAACTATCTCTCCAGTGGTTATGCCGCGGTCTGGGCTACAGCCAATACTCGTGGGGCGATCTTCGATGCGATGATGCGCAAAGAGGTTTACGGCACCACGGGCCCGCGGATGGTGCTGCGCGTGTTTGGCGGATGGGATTTTAAGGCGGAGGATCTGTCAGGTGATTGGGTCAAAGCCGGGTACACCCGCGGCGTCCCGATGGGCGGCGAGCTTAAGCCTGCAGCTGGCGCGGCGCCCAGTTTCATCGTCTCTGCGCTGAAAGACCCGCAAGGGGCCAACCTTGACCGGGTGCAGATCGTCAAAGGCTGGCTCGATGGATCGGGTCAGGCTCAGGAACGGGTCTATGACGTGGTCTGGTCCGACATGGCCAAGCGTGCACCGGTTGGCGGCAAGGTTCCTGAAGTGGGCAATACCGTTGACACGGCGACAGCAACCTATGCCAATTCGATTGGCGCACCAGTGTTGACGACCGTCTGGAGCGACCCTGATTTTGACCCCAAACAGCGCGCGTTTTATTATGTGCGAGTGCTGGAAATACCCACACCGAGCTGGGTCAATTTCGATATGGTCCGCTTCAAGCTGAAGCTCGATCCCGCAATCCCGCTGACCCAGCAGGAACGCGGCTATACTTCGCCGATCTGGTACAAGCCGAACTGATCGAACATTTCTGGGAGGGAATGAGGAATGCGCAAGACTATCACTCTGGCGGCACTGCTGCTGACAACGACCGCGCTGGTTTCAGGCTGTGACAAGCTGGAGCAGGCCGTTGGCGGCAAGGCTGAGGTCAAGAATACCGCCTATCCTGAGCAGGTGTTCTGGGGTGATACCCATCTCCATACCAGCAATTCAGTCGATGCGTTTGGTTTTGGCACCAGACTTGGGCCGGAAGAGGCGCTGCGGTTCGCGCGGGGTGAAGAAGTCGAGGCGTCCACCGGAACGAAGGCCAAGCTGGCCCGTCCGCTCGATTTTCTGGTTATCTCCGACCACGGTGAAGGGATCGGCGCGACCAAGGCGCTTTATGATGCCCCGCGCATCGCGATCACCGATCCAACGATGCTGCGTTGGTACGATCTGATGCACGAAGGTCCCGAAGGGTCGCTGAAGGCAACTGGAGAGATGCTGGCGGCGCGGGCGAACAACACCATTCCCGCCGCGTTCAACGATCCCAAAAAGGCAGAATCACGGATCAAGAGCCTGTGGGATGACCATATGGACACGGTCGAACGTTATAACGAACCGGGCAAGTTCACCGCCTTCATGGGTTTTGAATATACCCTGATGGACCGCGGTAACAACATGCACCGGAACGTTATTTTCCGCGATGGCAAGGACCGGGTTTCGTCGATCATCCCACTTGATCCATCGGGTGAGTTGAAGATCGACAAGCTGTGGGATTTCATGGACGCCTATGAAAAGGGAACCGGCGGCAAGGTCCTGGCAATTCCGCACAATTCCAACGTCTCTAACGGCTTGATGTTCATGTTCACCGACCCGACCGGCGGACCGATGAGCGCTGAATATGCCCGTCGCCGCGCCGCGCGCGAACCGATCGTCGAAATCACCCAAATCAAAGGCGATAGCGAAGCGCACCCATTCATGTCGCCAAACGATGAGTTCGCTGGTTATGGCACGTCGGGTTGGGATCAGGCTAACTTGCTCGGCAACATCAAAACCAAACCGGGTGACTTGCCTGGCTCCTACGTTCGCGAAGCGCTGAAGCGCGGTCTGCTGATCGAGGCGCGGACCGGGGTGAACCCCTACAAGTTCGGCGTGATCGGCTCGACAGACAGCCACACTTCGCTGTCCACGCCAGAGGAGAACAACTTCTTCGGCAAGCATTCCGGCGTTGAACCCAGTGCCAAGCGGGCAACTGCGGGCTTTGTCCCGGGGGTCAATTCCGGCCGGATGAACTGGCAATCGCTGGCCAGTGGCTATGCAGCTGTCTGGGCCACATCCAACAGTCGTGAGGCCATCTTCGACGCGATGATGCGTAAGGAGGTTTACGCCACAACCGGGCCGCGGATGACGGTGCGCGTGTTTGGCGGGTGGGACTTCAAAGCCGCCGACCTGAACGGCGATTGGGTTAAGGCAGGTTATGCCCGCGGCGTGCCGATGGGCGGCACATTGAAGGCTGGTGGCACCGGCGCCCCCAGCTTTGTGATTTCGGCGCTCAAAGACCCGCAGGATGCCAATCTTGATCGGGTGCAAGTTGTCAAAGGCTGGGTTGATGCCGCCGGGCAATCGCACGAACAGGTGTTCGATGTGATCTGGAGCGAAATGGACGGCAGCCGCAAGGCAGCGGGCGGCAAGATCCCGGCGGTGGGCGATACGATCGACCTCGCCACGGCAACCTATCAGAACACGATTGGGGCGCCGACTTTGGCCACAGTCTGGTCCGACCCTGAATTCGACCCCAAGCAGCGTGCGTTCTACTATGTGCGCGTACTGCAAATCCCGACCCCGACCTGGATGGCCTATGACGCGGTCAAGTATAAGCTGACCCTGCCGCCAGAGATCCCTTTGAAGCACCAGGAACGCGCCTATACATCGGCGATCTGGTACAAACCAAGCTGAGGTCATGACGATCAACGATACCGTCCGGCGGCTCCTGAGGGAGCCGCTGGTTCATTTCCTGCTGGCCGGCTTGCTGGTCTTCATTCTGCTGTCCGGCCGCGCCCCTGACTTGGGTGAGCGGAGGATTGTGGTCGACGAGCGCGTGGTCGCCGGTCTGGTTGGCAGGTTTCAGGACAGTTTCCGGCGTCTTCCGACGAAAGAGGAAACCGACGGTCTGATCCGCGATTGGGTGCAGGATCAGGTCTACTACCGCGAAGCGCTAGTGCTCGGGCTGGATCAGGGCGACGAGGTTGTCGTCCGCCGAATGCGCCGCAAGATGGAAGGGATGGCGGTTGCCGAGGCGGAGACCCAGACTCCATCAGATGCTGAGCTGCAAGCACTGATCGACAACGATCCTGCTCGCTACGCCGAGGATCCGCGTATCAGCTTTGAACAGTTGTATCTGGGTGCGGACAGCCCCGACACGCGCAGGACTGCAGAGCAGCAGTTGGTCTTGCTGCGTCAGGGTAAATCGGTGCCGGCCTTGCCGATCCCGCTCCCCGGCAAATTCAGCAACGCCTCGGGCGCCGACATCGCTGGTCAATTCGGTGACGAATTCACACTGGGCCTGCGCAACTTGCCTGCGGGCCAGTGGAGTGGCCCGATCGCCTCTGGGCTTGGCCTCCATCTGGTCCGGGTGACCGAGCGCGGCGCGGCTGAACCGCCCAAGCTGAGCAAGGTGCGCCAGCGGGTGGAGAACGATTGGCGTGCTGCAGCGGCGGCCAAAGCGCAGGGCGATGCCTATTCCCGGATTTTGAAGGGCTATGACGTGGTGATCGAGCTGCCCAAGTGAGCATGCTGCACCGCTTTTGTTTTGCAGTGCTCATGCTGTTTGCGGCCCTGCCTGCGCAGGCCGATGAACTGCGCCCGGGGTATCTTGAACTAACCCAGCTCGATACTCAGCAATGGAAGCTGGTATGGAAAGCACCTGTGCTTGGCGGCCTGGCCACCCGCACCCGCCCCGCCTTTCCCGAATTCTGCAGCCAAAGCCCGCCACAAGCTCGGGTTGAAGGGGCGGTGCTGGTTGCCGAGAGCCGCCTTACTTGCACAAAGGACCTTGCCGGAGCGCAGGTTGGGCTAGCCGGAATGGACGCTGCCTTTACTGATGCCCTGCTGCGGGTTGCGCCGCTGGGCCGCCCAATCCAGACCACCCGGCTGACCCAGCAGACCACGATGGTGACCGTCGCCACAGTGCCCGACGCCTGGGAGGTGGCGCGAAGCTATTTCGTGTTGGGGGTAGAGCACATCCTGACGGGTTATGACCACCTGCTGTTCGTGATCGCATTGGTTTTGCTGCTCGGGCGGATTAGTCCGGTAATCAAAGCTGCGACGGCCTTTACAGTCGCGCACTCCCTAACTTTGGTCGGATCGACACTGGGGCTGGTCGGATTGGCCCAGGCTCCGGTTGAAGCGCTGGTGGCATTGTCGATCGTGTTTTTGGCGGTGGAGATCGCCAAGCAGAAACCCGGCGATCCAGGTCTGACTGAGCGACTACCCTGGCTGGTCGCTTTCCTGTTCGGGCTGCTGCACGGTTTCGGGTTTGCCGGAGCACTGCGCGAGATCGGCCTGCCCGAAAGCGACGTGCCAACCGCACTGCTGACTTTCAACCTGGGCGTCGAGGCCGGGCAACTGGCAATCGTTGCGGCCGTGGTCGCAATCATCGCGTTGACCCGCCGGCTTCGTCCACAGACGCTGCGTCCAGCCACTTTGACAGCGACCTATGCCATCGGCATCACTGCAAGCTTCTGGTTCATCGAAAGACTTGTGTCTTGAGCGACAGCCGCCGGATCCACGGGCTCGATGCGATGCGCGGCCTGGCTGCCTTCTGCGTCTTTGCGTTTCACGCCAATGGCCTGTTCGATGAAATCCCGAATGTGTTCGCCAAGGGCTATCTGGCGGTGGATTTCTTCATGATGCTGTCAGGCTATGTGATGGCCCGGACCTATGAAGGCCGTATGCAGGCCGGACTCTCGCCCGAAAAGTTCTTCGCGCTGCGGTACCGGCGGCTGTGGTTGACCATGGCGATCGGCAGTCTGTTTGGGATTCCCTACCTATGGCTGGTGGCGGGTGATCCGGCGCTATTTGCGATTGCTTTGGTTCTCAACCTGTTTCTGATCCCCTTCCCGCTCAACAACGAGCTGTTTCCGCTTAATATTCCGGCCTGGTCGATCTTTTACGAACTTGCCGCAAACCTGACCCACGTTGTTCTGTTGCGGCGGATGTCGACACCGTTATTGCTTGGCTTTGCCTTGCTGCTGGCGCTGCCGCTGGCCTATTTCACCAGCTTCAAGGGTGACGTCGATTTCGGTGCATTCAAACTACAGTTCGGGCCCGCGTTGGTCCGCGCGTTGGTCTCCTATTCAATCGGGGTGGTGTTGTGGCGCTGGTGGCAAGACGAGCCTCCGCTTAAGATTCCGCCAGCGCTGGCTATCATCGCCGCACCGCTCGCGATGACAACCCCGTTGGTCGCACTGGGTTGGGCATATGACACTGCCTTCACCTTGCTGATCTGCCCGCTGTTACTGGCAGGTGGACTGCGGATGCGGGGCGCACCGCGTTGGGCAGTGCTTTCCGGGATGGTCTCGTTCCCGCTCTATGCGGTACACATGGCTGTGCTGCGCAGCGGCTATATCAACCACACCAACCCATGGTTGACCACCTCCGCCGCGCTGGTCGCAGGTATTGCACTGACAGCATGGTTGTTCATCCGCGAACAGCGTGCCAAAGCGCGCGCAACAATTTGATCTGGAGACATACCGACCATGGATAGCCCGGTCCTCTACTCGCTCGACGCCGATGGCATTGCCACGATCACGCTCAACCGGCCCGAACTACGCAACCCGATTTCGGATCTCGACCTGATCGAAGCGCTGCTCGATACGCTGGCGAAGATGGAAGACGATCCCAAGGTCCGGGTCGCCATCCTGACCGGGGCTGGCACGGCGTTCTCCGCTGGCGGTAATCTGAAGGCCATGTTGCCGGATTCGGGCGGGCTTAATGCCAGCCTCCCAGCGCGTACCCGCCGCAACTACAAGAGCGGGATCCAGCGCCTGCCGCTGGCCTTCGCCGCACTGGAAGTTCCGGTGATTGCCGCTGTCAATGGTCCTGCGATCGGTGCCGGGCTCGACCTGGCCTGCATGTGCGATCTGCGCGTCGCGGGTGAAAGCGCCAAGTTCGCCGAAAGTTTCGTCAAGCTGGGGATCATTCCGGGCGACGGCGGGGCTTGGCTGATCCAGCGGATCGTCGGCTTTTCCAAGGCTGCGGAATTGACCCTGACAGGCGAGACGATTGATGCCGCCGAGGCGCTCAAGATCGGTCTGGTCAATCAGGTTGTGCCCGATGGCGAACTGATGGAAGCTGCCCGCGCCTTTGCGCTGCGGATCGCCTGTAATCCTGGCTTCGCGGTACGAATGGCCAAGCGGCTGATCTGGGACGCGCAGTCGATGAGCATTGGCCAAGTGCTCGAAATGTCCGCCGCGATGCAGGCCGTCGCTCATGCGACTAAGGATAATGCCGAGGCGGTGGGTGCGTTCCTCGAAAAACGCAAGCCGGTGTTCAAGGGCGATTGATCCACTGCAATGTGATTCGGTGTCTGGACATCACATTTTAATGTGATACCCAGTCAGCATGTCAAACACGATCATCGAACGCGTCCGCCGCCTTGTCACTGACGGGGGTATGTCGCGCGCCGGTCTGGCCCGCGCGGCCGGACTTCACGCCAACACCTTGCGCGATTGCACCGAAGAAGGGTGGAACCCCACTTCCGATACGTTGCGCAAGCTCGAACGCTGCCTGTGGGATAGCGACGAGGAGCCGGTGCTGGTCGGGATTGAAGAGATAATCGAAGAAGCCCGCAATGGCCGAATGTTCATCCTGGTCGATGACGAAGACCGCGAGAACGAGGGTGACCTTGTCATCCCGGCACAGATGGCGACCCCGGATGCCGTCAACTTCATGGCAACGCATGGCCGCGGGCTGATCTGTCTAACCCTGACCAGGACGCGGACCGAGCAGCTTGGCCTGGAATTGATGAGCCGCAACAACGGCACCCGCCACGAAACCGCTTTCACGGTCTCGATCGAGGCACGCGAAGGGGTGACCACCGGCATTTCAGCAGGAGACCGGGCCCGAACCGTTGCCGTGGCGATTGACGCCGGAAAGGGCCGCGATGACATTGTTACCCCGGGTCACGTCTTTCCTCTGATCGCGCGTGATGGCGGGACGCTTGTTCGCGCTGGCCATACCGAAGCCTCGGTCGATATCTCGCGACTGGCCGGGCTCAACCCATCGGGCGTGATCTGCGAGATCATGAATGAGGATGGGACCATGGCCCGGATGGACGATCTGGTGCCCTTCGCCCGTCGTCATGGCCTGAAGATGGGCACGATCCGCGATCTGATCGAATACCGCCGCAAGCATGATCGGCTGGTAGAATGCGTCAGCGAGGCCCCGTTCACCTCAGATTATGGCGGAGCATGGACCGCCAAGACCTATCGCAACAAAATCGACGGGTCGGTCAACATCGTGCTGCAGAAGGGCCATGTTGTTTCTGGCGAGCCAACTCTGGTGCGGATGCATGGAATCTCGATCTTTTCCGACGTGCTGGGTCAACCCGGCCCCCGCAAGCGCACCTTGCAGCGAGCCATGGATGCCATCGGCGATAATGAATCCGGTGTCATTGTGCTGCTTATGCCCAATTCACCCGATCAACTGAGTGCCGAAGTTGGCGGAACCAAGGGACCAGAAATGGATCTGCGGGCCTATGGAATCGGTGCCCAGATCTTGGCGGACCTTGGGATCCATGACATGATCCTGCTGACCAACTCCCACCGAAATATCGTTGCGATTGAAGGCTATGGCCTGAACATTGTGGGCGAACGCCCGATACCCGAAGGATAAACCCATGGCCAAATTTCTGATCGTCGAAGCCCGGTTCTATGACCACCTCAACGATATGCTGATCGCCGGTGCCAAGGCTGCACTGAAAGGCGCTGGGCACAAGTCAGAGGTGCTGACCGTTCCCGGCGCACTCGAGATTCCCGGCGCGATTGCGCTGGCTGAACAATCGGGCGAGTTTGATGGCTTCGTCGCGATCGGCGTGGTGATCCGGGGTGAGACCTATCACTTTGAAATCGTAGCAGGCGAATCTGCGCGCGGGATCATGGCCCTGACCATGGACGGTATCGCCATCGGCAATGGCATTCTGACGGTCGAGGATGAAGCGCAGGCGCTGGTCCGTGCTGATCCTGCTCAGAAGGACAAGGGCGGGGAGGCCGCCAAGGCTGCTCTGGCCCTATTCGCGCTGAAGGAAAAATTCGCATGATCACGCACCCTGCGATTGCCGGCATCCCGCTTGTACTGGGCGGCAACGTGTTCGGCTTCACCGCTGACCTCGACGCCAGCTTTGCGGTGCTGGACGCGTTCTATGAATGCGGTGGGCGGATGATCGATACTGCCGATGTCTATTCCGCCTGGGTCCCCGGCCATAAGGGCGGAGAGAGTGAGACCGTACTTGGCAAATGGTTCGCGGCCAGCGGCAAACGCGGCGAAATGCGGCTACACACCAAGACCGGGATGCTTGGCGGAGCTGAACTTTATGAACCGGCGCGTATCCTGACTTCGCTTGATGCTTCGCTGGAACGTCTGCAAACCGATTACGTCGATCTCTACTACGCCCACCGGGACTATGAGGAACTGGCTGTTGGGGACATTGTCAGTGCTTTCAATGGTGCAGTACAGACCGGCAAAGTTCGCTCGCTAGGCGCGTCGAACTTCACAGCAGAACGGCTTGCGGCTGCACTCGATGCAGCAACTGAGCAAGGCGCCATGGCATTCAGCGTGTTGCAGAACGAATACAACCTGGTTTCCCGCGAGGCCTATGGTGCCGAGCTGCAAGAACTGTGCACTGGGCGATCAATCCCGATGCTGCCATTCTTTGGTCTCGCTTCAGGGTTCCTGACTGGCAAGTACCGCACCGAAGCCGATCTCGGTAAATCGGTTCGTGGGCAGCGAATGACAACGTTGATCGAAACAGGACAGCCGATGCTGGCAGCGCTGGACGTTGTAGTCCGCGAAACCGGCGCAAGCCACGCGCAGGTTGCACTCGCTTGGCTGCGGGTTCAGCCTGGTATCGGCGCACCAATCGCCAGCGCTACGTCGGTAGAGCAAGTCCGAGAGCTGTGCGAATCAGCCAGCCTGAAGTTGACTGATGAACAGCTCAATCGGTTGACTTTAGCTGGCTAACTGCTGGCACTTGTCGCCGCGGCGGGCTTGATCCGCTGCGGCGAACAGTTCGGCATTCGGTGCCAGTCGCCGGTCAAGCACAATGCCGCGCACCGTCGGCGAGATAACCGCCTTGGTCCCTGCCGGGGTGGCCTGCCCTTCTCGCGCCAAAACAAAGCGAATGCCTTCTGGCGATTGGCTGGTGTCAAACACTGCGATATTGTCAGTGTTTGCCGCAAACACGGAGATTGAGACATAGCCCTGATTGGGGCTGGGTGCGGCTTCGATCAAAAGAGGGCCATTTGAAAGGTCATAGGCGCAGGTGGCATAGGCCAGATCGGGTGAAGGCCGCACAACACTGCGCGAGTTCTGGGTGGTGCGGCTGCCAAAGGCGAACTGGTTGATCAATTCTCCGTCCTGCGAGACCCGCTCCATCGCAATGTTCATCAAGAAGTGCGGGACGAACAGCACCAGTCCGATATGCCCGGCAACGGCGGCGACAATAAACGTCAAGATCAGTTTAGCGCGGCGGGTCATGCCTTGCCTCCGCAGTTCAGTTTGGTGACTTTGGGCATGGGTATCGTTGCGAAATCCGCCTGTGCCTGTTCATTGGGCTGGTATATCCGCAGGGTGATATCGTAGGCGCCAGCTTTGCGGGTTGAAGCCCACGCGGTTCCTTCCGGCCGCACCGGCGCCAGGATTGCGCTCCACTGTCCGCTCGCATCGGGCTTCACCTCGGTAGCATCGAACGACAACGCATCATCATCATTGAGCGGCAGATAGTTGTCGGCCGCATAGACCGTCACCGACCACCACTGACCCGGCAGAGCCCCGCCGGTGACGCGGTAGCTGCACTCTTCGCGCAGCGGATCACCGGCATCGTCGGTTTTCCGGGTGAAATAGATCGCCTGGCTCTTGTTCAGTGCCAGCAGCCCGCTGACCGCAACGCGGGCCCGCAGCCAAGGATCAGCGTCTGCTGATCCGGTTACCGAACTACCGCTCCAGCCGTTGTAATTTTCTCCGCCCATGCCCCGGGTGATCGCTGACCATCCGCTAAGGAGACCAACAATCAGCCCACTGGCGATTGTTGCAGCAATGGCCCAACTGGTCAGTTGTCTGGTGTCAGCCAAGGTCCATGAACTCCTTCAGTCCCATCGGCGCATAGGGGCCAATGATCAATTGCTCGAATACGCCGGTGCCTTCGCCATGCTTGTCGCTGGTGATCTTGCAGGGGAACTGGACGTGGTAATTGTCCATGCTGCCAGGATCGCACTGCATCAACCCAAAGTCCTCACGCTCCACCGCCAGTGGGCCATGCCACAATCCATGGCCCCATTTGGGTGAGGTGTAGCCGATCCCGCGCATCTGAAACCGGCCGAGCGGTTCGAAGGTCAGCGTTTCGGGGCCGTCTGGGCCCTCGATCACCAGTGTACCGCCATCGGGCCACCGGGTGCCCTTGGCCAGTGGTGAGGCCATTTCACCTTCGGTATCGATCAGCGCGGCGGCGTCCGCGCCATCGGGCGCGACCACTGCACGAGTGTTCCACTTGTTGCCTTTGGCATCGGCATTGACGTGGAAGAACACCGAACGGTCGGAGAAGTTGATCGGGGTCCATTGCCAGAAGAACCCGGGTACAACGCCGGTTCCGTGGGGCTGTTCGTCGCGGCTGCCAACCGGACGGACACCCCAACTGCGGTCGCGAGTCCCCGCTGTTCCCGGAGCGCAATCCTCGCGAACTCCGTCAACCTCGATCCAGCCGGTATAATGTCCGTTCTGGGTCATCCGGGTGTAGTCCATGAAAGTCCGCGGGCCGATCCGGTGGATAAAGCGCGGCTCTTCGATCGGAAAGGCGCGGCCGGTGAAGGTCAGGTCGGCTATCAGCCCTTCCCCATCGACCACCACTCGCAGCTTCTGCAGCGGCTCCAAAATCTCGATGCGGATCGGTCCGACCTGCAGATCAAGCCGTTCCATGCCCAGTTCTTTGCTTGCGTGCAGGTTGTACTGCACGCCATCCCGGATCGTCGAAAAGTGTGCGTCCATGACGTTGAGGTGGGGATAGACACCAAGCGCTATGGCGAAGAAACCCGACCCATCGGGGGCGTAGCCATTAAAGAAGTAACGGTCATAGAAATTTCGGTCGGTTCCGGCATAGGCCACCGGCTCAGGCGTCTGGTGCAACGGATAATCGTCGCCGCGGGTCAGAACCATCAGATCATACCTTTCAGTTTTGCCATGCTGCCGTGCTCCAGCGCCAAGGCGCAGCCGCCCCGGGCCATCGACAGGAAATTTGCATCGCCGCGTTCGGTCCGTTCGACAAAGGCCGCGCTGAACACTGCGGTTGAAACCCCGCTGAGTGCGCCCAGCACGTAGTCATGCCAGATCGCATCGCGGGTCAACGCGATCCCGCGAGCCGACATTTCATCGCAATAGAGGTCAAGCAACTCATCCTCGTGAGCGCGCCGCAGGACATCACCAATTCCGGTGCCCATAAAATAGCCGATGTCGGTCAGCGGATTGCCGGCAGCAACGGTCTGCCAATCCAGCACCGCGATGTCCTCTGCTCCGCCTCGAATATCAAACAGCAGATTGTCGAGCCGGAAATCTCCGTGGATGATGCTGCGGAACCCGCCTTCGTGGCCGAACCAACTGTCACGTACTTCGTTCAGGGCGTCGCAGATCGCCATGTACTCCGGCTCCAGAAGGTCCCTGTAGCGGTCGCGAAAGATCGTCTGGGCCTGCCCATAGAGCGCCTTGATTTGATCGACCTGCCCTGGCAGCGGTTTAAGCCATTCCAGATCGGTCAGCGCTGCATTGCCCCAACTGGGTGCATGAATGGCCGCAGCTTGCCGGATTGCGGCGCGGGCATCGGCAATCGTGCAGCTGGCCAGCTGATTGCCGCCGCGGGCCGGTCCCAGATCTTCAAAGATCAGCACGAATTCGATGTTATCGGGGGCAATCTCTGCGGCCAGCACCTGCGGCACCCGCATAGCCAGATGCGGCGCGATTTCGCGATAAAAGCCGACTTCCTTGGCATAGAGCCGAAAGGCTCCGGCTGTGCCCCGGCTGGTTTCATCGGCGGCAGGGAATTTACCGGCAACGGTCGCCGGTCCAGCGCCAGGTGGGTCATAGCTCAAGTGGAACCGAACCGAATCGCCAACTTGCCCGGTCCCGATCGCTTCCCAGCGGATTTCGGTGACCGCGCCATCCGCAAGCAGCTGTGCTTGCCGCAAACGCTCACTCAGCCATTCGGGCTGCACCGCATCAGGATGCGAAGGTATGGCGTTCATCCAGCTCCACTCTCTTGTCGTTTAACCGAACGGCTAAACCACAAGAGCGAAGCTGGCAACCGTTCAGCTCAGGCGGCCGAACGCGCCTGCCCCGGCATAGTGCGCGGCGTCACCCAGTTCTTCCTCGATCCGGATCAGCTGGTTGTATTTGGCGAGCCGGTCCGACCGGGCAAGACTGCCGGTTTTGATTTGCCCGCAGTTCGTCGCAACCGCCAGATCGGCGATGGTCGAATCTTCGGTTTCACCCGAACGATGGCTCATCACCGCGGTATAGCCGTTGCGGTTGGCAATGCTGACCGCGTCGAGCGTTTCCGAAAGCGTGCCGATCTGGTTGACCTTGACCAGCAGCGAATTGGCCAGGCCCTGCTCAATGCCCATGGTAAGGCGCTTGGGGTTAGTAACGAACAGATCGTCGCCGACCAGCTGGACTCTGTTGCCGATTTTGTCGGTGATCGCCTTCCAGCCGATGAAGTCGTCTTCGCCCATGCCGTCTTCGATCGAAACGATCGGGTAGTCAGCACAAAGAGCGGCGAGATAGTCGGCCATCTCGACCGGGCTGAGCGAGAGGCCTTCGCCGCTGATCTCGTATTGGCCATTCTTGAAGAACTCGGTCGCCGCGCAGTCGAGCGCTAGCTTGATTTCGGTATCGGTGTTGAACCCGGCCTTAGCCACCGATTCCATGATGAAATCTAGCGCAGCGCGGGTGCTCGACAGGTTCGGGGCAAATCCGCCTTCATCGCCGACCGCCGTCGCTAGGCCCTTGTCATGCAGACCCTTTTTCAGCGTGTGGAAAATCTCGCTGCCCCAGCGGACCGCTTCAGCCAGGGTCGGAGCGCCGACCGGCATGATCATGAATTCCTGAAAATCGATTGGATTGTCGGCATGTTCGCCGCCATTGATGATGTTCATCATCGGCACCGGCAGTACATGCGCAGAAACCCCGCCGATGTAGCTGTAGAGCGGAAGCCCGCGCGCCGCAGCGGCTGCCTTGGCCACTGCCAGCGATGTGCCAAGGATCGCATTAGCGCCGAGCCGAGCCTTGTTGTCGGTCCCGTCCAGTTCGATCATCCGCGCGTCAAGATCGCGCTGATCCTCGGCGTCAAAGCCGAGCAAGGCGTCGCTGATCTCGGTATTGACGGCTTTGACAGCCTGCAGCACGCCCTTGCCGAGATAGCGCTTCTTGTCGCCATCACGCAGCTCGACCGCTTCATGCGCGCCGGTTGACGCGCCAGAGGGAACCGCGGCCCGACCAAAGCTGCCATCTTCCAGCAGGATATCGACTTCAACCGTGGGATTGCCTCGGCTGTCGAGTACTTCGCGGGCGTGAATATCGATGATCGCGGTCATGGCGGACTTGCTCCTGCTAGGCTGATGGCGGCTCATTAGCAGGCGGGTCTTGGCAGGCAAGTTGCAATGCAGCAATTTGGGCAGCATAGTGACCACTTGCGAAGCGCATCGTGCGCTCCCACATTCGTATTCCGCCCACCCCCCGGGCACAGAAAGGGTTCAAGCCATGGCCAAGACCACCACCGAAACCGTCAAGACCACCGCTGCCAAAAAGCCAGCCGCCGCCAAGAAGCCCGCTGCTGCAAAGGCAGCCGCCAAGGCTGCCGCCGCTGCACCTGCTGGTGAGGCCAAAGCCAAGTTCACCAAGGCGATCGAAGAAGCCCGCGCCGGGGCGACTGCACTGACCAAGGAAGCCTCGGCCAAAGCTGGCGCCTACAAGGAACAGATTTCAGCCAAGAGTGGCGACTGGGTCGATGAAGCCAAGGATCTGGCCGGACAGGCCAAGGTCCGCGCGTCCGATCTCGCCGTCGAAGGCAAGGCCAAGACCAGCGACGCAATCGCCAGCCTGGGCCAGATCGTTGCCGACAACGCCGGAACCATCGACGAAAAGCTTGGCGCGAAATACGGCGATTATGCCCGCACCGCCGCCCGCACGATGCAGGAAACCGCCGCAAAGATCGAGGCAAAGGACATCAACGAGCTGGGCGATGACGCCAAGCAGTTTGTCCGCAAAAGCCCGGCGATGGCACTCGGCATTGCCGCCGTGTTCGGATTTCTGGTGTCGCGGCTGTTCAAGGGTGGATCGAACGAAGCTTGATCCTGCGCTGCTTGCCGGACCATGGCAGATGACCACCCCCCGCTGACTGTCGAAAACGCGGCCGAACGCTCGCTGGTGGATGACGTCCGTCAACTCGCCAGCGACGGGCGGACCTTGCTGGAAGCGGAATTGGCTTATCAAAAGTCCCGCGCCTTGGTTGCGGGGCAGGCTGCCAAGGGTGTGGCCGGCTGGGGCGCTTTGGCGCTTGCACTGGTGTTCTTTGCGCTGATGGCTTTGGTGTTGGGACTGGTGCTGGTGCTGGCCGAAGCGATCGGGGCGCTCTGGGCGACGATCGCAGCTTTTCTGGGGCTGCTTGCGTTTGCCGCGTTGTCTGGATGGTTCGCGCTACGCCGCTGGCAGCGCGCCTCGGCGCAATTGACTGACGCTGAGGGGCAACCGTGAGCAAGGCCGAAGACCAACTCGCACAGGATCGCAGTTTGCGTGGAACGACGCGCGGGCTGTTCGATACGCGGGTCGCCCAGGTCAAGGCTGATCTGGCCGCGCGCAGTATCGGCGGTAGGGTCAAGGCAAAGGCGCAAAGCGAAGCGTTCAAGGCGCTAGATACCGGCATCGACGTTGCCAAAGAAAGCAAGGGCATCATCGCCGCGACAGCCGGAGCGCTGCTGGTTTGGGTGTTCCGTGCTCCGCTGTTCAATTTCGCCAAGGAACTATTCGCGCCAGCCTTGGTTCAGGATCCCGAGCCTATTGCCGACGTGCATCAGGATGAGGAGCCAGCAGCGTGAGTGATGTCGATAGCAAACGTGCCAGAATCCAGAGCCGGGTCGAAGCCTCGCAAGAGCGACTGAAGCGCGAAAGCGATCAACTGCCTGCCCTGCCCCCGCGCGCTGCGCCGGCTGATGCCTATCCGCCCGAAGGTTTTAAATCATTGGCCAAGGAGCATCCATGGCTGCTAGTGGCCGCAGGTGCTGGGGCAGGATTGCTGGTGGGAGCATTGCTGCCCAAACGCGCTGGATCGAAGCTGGGTGGCCGTACGCTGGCACTTGCAACCGCCGGGGCCGAATTGGCGATGGCGCTCAGCCGTAATGCCCGCGATGTGGCGAGCGACAGTGCCCGCGAAGGGCTGCAGCGGATCGAAGATAGCACTGCGCCGCTGCGTCGCCGGGCCGGGTCCGCTGCCGCCAACAGCACCCGCAATGCCCGTTCTACCGGAATCCGGATTGCTGGCGAAGCGATCAAGCTTGCATCACGGCTGAGGAAGTAGCTCCGCTTACGACCTTGGTGGCACTTGCCTTAAGGATAAGGCGCGATTATGCGCGCGCTTTCCCCTCCCCCCAAGGTATTCGATATGAGCGAACAGAAACTCCACCTTGTGATCGGCGGCCGGGTCAAAGACCCGCAGACGCTGGAATTCGAAGATCTTGATAGCATGGACTATGTCGGGATGTTCCCGGACTATGCCAGCGCTGAGGAAGCCTGGCGCAGTGCCGCGCGGCGCACGATTGACGATGCCGAGATGAAATATGTGGTGGTGCACCTGCACCGCCTGGTTCAGCCTGATATGCTGAAGCGCTGACCAAAAAAAGGCCCCGGTACGCGGGGCCTTTTTGTTGATTCAGATGAACTCTATCTTGTCGACAACATAGAACCGGTCGCCCGCTGGCACCGAAACCTCGATCTCTTCTTCAACCTTGCGACCGATCAGAGCCTTGCCGAGCGGCGAGTTGTAACTGATCCGGCCCATCTTCGCATCAGCCTCATAGGGTCCGACGATCTGGTATCGCACCGGCTTGTCATCATCGTCGAGCAGGGTCACGGTCGCGCCGAAAATGATCTTGTCACCCGACAGCGTGGTCGGATCGACCAGCTGGGCCCGGCTGACCTTGTCTTCCAGATCGGCGATCGACATTTCGACCTGACCCTGGCGTTCCTTGGCGGCATGATACTCGGCATTTTCCGAGAGGTCGCCGTGCGCGCGCGCTTCCTCGATCGCGTCGACGATCTTGGGACGCTCTTCGCGCAGAGCCCTGAGCTCAGCGATCAGGCGCTCATAGCCCTCTGCCAGCATTGGCAGCTTCTCGATACTTGCCATCGTTCCCTGTCCTCCTGCCACGCTTTCCCAGAGACTAGGACGCAGGTCCCGCGCCTTTGGCTACGGGTTTTGTCCGGTCGCTTGTTGCGGGAAAGCGCGAAGTGTCAGTTGCTGTAATAGTCCTGCAATGACCGCACTTCAAGACTCGTATTTTGCATTGCAGCAATCGCCTCTGCCGCAGCCACCGATGCGGCAGCGGTCGTATAGTACGGAACCCGGCCGGTCAGCGCGGACCCGCGGATCGATTGCGAGTCCTTCAGGCTCTGCCAGCCTTCGGTGGTATTGAAGATCAAAGTCACATCACCGTCGATGATCTTGTCGACGATATGCGGGCGCCCTTCGGCCACCTTGTTGACCCGCTCAACCGGCAATCCGGCTTCGGCCAGGAAGCGCTGGGTGCCGCCGGTTGCAATCACGGTGAACCCGTTGTCGATCAATTGCTTGACCGCAGGCAGGATCACCGTCTTGTCGCTGTCCTTGACCGAAACAAAGGCCGTCCCGCCGGTCGGCAAGCGGGTTCCCGCCCCCAGCTGGCTCTTGGCAAAGGCAACCGCGAAAGTGCTGTCGATCCCCATCACTTCGCCGGTCGATTTCATTTCCGGTGAAAGCACAGGATCGACTCCCGGGAAGCGCGCGAAGGGGAACACGGCTTCCTTGACTGCCATGTAATCAAATTCGCGCTTGAACGGCGGGAAAGTGCTGAGCTTTTCGCCCGCCATCACCCGCGCGGCGATCTTGGCGACTGGCTGTCCGATTGCCTTGGCAACAAACGGCACCGTCCGGCTGGCGCGCGGGTTCACTTCGATCAGGTAAACGTCGCCGTCCTTGACCGCGAACTGGATGTTCATGAGCCCTTTGACGCCGAGTGCGAGCGCCAGCAATTCCGCCTGCCGCTCCATTTCGGCGATAATCTCGGCCGGCAGGCTATAGGGCGGGAGAGTGCAGGCGCTGTCGCCCGAATGGATCCCGGCTTCTTCGATGTGCTGCATTACGCCTGCAACGACGACCTGCTGCCCATCACACAGCGCATCGACATCGCATTCGATCGCATCACGCAGGTACTGGTCGATCAGCACCGGACTATCGCCCGAAACTGAAACGGCAGTGGTAATATAATCATCAAGCTGCGCCACCGAATCGACGATTTCCATCGCCCGGCCGCCCAGCACGTACGAAGGCCGCATCAGGACCGGGAAGCCGATCCGGTTGGCCACGGCGACCGCTTCATCGCGGCTGCGCGCGATGCCGTTAAGCGGCTGCTTGAGCTTCAGATCGTTGACCAGCTTGGAAAAGCGTTCGCGGTCTTCGGCAAGGTCGATCGCATCGGGTGATGTGCCAAGGATCGGAATACCGGCGTCTTCCAGCGTCTGCGCCAGCTTCAATGGGGTCTGCCCGCCGAACTGGACGATCACGCCGACCAGAGTGCCGTTTTGCTGCTCGACGCGCAGGATTTCCAGCACGTCCTCACCGGTCAGCGGCTCAAAATAGAGCCGGTCTGACGTGTCATAATCGGTGCTGACCGTTTCCGGGTTGCAGTTGATCATGATCGTTTCATAGCCGGCCTCTTCCAGCGCGAAGCAGGCGTGGCAGCAGCAATAGTCGAACTCGATCCCCTGCCCGATCCGGTTGGGTCCGCCGCCCAGAATGACGATCTTTTTACGATCCGTCGGTGCGGCTTCGCACTCCGGCTCGCCAAACATCGGGGCTTCGTAGGTCGAATAGAGATAGGGCGTGATCGCCTCAAATTCGGCGGCGCAGCTATCGATCCGCTTGAACACCGGGTGGACGCCCAGCTTGGTGCGCAGCTCACGCACTTCGTCCTCGGTCGTCGCGCCAGCCATCGCCCGCAGCGCATCGTGGAGCAAGCCAGAACGCCGCGCGGCGAGCGTTTCGCCAAGCCCGCCAGCCACGCCAACCCCGCGCACGGCGAGGATCGCCAGGCGCTTGTCGGAAAAGCCCATGGCTTTGAGCCGGCGCAGACCGGCCGCGTCGTTGGGCAGGCCGTCTTCCATGATCTTGGCTTCTTCGGCCACGATCTCTTCGATGTGCCGCAGGAACCACGGATCAAAGTGCGTGATCGCCTGGACTTCTTCCATCGTGAAGCCTTCGCGGAAGGCCTGCGCAATGATCAGGATCCGGTCCGGCGTCTGCTTCGACAGTGCCGCCGTCACCGCATCGCGCCCGGCCCCTTCAAGGCTGAGCATCCGGTTGAAGCCGTCGAGCCCGGTTTCCAGACCGCGCAGCGCCTTCTGCATCGATTCCTTGAAGTTGCGGCCAATCGCCATCACTTCGCCAACCGATTTCATCGCGGTCGACAGCAGCGGCTCGGCGCCCTTGAACTTTTCAAAGGCGAACCGGGGGATCTTGGTGACGACGTAATCGATGCTCGGTTCAAACGAAGCCGGGGTTGCGCCGGTGATCTCGTTGGTCAGCTCGTCCAGCGTGTAGCCGACCGCCAGCTTGGCCGCGACGCGGGCAATCGGGAAGCCGGTGGCCTTTGAGGCGAGCGCGGATGAGCGCGAGACGCGCGGGTTCATCTCGATCACGATCAGGCGGCCATCCTTGGGATTGACCGCGAACTGCACGTTCGATCCGCCGGTTTCGACGCCAATCTCACGCAGCACCGCCAGGCTGGCATTGCGCATGATCTGGTATTCCTTGTCGGTCAGCGTCAGCGCAGGGGCGACAGTGATCGAATCCCCGGTGTGGACCCCCATCGGATCGACGTTTTCGATCGAGCAGATGATGATGCAGTTGTCCTTGCGGTCCCGCACCACTTCCATCTCATACTCTTTCCAGCCGAGCAGCGATTCTTCGATCAGCACTTCGGTGGTGGGGCTGGCGTCGAGGCCCGAGCGGACGATCGTTTCAAACTCAGCCTTGTTATAGGCCACCCCGCCCCCGGTCCCGCCGAGCGTAAAGCTGGGCCGGATGATCGAGGGCAAGCCGGTGCGTTCCAGCACCGCAAAGGCCTCATCAATGTTGTGCGCCACGCCGCTGCGCGCGCTTTCGAGGCCGATCTTGTCCATCGCATCGCGGAACCGCAGGCGGTCTTCGGCCTTGTCGATCGCATCGGCATCGGCGCCGATCATCTGGACGCCGTACTTTTCCAGAGTGCCATCATTGAACAGCGCCAGCGCGGTGTTGAGCGCGGTCTGCCCGCCCATCGTTGGCAGGACGGCGTCAGGGCGTTCCTTCTCGATGATCCGGGCGACCACATCGGGCGTAATCGGCTCGATATAGGTCGCGTCGGCCATGTCCGGATCGGTCATGATCGTGGCGGGGTTGGAGTTGACCAGGACCACCCGGTACCCCTCCTCCTTCAGCGCTTTGATCGCTTGCGTTCCGGAATAGTCAAACTCGCAAGCCTGCCCGATAATGATCGGACCAGCGCCAATGACGAGGATCGAGGAGATGTCAGTGCGTTTGGGCATAATTAATTCAAACTCTCAGCGGAAATGATGCGCACCTGATTGTCTGTGGGGTCTTTGAGCAGGCCAAGAAAGATATGCCCGCCAATTCCGATTTTGTGCTGCAAAATCCAATTCCAAAATCTCGGCAAATCCGCGAGCAACTCAGCTTTGCTTTTCTCAATGTCGTTGCCAAGCCGCTCGATATACGGGTTCCATTCGTGCAGCCACTTATGAGAACGTCTGTAGATATCTCTGACTTGATCGACCGCCAAATTAATGTCGGGACAGGCGACCATGTGATGCTTCACCGCTGGATCACTGCCTTCAGGTGGGTTCTCTCGCCGAAATGACTCGGGGAAAACCAAAGTTTCTCTTCGTTTCAATCTAATAAAGATATTGTCTGCGTTCCATTGCCCCCGAGCATCGCGTGGCACTTCTTTGAAGGCTTGGTCAAAGGCGACCAAGCAACCGAACGCGACGCCTTCTATCGACTTACGCAAGTGAAAGGCAGCTGTTTCAAAGGCAGCAAAACCAGATTCACTGTTTAGGTTGAGGCCTTCGACAATCTCAAATCTGGCGCGAACGTTCGTCATGAGCGTCAAATACAAGTCCTTTGGTTGGGTTTGTACCTTCCTCGTCACCCCAACATCCCCACAAACCGCTCAAACAGATAGAAGCTATCCATCGGCCCCGGACTGGCCTCAGGGTGATACTGCACCCCGAACGCACGCTTGCCCTTGATCGCGATGCCGCAGTTGGAACCGTCGAACAGCGAGACGTGGGTTTCCACCACTCCATCCGGCAGGCTTGCCCCATCGACAGCGAAGCCGTGGTTCATAGAGGTAATCTCAACCACACCGTCTTCCAGCCGCTTAACCGGGTGGTTGGCGCCGCGGTGGCCCTGGTGCATCTTGATGGTCTTGGCGCCCGCTGCCAAGGCCAGCATCTGGTGGCCCAGACAAATCCCGAACACCGGAATGTCGCGTTCCAGCAGGCCCTGAATGACCGGCACCGCATAGACCCCGGTGGCCGCCGGATCGCCGGGGCCGTTGGAGAGGAATACGCCGGCGGGCTCCAGCGCCAGCACATCGGCCAGCGCCGTGTTGCCCGGCACCACCGTCACATGCGCCCCGGCATGGTCAAGGCTGCGGAAGATGTTGTCCTTCGCGCCGAAATCCATCGCGACCACCCGTGGCCTTTTCCCCTCACTTCCGTTCGCATCGAGCGAAGTCGAGATGCCGCGCGCTGGTGTCTCGACTTCGCTCGACACGAACGGGGTTTTGGGTTTTGGACTCCACGAGCTGCGAGCATAGCCCTTGCCCAGTGCCCAGGTGCCGCCTTCCCATTCCTGATTGGCGGTGCGGCTGACCACGCGGGCGAGGTCCATGCCTTCCAGCCCCGGCCAGTCCTGCGCGCGCTTGAGCAAGGCGGGCAGATCGAACTTGCCGTCTTTGGCATGGGCGATCACCGCATTGGGAGCGCCCATCAGCCTGATCTGGCGGGTCAGCGCGCGGGTATCGATCCCGGCGATGCCGATCTTCCCCTTGCTGGCGAGCCAATCGCCGAAAGTCCCGGCAGAGCGGAAGTTGCTCGGTGCGGTCACGTCCTCACGCACCACGCAGCCGATTGCGCCATCGACGTGGCTTTCGAGGTCTTCCTCGTTCACGCCGACATTGCCGATATGCGGGAACGTGAAGGTCACGACCTGCCCGGCATAGGAGGGATCGGTCATGATCTCCTCATACCCGGTCATCGCAGTGTTGAAGCAGACCTCACCCACTGCGGAGCCTTCGGCGCCAAAGCCCCGGCCCCAGGCCACCTGGCCATTGGCCAGCACGAGGACTCCCGTCGCACCAGCAGGTTGCTGCGCGCGGGCAAGGGCGGCGTCGGCCATTTGAGGGGCGCTCCGTGTCTCAGGTTCCAGCAATGTCGCTAAGTGGTGGCCGCTAAGCCCCTCCTTCCCCAGCGTCAACCTATGAAACGGGGAATCTTTGGGCTAGATGGGTTCTTTCCCCAGCTTCACAAAGCTATTCAATCAGAACCGAAGGAACATCATGCTCCGCGATACCATCAAGGCCGCGCAGGTCACCGCGATGAAAGCCGGCGACAAGACCCGCCTCGCCGCTGTCCGCCTGATCCTGGCCAAACTGAAAGACAAGGATATCGAACTGCGCACCGTCTCGGCCCAGCCCGATGACGATGTGCTGGTGGTCGATGTGCTGCAAAAGATGGCCAAACAGCGCCGCGAATCGATCACGATGTTCGAACAGGGCGGCCGGCTGGAGCTGGCCGAAGTGGAAAAGAGCGAACTGGCGGTTATCGAGGAGTTCCTGCCCGGTCAGCTGAGCGAGGACGAAACCAAGGCCGCGATCGCCGCGATCATTGCGGAAACCGGTGCGGAAAGCATCAAGGACATGGGCAAGGTTGTGGCGGCCTTGAAGGCGGCGCACGGCACGCAGCTTGATATGAGCAAGGCCAGCGGGCTGGTGAAAGCGGCGCTGGGGTGAAGTTAGGAGCGGGTGTCTCGACTTCGCTCGACACGAGCGGGAGGTTTTATTGTTGATCCAAACCCAAGGTTCCGTTCGTGTCGAGCGAAGTCGAGACACTGCAGGCTAACATGGCCTTCTGGTGCTACATCCTGCGCTGCGCCGACGGCAAATACTACACAGGCCATACCGATGACCTAGATCGCCGCATCGCCGAGCATCACTCCGGTGGCTATTGTACCTTCACCACAAAGCGCCGACCAGTAGTGCTGATTTGGTGCGCTGATTTTCCCACCCGATATGAGGCACTCGATGCCGAGCTGCGGGTCAAGAAGTGGTCGCGCGCCAAGAAGGAGGCTTTGGCAGCCGAACACTGGGAACGCGTTTCCTATTTTGCCAAGCCCCCTAGTGAGCGCAAGGGGGCGCCGCCGGGGATGGGTGTCTCGACTTCGCTCGACACGAACGGAGCTAGTGGGTAATCCCATTTTCCTGAATTCAACCACATCCGTTCGTGTCGAGCGGAGGGCAAAGCCCGTAGTCGAGACACCACAGCGATATGTCCCTAACCCCGCAATGGCTTGATGAACTGCGCGCGCGGATTACGCTTTCGGGCGTGATTTCGCGCACCACGCGGCTGACCAAGGCGGGGCATGAGTGGAAGGCCTGTTGCCCGTTCCACAACGAAAAATCGCCCAGCTTTACTGTCAACGATGCCAAGGGGTTCTACCACTGCTTTGGCTGCGGCGCGCATGGCGACGTGATCCGCTGGATGACCGACCAGCGCGGGCTAAGCTTTATGGACGCGGTCAAGGAGCTGGCCAGCGAGGCCGGGCTGGAAATGCCCGCCCCCGATCCGGTCGCTGCCAAACGCGTCGAGCAGCAGAGCGGGCTGTATGAGGTGATGGCGGCGGCGCAGGCGTGGTTTGTTGAACGGCTCGCTTCCGATGAAGGGGCCAAGGCGCGGGCCTATCTCGCCACGCGAGGCTTCGATGGGCACACCGTGGAACGGTTCGGGTTTGGCTATGCCCCCGAAGGCCGTCAGGCGCTGAAGGCGGCGCTATCGCAGTTCCCTGAGGAAATGCTGATCGAGGCGGGCCTGCGGATCGCGGTGGAAGACAAAGATCCCTACGACCGGTTCCGCGGCCGCCTGATGTTGCCGATCGAGGATGCACGCGGGCGGGTGATTGCCTTCGGCGGGCGCATTTTGGACGCGCAAAAGACCGACGCGCCCAAGTACCTCAATTCGCCCGACACGCCGCTGTTTGACAAAGGCCGCACGCTCTACAACCTCCACCGCGCCGGACCCGCCAGCCGCCAGACCGGGCGGATGGTAGTGGTTGAAGGCTATATGGACGTGATCGCGCTGGCGGCGGCTGGCTTTACCGATGCGGTCGCCCCGCTGGGCACGGCGCTAACCGAGCGCCAGATCGAGCTGCTGTGGCGGATGGTCGAAACCCCGGTGCTGTGTTTCGATGGTGACGCCGCCGGGCAGCGCGCCGCGATGCGCGCCGTCACCCGCGCACTTCCACTGCTGCGCCCGGCCCATTCGCTCAACATTGTGCGGCTGCCTGCGGGCATGGACCCCGACGATCTGCTGCGGCGCGATGGGGCCAAGGCGCTTGAGAGCCTGCTGGCCCAGCCCAGCTCGCTGCTCGATCTGCTGTGGGAGCATGAACGCGATGCTGCGCCGCTAGCCAGCCCGGAAGACAAGGCTGGGCTCAAGGCGCGATTGATGGCGCATGTCGATACGATCGCCGATCCCGACATCAAGCCGCTGTATCGGCGCGAACTGGGCGACCGGTTCTCCGCCTATGCCTTTCCCAAGCGCGAGGAGCGCCAATGGCAGCCAAGCGGCCGCCCCGGCAAAGGCCCCGCCCCGGTTCGGCGCAGCGACCCAAAGACCACTGCATTGCTGCGGCGGACAACCGGAACCCGCGATGCACTGTCCGCCGCGGTACTGGCGGGATTGATGCGCTATCCATCCGAATTGGAGCGGCACGCCGACACCCTCGCCCATGCCGAACTGCCCGATCCGCGCTTTGCCGTGCTGGTCGATGCATTGGATGACGGCACAGCGCTTGAAACTGCGAATCTGGCCACCATATTGGTGAGCCGGGGGATGGTGACCCCGGACCCGGTTGAATATGCATCGCTGCCATTCGGCTTTCTCGCCGATGACGTTCCGGTGGACCAAGCCTGCGAGGGACTGGCCCAGGCGGTCGATCTGCTGATAGAGCGTCCGGCACTGGAGGCCGCTCTGGCAGCGGCAACTATGCGGTTTGAACGGGACGTTTCGGATGGAGCCTATGCCGAACAGCAAAGGCTGTTGAAGAGAAAACTGGAATTCGATGCGCGCTTGCGGCAAATGGCCAGCGCGCGGATAGCCGCTCCATCCGGGGCGGCCTCTCAAAAGACGGCGGACTAATGGACGAAGACGACATCTCGGTTGGCGAAAAAGAGGGCGGCGATGCGCCTCTGATCGACCTGAACGAAGCCTCGATCAAAAAGCTGATCGCCCGGGCCAAGCGGCGCGGCGTGATCACGATGGACGAACTGAACGAGGCTCTGCCGCAGGATCAGATGTCTACCGACCAGATCGAAGACATCATGTCTGCGATCAGCGAGATGGGCGTCAACATCGTCGAATCAGACGAAGACGCGATCGATCCCGAAGAGAAGGAAGTCGACGAGGTCGATGAGGCCGAATCGATGGGCGCTGAGCGTCCGGCGGTCGAAAAGAAGAAAGAAACCATCGACCGGACCGATGATCCGGTGCGGATGTACCTGCGCGAAATGGGCGCGGTCGAACTGCTCAGCCGCGAAGGCGAAATCGCCATCGCCAAGCGGATCGAAGCTGGCCGGGATACAATGATCCTGGGCCTGTGCGAAAGCCCAATCACCTTCCATGCGATCATCCAGTGGTCCGAAGCGCTCAACGCCGGTGAAATGCAGCTGCGCGAGATCCTCGATCTTGATGCCATGCTTTCCAAGGAACCTGCGCCTGAAAACCTGACCGAAGACGGTGAGGAAACCGGCGACGGCGAAATCACTGAAGCCACGGCCGGCCCTTCCTACAAGGAAGAGGAAGAGGTTGAGGAAGAACCCGCCGCTGACGAGGACGAAGACGAGGACGGCATCGAACGCCGCGCCCGCCGCCCGGTTGAGGAAGAGGAAGAGGACAACACTCTTTCCCTCGCCCAGATGGAAGCCCAGCTAAAGCCGCTGGCGCTTGAAAAGTTTGCGGAAATCACCACGCTGTTCAAGAAGTTCGAAAAGATTCAGGTGGATCGGCTCGAAGTGATGGGCGCCGGCGGGGCCTTTTCGGCTGCCCGCGAAAAAACCTACCATCAGCTGCGTGAAGACCTGACCGCGCTGGTGGAAAGCGTGCAGTTCCATGCGACCAAGATCGAATATCTGGTCGACAATCTCTATGCCTTCAACCGCCGCCTGACCGCGCTGGGCGGGCAGATGCTGCGTCTCGCTGAACGCCACAAGGTCAACCGCAAGGACTTCCTTGATAGCTACGTCGGCAATGAACTCGACGATGCCTGGCTCGCTGCGCAGGCAGGCAAGGACAAGAAGTGGGCCGCCTTTGCCGAAAATGAAGTCGATGCAGTGGAGCGGATTCGCGCCGAAGTGTCGGACATCGCCTCGGCCACCGGCATGGCGCTCACCGAATTCCGCCGGATCGTCAACATGGTCCAGAAGGGTGAACGCGAAGCGCGGATCGCCAAGAAGGAAATGGTTGAAGCGAACCTGCGTTTGGTGATCTCGATCGCGAAAAAGTACACCAACCGCGGTCTGCAATTCTTGGATCTTATTCAGGAAGGCAACATCGGGCTGATGAAGGCGGTCGACAAGTTCGAATACCGTCGCGGCTACAAGTTCAGCACTTATGCGACCTGGTGGATCCGGCAGGCGATCACGCGCTCGATTGCCGATCAGGCCCGCACGATCCGTATTCCGGTCCACATGATCGAAACGATCAACAAACTGGTCCGGACATCACGCCAGTTCCTGCACGAGCAGGGCCGCGAACCGACGCCGGAGGAAATGGCAGAACGGCTTTCGATGCCGCTCGAAAAGGTCCGCAAGGTGATGAAGATCGCCAAGGAACCGATCAGCCTTGAAACCCCGATCGGGGACGAGGAAGATTCGCATCTCGGCGATTTCATCGAGGACAAGAACGCGGTGATCCCGGTGGATGCGGCCATTCAGGCCAACCTCAAGGAAACCGTCACCCGCGTGCTGGCATCACTCACCCCGCGTGAGGAACGCGTGCTGCGGATGCGCTTCGGGATCGGCATGAACACCGATCACACGCTGGAAGAAGTTGGCCAGCAGTTCTCGGTCACCCGCGAACGTATCCGCCAGATCGAAGCGAAGGCGCTGCGCAAGCTCAAGCACCCGAGCCGGTCACGCAAGATGCGGAGCTTCCTGGATCAATAACCAGGATACGAATAATCAAAGACGGCCCGGAGCGATCCGGGCCGTTTTCGTTTCAGCCCTTGGTATCCGCATAGACCGCCACTGAATCCGCTGGCGCATCGAGCAGCACCCACAGCGACAGCACCAGCGCCAATCCGGCTGCGACACCAGCCGTAAGCCTTGCCTTGCGTTGGTCCGCGCCTTGCCGCAGCGGCAGCACCGCCAGAACGGCCAGCACAAACGGCAGGACCCCGGCATAGGGCATTCCAGCCCCCACCCCCTGCATCACGAAATGCCCGAGCGGCAACATGTAGCTGATCACCGCAGCGCAGACCGCAATCGCGCCATAATACCGCAACTTTCCGGCCGGCAGCGCCAGGGCCAGTGCCACCAGCAGCAGCGGAATCGCGACAAAGTAGATCGCAGTCGGGGCGGCGCCTTGGCCATAGATCGCCAGCACCAGCAGAGGCGTGGCAAAGCCGACGATCGCGCCGGTGCTCGCTCGCCAGGCGCCAATGATGGCGGCGAAGGCTGCGACAAACGCCAAAGCGGCGATCACTTCGAGCCGGGGGATTGCCGCCAGCCGGTCATAATACTCGCCCTTAGCGCCGCCCAGCGAGATCCAGTTGAAGGCATAGCTCAGTAAGCCCGCCACGACCGCCAGCGTCACGAACCTCAGCGCGCCAGCACCCAGCCCCTTGGTCCCATCGCGGCGCAGAGCAAATCCGAACGCGCCAATCGCGCCCGCCAGGATCAACCAGCCCAGCCCGACCGGATAGTGGATCGTGGTCACCCCCAGCCAGTCGAAGAACACCCGGTCCGGCGCTTTGCCCGGCATGCCGTCCTTCGCCAGCAGCGCCCCGGAGAGTTCCAAGGTCTGATTGCCCATATCCTGCAGCGAACCCTGGTCGAGCGCGTCCGGTGTGATCAGCGGCGAATGGTACAGCCCCGAGCGCCCAATAAAGGCGATGTTGTAGGCGGTATAATCGCCCTCCAGCGCCGGGGTGAGATCGGTGTCGTTGGGCAGCACCGAATAGATGAACGCCGCCAGCGACGACGCCGCAGGTTGCTCGGCATGGGTCGCGTACAGTTCCATCGCCGCACCGTTGTTCGCAGAGGTCTGGAACATGTTGGCCCGCCCGCCCCCGCCGCGCGCCTCAAGGTTGATGATTGCGCCGACACGTGCCCGCAGCGGATTGTTCGCGAAGAAATGTTTGGCGCCCATCAGGCCCAATTCCTCAGCATCGGTCACCAGCACGATCAAGTCACGCTCAGGCTGCCCCTTTGCCTTGATCGCGCGGACTACCTCGAGACTGGCCGCAACCCCGGTCGTGTCATCCGCCGCGCCGGGCGAACCCCAGACGGTATCGTGGTGCGACATGATCATTACTGCAGGCAGCGACCGGTCGCGTCCGGGCAGTATCCCTATGACGTTGGTCATGGTCAAAGCGGCGGCGTTCTGCCCAGACCAGCGGTTGAGCAGTTCCAGCCCCTTCGTCGGCAGCGGTGCTGCATCGCTTTGGGTCTCCATTCCCAGCGCAGTCATACGCAACAGCAGGTGCCGCCGGACCTCAGCATTCTCGTCGCTGCCCGTCGGGTGCGGCCGGGCGGCAATTACGCGGACATCGGTCATAGCGCGGCCAGCGGAAAACGCGGTGACGGGGGCCCCGGCCGGCTTGGGCGCGGGCGGGATCGTGGCATAGATGCCCAACAGCAGGCCCAGCACCAGCGCGACAATCAAAGCACGGTTAGCCTTCATCACTGCTCTCCCCATCATGGGCAGGCTGAAGGGGTGTGTTACCCATGTCAACCACTGCGCGTTCTTTTTCGTCGAAAGCCGCCGCGCTGCACTGGATATGCTGCGTTCGCCCGCTTAAGGGACCCCAAGCGATTCTCCCCAATTGCAGGCCGCCCAAACCATGCGCATTGCCATTGCTTCAGACCATGCCGCCTTTGACCTGAAGGCCGAGCTGCGCGAGTACTTGATCGAACTTGGGCATGAGGTTGCCGATCTGGGGCCCGACACGGCAGACCGGGTCGACTATCCCGATTTCGGCTATCGACTGGCCGCCGTAGTCGCCGATGGCACCGCCGAGCGCGGCGTTGCCCTGTGCGGCAGCGGCATCGGCATCTCGATCGCCGTCAACCGCGAACCCAAATGCCGCTGTGCTTTGGTATCAGAACCCCTTTCGGCCACATTGGCACGCGAGCACAATGACGCCAATGTCATCGCTATGGGCGCCCGGCTGACCGGAATCGATATGGCCAAGGCTTGCCTTGATGCGTTTCTTTCCACTGACTTCGGCGGCGGTCGCCACGGTGCCCGCGTCGACAAGCTCTCCAATCCCTCGATCTGAAAGTTAGCCACCGATGACTGACGCCGTCCGCTCCGCCGGGTTTTTCACTGCCCATCTGGCCGAAGCCGATCCCGAAGTTCATGCCGCGGTTCAGAACGAGCTGAAACGCCAGCGCAGCAACATCGAACTGATCGCGTCCGAAAACATCACCAGCCTGGCCGTGCTGGAAGCGACTGGTTCGGTCTTCACCAACAAATACGCTGAGGGCTATCCGGGCAAGCGCTACTATGGCGGCTGCGAATATGCCGACGTGGTCGAAACGCTGGCTATCGAGCGGGCAAAGGAACTGTTCGGCTGCGAATTCGCCAATGTGCAGCCCAATTCGGGCAGCCAGATGAATCAGGCGGTGTTTCTCGCGCTGCTCAATCCCGGCGACACCTTTATGGGGCTCGATCTCAATTCGGGCGGGCACCTGACCCACGGCAGCCCCGTGAACATGAGCGGCAAGTGGTTCAAGCCGGTTGCCTATGGCGTGCGCGCCGAGGACGAGCAGATCGACATGGACGCGGTCGCTGCCCTGGCCCGTGAGCATCAGCCCAAGCTGATCATCTGCGGCGGCACCGCCTATTCGCGCCACTGGGACTTTGCCCGGTTCCGCGAAATCGCCGATGAAGTGGGCGCCTACCTGCTGGCCGACATCTCCCACTTCTCTGGGCTTGTCGCGGGCGGTGCGCACCCCTCGCCCTTCCCGCACGCCCATGTGGTCACCTCGACCACGCACAAGAGCCTGCGCGGGCCGCGTTCGGGGATCATCCTGACCAATGACGAAGCGCTCGCCAAAAAGTTCAACTCGGCGGTGTTCCCGGGTCTGCAGGGCGGCCCGCTGGTCCATGTGATCGCGGCCAAGGCTGTGGCCTTCGGCGATGCATTGAAGCCTGAATTCAAGGCCTATGCCGCGCAGATCGTCGCCAATGCCAAGGCGCTAGCGGAAAGCCTGACCAGTGAAGGCCTGCGGATCGTCTCAGGCGGCACCGACAACCACCTGATGCTGGTCGATCTGTCGGCCAAGAACGTCACCGGCAAGGCTGCCGAAAAGGGCCTCGATCGCGCGTTTCTGACCTGCAACAAGAACGGCATCCCCTATGACACGCGCTCACCGTTCGTCACCTCGGGCATTCGCCTCGGCACCCCGGCAGGCACGACCCGCGGTTTCCGTGAAGACGAATTCCGCAAGATTGGCGCACTGATCGCCGAAGTGGTAGAAGGCCTCTCGCGCAACGGCGATGAGGGTGACGGCCAAGTCGAAGCCCGAGTCCGCGCGCAAGTGGAAGAGCTGTGCGGGCGATTCCCGATCTATCCGGGAGTGTAATGCGATGAGCAACGACTTTGTGGAAGATGCCAAGAGCGAAATCAGCGGCATGGCCAAGGACGGCATGCGCCACCCCTCGACCAAGCCAGTGCTGACCGGCGCCGCAGTAGGCGCGGTAGCAGGCCTGTTGCTGCCAGTGCTGACGATCCCGGCAGGCTTGGCGATTGGCTTGGGTGTTGCGTTCTACAAGCGGGTCAGGCCGTAAGTGCGTTGCCCGTTTTGTGCCCACGATGACAGTCAGGTAAAAGACTCTCGTCCAACTGAGGACAATACCGCGATCCGCCGCCGGCGCCAATGCGATGGCTGCGGGGCGCGGTTCACCACGTTTGAGCGGGTACAATTGCGCGAGATCACCGTGGTCAAATCAGACGGCACGCGTGAGAGCTTTGACCGCAGCAAGATCGATCAATCTGTCGCGCTCGCCTGCCGCAAGCGCGGCCTTGCGCAGGAGCGGCTCGATCAGCTCGTCTCCGGAATCCAGCGCCAGATCGAAACCATGGGCGAAAGCGAAGTGCCGGCCAAGGCGATCGGCGAAATGGTAATGGAGGGTCTGCGCGCACTCGATACCGTCGCCTATATCCGCTTCGCCTCGGTTTATCGTGACTTTACCGAGGCCAAGGACTTTGAGGATTTTGCCAGCACGGTGAAAGATGCCGGGAGCGAGTAGCCCTGTTATGTCCGGTCCTTTCATCACCTACATGCTGCTTTGCGGAGACAGCTCCTACTACGTTGGTCATACTGACGACCTTGCGCTCAAGCTCGCACAGCATCAGGCAGGAACGCTTGATGAATATACCACCAAGCGGCAGCCAGTAGCCTTGGCATGGTCGGCGCAGTTCGCGGATCAGGCTGCCGCCTTTGCTGCAGAACGCCGCCTGAAAGGCTGGTCACGGGCTAAGCGCGAGGCTCTGATCGCAGGCGATGAAAGTCTCGCCGCCCAGTTGATGACCAGAGCGCCCATTTCCCGAATGGAAGCCCCATTTGCGGCGAGCGAAAAGCCGACCAATCGACCGGTCATCGTGCTCGTCCGGCCGCAACTGGGCGAGAATATTGGCAAAGCGGCGCGGGCGATGCTCAACTTCGGACTGACTGAAATCCGGCTGGTCGCCCCGCGCGATGGCTGGCCAAATCCTAGTGCCGGGCCCGCTGCTGCGGGCGCGAATGTCGTGCTGGAACGGGCGCAGGTGTTTGACACTTTGGCCGAGGCGGTGGCCGATTGCGCGCAGGTTTATGCCACCACAGTGCGCAAACGCGGGGTCACCAAGCCGGTTGTCACTCCGGAGCAAGCCGCGCTGGCAATCCACCGTGATCCGGGCCGCTCGGCGCTGGTCTTTGGCCCGGAGCGCAGCGGCCTCGACAGCGACGATGTTGCCTTGGCCCGCGCGATCATCACAGTGCCAATCAACCCCGAATTCGCCTCGTTGAACCTCGCCCAGGCGGTGATCCTGTGTGCTTATGAATGGTCAAAGGGCGTCGCGCTGGCCCAGCCCACCGCCGAGGAAATCCTCCCCCCGGCCCCGCAAGAGGTGCTGGAAGGGATGATCGGGCAACTTGTCACGATGCTGGAGCCAACCGAATACTTCATGCCGGACAGCAAATCGGACGTGACCCGGCGGACGCTGCGCTCCCTGCTGACCAAACCGGGTTGGAATCATCTGGAAGTACGGACTCTGCGCGGTGTCTTGTCGGCCTTGCGCAAAGGGCCCCGGCGCGACTAGCGCGAAGGCTTGACTTTCGCGGGCCGCGCGGCCAAAGGCGCCCCTTCGCAATTGAGCGGGCACTCCGGTGAAGCCTGTCTCGCATTCCGCAAATTGGTGGAATGGTGCGGTTCCGGACCAGAAGCACGGGCACAATGTCCGGCACGCAAATTGAAGGTTATAGCGCCATGTCAAAGCGCCATGCATCGAAGTACAAGCTTGATCGCCGTATGGGCGAAAACATCTGGGGCCGTCCCAAGAGCTCGGTCAACCGCCGCTCGTATGGTCCCGGCCAGCACGGCCAGCGCCGCAAGAGCAAGATCTCGGACTTCGGGATTCAGCTCCGCGCCAAGCAGAAGCTCAAGGGCTATTACGGCGACGTAACTGAAAAGCAGTTCAAGCGCACCTATCAGGAAGCTTCAGCGATGAAGGGCGATACCGGTCAGAACCTGATCGGCCTGCTCGAACAGCGCCTCGACATGGTTGTGTACCGCGCCAAGTTCGCGCCGACTGTGTTTTCGGCCCGCCAGATCGTTTCGCACGGCCACATCTATGTGAACGGCGTGAAGTGCAACATCGCCAGCCGCCGCGTGCGTCCGGGCGACGTGCTGACGCTGGGCAAGAAGGCCAAGGAAATGGCCTTGATCGCCGAAGCGCAGAGCCTGCCGGAACGTGAAGTTCCCGACTATGTCTCGCAGGATGGCACCGACAAGATCACTTTCGTCCGCGTACCGACGCTGGATGAAGTACCCTATCCGGTGAAGATGGAACCGAACCTGGTCGTCGAATTCTATTCGCGCTGATCAGGCCTCGGCCACTGCATACAAAAAAGGGCGGTCCCGCGGGCCGCCCTTTTTCGTTGGTAGTTTCGCGTTTACCCCGCCGCCTACATTCCAAAGGCCTCACGCAGGAACGCATCAGATTGGGACAACAGCGTGCTCCGCGCCTGGGAGCTGTCCAGTTGATGATCGAGCCCTGGAAACTCAACCAGAGTGGACTGCTTGCCAGCAGATCTCAGCCGCTCGTTCATAAACCGTGATTGGCCAATATAGGAAACCGCGTCGCGCCGCGGGCTTTCAACCTTGCTGTGTCGCAAGGTCAGGGTATCGACCAGCTCGATGCCATACCCTTTGTCTTCGCGCTTGATGGTGTTCCCCATCGAATTTTCGGGGATGTAGGCTCGCCCCATCAACACCGATCCAGCACTGCCAGGGACATCCCAATCGATCACATCGCCGCCATATTGCATCAGTCCCATGGTCCGGCTGTTGGTCGGCGCCGTCAGCCTGACCAACTTTGAACCATCAGCGTTTACGGCAAACAGCCGCGAAAAAGCCCAGCAGTGGTGCGGCATCGTTGACGATCGAACCGATCTCACAGACCAGTCTTTCATCCGATGCCCAACGGCACCAGTAAAGACGTCCATCAGCAGGATCGACCTTGAAGATCGGAACCGGCAGGTCACCATTCACCAGATCGGCGATGAATATCATCCGGGACTGTTGAATTGCACCAACATAGACCAAGCGGTTTCCGTTTGGTGAAATGCTGTGCGAGCGGATCGCTTCCAGCGCGCCGAACCGTGCGGCAGGGCTTGGACTGGTTAGATCCGGGTGCAGTCCAATTCGGCTATCCAACGTGCGTGCGCACGCTTGAGCATGGCAGCGCGGTCGAAGCCGGGATTATCATCGTCGGGCAGACGTTCGATCACCTCGAACGTGAAGGCATCGCCGCCATGATCGGCCCAGGCCTTTTGAAGATCTCGATGTGTGTCGCTCCCCTGCCGCAGTGTGAACCACAGGCGATTCTGAATGGTCGACAGATCAGGCGCACTGCCCACCCACACCTGACCGGATGGCACGCACCGGACAGCATATATGCCCGATTCAACCTTGCGGTCCTTGTAGGCTGCAATGGCTGCCTTTCGTCCTTCCTTTTGCATGCATCATCCCCTTGCTACCGCAAGTCGCCCTACTATGGCCGGTCAGGCAAATCAATATTACCCAGATAATTTGACAGTCAGTTTTACCCGGCTATAAAAGAGCCATGACTCGATACCTGTCCACCCCCTGTACTGCGTTTATCGGCACCCGGCGCTTCGCGAGCGGAGCGCTGATTGATGTGGCGCTCGCAATCAAAGCACACGACGCCGCCGCACAAGGCTCGCTCTTTATCTTCGATGACGCTTCCGGTGCCGCAATCGATCTAGATCTTCGCGGCACCACGGCGGAAATCGTCACGCGGTTGACCGAACATGGTGAGCTCACCGAGCTGGCGGCCAGAACGCGCGGCGACCTGCTGGGCAGCCCCGTTCGATCAAGAGGACGACCTAAGCTGGGTGTCGTTGCACGCGAAGTGACCCTGTTACCAAGGCATTGGGAATGGCTTGCAAGACAAACGGGCGGAGCATCGCAAGCCTTGCGCCGCCTGGTTGACGAAGCGCGTCGCGCGGATGCGGGGCAAACCGACCGCAAGGCAGCGCAGGAGCGCACTTATCGCTTCCTGCACGCGCTGGCCGGTGATCTGCCCGACTACGAGGAGGTGATCCGCGCTCTGTTCGCTGGTGAGGATGAAATCTTCGGAGGACGGATGGCAGCATGGCCTGTGGACATTCGAGATCATGCGTTGGCACTCGCCCAGTCCCAACCCGACGAGGAAAGATCATGACGTCCGTAAACCAACGCAAGCAGCGGCTCTCCGCTTTCATCCGGCAGATTTGGGACGACGGCGAGGCCGATGCGGCAGATGGCTATATTGCGGAGACGTACACGATCCACCACGATCCCGGTGATCCGTGGGAGGGCAGTACGCTGGATCGCACTGGCTTCAAAGATCGGGTTCGGAAATCGAGAGCGGCATTCCCCGACCAGCGGTTCGATATTCAAGGCCTGTTCGCCGATGGCGACAGTGTCGTGATGACCTGGCTCTGGACAGGTACGCATCTCGGCGACCTGCCTGGCTTCCCGGCAAACGGCCGAACGATCCACATGTCGGGCGCGACCGTCTATGGCTTTGACAGCGAGGATCGCCTGACCGGCCATTGGCAGATCACGGATCGGCTAGGAGTTTTCCAGCAGCTACAGCGCGGCGGCTAGGGGGCTTTGAGGGGGTTAGTCACCTTGGGCAGCGAAGCTCGCGCAGCGGCCATGCAGGGCGATATCTACCCAAACCGCCTAACTCTTGAGATATCCGCGCCGGAACTCCGCCGCGAAAGCCGCGAACGTCCCCGTCGCAATCGCATCGCGGATCGCCTGCATCAGTTGTTGATAGAACGTCAGGTTGTGTTCGGTCAGCAACATCGCGCCAAGAATCTCGCCGCTCTTGGTCAGATGGTGGAGATAGGCGCGGCTGTATTTGGTGCAGGCATCGCACGGGCAACGCGGCTCTAGCGGGGCCGGGTCTTCGGCGTGGCGGGCGTTGCGCAGGTTGACCGGGCCGGTCCAGGTGAAGGCTTGCCCATTGCGGCCGGAACGGCTGGGCAAGACGCAGTCGAACATATCGACCCCGCGCTCGACCGCACCAACCAGATCGTCGGGCTTGCCCACCCCCATCAAATAGCGCGGACGATCTACCGGAAGCATGTCGGGCGCAAAGTCGAGCGTGGCGAACATCGCCTCCTGCCCCTCACCCACCGCCAGCCCGCCGATCGCGTAACCATCAAAGCCGATCTCTTGCAAAGCATCGGCGCTGGTGCGGCGCAGAGCCTCGTCCAGCGCGCCTTGCTGAATGCCGAACAAGGCCGAGCGTTCCGCGTGTTCTTCACCGCTGTCGAAACCGGCGCGGCTGCGCGCGGCCCAGCGCATGGACATCTGCATCGATTTCTCGATCACATCGCGCGGCGCATCGGCGCGCGGGCATTCGTCGAAGGCCATGACGATATCGCTGCCGAGCAACCGCTGGATTTCCATCGAGCGTTCAGGGGTCAGCAAATGCTTGCTGCCGTCGAGGTGGCTTTTGAAAGTGACGCCATCCTCGGTAATCTTGCGCAGATCGGACAGGCTCATCACCTGATAGCCGCCGCTGTCGGTCAGGATCGGGCGATCCCAGTTCATGAATTTGTGCAAGCCCCCAAGCCGCGCGACCCGTTCAGCGCCCGGACGCAGCATCAGGTGATAGGTATTGCCGAGCAGGATGTCCGCCCCGGTTGAGCGGACGCTTTCGGGCTTCATCGCCTTGACCGTGGCGGCAGTGCCGACCGGCATGAAAGCAGGCGTGCGGATTTCGCCCCGACGCATCGCAATCGTGCCGGTGCGGGCCTTGCCATCGGTGGCGGAGATGTTGAACTGAAAGCGCGGTTTCATCCGCGCGGCGCTAAACCAAACGGTTCCGTTCGACCAGCCCCACCAGACCTTCGCGCAGGCTTTGCCATACGGCCCGGTCGTGATCATCGCGGACCGCCGCCGGCTCAACCACGTCGAGAAACGCCTCGATAAAGCCGCGGTACCAGTCGGGCGAGACCCCCAGCGCGACGCGATGGTGCGGGACCGAGCTGTCAAAAGCGATCCGCGCCTCGCTGGGCTTTTCGAACCAGGTCATCACGTAATAGAGCGCATTGCCGACCATTTCGGCTTCTAGGCTTGCCGGGTTGGCAGGCATATGATGGACAAAGCTCGCCCGCGCATCGGGAAAGCGCGCATAGAACTGCGCCATCACAGGCGCGGTCACATCGCCCAGATCCTCGGCGGCGCGCTCCAGTCCTGCCTCGATCACTACAAAACGTTCGGTGTCCATGGCCCCTCCTTTTCCCGCCAGCATTGGCAGAGGCAGGAGGGCCCAGTCCTTGTCTCAAGTCAAGCGCCCAAGCCTCTTAAGCATCGGCGAGCCAGTTGCCGTGGAAGCCCGGCGGGATGCGGTGTGGGATGTGGACGCTGGCGATGGGTGGCAGGCTCATATCGCTGGCGTCGAGGATCACCAGATCGGTGGTTTCATGCACGGCATCGATGACATAGCCCATCACCCAGCCATCACCCTCTGGCGCATCGGCGCTGCGCGGGACAAACACGAATTCGCCGGGGACCTTGCCGGGACCGAAGTCATGCGCCTGCCGCGCGCCCGTTTGCAGATCGTACCGATAGATCGGCGCGTCACCCAGAAATTCGGCTTTTTCAGGCAAACCAAGCGACCAGGCATAGCGATAGGGCTGACCAAAATAGCGTTCGTCCGGGCGGTGGAATTCCTGCGGGGTGCTGTCGAGCGTGGTGCGCTTGACCTTGCTCGATGTTGGATCAACCTCCCAACGCTCCATCCCCAGCGGTTTGCCATTGGGACCATCAGGGCCGCCCGCAAACATAGTTTCGTGAACCGAACAATCGACAATCACCACGCCGTCTTCGCGCTCATAGGCATTGGCGACGTGGAAGACATAGCAGGGATCGATATCGCACCAGACGATCTGGTCGGCGCTGCCGGCCCGCGGCATCAGGCCGACCCGGGCTTTGTGTTCCGGGTTCCACGAATAGGGGAACTGCTGCCCGCCGATCAGCGCCTTCATCGAAAAGGTAACTGGCAGGTCGAACACCAGCACATATTTCTGCGTGATCGCGCATTCGTGGATCGAAGGGCCATCCTGCACCGGGATCGGCTCTTGCCGCACGACCTGGCCATCCTTCGATACAACTACGTGCCAAACTGTGTCCTGCGTCATCCCGTCATAGACGATTGCATGCAACTCGCCGGTCAGCGGGTCTTCGTGCGGGTGGGCAGAGAACGGCATTTGCAGCGTGCCGCCGAAATCGGTGTAGGCGACGGTCTCCAGATTTTCATCCAGTTCGGCCGGAAACGAGCCAGCCTCGACAATCGCCAGCACTTTGCCGTTATGCTGGATCACATTGGTGTTGATCAGATCACGCCGACCGCGCCGTGGCCCCGGGGCGGCCTTGGGCCCGCCTTTGGCTTCCAGATCCATCGAGCGGATGTAACGGTTGCGATACCACAGCGCCTTACCGCCCTGCAGCCTTACGCCGTGAACCATGCCGTCACCGATGAACCAATGATGCCCGCGCGGATCAGGGTTGATCGGGTTCGGCCCGATCCGGACATAGCGCCCGGCCAGTTCAGCGGGGATTGTGCCGGTGACGGCCAGATCGGTGATCGTCCGCTCATCCTTCATCGGCGTGTGGATTCCGGTCAGGAATGGATGCGCCCGATCCTTGTCCTTGAGCGAACGGTTGATCCCGGCAACGGTGGTGATGCCCTTGGTCACGACAGACCGGATTGCGGTTTCGACTGCGCTTGCCATGGAACGAATCTCCCTTTAATGTTTCTACTGTAAACATAGGGACTATGATAACAGTGTCAACATCGATTTCACCGGCCCGTGCCTATCACCATGGCGACCTGCGCAGCGCGCTGGTGGAGGCTGGAATGGAGGCGCTCAAGACGACTGCGATCGCCGATCTGTCGCTGCGCCAATTGGCCCGCGATGTCGGAGTATCGGCCACGGCGGTCTATCGCCACTTCCCGGACAAGCAGGCGCTGATGCGCGCGCTTGCCAGTGAAGGGATCGAGCAACTTGGCCAGTTTCAGCAAGCGGCGGCCGATGGCGCGGCCAATTCAGCCGATGCCTTTGCTGCCACCGGCCGCGCCTATGTTCGCTTCGCCCTCGCCCATCCCGCACTGTTCCGGCTGATGTTCAGCCAATGCGAGCCGATCGGTGTCAGCATCTTTGGCGAAAATCTGGCCGCACGAATGCTGCAGGACAAAGCCGCCGTAGCTACCGGTGGTAACCCAGAGGAGACCCGGCGGTTGATGATCCAGGCCTGGTCCGTGGTCCACGGCCTCGCCATGCTGATGCTCGATCAACAGCTGCCAGCAGACGACGCCTTGATCGACCGGGTGATCGATCAGGCGACGTTGTTTCCGCGCTAGGCGGCCGGCCCGAACCGCGCCGCGATCCGCTTCAGCCCTTCGACGGCGGCGCCAAAGAACACTGCGCCAGCCACAGTGGAAATCGCCAGTTCGACAAAATCGACCTTGAGCTGGATCAGCGGAGCCGCTGCCACAGTCAGGAACAGCATCGCCGCTGCGTTGAACAGGAACGGGATCGCCGCAATGATCTGCAGATAGATCGCCACGACCATGATCAGCAGGCCAATAATCGTGCCGGTGCTGCCCATCTGCTGGGTCAGGTAAACCACCTGCCAGGCCAGCGCGATCCCGACCAGCGCCCCGGCGATAGTGGCCGGCATCCGCTTGATCTCCAGCGCTTCAAGGTTGGCCCAGTGCCACAGCAGCAGGAACCCGCCGAACAGCGTCAGGTCCGAAAACAGCATCGTTCCGATGATCGCCCAGGCGAATACCAGCACCACCACGATGGCCAGAATACCCAGCCCGGCCACCGGCCCAGGCGCCGCCGCTGCGGGCGCCGAAGTTGCATCTGTCATTATGAAATCCCCTCCGCCGCGTCGCTATCTTCATGCGCGGTAAGCAATCAGACCCTAATTGCCATCGCGATGCAAGCGGCGCTGCGTCAACCGTCAGGCAGCAGCAGCGAACTATCGCCATAGGAGTAGAACCGGTAGCCCGCCGCAATTGCATGGGCATAGGCCGCCTGCATCCGATCGCGCCCCATGAGAGCCGAAACCAGCATGAACAGGGTCGATTTGGGCAAGTGGAAATTGGTCATCAGGCCGTCGACCGCTTTGAAGCGATAGCCCGGGGTGATGAAGATCGCCGTGTCATCGCTGAACGGCTGGATCGTGCCGTCTTCGCTGACGGCGCTTTCCAGCAGGCGCAGGCTGGTGGTGCCGACCGCGATCACCCGGCCACCAGCTGCGCGCGCAGCATTGAGCCGCTCGGCGGCCTCGGCGCTGATCGTGCCCCATTCGGCGTGCATCCGGTGATCGGCGGTGTCATCAACTTTCATCGGCAAGAACGTTCCTGCGCCAACGTGGAGCGTTAGTGTCTCAGTTCCGATCCCGGCAAGCGCCAATGCCGCCATCAGTTCTGGCGTGAAATGCAGCGCGGCAGTCGGCGCCGCAACCGCGCCGTCCTTGGCCGCAAACATGGTTTGGTAATCGGCTTTGTCCTGCGCATCGGTGGGGCGCTTGCCCGCGATGTAGGGCGGCAGCGGCATTTGCCCAGCGCGTTCGAGCAGCACTTCGACCGGTTCCTCGCCCACAAACGCCAGCGTCCAGCTGCCATCATCGCCGCGCGTCTCGGCGATGGCCTGAACCCCGTTCGCAAAATCAATTGTATCGCCGGTGCGCAGCCGCTTGGCGTTGCGGACGAAGGCCTGCCAGCGGCGCAGGTCGATCCGTTTGTGCAGCGTTGCGCCAATCCGGGCATCGCCGCGCATCCCTTCAAGCTGGGCCGGGATAACGCGGGTGTCGTTGAATACCAGCACATCGCCGCGCCGCAGCAGGCTGGGCAGATCGCGCACAGTCAGGTCGGCAAGTGCTCCAGCTTCCGATACGTGCAGCAACCGCGCTGCATCGCGCGGCTTGGCGGGACGCAGTGCAATCAGCTCTGGCGGCAGCTCAAAATCGAACAGATCAACGCGCATGGAAGCGCCTTAGTGCTTAGTTCGGCTTTGCGCCGCTCAGCATATCGGGGGTGATGCTGATCGCAGCTGGCGCTGCTGGAGCGGCCGGACGCGGCTTGTTTTCTGACAGCATCGAGGCCTGAACAATCCGGGTCGGGCTGCTCGGCGGTTCGCCGCGCGCGATTGCGTCAACCACATCCATCCCGGCGATCACGCGGCCGAAATTGGTGTAGCGATGATCCAGCGCAAAGCGCGGATAGAACACGATGAAGAACTGGCTGTTGGCGGTATCTGGCTGATCGGTACGCGCCATTGAGACGGTGCCGCGAACGTGCGGCAGATAGTTGAACTCTGCCTTCAGGTCCGGCAGCGTTGATCCACCCTGCCCGGTTCCGGTTGGATCCCCCGTCTGCGCCATGAAGCCTTCGATTACACGGTGGAAAATAACACCGTTGTAGAAGCCCTGCCCGGTCAGTGTCTTGATCCGCTCAACATGTCCAGGTGCCCAGCTCGGCATCAGGCGGATCATCACCCGGCCGCCGTTGGACAGATCGAGTACCAGAATATTTTCAGGTTCAAACGCCGGATCCAAGCTGACCACTGCGCTGACCGGTGCAGGTGCGGGTGCTGCGGCGTCCTTTGATTGTGCCATGGCAGGGGCGGCAGCCAAAGACAGGCTGAAGGCAAGCATAGCGAAAATTCGGCGGTTCATAGGGGGCGTAACTCGCAGTTGATCAAAGCTTCGGCGGCGGGATAGCGCCGCAAGGCTGTCATGGCAATGAACGGGTGCAATCGGTCCACCGCGCTTAGCGCGCGGGGATGCGCGCCATCACATCGGCGCGCACGGCTGAACTGACAAATTTGGAGATATCGCCCCCATAGATCGCGATTTCTTTGACCAAGCGCGATGCAATCGGCTGCAGCGCGACATCGGCCATCAGGAACACGGTCTCAACCTCGTGGTTGAGCTGGCGGTTCATGCCGGTCAGCTGATATTCGTACTCAAAGTCGGTCACCCCGCGAATGCCGCGGATCACCACCTGGGCGCCCATCGCATCGGCAAAGTCCATCAATAACGAGTTGAACCCGACCACCCGGATCTTGGCATTGCCAACCCGCGCCACTTCGCGCTTCACCATCGCGATCCGTTCATCATCATCGAACATCGGCGATTTGGCGATGTTGGTGGTGACCCCGATAATCAGTTCATCAACCAGCTTCGCGCCGCGCTCAATAATATCCATATGACCAAGCGTGATCGGATCGAACGTGCCGGGATAAACCCCAATGCGCTTTACCATTCAGTGGTCCCTTTCCACAATAAAGCGCGCCAAGGCCCGCAGCAGGTCTGCCTCTTGCCCATAAGAGCCGAGATGCGCAATCGCTTGATCGGTCAGCATCTGCGCCTGTTCGCGCGCGCGATCTGCGCCGACTAGCGCCACAAAGGTCTGTTTGCCCGCCGCCGCGTCTTTGCGCAGCGCCTTGCCGGCTTTGGCCTCGTCGCCAGCATGGTCCAGTAAGTCATCGGCGATCTGAAATGCCAACCCGATCGCCCGAGCATAGCCTTTCAGGTGAACCCGGCCTTCCGGGGGAACCTTGCCCATCACAGCGCCCATTTCGACTGCAGCCGAAAGCAAGGCGCCAGTCTTAAGCTGCTGCATCCGGGTGATCGCCGGCACGTCGAGCGCTCGCCCTTCGCCCTCAATATCGAGCATCTGCCCGCCGACCATCCCGCTCGCACCCGAGGCCCCGGCCAGCACTTGCACCAGTTCGGCCCGGACGAAGGGATCCCCACTGGTCGCAGGATCGGCCAGCACTTCGAAGGCAAAGGCCTGAAGCGCATCGCCCGCCAGCACCGCCACCGCCTCATCAAAAGCGGCATGAGTGCTGGGTTTGCCGTGACGCATGGCATCATCATCCATGCACGGCAGATCATCGTGAACCAGCGAATAGGCGTGGATCGCCTCGATCGCTGCGGCAGCTCGCAGGGCCTGACTGCGATCGGCACCGTGCATCGCGGCTGTCGCTGTCAGCAGCAGCGGCCGCAGCCGCTTGCCCCCGCCAATCGCGGCATAACGCATCGCTTCGCCCAACCGTCCTTCCGCGGGCAACAGAGCGTCGAACATCGCGTCAATATCGCTGGCGATGGCCGTCAAGGCATCACCCAGCAACGGATCTGGCACCGCTTTCATTGCCTAGTCAGCATCGAACGGCGTGACCGCAGCCGCAGCGCCATCGGGCCCAGCCACGATCTTTTCTATCCGCATCTGCGCAGCATCGAGCCGGGCCTGACAATGTAGCCGCAGCTTTTCCCCGCGCTCGTAAAGATCCATGGTCGCATCGAGCGGCACTTCGCCGCTTTCAAGGCTGCGAACAATGTCTTCCAGCGCCCGCAGCGCCTCTTCGAAACTCAGCGCGGTGATATCGGAATTGGTCTCGCTCATGGCTTCAACCATTGACCGCGCGCGCCGCAACGGTCAAGTTAGGAAGCGTATGGCGCGATGCGCCCTTGGGGAGAATTTCTAGATGGTTGAGTTTCTGAAGCTGTGGTCCGTTGCAATTGCGGCGGCTGGCGGCGTCTTTCTGATTGTGGACATGATCTGGCTGCGCTTCGCCGTGCCGATGTTCTATCGCCCGGTGCTAGGCGAATTGCTCGCCCCCAAGTTCCGCACCGGGCCAGCCGTAGTCTTCTATCTGATCTATTTCGCCGCGCTGGGCCTGTTTGCCGTGCTACCGGGCTTCATGTCGAACGGCGCTCCGGGGCTGCCGCTGGCCGGTGTGCCGCTGTCGGTGGTGTTTGGCGGCGCGATCGGGCTGACTGCCTATGCGACCTATAACCTGACCAACCTCGCGACGCTAAAGGGCTGGGCCTCGCAGCTTGCCTTGCTCGACATGGCCTGGGGTACCGTTGCCAGCGGGCTTGCCGCAGGCAGCTCAGCATTGTTGCTGATCAAGTTCTGGACGGCCTGAGGCGGTGTTTATCGGGCACTGGGCGCCTGCTCTGGCGGTCGCAGCGCGGCCAAAGGCTCCAGCGCTCGGCCTTCTATTCATCGCGGCACAGTTGGTTGACTGGGCGTTCTTCGGTCTGCTGTTGACCGGGATGGAGCATATGCGCGTCACCCCGGGGATCAGCGCGATGAACCCGATGGACCTCTATCATATGCCCTATACCCATTCGCTGCTGGGATCGGTGATCTTCGGCGGCGGGACCACCGTTGTGATCTGGGGTCTGACCAAGGACAAAACCGCCGCGCTGCTGACCGGCGCAGTGGTAGTGTCCCACTGGTTCCTCGATCTGTTGGTCCACGTGCCCGATCTGACACTGACGGGCAGTCCGCCCAAGCTGGGTCTTGGCCTGTGGAACTATCCGATGCTGGAAATGCCGCTGGAGCTGGGCATTACCTTCGGCGCGCTGTGGCTTTACGTGCGGGCCAAGCGCCCTGCCCCGCTGCGGGTTGGCGTGCTGGCGGGCGTTCTGCTGTTGCTGCAGGCGGTCAACTGGTTTGGCCCGGTTGAGCCCGAAGTGACCACCGGCACATCGGTGCTGGCCTTCTTTGCGTTCGGTCTGGCAACGCTGGCCGCGTGGTGGATGGGGAAAAGCGCCACAAAACCGGCCTGAACGGGCTGGATTGAGACGGCTCACCCCGCTAAGGCCCGCCCATGGCCGAGATCACCGCAGATGTCGTCGCAGCCCACGGGCTGTCGGAAGAAGAATATGCCCGCGTGCTGAACGCGCTGGGGCGTGAGCCGAATATGGTCGAGCTCGGCATATTCTCGGTGATGTGGTCCGAGCATTGCAGCTATAAATCGAGCCGCCTTCACCTTAAGAAGCTCCCCACCGAAGCGCCCTGGGTGATCTGCGGTCCGGGCGAAAACGCCGGGGTGATCGACATCGGCGATGGGCAGGCGGCGATCTTCAAAATGGAATCGCACAACCACCCCAG
>Ga0075152_10000162_pt1 | contig 53644 bp, 22 predicted proteins | sample JI61114C2DNA_FD_70964 | JGI IMG/M metagenome (GOLD analysis project Ga0075152, IMG submission 70964) | Wastewater effluent complex algal communities from Wisconsin, to seasonally profile nutrient transformation and Carbon sequestration -... | ecosystem: Engineered > WWTP > Effluent > Algae...
GTCCAGCCCAGCTTGAACTTCATGAACAGGATCAGCAATACGATGTTCAGAAAATAACCACACAACATGCCCATCATGATCGCTGTTATGCCAACCTGGCCATGAAACAATACCAGGGCGATCAATGCAAACAATTGCGCAACGCCACTGGCCAGCAAAGGAGCGGTAAAATAACGCAGGGTTGTGAGCACGGCAGTGAGGTAATTGGATAAGATCATCATCACGGGCAGCAGGCTGCTCAACATTAATAACAACTTATGATTGGCCAGTACTGATGGTTTAAATGCAGACACAAAACTGAATATCGGCACCGAAAAAAAGAACAGCAAAACAAACAAAACGAGCCCTGTTAACAGGTACCAATACCCGAAATAATTATAAAATGGGATCGCATCTTTCATCCCTTTATCTACCTTAATGTGCATTCCTTCGGGAAGAATAACGGCCAGGTCCATCCCATTGATCAATCCTGCCAACAGGGTGATGGTAGAGAAAATATAAAAATAAAGATCAGTATCAATGCTTGTTCCGAAGTAATAGGCAATAACGAGTGTATTTAGAAACAGCACCGCTTTAATGATGATATTTAAAGCTGTGGAAACAACAATCCCCCTTCTGAAAGATTCTGCCTTTAACATCCTGAAATTTTATACATGCTAGTATTTTAAAATGCCCAAAGCACCTGTAGAATGAATCCCTTACGAGGTATGCAGGAGAACTGCTTCATGAACAGGCTTCAAAAATATGGCATATTGTGCTGAGTGCCTAAAACAGCATGTGTAATCACTGGAGGAGACCATTATCATAAATTCACCCATTCGGTTCCGTTATATCCCTGTAACACCGCCCCACCCGGGCAATCGGTACAAAAGCGGATCATGCCTACCACCGGCGTTTCGGGGCGCTGTGCCGTGGTGCCAACCGGCACGATGATGGCACCGGTGCCTTTTACATCCAGTTCGGCCCTGGGTACATTGGCTCCATTTTCGGCAGTGGTATTGATCGTGGTAAAACCATTGCGCAACATGGTAAAGCTGTTTCTGCGGCTCGCATCATTGCTTCCGTTTCCAATGGAGAACAACATTTCTGTTGGTTCAAAACCCAGGCCCTGGTATGCTGTTGTGGTATCATTGAAATGACCAAAGGCACTCATCGAACTGCTGTTGGCCAGGTTGCTGTAATTGGCCGCCAGGCTATATACATTGCTTGATCGGTTGTAACCACCAAATGCCATGGAGCCGTAGCCTGAATTCACATTGTACACACCGGCGGTAAACATACCCGATCCATATACATTAGAAGCCAATAACATATTTTTAGTAGACAGGTTATTATATCCGAATGCAGCGCTGTATTGGGTGTTTTTCTCGATCACATTGCCCACTCCTCCTGCGATAGAGGCCCAGCCACTATCTTTATTGTCCTGGCCAAGCGCTACAGCCGATTGAAAAAATACGCTGTTATTGGCGCCAATGGTTCCCAGGTAAAAACCATCGGCAGTATTGGATTGCCCGAAAATAGCAGACCCAATTCCCGATTTCAATTGGTTATACATTCCACTGGCCATGTGTGCGCTACCGTTAGTAATGATATTAAGGTGGCCAAAAGCATTGTTGTAATTTCCATCGATCACATTGCCCAACCCAACTGCCAGGTTTGCCCGCCCACTGTTGATCGTATTTGTTTCCCCCAGTCCCGTATTGGCCCAGCCTCCTTTGATGGCATTATTAAAACCAATGCCACTGCTATAAGAAGTATTCTTGAATATTTTATTCCGGTATCCAAAGGCCATCGACGACCAGCCCGAATCTGTATTCTCCTGGCCCATCGCTACTGCAGACTGGTAAGCGGTTGTATTCTTATATCCCATGGCAATGCTGTATTCTCCCAGGGAAACATTCTGGTAACCCATAGCAATAGACGCAGTATTGGCCGCCGTATCGGCAAAACCCGAACTCCATGAATGTGCGCCGAGGGCTGCTGAATTTAATCCTTCGGCATGGCTGTAATCTCCTGTTGCCACCAGGCCGTTACCGGTTAAGGAAATGATTCCTTTGGCATTGCCATTGATGCCGATCACCTGGTCGTTTGTCTGGTAAGGCCAGGCCGGAGCAGGGGCTGCAACAGGGTTCATGTTGATACTGGCCCAGGTATTGCCATTTCTATACAGGTACAAACAATTGCTGTCGGTATTATAAATGATCATCCCGTTTTTGGGAGAAGCGATGGCCTGCATCTGCACCGTGGTCATGCGGGGAAGCGTAAGCGCTTTTGAAGTGCTTTCCAGTTCCAGCAAAGAGCCTGGTGAAATGCTGGTAGGATTATTCCCGATCTTTACCTGTGCCTGCGTGATCACGCCGCAGGTAACCCAAAATAAGATCAACATTCCTTTTTTCATAACAATCAATTTAGTGAACTGTATTATTAGTGCATGTCTATCCAGTCATGCCCGTTGAAATATTCAAATTTGCCCGTTTCAGTATTGAACCTGATCATACCCGCTGTGGCATAGGTTCGCTTCACGGCATTCAGCTGTATCGGCTTCAATCCAAAATTATCAAGCCTTGCCCCATTTCGGTATCTGACCGGGAACGCACTACCGTAACCGTTATACCCGATCGAATCGGTAATCGTCAACGAACGACTCAATTGTAAACGGATTACCGAATTATTTTCTATCGACATCGACAACACTGATATACCCGGGTTATTGAAATAAAAGAAACTCCCACTTCCGGGGTTGATACTTTCCATTGAAGCCGAATAATGTGGCAACAGGTAAGCCGCAGAACTATCATTGAATTTTGTAAACACGATGGGCTCTACCCTCTTGTGAACGAGATTATAATTGTATACTACAAATCGCCCTGTAGAATCTTCTACCTTAAAACTTACCGAATCCTGCCACGCAAAAATACTTCCTTCACCAGCGACACCACTTATGATCCCTGTTAAAGTATCGAGGTTTAGCCATGCAGGTGATTTCAACAAGGAGTACTTCCAAACAGAATTATCTGCAATGCTGTTTACCCTGAAATTATTTTTAATGTTATAGGAGTAAAGCGTACCATTCGTGATGGTATCGGCTGGTTTTTGCTGCAGGTAACCCGTTTGGTTATTTATATAAGTAAACATGATTTCCAAAGCCCGCGGCGTTACCTGGTGTCCTGTATCCGTTTCATCGAGGTAAAAACGAAATTCTCCTCCCGATGCATTCAATGCTTTAGCAACCGAATCAACATAGAAGATGTGTGGTTCTGCCCCGGCAAAACAACAGGCATCGTAGCGATTATTGATCTGCAGCATTTTCCGGGCTGGTGCCAGGCAAGCCAGGCTATATATTTCATGATAGTCGAGCAGATCATTAAATATAGAGGGATATGATTGCTCTCCATCTCCAACCGTTGGATAATATACATAACGCACCGGAATGGGCCAGGATCCTGCAACAGGGAACGACATGGATACCGACGAATCAATGGCAGGGTAAATAGAGGTTGTCCACCCACCACCCGATAAGCCCGTCATATAAATGTCACTGTAATTTTGCCTGCCCAGTTTATTAAGCGATGCAATGAGAGGCTTGAAGAAAAGGGCCATGGGATATGGGTAGTTCCCATCTGCAAAAAGATCGTCATGCCCATTGTACCCGCAATTATACCCGATGGGAATCTGCGAATGATAGTTGATCATCGGTACCGCCAATACGGTATATCCTTTTGCGATCAGGGCCGGAATCACGAGCCCGGGTTCTTCACCCTTGCCATTGGCCACAATATCTTCTGAAGTGGCCACCCCGGCGCAATGACCCGAATGATAAATGAATAATTTTCCGTTTGAATTATGGGGATGAAAAAGATACGCTTTTACATTTTCGGGGAAATCAACCAGGTTATCGCTCAGCTTTATTACAAACTTATCAATGGAATCCAGATTGCCCGCCGGGTACATGATAGGTGTATAAGGAAAGGATGGATAATGTTCGATGACATCTACCCGGGTGATCACCGAATCGGGAACGATGGAATAAGGGAAGTTAATGGTACCAAAGATCTTTAACTTTAAACTGTCGCGGTATCGCCTGGCATTGTCGGCCGTGATTTTATTCGGAGTCACCTTCTGAGCTTTTACCGAGGTGTAAAAGGCAGTCGTTAAGCAAGTAAATAGCAGAAACCTAAGTAAATATTTATTCATTGTCGGCAAATCTGGTAACAAAATCGCGGAAGACTTGTTCTCCCCTTACGTAAATACAATGGGAAATATTTATAACAACTTCAAATATAATGAATTAGTTCTATAATAGGATGCGCACGTTGTACACAGCTGTTGATTAATGGGTTACATCCATTCAAGATATTAAAATCTCAACTGCCATTTCACAATTATCTTTGCAGCATGCATTATGCTTCGGTAGAAAACATTAGTAAGTCTTTTGGGATCAGAACCCTGTTTAAAAATATTACGATCAATATAGAGGAAGGCGATAAAATTGCCCTGGTTGCCCGCAATGGAACCGGCAAGAGTACCCTTATGAAAATAGTAGCCGGGTTGGAAACAACTGACAGTGGTACAGTTTGGGTACACAAAGACATCAAGACTGTGATGTTGCAACAGGATCATGATTTTGATCCAAATAAAACTATCTGGGATAATGTACTGAGGCTCGATAATCCCGTAGTGAAAGTGGTAAAGGAATATGAACAGTTTCTTGAGGAAGGATCCGACGACCACGATAAACTGGGCGATCTGATGGCAAGCCTGGACGACCTCAATGCCTGGAGTTTTGAAAGTGATCTCAAGCAGATCCTCGGTAAACTTAACCTGCATCACCTAAATGAAAAAGTGGGCAACCTCAGTGGCGGACAAAAGAAGAGGGTTGCATTGGCACAATCACTCATCGAAGCACAATTACACGAAGGACGTTGCCTGTTGATACTGGATGAACCTACCAACCACCTGGATGTTTCCATGATCGAGTGGCTGGAAGAATACCTCGGTGCCCAAAAGATCACGCTTTTATTGGTTACGCATGACCGTTATTTCCTGGATGCGGTTTGCAACGAGATCATTGAAATTGATGAGGAGAAGGTGTATGTATATAAAGGCGATTATGATTATTTTTTGGAACAGAAAAGCCTGAGGCTGGAAGTGCAGCAAAGTGAACTACAGAAAGATAAAAATATTTTCCGCAAGGAACTTGAATGGATGCGCAAGCAGCCCAAGGCCAGGACTACGAAGAGCAAGAGCCGGCAAGACGCTTTTTCCGAAGTGGAAAACCGCGTGAAGCTACAAAAAGAAGTGGCCGAAGTAAGCCTGCAGGTGAAGATGACCCGGTTAGGTGGAAAGATCCTGGAGCTGAAAAAAGTAAATAAGAGTTATGGCCCGCTCACCATCATGAAGGGCTTCGATTATACTTTTAAAAAGGGCGAACGCATTGGCGTTGTGGGTAAGAATGGTGTAGGCAAATCAACTTTTTTAAAGATCGCCTTACAACTCGAACAGCCCGACAGCGGTAAGATCAATCATGGCGATACCGTGGTATTCGGCAATTTCAGCCAGGATGGGTTACAATATAAAGAAGACAAAAGAGCGATTGAATATGTAAAATCGATGGCGGAGTTTTTCCCGCTCAATGATGGCAGCAAAATATCAGCCAGCCAGTTTATGGAAAAATTCGGCTTCAACGCCGAACAACAGTTTACCCTGTTGAGCAAATTAAGTGGCGGAGAAAAGAGAAGGCTGCACCTCATGAGCATCCTCTTCCTCAACCCTAATTTCCTCGTGCTCGATGAGCCCACCAACGACCTTGACCTGCAAACACTTCGAACACTGGAAGAATTCCTTCTCGAATATCCCGGATGTATCCTGATCGTTAGCCATGACCGTTACTTCATGGATCGCATGGTAGATCATCTCTTTGCCTTTGAAGGCGACGGCGTGATCCGCGATTTCCCCGGCAACTATACCCAATACAGGGAGGCCATGGCCAAAGGTTTGCTCAACGACAAGGAACAACAGATCATGAAGCCGGTAGAAGAAGAAAAGAAGAACAGCCCGGCCCCACAACCTTCTGCAGCAACAGCGACTAAAAAATTATCTTTCAAGGAAAAGTTTGAACTGGAAAGCCTTGAAAAAGAAATGCCACTTCTACAGGAAGAGAAAAAACAACTTGAAGAAAAGATGAGCGGCAACCTTTCTTATGAAGAACTGCAGAAAGCCGCAGACCGTATCAGCGCTATCATTCAACAACTCGATGAAAAAGAAATGAAATGGCTCGAGCTAAGTGAACGTGTCTGACTTGTACAACGCTGCCAGTTATTAATAAAGCATTCAATCCTCATCAATTAGGAAATGTCTGTGCTATGCTATACATTAACCCTTTGCATAGGAATATGTAATTTTAAAATACTATTTTCATCATAGCATACAACCATTTCCAAATCAAACAATCTTCAAATTTTCAAATTACATAATCTTCAAATCAATCCATCTTCAAATTAATTCATCTTCAAATTTTCAAATCAATCAATCTTCAAATTACATAAATGAACCAACGCTACTACTCCCTTGACGTATTCCGAGGTGCAACAGTAGCCCTCATGATACTGGTGAATAACCCGGGAAGTTGGTCACATATATATGCACCGCTCGATCATGCTAACTGGCATGGATGTACGCCCACCGACCTGGTGTTTCCCTTTTTTCTTTTTGCGGTAGGCAATGCCATGGCGTTTGTATTACCCAGGCTGGAAGCAGGTGGCGATGCGGCGTTCTGGAAAAAGATCCTATGGCGGACAGCGCTCATTTTTATCATCGGACTTTTCTTAAACTGGTTTCCATTTGTGAAATGGGATCACGATCAACTGGTTGTTAAACCCTGGGCTTATATAGATGCAGCGGGTAAAGAAGCAGGGGTGCGCATTCCGGGAGTACTACAACGAATTGCTTTGGCATATTTCTTTGCATCTGTTATTGTTTATTATTTAAAACTCCGAGGTGCATTTGTTGCGGCAGCGGTGATATTACTTGGTTACTGGTTCCTTTGTATCGCCGGAAATCCTGCAGATCCGTTTAGCCTTCACGGTTGGTTTGGAACAGCCATCGATAAAAAGATATTCGGAGCCGGGCATCTTTATACCGGGGAAGGAATTCCATTCGATCCCGAAGGTTTGATGAGCTTGTTTGCTGCCATTGTGCAAGTGCTCTTTGGATATTTTGCAGGGAACTATATACTCACGAAAGGAAAAACACCCGCCATGTTAAATGGATTGTTTGTAGCTGGATGTGTCCTCATTTTTACAGGTTTCTGTTGGGATATGGTATTCCCGATCAACAAAAAAATATGGACCAGCAGTTATACCATTTACACTACCGGGTTGGCCTTACTCGTGATCAGCATCATGATCTACCTGATCGAATTCCAGGAACGAAAAGGCTGGTGGAGCCGGTTCTTCGATGTATTTGGTAAAAATGCGCTTTTTATTTTCATGCTCAGTGGCATTATACCCAGGTTACTGGCTTTGTATCGTATACCCGGCAACGTGGGTGCCGACGGAAAACAAAGCTATATCACTCCGCGTGATTGGTTTTACGAACAGGTAGGAAAAAACATCTTCTCCGATCCACGGAATGCATCCTTACTATATGCACTTTGTTTTATCCTGCTCATGTGGTCACTGGCATGGATACTCGATAAAAAGAAGATCTATATTAAAGTATAATGAAATCTGTGTATTCTTTCTATGATTTTAAATAACTACCTGGTAAATTCTTGTTTTTGGGAAACACAGAGACACGAAGACACAAAGGCACTGAGAAAAATTTGAATAACCCAAGGTTAACTTCTTTGCTTCACCGGCAGGATCACATGAAAAGCAGCACCTTCCCCTTCTGTTGAGATGGCAAATATTTCTCCGCGATGATATTGTACAATGCGGCGACAGAGCGCCAATCCAATACCCGAACCTTTGTAAGAACGATTATTCAATCGTTGAAAAATGGTAAATATCTTTTCGGCATATTGCTGATCGAAGCCCATGCCGTTATCGGTAAAAACAAGTTCTGTATATGATAAGGATGGATCAATCGACGTAAATGATTTTCTTCTCTCTTCATCCACCTCCAACGCTTTTACCCGGATCACCAATGGGATATCGGGCTTGGCAAACTTCAGAGAATTACCGATGAGGTTAAAGAATAATTGATTCATCTGAATGGGAATAGCCTCAATGCCAGGCAGGTTACCTGCTTCTATGCGAACCTGCATATTTTCTATTTCCAGTTCCAGGTCATTTAGTACATGCTGGAGGATCTGGTTAAGATTAGTGTTTATAAACGAAGCTTCAAAATGAGTAAGTTTTGAAAAATTCAAAATATCATTGATCAAAACCGACATACGTTCCGAAGATGTCATGATCTTCTGCAGCAATTGCTTTTCTTTCTCACCAGCATTGGCAGACAGGTCATTTAACATGCCGGCAAAGGTTTTGATCTTACGCAGGGGTTCCTGCAAGTCGTGACTTGCTACATATGCATATTGTTCCAGTTCATCATTCGATCGTTGCAGTTTCAGGTTTGTTTCTTTTAAACTAAGCGTCCGTTCCGATACAACGGCTTCTATCTCCCGCCTGGCCATTACCTGGTCGGTAATATCGAGTACAATGGCCATGATCTTCGATACTTTGCCTTTGGTATCCAATAACGGCTGAAACAGGACGCTGGCATACATCTCCGTTAGTTTGCCTGCCTGTTGTACGGAATATTTATGCTCCCCGGAGTGATAGGGCTGCCCTGTTTGCAGCACGGCATCCAGGATTCTGTCAAAATCATCTTCTCCGAAAAATTGAAATACTTGTTGAAATGGTTTGCCTTCCACTTCTTCTCTTTTTTTACCTGCAAAGGACAGGTAGTAATCGTTCACCACTTCAACGATATGATCTTCGCCTTTGTAGATGGCCATGCCTACAGGTGCCTGCATCACAATGCTGCGAAACATTTGTTCACTATGCCGCAGCGCTTCCTCCATTTTTTTTCTTTCAGAAATATCACGGAAATACCAGGCCCAACCATAATTAGTTCCATCGTCACCTATCACAGCATTGCCATGTCGCTCAATGATCTTCCCGCTTTTGAAAAAAATCTCTTCCTTGCTGGCTTCATTGCCATTGGCATATAGATAATCCACCCTTTTAATGAATCCTTCCGGATCTACCAGTTTCGTCATAGCAAATTCAAGCGCCGCCTGGTCGTTCATTTCATCGATTATATCCTGTGGCATATCCCAGATCTCTTTGAAATGTTTGTTACAGGATATCATTCCACCCTTGGTATCTACTATGAGAATGCCATCAGGAATGGTTTCATTCTGAGCTTCGAGTAGGGCTTGCCGGTAGCGAAGCTGTTCTTTAGTGATCTTCTCTTCATAAATCCCGGTTACATCAATGAGATGGCAGCACACTCCACCGATGGAATCACTTTCATCATACACCGGGCTGTAAGAATAAGTAAAATAAAAAGTGCGTTCCTCGCCATTGCGGGGTAACCTGAAGCCCTGGTTTTCATGATGGAAAGATTCGCCATGTTGATATACTTTTTCAAATCGTTCCTTGAGAACAGGCCATGATTCTGGCCAGGTTTCCGATACAGTACTTCCCAAAGCCGCAGGATGCTTTTTATCTATGAGTTGACTATAAGCATCATTGTAAATCATGAAGAATTCATCTCCCCAACAAAGCAAGGATGGAAATGCAGCATGCAAACATATACCGGCAGCTGTACGCAGACTTTGGGGCCATTGTTCAATTGCACCCAATGCTGTTTTTTCCCACGGGAAATTACGTACCAACAGGCCCATTGAGCCGGCGCCATTTAGGAAATGTAATGCGGATGATCCCTTTTGTTTCAATGTGAAAATAGCATTAGATGACAGCAACAAATATCAATTATTTCAACGTAGTAAAAAACAAACTCCTGTTTTTTAGCAATATCAATCACTTAGATCTATATCTTCTTATTCCTTTTAGCACGAATATATTGTTTGGGCCACGAAACCTCCTCTCCCATTTCTGCAGCTGCTTTTAATGCAAAGTAAGGATCCCGAAGCTGTTCGCGGGCCATGAAAATCAGATCGGCCTTTTGTTGCTGTAATATCTCTTCTGCCTGGCCAGCGGTTACTATCAATCCGACAGCACCTGTGAGGATGCCGCTTTCTTTCTTGATACCGGTTGCCAATGGAACCTGGTAACCGAGCCCCACAGGAATGGTTGCATTGGGTACGGTTCCGCCTGATGAAGCGTCTATGAGGTCCACTCCTTTTTCTTTTAAACCAATAGCTAGCTTAATAGAGTCGTCGATCGTCCAACCACCATCTACCCAATCGGTGGCCGATAACCTTACAAACAAAGGAAGATCTGCCGGCCAAACCGTTTGAATGGCCGCGGTAATTTCCATTAAAAAACGGGTGCGGTTGCCGAACGATCCTCCATATTCATCTGTACGATGATTGGTAAGCGGCGACAGGAACTGGTTAATTAGGTATCCATGTGCTGCGTGAATTTCGAGCACCCGGTACCCGGCTTTATGTGCTCTCACAGCGGCCTCCCTGAAATGCTCTACTTCCGCTTTGATGCCAGGTACATCTAATTCGAATGGAGCGATATCCGTATCACGGTAAGGAATAGGTGAAGCAGATATTGTTTGCCAGGCATGCTCACCTGATGTTAATTGTTGATCGCTCAACCAGGGCAGATCGGTGCTGGCTTTACGGCCTGCATGCGCCAGTTGTATACCTGCAATAGCTCCCTGGGAGTGAATAAAATGAGTGATGCCGCTTAACTTATCGATGTGTTCATCTTTCCAGATACCGAGGTCGCCATAACTGATACGACCATCCGCAGTTACCGCAGTGGCTTCCTGCATAACGAGCCCGGCACCACCAACTGCACGGCTGCCCAGGTGCACCAGGTGCCAGTCGTTGGCAAATCCATCTACAGAAGAATACTGGCACATCGGTGATACTACGATTCTGTTTTTAAGGGTAACCGACCGGATGGTTAAGGGTGAAAATAACAGGCTCATTTGGAAGAAATTTGAATGTAAATTAATGCATCCTGGCCTGCCACACATTGTTCTTTCCTTTTTGAATTAAATGCATACTGGAGAGTAGTCAATTAAGAAATAATAATTAAAAATTAATAATGCATGCTGGTTGGGGAAATCAGGTGAGTTTGTTGAGAACAGGAGGAAAGATCAGCGTGATTTGTAAGATAAAAATTCAAGAATTCATGGCTTCGTGACTTCGTGACTTTGAATTAAAATCTTTGTGCACTTTGTGGTTAAATAAAAGAAAGTGGTATGGAATATTGATACCGCGGATGACACGGATAAAGCATATTAGCACAAAACAAGAAACGAGAAACGGATTTTGATACACGGATTTAACGGATACCGCGGATGACACGGATAAATCGCATTAGCACAAAACGAGAAACAAAATAACGAGAAACAAGAAACGAGAAACGAATGCTTTACATTTAAGAGCGGATCCCATCAACAAAGTACATGTCGATCATTCCTTTGTTCTTGGCTTCAATTTTCCCGCGGTGGGTGCAATTGAATTTATCTTTTATAAGTTCGTAAGTAGATCCGCTGATATTTACCTTGCCGATGCCACCGCTGCTTTCCATACGGGAAGCGGTGTTCACGGTGTCACCCCATATATCATAGGCAAATTTCTTTATGCCCACGATACCGGCAACTACCGGTCCGGTATGTACGCCGAGCCTCAGTTCAAAATAAGGCTGACCCTTGGCCATTCTTTCTTCTTTATTCCTTTCGATGAAGTTTACCATGTCAAGTCCTGCCATTACAATATCTACCTGGTGGGTATTATTGGCAACCGGCAAACCGCCTGCACACATATATGAATCTCCGATCGTTTTAATCTTTTCAATGCCATAGCGGGTTATGATGCGGTCGAATTCACTGTAACAATGATTGATCTCTGCTACCAGTTCTTCCGGCGTTAGCTTTTCACTGGCCTGTGTGAAATTTTTGAAATCTGTAAACAACACACTTACCTGGTCGAAACTTTTCGCTTTGGCGGCACCGGTAGCTTTCAATTCTTCCGCGGTTTCTTCAGGCAAAATGTTGAGTAGTAATTCTTCGCTTCGCCTTTTTTCTTTGCTGATGCGGTTACGCTGCAAAAAGAAAACCGATGCGAAAAGTAACACCACGGCAAAACCGCCAATGAACCCGTTGCGTACCAGCTTTTGTCGCTGCAATTCTCTCTGCTGAATTTCTTTATCCTTATTCAATAGTTTGATCTGGGATTCTTTTTTCTCGAGGTCAAATCCAAACTGCAAGGTTCCTAATTTTTTATCGGTATTGATGTTATAAATAGTGTCTTTGATGGCCAACAAACTATCCTGGTACTTAACAGCGTTGGCATAATCAGTTGCTTTTGTATAAGCTTTTGAAAGGCCTTCGTAAGCATCTTTGATTTCAGGTACTGCATTCAATGGTTTGCCATATAGAAGCGAACGTTTGTAAGCATCTATTGCAGAAGCCAATTCTCCCTTGGCATAATAAGCCTGTGCAAGCCCTACGAGCGACTGTGTCATATCCAGCCTTGTATCAAGTTTTTTAGAGATGTCAAACGCTTCCAGGTGTGTTTTAATGGCCCGGTCGTAGTTTTTTTCCCGCGTGTACACCCTACCAATATAGTTCAGCGGGTAAGGTAAATCTTCAGTGCCTTCGTATGCTATTACCGATTCTTTCAGGTATTTAAGGGCAGTTGTGTCGTCGCCAATCTTAAAATAAAATTCACCCAGGTTCACCGATGCTGTGCCAATGAGGTATTTATCTTTTATGGCGAGGCTCAATTTGTAAGCCCGAAGGAAATATTCAAGCGCCTTATCATAGGTTCCCGGCCTTGTTTGATATACGCCACCAATATTATTAAGGGAAGTGAGGATGCGCAAACTATCTCCGATCTCTTCCGACATTTTCAGGGATTGCAAATGCAGCTCGAGAGATTTGGCCTCATCGCCCTGGTTTGAATAAACGGCGCCCTGGTTGCTGAGCATGTTAGCTACACCAACTTTATCGCCCAGTAATTTGTATACATCCAATGCCTGTTGCCAGGTTAATACTGCCTCTTTATACTTCCCCTGCAGGTAGTACCCGATCCCCATATTTTTTAATGCAAGGGCCAAACCGGGCCGGAAATTGACCTGCTCGGCAATTTTTTTTGACGATGCAGCAATCGTAACGGCTGTATCCGGGTTGTCATTAAAGTAAAGCTTACTTAATTTGTTTAACAGGTTTACCTTGTTGGTATCCGGAATGTTGGATGAGATCAGCTTCTTCAGGCTGTCGATCTCGTTGGCATATCCCTTTGCATAGAAACAGCATATGAATGCAAGGTTTACAATAATAAAACGAACAGTTTTATTGATCATGCCATGAATGATTTAAGGTATTGTAAATCTAAGAAATTGAGATTGAATGATGATCATATTTTTTCATACGTGCCAACTGGTTACCACACTCTTGTTAAACGAAAAAGAAGGCTGCCAAAGACAGCCTTCTCCATTTAAAAAAACAAATTATAGTTTAACCAACTTGATGATCCTTCGCTGATCGCCCTGGATCACTTCTACAAAGTACAACCCGCTTTTCCAGTTAGCTGCATCCATTTTGATGCTGTTGGCCATTCCTTTCTTATCGGTTTTGATCAACTTTCCATTGGCGTCGTGCACCCTGATATTAACCGGTGTGCTGTTATCATTTGTCTGGATGCCCAGGTTAAAGGAATTCACCACCGGGTTAGGGTTGGCTGTTACTTCAAATCCGGTAGTACCTGAAATGATATCATCTACCTTGCTGAATGGAATATCCTGTGCAGCCGGCAGATCATTGCCATCGCCTCTTCCGGCAACGGCTACCCTCAGGCAGAGCGCATCCAGTTTCATGTAATTACAAGTTATGGAACTTTGTACCCTTACCTTGGCCGTTCCAGCCGGTGCTGTTGCAGTGATCGTGTAAAGTGAGAGCTGACCAAAGTTTACATCTACATCGCGGGTAACCACTACATCTGACTGGCTTAATACGGCGCCTGATGCACTTCGGAAGATCAGGCTAAGCTTAGGACTGCAGGTAAGCCCTGGCGTATGCGTACCAGCAAACCCACTGAAGGTAAGTGTTGTGCCCGGCGTTACCGTTACATCCTGGTAAACCAACGATGTTCTTCTGGATGCTGTATTGAAACCATTCTTGGTTCCACAAGCCACATAGCCGGTACCGTTAGTAACGGTTCCACCACTGGCTGTCCAGCCTGTTGTACCACTTTCAAAACTTCCGTTGGTGAGCAGGTTACCTGCTGTATTGATACAGTTGCAATCTGGCAACATGCCAAAATCATAAGAATTATTTGTATTGGTGTTGGAAGAAGCACCATCGGGCTCGGTACCTGCTGTCAATGTAATGGCGAGACCTCGTACTTCATTCCCAGACAGTACATGCCCATTATCATCGCCATTGACATTATTATCCGGATCGCCACCATGTATGCTACTGCTAACATAACCCGCAGGGATAACCGCACCAATGATGTAGTTTCCTGGCGCCAGTGCCGTAAATGAATACTTACCGGTGCCATCTGTGGTTTTTGTTGCAATGGCTGCGCCATCGGCGATATTATTGTTGTCATCATCTTTGTACAGTTTCACGGTAATACCTACGATACCTTTTTCGGTGCTGTTGTTGATACCATCATTGTTTGTATCGTACCACACCTGGTTACCTACTGCAAGAATTGATGGGATAAAGCCTGCATCTACAGTTGCATTAGCCTGCCCAACTCCCAGGGTTATGCCGGAAACAATGCCGGCTACCGGATCACTGTCCTTGGTATCATCCGAACCAACATTTGTTGGTGAAGCTGTATAACCCGAAGGAGTGGTAAACGAAACATTATACGAGCCTGCAGCCAGGTTACTGAAGCCATATACACCGCTGCTGTTGGTTGTAGTGGTTGACAATACAGTACCTGAAGTATTCAGCAGTTTCACCGTAACACCTGAAATACCAGTTTCGGTAGATTCCTGTACGCCATTACCATTGGCATCCTTAAATACCAGGTTACCAATAGATGAACAATTCAAGCTGGCGCTGACGACGATCGTAGTTGGCAGCGATACGCAACCACTGCTATTCTTAGCCGTTAACGGATATGATCCCGGCGTTACATTGGAGAACACACCTGTTGTATTATAAGTACTGTTATTGATGCTGAAGCTAAGACCTGTTTTTGATGACGTAACCTTTATGGTGCCTGTTGTTACACTACATGTTGGTTGGGTTACTGAAGCTTTTGGTGATGCAGGAAGCGCTTTTGGCGCTGCTTTGCCAGTTCCATTAGCACTTGTACAACCATTCACTGTTGCATTTACAGTATAAGTACCGGCTGATGTAACTGTTATAGATGCTGTAGTTGCTCCATTACTCCATAGCAGGGATCCTGCTGCAGATGTGGCGAGTGTCGAATTTCCACAGCTATTCGTTACCGTTACGATAGGCTTAGCTGGCGTTGTTTTTGGAGCGCTTATTCCGGAACCTGGCAAACTGCTACAACCACTCACTGTTGCTGTTACGGTAAAGGTAGCGGCAGTTGTAACCGTGATCGTTGCTGTAGTAGCTCCCGTACTCCATAAAAGGCTGCCGGTAGCAGTAGTTGAAAGGGTTGACGTGCCATTACAGTTATTCACGACCGTTACTAAAGGTGTAGCTGGTATTGCTTTCGGAGCGGCTATTCCGCTGCCGGCATTGCTGCTGCATCCATTCACGGTAGTGGTTACCGTATAGGTACCAGCTGCATTAACAGTAATAGAAGCGGTCGTTGCGCCGTTGCTCCATAACAAGCTTCCGGCTGCATTTGTTGAAAGAATTGAATTGCCGCAATTATTCACTACTGTTACTACAGGAGTTGCAGGCGTTGTTTTAGGCGCTGCGACTCCACTACCTGGGGCACTGGTACATCCATTGCTGGTTGTGGTTACGGTATAGCTACCTGCAGAATTGACGGTGATAGTTGAGGTAGTTGCCCCGGTGCTCCATAACAGGCTTCCTGCTGCATTGGTAGTAAGCGTCGAAGTGCCATTGCAGTTATTCATTACGGATACTACAGGCGTTGCCGGGGTCGATTTTGGTGCAGCAGTTCCACTGCCTGGATTACTGCTACATCCGTTTATCGTAGCTGTAACCGTATAGACGCCGGCGCTATTCACGGTGATCGATGAAGTTGTTTGACCGGTATTCCATAAAAGACTTCCCGCTGCATTGGTTGAAAGTGTTGACGTTCCGTTGCAGTTATCCACCACCGTTACTACCGGTGTTGCAGCAGCCGTATTTGGATTGGCGGTTCCGCTGCCCGAGCTGCTGGTACAGCCATTTACGGTAGTTGTTACGGTGTATGTTCCGGCCGTATTCACCGTGATGGCTGATGTTGTTGCGCCATTGCTCCACAACAGGTTGCCGGCTGCATTGGTTGATAGTATGGAAGTACCATTGCAATTATCCTGTACCGAAACTTCAGGTACAGCAGGCGTTGTTTTCGGATTGGCTGTTCCACCGCCTGCATTGCTTGTACAACCATTTACCGAGGTTGTTACAGTATATGTTCCGGCAATAGTAACAGTGATCGTTGAAGACGTTTCACCAGTACTCCACATCAGGCTACCTGACGCATTCGTCGACAATATTGAAGTTCCGTTGCAATTATCCACCACCGTTACTACCGGCGCTGGAGTTGCTGTATTTGGATTGGCTGTTCCGCTGCCCGCCTCGCTGGTACAACCATTTACAGTTGTAGTTACAGTGTAGGTTCCGGCAGTAGTGACGTTAATACTTGCAGTTGTCGATCCATTGCTCCACAACAGGCTACCAGCTGCATTGGTTGATAGCGTTGAAGTGCCATTGCAGTTATCCTGTACTGTTACTACTGGTGTGGCAGGTGTTGATTTTGGATTGGCTGTTCCACTACCTGCATTGCTTATACAACCATTAATAGAGGTTGTTACTGTATAAGTACCAGCTGTAGTTACAATGATCGATGAAGAAGTTTCACCATTACTCCACAGCAGGTTGCCTGTCGCATTGGTTGAAAGCGTTGACGTTCCATTGCAATTATCCTGTACCGAAACTTCAGGTACCGAAGGCGTTGTTTTTGGATTCGCTGTTCCGCTTCCGGCTTCACTGCTGCAACCATTCACCGATGCGGTTACCGTATAAGTAGCAGCACTGTTCACTGTGATGGTTGATGTGGTTTCGCCTGTGCTCCACATCAGGTCGCCGCTTGCATTGGTTGAAAGCGTTGAAGTACCATTGCAGTTATCCTGCACCGTTACCACCGGTGTGGCAGGCGTTGTTTTCGGATTGGCTGTTCCGCTTCCTGGTGCACTGGTGCAGCCATTTATAGTACTGGCTACGGTATAATTTCCAGCACTGTATACAGTAATGGTTGATGTTGTTTCCCCGGTGCTCCATAAGAGGTCGCCGGCCGCATTTGTTGAAAGAGTTGATGTACCGTCGCAGTTATCCTGTACCGTTACGGTCGGACTTGCAGGTCCGGCTCCTGGTGCAGCTGTTCCGCTTCCAGGTTGACTTGTACAACCTTCTGCCGTAGCTGTTACCGTATAATCCCCGGCATTGGTGACCGTGATGGTTGAAGTTGTTTCGCCGGTACTCCATAACAGGTTACCTGTTGCATTGGTTGATACCGTTGAAGTGCCATTGCAGTTATTCTGTACCGTTACCACTGGAGTGGCTGGTCCTTCAGCAACTGTTAGCACCCCATTCTCATACACAATGGTATAATTCGGAACCGGATCCTGCTGAACCAGGTTGGATGGTACCAACTGGTAAGTTCCGGCGGATAGATTTCCATTTCCTACATCCGTATTCAATTGGTTCAATACGGTAAAGTCTGGTCCACTAGCCACAACATTGCTGTCAGCATCTTCATACTGATAAATACTGTTCACGAATGAATATGGCGGTTGTACACCCGAACATCCCACACTGGTATCTTTAGCTTTCACAGTGAGTATGGCCGGTAATACGGTAAGGTTTCCTAATCCGTACGTGATATCAAAGTTCTCTGAAATCAATACGCCCGGACCAATCAACCAGTTACCCACGGTGTAACCGGATATCATGTTCATGGAATTAAATCCACTTAATGAATCGGCCGTGCTGCCATAGATATCCAATGAATCCACGATCAATAATACATTCTCATTGGTTACATCATTGAAACTTGCACTGTTCACCGCTTGCTTCGAATTCACCGCCTGTTTAGAGTTCCTGATCTGCAGGCCATTTACGGTAGCCAGGCCATTCACCGCCTGTTTGGAGTTCACACCTGCATTCGAATTCACCGCTTGTTTAGAGTTCACAGCTTGTTTAGAATTGTGCAGGGTACCGTTGGCAGAATCAGATTGATATTCAAAGATGGTTTCCGGTGCAACAGGTACAAAATAACTTGTATCTGTTATGATGCCGTTCACCGCCTGTTTCGAATTCACCGCTTGTTTAGAATTCACGCTGGCTTTTCCACTGGCCATGAAACTCATGTTCAGGAAGTCTGCAGCACTCAGCGTTTGCCCGTTCACTGCTTGCTTGGAGTTGATGAGCATCAGGGTGTTCGACATGGTAGCCTGGTGGATCGCATCCAGTGAATCGAGGAAGGACGAACGTTCCGATGGTTCTACATTGGTTTCGTCGTATACATAATTAAACTTCATTTGCTTACCCTTCAGGGCTTCACCATAAGTAATGGTGGTATCCCTTGGTGTAATGCTGATCGGCATCCGGTTGATGGTAAGGATACCATCAACGAACTGGTAGTTATATGATGCAGACAAAGTGATCGACTGCGGATTGGTGAGATCGGTAACAGCAGAGGATGCACGCCTGTAATAGAGGCCGATATTGCTTAGGTTGTTTGCAGAAGAACTATACGTTATATCAGTCAGTCCCAGGTCGGCCAGGGTCAGATTCGCTTCCGCAAGTGTTTGATTATTCACGGTAACGTCTACACTATAATCCGGAATCTTCTCTCCAAAACGTTTTACAGCGCTGTTAACGGTAACGCGTACATTCTGCGGAATGGTTCCGAAGAAATAGAGCGAATCACTGATACCTCCATCAAACCCGTTTGGTGTAATTGCCGGATTGAATACCGTCAATGGCGGGTTGCCAAGGAAGGCTGGTATCGACGCCGTAATCTGTGTACCATTGGTAACAACAGCCGGTATCGTATCGTACTGGAATACCACCGAAGCATTGTTTGCAAAATGTGTTCCGGTGATGACCACGGTAACCGGTTGCTGACCCGGCGTGAATGCCGAATCCTCCAGGCCCATGCTGATGACCTGCGGGAAAGGATTAGAGAAAGTAGACAAAGCATCATCGGCCTGGATGAATCCATAACCGGTGCTGTCGTCATATCCCGGCGCAGCCATGTCGATCGCTGAGATCTGCAGCAACGATTTCATTTGCGGGCCCGTAAAGGTTTCATTGAAATATTTTTTCTTGGCTTCAATCAACAGCGCTGCTGCGCCTGCAGCATGTGGTGCTGCTGCTGATGTACCAAAGAAATTCGGGAACTGGTCATTGTCGATGTTCACCCCTCCGAAATCTACAGTAGTGTTCACCCCGTTTGGTGCTACGATATCAGGTTTATTCCTGTTAACACCATTCACCAGGTTACCACCACGGGAAGAGAAGGATGCGATCGTTGGCGGGTTGGTACCATAGGCCGGTGTATTGGTATACAAGGCGGCTCCCACTGAGATAGCACCTTCGGCATTGGCCTGGCCAATTACCGTTCCATTGCCCTGGTTGAAATCGAGGATCGTTCCATCGCCCCTGAATAAGATGTATTTGAAACGTACTGTTCCGGTGCCCGATTTACGGGTAACAATGATCTTCGCATCTACGGTTGCTTTCACCACGAATGGTAATACTTCCAGCGGGTCACCGTTCTCGTTATCCCTGTTGAAACCAAAGAGACGGGTACCAAATTTATCAACCAGGTAAATATCCAGGTCATTCTCTGCACCCGTACCATCGCCGATAGAATAGAAATTATCATCCCACTGTAATGCGATGGTGTATGTACCTTTTGTTAAACGAAGGCTTTGGAAATAAGGGAAATTCGGATCCGGTCCAAAATTATGAGCCGTACCTACATATCCTGCTGGTGCAGCAATTGGGTTGAATACTCCTTCATAAGATTTAATTCCGAAGTTACCTGCAGAGGTGAAATAATTCACACCGCTGGCTGTTACTTCATCTACAGCCTGTGCGATCACGCCATCAGTAAAGAATGGTTCAGTGATATACGTGATATCATCAACGATCACATCACAACCTGAATCACGAAGGGCTTTGATGCCTTCCGCAAAATTACCTGCGCTGATGAAGCCAGAGCGGAAAACGAGTTCAGCATCAGGTGCCACATCATGTACGATCTGCATCATGGCACGACCTTCATCTGACCCTTTGCCATAAGGATATTCTGCTGAGAGGATCACTGGTTTACTATAATTGTTATTGCCTGCTCCTGGCAGATCTCCGTTTATTACATCTAATTGGGCAGGGTTACCAAATTTGGTATTATAACTATCCGACATGATACCCACTTTCACGCCTTTACCCGAAAGTTTCCAGGCTTTTTTAGCAACATCACCGGCAATGGCCTTGTCACCCTGCGTGATGGTTAACCCGGTATTGAGTGATGCGATCGGCGTGTAATATGGCCTTACATAATTGATAAGGTTTGGCAGTAAATTCAGTTTTAATAAATTGGCAATTGGGTACATACCCGTAATGATGAGGGTACTATCGCCATTGTCGATGAAATTATTCATGCCGTAGGCAGGTGTTTGTAAAAGGGCCAGTAAGGTATTGTATTGACCAATGTTGGCGATCACTTCTATCAACACCTCACCTGTTACGTCATTGATGAGGAATATATTATTGGTGGCAGTAGTATCTACCAACGAATTTGGATAGTTATACAACTGCGTTAATTCCGAACCAATGAGCGTTGTTGTTGTATCATTCAATGGTGGTTCATAATACGGAATGATACAATTGGTCAATTCAACATTCAGCGTTGCAGTAGCAATACATCCATTGGCATCAGTAACAGTATAACTATAATTGCCCGGGCCCAGGTTCAGTGTATCGGAACCGGTAAAGGTATATGGCGCCAGGCCATTGGTTACTACAAGGTTTACATTGCCAACGAGTACACCACTTTCTGTACAAACGATCAGGCTATCTCCTGCAGATGTGCTGAGGGTAATATTACATGCACAGTTTTGAATGCTGGCATTATTATCATCACAATCGGTATTGTTCGATACATATCCAGCTAACGGACAAGCGGAGTTGCTAACTGTTGAATTGGCCGGATCTCCATATCCATCTCCATCAATATCTCTATACACAGTTCCACTAAATCCTTCCGTCCAGTTTGAACCGGTCACATCACTACTTAATTCAAAATTATTGAGCGTACCATTTAGCGCATTACCACTTTTGTCGATCAACGTAGTGAATGCTCCGTTTTCATCATTTGCTGAGCCCTGGTCAAATGAATAATAACGGGTAAGGCTGGGCTGAGCCGGAGGATTGGCTACGCGGTTATCATTAATCTGTGCTATGGTCCTGGCTACATTCCAAATACGAACTTCATCCATGGTTCCTTTGAACCATTCTAAGTTTGGTTCAAGCCATCCGCCTAGCCTGGCTATGTTGTTTCCTGTCGTAAGATCTCTCACAAAGCCATCCGTAACGGTAACGTCTAGTTGCCCGTTTACATACAAGCTAACTTGTGCGCCAGCCCTTGTTACGGCTATATGTGTCCATTGGTTTAAAGGAACAGCCAGGTTTCCTTGTATATCCTGGCGGGTATTTACCTGCCCGGCATCTGCCATTTCAAATGTCAATCTATTATTTCCAACACCCATTTTCCACCAATTACCTGGTGCATTGAATTCCGAGGTTCTGTTAGAGATAATGTAACCAGAATTTGTACTGGATGGCCGAACCCAGGCTTCTACGGTAAAATCTGAATTACCTAAATTAACATCAGTCATCTGCACATAATCATCTACGCCGTCGAAATCAAGTCCGTTGTTTGTATCTAATATGCCATCGCAGTTATTGTCGATACCATCGCAAACATCCAATGCGCCTGGGTTAATTGATCCAACATTATCGTTGCAATCACCACCTCTTAAAATGTATCCAGCTGGCTGTGTACATTGTTGTAAAGAGACACTGGTATTGCCCCATCCATCTTCGTCTATATCCTGGTACCACCTGGTGAGCGGGCTGAGTGCACCGTTGCCATCATCACAATCATCGCTGTTTGAAACATACCCACCTGGAACACATAAATCTGATCCCTCAATTGTTTCGCTTGGATCACCATAGGAATCATTATCTGCATCACGGTAATAGGTAACCGGAATAAACGGTGTACAGGCTGTACCGGTCACTACGCCGCCTGGTTCGATCCAATTGGATGTATTGCCATTCAGGGCAAATCCCACCAGCGTTCCATCGTGACCGTTACCTGATGCATCGGTGAGGGTGGTAATGCCTGTATTATCTGATCCTGATAATCCCTGGTTGAAATTGTACGCTGCCTCCAGGCCTGTTTGCGCTGAAGTAATTTCGCAGTTACGCGTTGCCGTTATTTCCTGGCTGCAAAGAGGTCTGTTCCAGATACGGAGTTCATCCATAGAGCCGTTAAAATAACTGATACCATTGGTACCTATTACAATGGCATCTGTTGATGGATTGATGTTGATCGTTCCATTGGCAACTTCAGTGCCATCAATATACATGGTTGCATTGTTACTGCCTGCCGATGTTTTTACAACAGTGATCTGGTGCCATAGGCCATCTGCAATACTAAATGGACTAACGATGTCCTGCACGCTTGATCCATCATTCTCCTGGTAGTATACCAAACCTGATGTTTGTTGAATGAACACGCCTGCATACACACCATTTTGATTTCCTTGCTGATACCATTGGAAAACATGGCCTTCTGTTGCCACATCTTTCTTCACCCAGGCCTGCAGGGTAAATTCATTGGGCCTTGCAAAATAAGGAACGGTCACATTATCATTCACATTATCGAAATTAAGTGCTGCTGCAGGTGGAACAAGCGGGCAGGTTAAACTATATGTAGCCCCTGCATCTTTAACTGCAACAGGATTCGTATTCATAAAGGTTGGGTCATCTACCTGGATGCATAGAAGATTTGGATTACCTGTTGCAGAAAAACTCGTTAAGTTATTATTGTTACCATTCTGGATATTCAAAGCCGACAATGCAGTATTGAAGCATTCAATGAGCGTTAGATTTGGCGTGGTATTCAATCCGGTTAAACTAACCAACAATGGATTATTATAGCATCTTACATGCTCTAATAAAGTATTGTTTGTCAAATCTAAATTTACCAACAAATTAGTAGACAACTCTAAGAAGACTAAAGCAGTGTTGTTAGACAAATCAATACTTGAAATTTGATTGGCATTGATATCCATATTAGCTAACAAAGTATTAGCTGAAAGATCTAAACTGGTAAATAAGTTTGTAGATGCAGATAAATTGGTTAACGCTGTGTTATTAGAAACATTTAAACTGGGTAGTAGATTGCTAAAGCATCGTAAAGCAACTAAAGCAGTATTGTTAGATACATTTAAATTAGTAAGTTGATTGAAAGCGCAGTTTAAATTAACTAAAGCCGTATTGTTAGATACATTTAAATTAGTAAGTTGATTGCTCTGGCATTCTAAATTAGTTAAAGCAGTGTTGGAGTTTACGTTTATACTGGTAAGCAGGTTTTGCGCACAATTAAGTGCTGTGATATTTACAAAAGCTTCGATACCCGTTAAATTGCTAATGCCTAAATTGTTTACGATAATGCTTCCTGTATAAGCAGTTGCTTCACTGCATTGTATTTCATCATCATTATTTATATCAATCAAATTGTTGGCAACCAACGCAGCTTTGAATGCAGGATCAGGAATGTTAACAATACAGGGTAGCGGACAAATAGTACTATACGTTGCACCCGCATCTTTGCCTCCTGCGAAAGTCGAATTCATAAATGAAGGAATGTCTACCTGTATACAAGTTAACAATGGACATGCGGTTGCATTAAAGAAAGTGAGGTTACTGTTGTTGCCATTCTTAATATTCAGACTGGTTAACAATGGATTGTTTACACCATTATAATAAGCCAATGCCGTATTTGCTGATAAATCCAGACTTGTGAATTGCCCGTTGTCACACACAAAGAAAGAAAGTGCTGTATTATTTGATAAATCAACGGTCGGTATTTGTGTATTGCTAATTAGCAAACTTGTCAATGCAGGATTCTGTGTAACGTCAAGGCTTATTAACGGATTTTGGAATAAACTCAGGTAATTGAGGTTTGGACAGTTTGTTACATTCACGCTGGTGAGTGCATTGGAATATGCAGTTACCTGGGCCAGTACTGGATTATTGCTAAAATCCAAACTGGTAATTGAATTGAATTGACACGACAATGTAAACATCGCCGGATTATTGCTAAGGTTTAAACTTGTTAGGTTATTGTTGTAACAGAATATTGTATGCAAAGCTGTATTTGAACTTACATCAAGTGTGCTTAAATTATTATTATGGCAAATCAGCTGCACAAGATCAACATTGGCGCTTACATTGAGGGGCACAGTGAGTGGGTTGTTGTTACAAACGAGTGCGGTGATATTTTCAAAAGCCTCAATACCTGTCATGTTCTGTATGCCCAGGTTGGCTACATTGATTGTTCCAGAAAAAGCAATGGCTTCTGAACATTGAATTTCATCATCATTGTTTGTATCAATTAAATTATTTGCCACCAGGGCCGCTTTGAAGGCTGCATCAGGAATATTTATAGTACAAGGAGGACAGATACCGCCGCTGGTTACAGCTCCTGGTGCAATCCAATTGGATGTTGCTCCTGTTAAAACAAAATTCTGTAATGTACCGCTGATATTATTTCCCGTTGCATCTAGCAGGGTAGTTTCTGCAGCATTGTTTGCTCCATCAAAGCCCTGGTTGAAATGATATGCTGCGGCTAAGCCTGGCTGTGAGGATATTTCACAATTGAAATTATTAAATACTTCAGCTGCCGATAAGGTTTTTGTCCAGATCCTTAATTCATCGATGCTTCCATCAAATTCATCCCCCGGGTAAGCGCTGGTAACACCAATCGTTGTAAAACTTCCATTGCCTACAAAAGTACTGGTTGGTATAGTTGCCTGCCCGATCAGCACACCATCCCTGTACACTTTCCTGGTTTTAGCTGCGTTATCAAAAGTACAAGCCCAATGGTGCCAGTTGGCATCGTTGGTAATCGGAATTTCGAGATCATTAGGTCCACCAAAGAAATTAAATATAAATTCATTATCATTAGAGAAACCGATATGCAGCAGTTGATTATCTACTCCTGCGGTACCCTGGGAGAAAGCTACATCATAGCCGGTTGAAGAGTTTCGTTTCAACCACATTTCCACAGAGAAAGATTTATTGGTAAGATCAATACCCGCATTGCTAATTACAACCTGGTCGTTTACACCATCAAAGTTCAATGCTGCGGCCGGTGTTGTAACCAGCGGTTCACCGATCTGGAATTCGCTGAATGAAGTTAGATTCCCTACGTATAAAGAATTAACACCTGGAACTACGCCCGCTGGCAGCGTCCATGTTGCTCCATCCAATTTTGCCAGTACAAAATTTGATTGTGTGGCAGCACCATCAACATCTGCCGCACTATAATTAAAAGTAACATCGCACTCTGAGAAATTGAGGCTATTGTTTATGATTGTCCAGGTTCTGTTTACACTTTTTGAACCATCAATGCCTGAATTTAAAATATCCCCGTGATCGTTAGCCGTTGTAAAAGCAGTAACAGCACCATCACCACCTATGTTGATACTTGGTCCGAGCAGGAGTGGCGTATAGCGTGTGCCATCGCCAATTGGTAACAGGTATGAACCGGGGTTGGCATTTGTAAACTGGCGTTGTACATTTCCATTTACGTGCGAACTGTTGTTTCCGCCGACCACGCTTGATACATCAGTCATTACCAGGTTATTGCTTCCTGTAACTAAATTTCCATTGGTTAAAGTAAGTACCGAGGTAACGGTGTGATTTGAGCCCAGGTTAACATTTGATCCATTGTTGATAGTAAGATTTGCTATACTACCCGACCCATTTATTTGTTGTGCAGGACCTCCTAACATCGTGAAATTAGATGCAGTGATACTGCCATTATTGGTTAGCGTGGGGCCGTCATAGTTAATAAAATCTCCGCCCAGGGTTGCACCATTGTCAATGTTGATTGTTCCGCCAACATTAATAAAAGCAATGCTGGAAATCTCAAGTGTACCCGTGCCAATATTAAGCTGCCCACTATTGCCGAATGTAATATCAGCATCAATGTTTGTTATTTCGGCAGCGTTTACCACGGTAATTATACCACCAGGCTGATTAGTGACCAATGCGCCGCTTCCGCCAGAGGAAACAAAATCGCCTCCGCCTGATATGGTAAAATCACCTTGGTTAGTGAGACTATTACCTGATCCTGTAAAGTTGATGTTACCGGTAGATGACCAATTAAAATTGGCACCCGGCTGGTTTACAAATTTTGCCGTACTGATAAAATCGTGACTTCCTGAGCCAATGAAATTACAGGTTGTATAATTGTTTATGGTGATATCGCCATCAAAGAAATTGGGTCCACCTGTTCCGTCAATGGAAAAATTAGTGCCCGCTAAAATATCAAGTGTACCATCACCGCGAATACTGGAGCTAAAGGAGAGACTAAGGTTTGACCCGTTTGCAAACGAAGCCTGACTGGTGTTGTTGACATATAAATCGGATGTGCTTAGGTTAATAGATCCATTACAGGTTAAATCAACACCTGGCCCGTTGAAAATATAAATGGCTGCTTCCTCTGCATTAATTACAGCACCAGCTTCTATCAGTAGCTGATCTGCTTCTATAAAAGTAGAGTTGAGGGTAATAATATGAGGAGCTCTCACGGTTATCACATTCGCATTTACATATGTTGGTGAGGTAGCTGCTGCTACCCATGAAGTACCATCATAACGTTGCCAGTTGCCTGCATTGCTCCAGGGACCTGAACTTATGGTGCGGTAATCATTTAAAGTACCAGGATCAAGTTCCCCAATTGAATAATACCTATCCCGAAAATCTGTGATGCCTGTAGCGTTAATAGAATTAGAAAGCGGGCTGTTTGAAGAGATGAGTACCCAATTGGTGAAATCGGTATCAATTTCAGCTACCACAAAAGCAGCTGTATTGGCACCTGCATCCACCTGTGCCGTTTGCCAGTTAAAGTTTATATCAGCTGATGTAAATACGCCTGTGTCATCAAAAGTCCAGTTGGAATTAACGGTTTTGTTTGCATTAAGCGGTGATGAATTGATTTGGTTTTGGTCACCATCGAAATTCCTGGCTATTATTTGTGCTGTGGTGGCTACGCCGTTCAAAGTAAGCGATACTGGTGAATAATAACTAGCGTTTCCTATAGGGAATGCCATGGTGCTGGTACCTGCAGCATAGTTTCGTTGTACAGCACCGTTCACATAACTATTCTGACTGGCGCCGGTAATATTATTACCGGCTGCTGTAAATCGCAATGCATTTGCACCTGTGTTGATTTTTCCATTTACGAAGTGCAGGAAGAAATACACATCCGGGCTACCCGTAAGCGTTAGTCCGCTGGCATTGTTCATCCGCAGTGTTTGAATTTCCCCATTGCCTATCAGTGTTTGTGCGGCAGATCCGGTAAAGGCCAGCTCATTTGTACTTACTTTACCGTTGTTGGTAAATGTATTTCCTGTAAAATTTGTGTTGGCAGTACCCGTAAGTTCTGCGCCAGCCGAAATATTAAACGAACCTGCATACGTGCTAAAACTGCTGTTGATAGTAAGTGTACCAGATTGTATATTTACAATCCCGCTGTTTTCAAAAAAAGCTCTTGTATCAAGCGTTGTATTACCAATGGTTTTGTTGAGTGTAGCCGACGCTTCATTGGTAAAATAAAAAGTGTTTGAACCACCACCGCCATCAACGAAGCCGGTAGCGCCTGCGATATTAAAAACCCCATTATTTTGTATCTGTCCATTGCTACCACCCGCTCCATACTGAATGGTGCTGCCGCTGGCCCATGTAGCTGTACCGTTGTTGGTGATCAGGTTTTCGCCTTTTATGCCAACGGTGTTGGTAATGCTGAGCGTTGCGCCACTATTGATGATCATTCCTGCAAAGCCACGGAACTCCCCACCACTCCAATTCATTGCAGCGCCGGTTAAAAATCTGATGGTATTCCCTCCTTGAATGATACCTGCAGAAAAATTGACGGTTATTCCCGACGGAACCTGAACAGCAAATCCAATATTGGTTGTTCCCCCGTTTATATTAATATTACCTGATCCGGCAATAGCTGTATTGCCATTTAAGTTGGTAGTGGTATTCACTAAATCAAGCACTGCGGCTGCAGAAAACTGCAACGTACCAAAATTGGTAAAGGAGGCTGAATTGAAACTGACATTGCTACCATTCATTTGTATGCTTCCCATATTCGTTACAGCTCCGCCGGAATTAACACTAAGATCTGTCCCGGTTCCATCATTTATACTCAGCTGGCCACCGGTGTTAATTGATAAAGAACCCCCGGTAGCCACGATTACCTGGTCAACCACTACCAATGAATTTACCGTAACTGAATTGCCATTTTGAATGGTGATGACATTATCCGTTGATGATGGTGCTGCCACAGCTGCCTGCCATAAACTACCATCATACCTCTCCCAGGTTGATAAAGTGGTCCAATCACCACTGGCCACGCTTCGGTAATCGCCGGGCGACTGAGCATTGACCGATGTAGATACCATACCCAACAGGCCGGTAAATAATATTACAAGTGTTAATTGCATTTTACTGCAGGTTGCAGAAAATAAATCAACAATGGATTTTGACGAAACACGAGGTTGAATGCTCAGACGATGCATCTTAAGTTAGTTTAAGTAAAGAGTAATTTTATGTTTGTGTTCTAGTGGGGGGAGGTTATTGACAGGAAATTTTGTCACAAACAATAACGCACAATGGTATTCAGGGATATAAGATGCGCAAGTATACATAATTAAATTGATAATGTATAGTGCTTTTTAAAGTAATTGGTCCGGCAATGCAATTTTTTTTATATTGTTATAGATTGATTACTAAATAATTATTATGCTTTAAACATTTTAATAACCAACCAGCTTTCGCTTCACCGAACCAATTAACAAACAAAAAAATCCTTATTCAGCGGTTGAATAAAATTCGATCTTCGGCGTGCCTTCCACCCCGGCGCTCATCATCAGTTTTTTCTTTTCTTCCGATAAGATCGATGCTTTTGCCTTGGCCATGTCTTTAATGTCAAAAACCAGGTGCACCAGGTTTGGATCATCAATGCCGCGGGCGAGTACCACATCTAATAATCCTTCTTCTGCTCTCTTGGCAGTACCTTCCGTGTCAAATACTTTTACCCAGGCATCAAAATCTTTTACTTTATGCGTCACCAGCACCCATTGCTTTTCATGCTGGGTTTGATCGAACCTGATCACCCTGTAGAAAACAGTGCTAGGTTTTGAGTTTACGCCTGCTTTTTCCATCACCTCTTTCAGCTTGGGATCTGTTGAAAAAGCCCTGGCCTTTGCCAGGTCGGTTACTTTCATGGCAATGACCAGGTTATTGGTTTTATCAATACCCCGGCCCACCACGATATCTTCCAGGCCATTTGCCTTGCGGTTGGTAGAATCGGTGTTAAAGAACGGGCGCCATGTATTATAATCCTTTACCGAATGTTCAATTTCAGCCATATCAAAAGGCGTGAAAGCTGGCTCGGGAGCAACTTTCATGGTAGTAGCCGTATCAGCAGATGTTACTGTTGCTTCTGTTGGTTCTTCTTTTTTGGCGTCAGCGCAGGAAAACAGCAAAGCTGCCAGGCTGATGGTAAGTAGTTTTGAAAATGTTGTTGTCATGATTGTGTATGCTTTTATGAATGTGATAAATGATTTTAAAAGAATATCTTCCCTGGTCATCCGTGTATATTATACCCTGATACTTATTTACATTCCTTGTATTATTTAAATTATTATTGATTCAACACTTCAAAATTGATTGTTATAATCATCACTCTTTATATACTTCCAGTTCGATTTCGATCATGAATTCGGGCAGCGCCAATTCTTTCACCCCATACCACGAACCCGCAGGAAATTGCTTTTTATAGATCGTATTTCGGTAAGCCGATTGCTTCAGAAATTCGGGCATGTTGGTGGTGAGTATATTTTCAACCACAACATCGTCGAACGTGCAGCCATAATGTTTCAGGATCTTATCCAGGTCGGCATAACAATTTTTCATTTGTTGGGCCAGATCAGCTTTGGCTGTTGGAAGTCCGGCATCATCCATGCTTACTGCCCCGGAAATTTTTATATCATGACCGATCTTAACCGCATGGGAATAGCCAAATTCTTTTTCTGCCTTTGGGCGCAGGTTAAAATATTCGGGTTTTTCAACAACGGTTGGTTTGGCCGCTGTTTCTGCGCCAGTTGATTTTGCTTCATCAATGCTGTTGCAGCCAGCCAGCAGGCAAATCGTTATCGTAATCAGGAATCCTTTCTTCATGTTTTATTCTTATAGCTTATTTATATTATGCCGGGATCCCCGTCATTCGTCCTACCACATCGTTCTCCTCGAGTTCCGACACCCGTTTCACCTGTTGATGAATATGGATGAACTGGATGATCAGCCAGGCCATCGCAATGAGCATTGAAAAACCCAGTAATGTATATTCCCAACTGAATTGATTTTTCATGGGACCGATCAGTTTGGCCCCGGCGATACGACCCAGGTTGCCAATGGTCATATATAAGGTAAACTGTGTGGCAGAAACTTTTTTCCAGCAGCATTCCATGGCAGTAGCAAATATCCCGATCGAGGTAAATACATACAGCACCTGGTGGATCATCATATAACCACCAATGAACGTGCTGTTCACCCATTGATCTTGTATAAATACCAGCGAACAATTGCTCAGGATCAATGCGAAAAAATAAATATTCAGCATGCGCTTTTTCCCAAACCGGTCAATTAAAATACCACCGAAAATCATTCCGCTAAGGCCACCCACCAAACTGGCAGTGGCAAAGAATTTTGAATAGGCCTGGTCGCTCCAACCCAATCGCTGAACCGTAAAAATCGGAACCAGGGTATCTATATAATTAAAGGAACCCAACCCTATAAAAGCTACAGCGGCCAGTAAAAGACTATTGCGCAGGCTAAATACTTTCAGCAACGATCTGAATATGGTTGACCAATTGGTCAGTTGTATCTGTTGTGTTTCGGGAGATGCTTTGCCACTTGTCCAGGGCAGGAGTTTTTCACCTGGCCGTTCCCGTAAGAAGAGCGGCACCATCATGATGAGGCAAACGGCCACCGACAGCATGAGGATGGCAGATGAAAAACCATATTCATGCAAGAGCCAGCTACCCAGGGCCAGGGATCCTGAGGTACCCATGATCTTGGCACCCCACATCAATCCATTGGCCCGGGCCTGTTGGTTGACGGGAACTATATCGATGGCCATCCCATCGGTGGCTACATCCTGGAAAGCACCGAAGAAGCCAACGGCAAAACCGGCGAGCATGAATAAGCGAAGATTGTTCAGGGGATCGGGCACAAAAGCCATGGCAATGAAACTGAGCATTAATCCCAATTGACCGATCAAAACCCAGGGTCTTCTGCGCCCCATGGGCAGGTAGGTAAACCGGTCCATCAAAGGCGCCACGATGATCTTGAAACTCCAGGGCAATCCAACGGCAGCTACAAACCCCCCGATCTCGCCAGGCGTTTTACCATTCATGGCCATCCAGGCCGGGATACCAAAAAAGGCCATTCCTTCGGGGATCCCCTGGGCCACATACAGCGTTATGAAGTTGAAATATCGCAACCAGGTATTTTCCGACAGGGCGGGCAGGGAGCCCGTCTTGGTTGTCGGCATATCCAGTATGGTTGCTTTCATGTTAGTTTGGTTTAGAAAAATTCCTCAATTAAGGTTTCAAAGATCGGGTTCATCCAAACCAATATCTGTCAGTTATTCATCATTGAATTACATAAATCCGTCATACTATAGGACAAATTGTGCAGGAACCGGATTTATTCGTCATTTTTATCATAAGTAGTCATTTTATAACTGATCTATAGCCACTTGGATATTTTTTCAGTTTATATTTATGGTATTGTGTCCAGAACAAACCGAACGATAAGCATCCTTTTCTGCCTGCTGCTATTACCGGCTGCCCGTGTAGCGGCCCAATCATCTCCTGCCTATGAAAGCATTTCCATTGCCCAGGGTTTATCACAGGGTATGGTGTTCGACATTTTACAAGACCAGGAAGGTTTTATCTGGGTAGCTACCAAGAATGGCCTGAACCGGTATGATGGTTATGACTTTAAGGTTTTCAGCAATGATCCATATAATGATCATACCCTCAGCAGCAATACCATTTTAAAACTGTTTGAAGATTCAAAAGGCAGGATCTGGATTGGAACTGAAAATGCCGGCGTAAACATTTACGACAAAAAGAGCGGGAAATTCTTTCGCATCAGTAACCGAAATGCAGATCCCGGCAGTTTATCGGGTAATGTGATCCGTTATATTGAAGAACTGGCAGACGGCAGGATCCTGGTAGCCGCCATGGGAGCCGGATTAAATATCATAGACCTGGCGCCCGATTTTTTTGAAAAGGAAACGGCTCCAAAAATTACCCGGCTAAGCCTGCCTAATGATGCACAGGTTTATGGTATCGGCCAGGACAAGCATAAGCAAACCTGGATCGGTGGCATGGATGGAACCGTATATCGTTTCGATCCGCTGAAAAACAGTTTCAACCTACTGGTCAATGGCCAACTCATTAATAATGGATTTTATACAAAAGATGGCAGCTTCCTCATCAATAACTACCTTTTTTTGTCGGACGGAAAAGAAGTGTATCCCTTGTTTGATATCAATAAAATAACCCCGGGCAACCTCCTGTTCAAGCCAAAGGAAAAACTATGGGAAAATCATCACCGGCCCTGGCAATTTTATGATATCAGTTTTTGGAAACCGGGCGGTACGGTACAATGGAATGTACATCCCCCCGAAGACCTGAGGTTGGTTTATCCTTTTATCATCGATCGATCGGGTATTTTATGGACAGGGTCGGTTGGGTATGGTTTACGTAAATATAAAACAGCCAGCAGCAAGTTCAGTACCTATCTTCCCGGCTACAGCGTTCGCAATATTGTTCCGATCAATGAAAAAGAGATTTACCTGGGAGATTATGGTTACGGCTGGCGCAGGTTGGTGGGGGATTCCGCCGATGATAACATGTATAAACCCATACAGACCATACACCAGGTAGATAATATCCTTCACTCAAAAAAAGGTGGCATCTGGATTAAAAGTGACGACTCTGGGTATTCCTATTTCGAACCATCTTCGGGAATCCTGACGTCATATAAAACGATCAATTATTTTAGTGGCGAGGGGGATAAGCAACCCATGATGGAAGACAGTAAAGGGTTTGTCTGGTTCCCTGGTCTTGGGGGCCGTATATACCGGATCAATACCATAACACAGCAAATAGATAGTTTCAGTATCAATACCAATGCATCCAAGCCCATGCTGTATAAGGCTGCCTGCAATGCCCTGTATGAAGATAAACAAGGAACCTTCTGGTTAGGTACCGCAGAGGGTTTTGCAAGAGTAAGGTATAAAGAACTGACCGACCTAACGCCAACGGTTACCTGGTATTACAACAACAGCAGCAACCGAAATTCACTGAATTATAATCATGTATCCTGTTTCCTCGACGACCCGGCCCGGCCCGATACCTATCTATGGATCTGCACCAAGGGTGGTGGCCTCAACAGGCTGAACAAGATCACCGGCGATTTTTTCCATATCACCAGTAAAGAAGGCTTACCGGATGATGTGGTCTATGGAATTCTACCCGATGATGCCGGCAATATCTGGGGCAGTACCAACCGAGGCATCTTTTGTATGATGGCTGTGAAAGGAAAAGACAGCACCCGCTGGTCTTTCAGGAATTTCACCAAAGCTTACGGGTTACAGGATGATGAGTTTAACACCAGCGCCTATGCGAAGTTGAGCAATGGTAACCTGGCGTTTGGAGGAGTGAACGGGCTCAATATTTTTAACCCGAAAGAGATCCTGGCGGCTGGCTTTACGCCCCAGGTTTTCATCACCAATATCATGGTGAATAATCAGCCTGTTACGCCGGGAGATAAAACAGGCGTATTGAAAACGAATATAGAAGTCACGCAAAGCATCAAGCTTAATTATTTACAGGACATACTCACACTCGAATTTTCATCACTCGATTTCACAGCTCCCAATCAAAACAGGTACCGGTACCAGTTAGTAGGAGCTGATGCAGACTGGATTGAATCGGGATCACGACGCTCGGCTACCTATCTTCATTTATCGCCGGGAAAATACAGCTTCCGGGTGCAGGGATCTAATAGCCAGGGGATCTGGAGCGACAAGATCGCTGTACTGCATATCACCGTATTGCCACCCTGGTGGCGCAGCTGGCCTGCCTATATCTGTTATGCCTTGCTACTTGCTTTGGGCATACGAGCCTATTTCAAATTCAGTGTAAACAGGGCCCGATTGAAATCGCAGTTAAGTTTCGAACAAAGAGAAGCGAAACGCATCAAAGAAATAGACAGTCTTAAAACACAACTTTATACGAACATCACCCACGAATTTCGTACACCGCTAACCGTTATACTGGGCATGGCGCAGCAGGTGGTGAACAATCCCGCCGAGCATTTGCACAATGGCATGAACATGATTATACGAAACGGAGAAAGCCTGTTGAAACTCGTGAATGAAATGCTTGACCTGTCGAAACTCGAAACAGGCAATATGTCTTTGCAACTGGTGAAAGGCGATGTGATCAATTTCCTCCGGTATATTGTAGAATCATTTAATTCTTTGGCAGAAAGTCAACACAAGCAATTACACTTTTTATCTTCGATGGATGTATTGGTAATAACCTACGATCCGGAAAAACTCCGCCAGATCGTATCCAACCTGTTGTCGAATGCATTGAAGTTTACTCCTGAGAAAGGCAATATCTATATCAGCATCAGCGAAGAAAAAAATCCGAAAGATGCTGCTGGTTCTATCCTGGTGATGAAGGTAAAAGATACAGGCATCGGCATTCCCGAAGACCAGCTGCAACATATCTTCGATCGTTTTTATCAATTGGACAACAGCCTTACCCGCAAGATAGAAGGCACGGGCATCGGCCTCTCGCTCACTAAAGAACTGGTGAAACTTATGGAAGGCCGCATAGAAGCAAAGAGCCCCCCAACCGGTTCCAATAAAGGCACCGAGTTCACTGTATGGTTGCCGGTTAAACGTATTGTACCCGAAGTGAATGAGCCAACTCCATTCAGTACATCGCCAGAGCTACTACTTCCTATGCAATCCGAAGTGTCTGCCAAACCCGAACGGGTAAACGAAGTTATGGCCAATGAAAAACCATTGATCCTCCTGGTAGAAGACAATGCCGATGTGGTGGCCTATACAGCTTCCTGCCTGCCCGAATACCGGTTGGCGGTGGGTAAAGATGGAAGGGAAGGCTATGAGATCGCCACCGAGATCATTCCCGACCTCGTGATCACTGATGTAATGATGCCTTTTGTAGATGGATTTGAATTGTGCAGGAAACTGCGTACAGATGAACATACCAGCCATATTCCCATTATCATGCTAACGGCCAAAGCCGATATCGAAAGCCGGATGGAAGGACTGGAACAGGGCGCCGATGCGTACCTGGAAAAACCATTTCACAAAGAAGAATTGCTACTGCGCATCCGCAAATTGCTGGAGTTAAGAAAGAACCTGCAGCAGCTGTACATCAAACAGGCAGGACTGGTTGTGCCGCAGGCAGATGATTTACAGACATCATCACCCGAACCCATAGCCGCTATTCAAAAAACGGAAGATGATTTTGTGAAGAAGGTCACGCAGGTGATAGAAGCACATTTTACGGATGAACAATTTACCGTAGAACAACTTTGCAAACAGGTTTACATGAGTCATTCACAACTACACCGGAAATTAGAAGCGCTTACCGGATGTTCTCCTAATAAATTCATCCGTATGATCCGCCTGAACAGGGCCACTACCCTGCTGAAAGATCCTTCTTTAAGCATCTCGTCCATCGCCCTCGAATGTGGTTATAACGATCCCGGATATTTTGCCAGGGTGTTTAAACAGGAGTATGGAATTACGCCGCAGGAGTGGAGGGTGAGGAGGGTTTAAGGGTTTAAGGGTTTAAAGGTTTAAGGGCTTGAGGGTTTGAGGCGTTCGGGGCGTTCAGAACGATTGGAACGATTGGAACGTTTAAGACGTTTGAGGGTTTAAAGGTTTAAGAGTTTGTGACGTTCAAGACGGTCGGAACGGTCGGAACCTTTGGAACGGTCGGGACGTTTGGAACGACCGGAATGTTTCTCACAATTTTGATGACCTTTCGTAAAAACTGACATATCATACCATAAGCCCTATTAATGACAGACAACGATATCATTGAACAGCTGAGGCAGCGTACCTATTCCACCGCATTGAAAGGTTTGTATCATGTTTTCCCAATGGCAAAAAATTATATTCGGGCCAATAGTGGATCCGGCGATGATGCACAGGATATTTTCCAGGATGCCTTGGTGGTGCTTTGCAACAAAGTGCAGTCGGCTGATTTTAAACTGACCGTTCCTTTAAGACATTACCTCATGGCCATTGTAAGAAATTGCTGGCTACAGGAATTACGGAACCGGAAAAAATTTCCTCCAGGCGATGCAGACAAAGAAATGTTGGAAGATGAATCTACTGCTGAAGCGAATTATTATTTAGCTAAAAAGGCATTTGACCAGTTGGGAGAAAAATGCAGGCAATTACTGATCCTGTTCTATTTTAAAAAAGAAGACTATAAAAAGATAGCCCTCAGCCTTGCTTTCAGCGACGATAAAGTTGCCAAGAACCAAAAGTACCGCTGCCTGCAGAAGGCAAAAGAAAATTATATAAGCCTTTTAAAAAACATTCCTCATGCAAAACAACAGTGAAAAAATAAACCGTTACCTGCACGATGAGATGGATGCAACAGAAAGGACTTCCTTTGAAATGCAATGCAAAACCGATCCCGAACTCCAGGAAGAACTGCGTGTACAGGAAGCTATTATGAAAGCCATTGAAAATGCAGGCATCAAAGAAACATTTTCAAAAGCCATCAACAAAAAAATTATACAGAACCGTATTTTTACATGGGGAGGTATTATGGTTGCAGGCATGGCAATGCTGATACTATTCACCTACCTGCAAAATAATAGTTCAAAGCCAGCCTCCAATGAAACACTTGCCAATAGGCCCATTTCAGATACAAGCCTGCCCTTAGTAAACCCGCCCCAGCCCTCTATCAATGTACCATTCAGTGAATATCGTTTTGAAGCCGAAAAAGGAGAAACAATCTATCATCCCTCCGGTTCGGTGATCGAATTTCCACCATCTTCCTTATTGGATGACAATGGCAACCAGGTAAAAGGACCTGTGATTATCCTTTACCGTGAGTTTGCCGACCCGCTTGATTTTTTTGTTTCTGGTATTCCCATGCAGTATGATTCTGCAGGAAAAAAATATCAGTTTGAATCATCGGGCATGTGTGAGATCCTGGCATACCAACACAATAAGGCACTATTTGTAAACCCGGATGCAAAGCCGGAGATCCATTTGTCGGGCAATAATGCCGATCCTTTGCACAATCTGTATTTCCTCGATACCATTAAGCGAAGCTGGGCTTTTACTGGCAAGGACATCATTACCCGTTTAAAGGAATCTCCTGCTTCTAATAATAAGATTTCAACAGACCAAATCGATCTGCCAGTGAAACCGGTAAAACCAGGTAAAGCCTCGGACGACAGGCAGGCATTCAGCATTGAAGTTGCACCGGGTTCTTTTGAAGAACTACTGGTGTATGACAAACTTAAATTTGAAGTGATTGATGAAAGTAATTACCGGCGATCTGATGCCGAAGAGCAGTGGGAAAATGTTCAACTGAAACATACAGACAGGGAGGGAATATATCATGTGATCTTTTCAAACGCCCGCAGGAAAGTTTCCTACAAAGTTCGGCCTGTGCTGGAAGACAGTGATTACGATGCCGCCTTGGAAATCTTTAATAAAAAACAGGCCGCTTATGACCAATCATTAAAAAACAGGCTGGATAAGTATCAACGGGAAACAGACAGTGTAAGTATACTAACAACAAAGCTTAAAAAGAATGCAGCAGCTGACGAAGCCTGGAATGAAAAGATAAATACCCTTGTTATTGCCAGGAATAAACGGGTAAGGCAAATCAAGCAATCCTTACTTTCAGCGTGGGAAAAGAATCAGGCACTTGATACGATCAGGAGGCAAGACCAGTTTATGCTATTATCAAAACTGCAGTTGATCAGGTTTGCTGATAAAGCTCTTGAAAATGAAGTAATGCGATCTTTCAGCATTAACCAGTTTGGTGTTTGGAATTGCGATCATCCCGAATTTCCTGCAAATGAAATTCCCATTAGCGCTACCTATCTTGATAGTTTGGGAAACAAAGTTATGCTACAGTCTGTAGCGGTTGTGTACCGAAAGTTTAACGGAATTATACAATTTCCAGTTCAAATGCCGATCAGGGTGATACCAGGGCAAGGCAATATGTTATGGGGTATACTCGACTCTTCGTTTTATTATTATTCGTATAATGATTTTGCAGCTTCCGGAATTGATAGAAATATAAAAGCATTTAGTTTTAAACTACGTAAAGCGAATAAAACAGTAAGATCCTATGAAGAGATCAGGCAACTGGTTGATAATATGTAGGCAGCCTTTCAGTTAACATCTACATCTACAGTATAACGTTATATCATTAATCCGTACCCTATTAAGAAAGCAATCCAGGTTTTGGCGGATCCCCTGCCGGTTTCGATTTGTCTTCGGGAAGTGGGATGAATTCATGGTTGTCGTTTGGCGGCAGGATGATACGGCCCTGCTTCCAATCTTCCTTGGCTTGTTCGATGCGCTCTTTGCGGGAGGATACAAAGTTCCACCAGATAAATCGTTCCCCCAGCGGTTCACCTCCCAAGAGCATGAGGGTAGTGGGTTCTTTTGCGATAATGAGCGGGTCTGCCGTTTTGTTGAATACCAGCATCTGTCCCTCACCGTAAGTTACTCCTGCAATCTCGATCCTCCCTTTGGCAATATAGATGCCTCTTTCTTCATGTTCTTTCGGCAATCCAAAGCGGGCGCCTGGTTGCAATACGACGTGCAGGTAAAACAGCGGTGAGTTGGTATTTACACTGTTGCTTAAACCATATGCGTTGCCGGCGATCAGGCGCATCCACACATCCTTCTCAGTGAATATTGGTAATTGATCGGGTGTATAATTGCGAAAACTTGGCATGGCCTCTTCATCTTTTTCGGGCAGGGCCACCCAGGTTTGAATCATCTCCAGCTGGCCACCGGCGAGGGCTGCAGGATCTTCAAATCTTTCCGAATGTGAAATGCCCCGGCCTGCGGTCATCCAGTTCACTTCACCCGGTCGGATGATCTGCTCCACACCCAAACTATCGCGGTGGGTTACCTGTCCGCCAAACAAATAGCTTACGGTCGACAAACCAATATGCGGATGCGGCAACACATCCAATGAAGAAACTGTTGCCGGAACATTCGTTACAGGCCCGGCATGATCCATAAAAATAAATGGTCCCACCATCCTTCGCATGCGAAAAGGAAGAATGCGTTTAACCTTCATGGATTCACTGATGGCGGCCTGGCGTGCTTCGATGACGATGTCGATCATGGGGGATCAATTGTAAATGAAAGATGAGAATAAAGATAAGAATTGTGTTGTTGCCATACTTCGCAACATGCCTTTTTGTTGAGCAATGTATAGGTTGATACCGGAAGTCGTTCAGGCAAGTAAACAATCTTAAACAATATTTAACTACATACTCATTATGCATTCCTCCAACATCCCGCATCTCTTGTGTAAATTACTGCGGTGAAATATTATCTACCATTTTTCTTCTCTCTTATTTTTAGTTCCTCTGCAATGGCCCAACCTGGGTTTACGCTCCGGTCTTTACAGTTTGGACTGTTTACCAGCGATGGTAAAAAGTCCGTTGCCAACAACAAGCATTATGAAGCGGAATGGCGTAATGCCTATTTTGAACAAAACAAATGGCAAAAGGTAACGGTGCAGGATGGGGGCTTTTCTACAGGCCGGCTTCGGTCTGATGGACCGCCAACTGAATTAAAAATATACCGGCGCTATGGCAAGGATACCATGTTCATCACATGTGCCCGTGCGTTGCGACAGATCCCCTTTATTCCAGGTCATTTTCAGCTCGATAACAGTCAATGTTACCTGGCCAATATGGAAACGATGAATGGAATGGTCATCCTGAACAATGACTGGGAATTGTTCCGTACAGAACGGGCTGCGGAAAAAAAGCTGCTCATGAAGAAACGGTTTTGTTATATGTCGAAAAGCCATTCCTTTTTTGATGAAGATGAAAAGGATGTTCAATATGTCGGGTTCCGGAAAAGCGATCACCTGAAGGAATTGAAAGATGAAGGCCTTACCGAATACATCAAACTGGGCAAACTCTATTATGCCCCCATGATCTCTTCTTCGGTGTACAGCATTGGTTTCCTGGCTCATGATGATGAAGAAGATGAAAAGTATAGCCAGTTCTTAATGGAATCGAAAGATGGTTGCCGGTCGTGGCAGATCAAATTCCGCCTCCCCGAAAATACCATTGAGCTTGTTCAGTACGATGAAAGCACATTTGATGTTGCCATTTCCTTCCCAACAAACAGCCGGCTTTCGTATAGCCATACAGGTAAGTTGCTCAGCTCTACGATCATGAGTAGCCATCCCTGCAGCTGGCCAGGCAATATGTTTTATGGCTGTGACCGCCAGGGAAAGAATAACCCGGCTGATCCCATTGGAATATCCGATCCTTTTATGGATGGTGGTAGTTTCAACCATCTTTTTCATACCCTTTTTACGGGCACCGATAATAAGGAAAAGCTGAAGCTGGAAAGTCTTCCTTTTGGTCCGGCCTCTTTATCCATTTCACATGATGCCGGTCATCAATGGGATACAATCTTACAGTTACACTCAAACGAAACCTATGCATACCTCACCCAGCGTAAAAACAAACTGGTGTTGCTGAGTTATCATTATACCATGGTAAGCACAGACTTTGGCAAAACCTGGATATTCTATGCCAATGGAACTTTTACCGGTGGGGAATGGAATTTTATATGGCTTGATGACCGTACCCTGGTGAATGTTACACCTTATTATGCCGATGTGATGTTGATCGAATAGTATATAACAGCCGTTTTCTTTCAGAAGATTCTGTTAAGTCGGGCTAAATATCTTTTCCCGCAGCCCGATATGGCCTATTTTCGCCGACCGGTGAAATGAATGTAACCGGATCATCATTATGATTTTAAAAATACTTACGGTTGCCGGACTGGCTACTTTTGAAATATATGCTGCCATCCCGGCGGGATTTGCTTTTGGTTTATCGCCCTGGACTATTTTCTTTGCCAGCATCACGGGTGGCTTGATCGGGGTTTTTGTGGCTGCATTCCTGGGAGATAAGATCCGGGCCATGATCTATAAGAATAAACCAGTAAAGGAAAAAAAAGATACGCACCCGATGGTACATAAGCTTTGGAATAAATACGGGATCATCGGTCTTGGTTTTTTAGGGACGGTTTCGGTGGGTGCTCCCATTAGTATAGCCGTAGGCGTTAGTCTCAATGCCAATATGGCCAAGCTGGTTACTTTCTGCTGCATCGGGGTATTAACGCGTTGCATAGTATTTACCCTGGTGGGGTATTATGGGTTGCAGTTATTCTGATGAATTTTATTGAATAATTATTTATAACGTGTTTCGTAATCAAAATGCATTTTTGAAACGCATAGTCACGAAGGCACAGAGGCACAGAGAAATCAAAATAGTATAACACGATACTTTCAAAAAACAAAGAACAACCTTTTAACGGGTTGTTCTTTTGTTTTAAATACACATATCAAACATATTGATCAGCACAGATGCGACTCATCTATAACTTGATCAACTTCTTTGTGATAAATGATGCTCCTTGTTGTACTTTCAGGAGATAGGCGCCCGCTTTCCAATCAGCGCCAAAGCTGGTCGGCTGGCCGGACCTGGCGGTAAATGTTTTCAGCATTCGTCCGAGGTTATCGGTCACCGTTATGATGATCGATTCCTTTTGAGCCGATAGTATGTCGAGTCTGAAATCATTTACAGCAGGATTGGGAGATACTTTCACATCAAGTGATCCTGCTAAGCCCGTTGAATTTTGTACTGCATGATTCTTATCAACTGGATTTTTACCTGCAAATGGAAGAACCGGGCATGCTGGCAGTTTTACAGGAGTTGATCTGATTGTACTGGAAGCGCAATTCGCTATGGCCTGGGCCGTTACCGTACCGCTGACTGCTGCATCCGGGTAAGAAATGGTAATGCTGCTGGTGCCTTGTCCGCTTACCAGGGTTCCGGCCGCAGGTATCGTCCAAAGTATAGAAGTAGCATTTGCCGGCATTGCAGCCAGTGTGTAAGAGAATGCTCTTCCGCCGGGTGCGCCGCAAACCTGTGTTTGAATAACATCTATGGGGCTTGGCGTGGCCGGGTTGAGCCTGCTTACGGCGAGGCTTCTTGCAGCACTGGTTCCGCAACCATTCGTTGCCGTTACCGATATGCTGCCACTGGTAAATCCATCCGGATATGTAAAGGAAATGCTGTTGGTTCCCTGGCCCGATAAGTCTGTTACAGCGGCCGGCACTGTCCACGTGTATCCGGTAGCGTTAGCTTGAACAGGAACGGAGTAAGAAGCTGCTGTACCTGTGCTGCCGATATTGGCACATACATTGGTTGGCCCGGTGATGAGGCCCGGGGTCGCAGGATTATTCCTTACAATGGTAAGGCTCCTGGCACCACTTCCACCACATTCGTTCACTGCCGTAACAGTAACAGCGCTGCTGGTAAATCCTGCAGGGAAACTTATTGTAACTGCATTGCCCAACACGCCCGGACCAGCCGGTATGATGGTAGTACCTGGTTGGGCCGTCCACACATAAGAGGCGGCCCCGGCAACCGGTGTTACAGAATAAGATGCACTGCTGCCCAGCAGGCTGCAGGCATTCACAGGTCCGCTAATCACACCAGGTGTATTGGGTAATTGCGCCAGTAACCAGTATAATCTTTCGCCGCTGGTACCACAGGTATTAGATGCGGTTACCCGGAAGAGTTTATTTACATTCGACAGGAAATTGCTATTAATCGTTACCGTTATGCTATTGGTTCCTTGTCCGCTCACAAGCGTTACCGTTGGTGGCACGGTCCAGTTGTAACTGGTTGCACCAGGTACAGCTGCTACACTATAGGTTAGTTGAGTACTTGTGCCGATATAGCTACATACATTGGTTAACCCTTGTACAGCGCCTGGTGTAGCGGGTGATGGTGCCGGAGCTTCTACTGTCCACGACCTGCTTGCCCCGCAATCGGGGAAATTAACGAGCCTGGCAACTACTTCATAACTACCCGGAACCAGGTTGGTAAATGTATGGGGTGAAGAGAACCAGGTGGTACCATCAATGCTTAATTCTACTGCGCCACTTGTCGAAGAGGCATCTGCACCAACAGAGCCGGTTGGCACAATACAGGTTGCATTCGTTCCACCAATAAATGAAAAGTCGGGCAATACCGGTGCTGCGCCAACGGATGTTGTTCCAAGCGCTGCACTACAATCGGGAAGCCCGGCCATTCTGCCTTGTATATTATAGGTGCCGGGTGCCAGGCCGCTGATGGTGGTGCCTTGGGCAACCCAGGTCGTTCCGTCTATTGAATATTCTACGGGTCCATTTGGTGAAGTCGCCGAAACCTGGATGCTGCCTGTAGCTAGCGAGCAGGTTGCCGGGATGCTGGCGATGGCTGTAACACTGATCGCAGCTGCATTGGTTATTTCTACAGATCCATTCAATGCATAAGTTCCTACACAATTGGGCAAATTGAACAAACGTGCTTTCACATTGTAAAAGCCTGTCGGCAATCCGCTGAATGTGTTGGATATTTGCCAGGTGCTACCATTATCAACACTATATTCCAATGGGCCTACACCGGTTGCTTCAACTACCAGGCTACCGCCATTGGATGTAGGACAAACCTGTGGCGTGATCTGTACATTGCTGATCGTTGGAGGATAGCAACAAGGTGCCAGCGTGAAGTCAAGTGAAAAGCCCCTGACTTTTCCGCTGTCCTCGGCGGCATCATCTTTTACAAACAATATCCAGTTTCCGTTAGGATCCTGTCCATCAAAAACCGAAAAGGGTGATTCAGGGCTGTAATTGCCACTCACTGCTCCCGTATTTGGCAATGTTGTAATGGAGGGATAGCCTCCATCATCATCCAATACCAGGCTACAAATATTATTTCCACCGGTTCCTCTTTTAATCATAAATGCAACACTGGTACCAGCAGGAGATGTGAGTGTAAAGCTGAGGTCACCGATAAAAGTATGATCAACAGCAGCATTTACATTGCCTGCCGTTGTATTGCAGGTTGCGCCTGCAGCTGGTTTAAAACGGAAATTAAGATCTTCAATCGTACTCAGGCCGCTTACTGGTAATATAATGTTCACCCCGGTTGGATTATTATCAGGTATGGCTACCGGAGGACCGGCATAAATTGCCTGGTAACTGCTTGGAAGGGTTATGATCACCGGATTGGCCCCATAACCTGTTATACAACTGGAAGAGCCTTGTACTTTTACCACAACCATAAAGCTTCCGGGATTGAGGTTACTAAAAACAGGGGAAGGTTGAAAATCGATACCATTGATGCTATATTCCAATGTTTCGTTACTGGTTGCCTGGATCATGATACCTCCCGTTGGATCTGCACAGGTTGTTTGTGTAGTTGTTACGGATGTAATGCTGGGGCCTGTAACCGGATTTAGAATGATCAGGTCGGGCCAGGTCACCAGGCAGTTGGGATTATCCAGTGAGCGTACCGATACCTGGTAAGTTCCCGGAGTCAAGCCTGTAAAAGTATTCCCGGCTTGGTAAACAGCATTTAACCCATATTCGAGTGTTCCGCCACCTGTTGCATTCACTACAATGGATGCAAGAGCAAAACAGGTTGATTGAGTTACCGTAGGTGCCTGCATGGTAGCCAACACACAATTTGATGCGATGATTGGCATAATAGTATTGGAAGTTCTGATCACCTGGACCGCTTCGTTGAATAAGGTTGACTTCATGAGAACTTTAGCGATAGCAGTAATGGAAATATCATCAACATACCAACCTACAGAAGCTACAGCATTATCGCTGGCAAACCTCCACCTGAATTTTACATTCGGTTGATTTGCATAAGGGCTAAGGTTTATAATTGATCGAACAAAGCCACCACTGTTCCCGGTAAAAGCTCTTCTTCCTGCAATAGAAGCAGTTGAATTTGACAAGATACTGCCGTTGTAGCCTTCTTGTAAAAAATTACTTTCGCCAATATCGGCCCAGGTTGTTCCTCCATTGGTGCTGATCTCAATAACGGAACCTTCCCACTTTAATTCATTATCGTAAGAATGAATGAAAGATAATTCTGCTGGAAGTGCGGGAAGTGACAATGAATTAGTATGGGATAATGTTTGATTGGAAGTATTTATAGTGCCTGGCGTAAAAAATGAAACAGGCGAACTATAGTACTGTGCCGATGATACCGACCATACCGCGGATGTGGAAGATGCCGCTGTAAAGTTATTGGGAATAGATGCCACCGATACCCCTTCATTGAAAATGGCTACTGGTGGCACATAGGCACCTGCATTGATATTCACTACAAAATCATAATTCACAGAAGTACCGGCAGCCTGGTTCACCACCCAACTTATTACCCGCGTACCTGCATTGTATGTTCCGCCATTGGTAGCACTTACAAAGCTTACATTGGCTGGCAATGTATCAGTGAGCAGGTAATTGCTGATGGCTGTACATTCTACGGTCACGGTATTGCTGTAATTGATATCCTGTGATTCAGGGATACCTGCTACGTTTGGCTGTGTAAGTGTTACAACGGGTTTATCTACATCGAATGCAGCTACCTGGTCTGTTGCACTGCTTGAAGAACCCTGGGAAGCAGAAGCTCCAAGTCCCCTTCTTCTGAAAGCTTCTTTGATGGTACATACGTGTACACCACCATATAAATTCCGGTCGGCCTGGATGATCGCATCCCTGCCATCAATAAATCCTGGATTGCAGGTTTGTAATTTCAATCCTTCTGTAACCAATCGCATGGCAATAACATTACCACCTCCACCGGCTACATTATAAATATTCGGGTTGATCGAATTTTCCTGTTGAATAATATTCCAGGTCATATCCCATAACGTGGCACACCATACTTCCCCAATATTGTGCACTGCAGTGCCCAGCAAGGGACCGTTGATGTCGGCATACGTAAGCGGGTTAACCGTCATATCCGTAGTGTATGCATAATGCCTGAATCCTGAATTCGGCGGGCTCGCCGGAAAATTACTTACATTATTCAAAGCGTATGCACCAACTGTTCTGCGCCCGGTGAAACCTGAGTTCAAATTTGACGTAGCCCAGTTTTGCGTGAACATGATTGCATAAAAATCACTCCAGCCTTCGCCCATCTGTTCTGCATTTCCAAGGCAACCACTCGTTCCACCGCCGGTTAAGCGGTTGCTGATGCCATGGCCATATTCATGAACAACTACGCCATTGTCGAGATCGCCATCACGCAGCGGACTGGCCCCGTTTCTATTAAATAAATACATCTGCATTCTTCCACTGCCACCATCTGCCGGGGTAGAAAAATTAGCATTGTTGGATCCACTGCCATCCTGCGCTTCTGCATTCACGTGATCATTTCCAACGCCGCCTCTTCCCTGGTTATCATCCTGGAAATTGGCAGATGCTTCTGTAAAACCATATTGGTACATCACATCATGAATGATATTGTTCCAATAAAATAAATTGGTGATCGCAAACTGCTGGTTGGTAACCGGTGTGGTTTGTGTTGGATCAACTGCCAGGTTCGGAACATAATCAAAATTCAATGGGTCTGTGCCGGTTAATGACTGGGCCGACCTTGAAGGATCACCAGCATTGTTATTTGAGCGGTCGTGGTATGCCCATACGTTATTGCCCCTGGTGTACGCATAATCTGTTCCGCCTAATCCTGTATGCCATCCTAACGTGGTGGCATTACCCGGCGCTGCTGACCAGGGATTGTTTACCAGGGCAGGTGCTCCGCCCGGGGCTTCAGGATTTTCGGCAGGGAAGGGAATCACGCGGTACGATGCACCATTGATGATGGATGGACTTTGCGGCGATTCATTGTTACTAATAGTATTGTTGCCTATGGTTGTATTTATGGTTGAATGAGCCTGCCCTGCATTTCTTTCTGCAGTTGCATTGTTTTCATGATCATGCGTTGGCCAGCTATCATAGTTGGTAAGATTTTCTACCCGTAATGTTTTTCCCGAGGCCGCATGCACACTCACCAGCCAGTAATCGGAACTTGTGTTTTGAATAATATATACCTGCCAGGCCAATGAAACGGTTTTACCCAATTCATCGGGTATCCATAACAGTTGTGCCGTAATATGTTCACGGGAAACGCCCATGTCATTGAATTCTATCTTTTGTCCGTCGGCCGTACTTTTCAACACCGATGCTGCAGATTTTGCCGTGAGTTTTCGGTCGGCAATTGCAGACATCACTGCCGATTGTGCCGGCAGGGATGGAATGGCTGATATATTGTCTACCCGTTGATCCATTCGATCTAATCGCCTGCCAGCCTGTGAAAGCAATTGATCGTTGCGGAAGCTAAGCACCTGCATCTGCTTGCTCACGATAATGCCTTTGTAGGTTTGCAACAGGTACACGTAACGGATACCCGTCGATTTATCTACGTAGGAATTGGAAACGATCATGTTTTCCAGGTCATTGCTAACCAGGTTAAGGGTTTTCTGGTGTTTTTTAACCAGGTCCATGGCGGCATTTCTATCGGCATCAGTTACCTGTGCGTTGGCCAGGCAAATGAAGAGAGATGCGACACATGCTAAGAGCAATTTTCTCATAAAAAGATTTTAATAAATGATATGATGCGGGTGAGATTCTTGAATGATACAACATGACTATTCGTCGGGTATTTTGTGAATGAGTTCACGAAATAATGTTGAAAGCATTACAGGGAATGGGAATGTAGTCATGTTGTTTTGATAAAAGCAGTTTGAAAAATGGATGGGTTAAAGATGATGCGAAATGGCTCAAATGGGTATTAGAAATTCAGCTTCTTACCGGATAAAGCCGTCTAAATAGTAGGATTTTTTATATATAAGCAGGATTTTTTCGTCAGGTGGCTACCAAAATCGAGCTTGTTCATTTAGTAGCTCAAGGTTGTTCAACAAAAAGTTACTTATGTTTTTGACTATTAAGGATAACCTGATTTTTTACAATCACTTTCCAATCTGGATAATCATCCTGTCAAATAGCCAGCTACCGTTTGCAAGAATTGAAACTTTCAGCAATAGCAATTAACTGTACCAGGATCATAACAGCTCATATTAAACAAGTATTTCATATTTATATTCTGATTTGTATATTTACCGGCTATGCAAAGGGCGGGAACTTTTACTCTCTTATTGATTTTTTTCATTTTATTACGATCGGTACCGTCATTTTCCCAGGATAGCATTCCGGCAGAAAAAATCCGCATGCGGCAGATCTCGGTGGATGACGGGTTGTCGCAGGGATTCGTGTACGATGGCCTGCAGGATAAAGAAGGTTTTATGTGGTTTGCAACGATGGATGGATTAAATCGTTATGATGGGTATGGATTTAAGGTGTACAAGAATGACCCTGAGAATAAATACTCGCTACCCGAAAATTCGATCTACAGCCTGGCCGAAGATGATAAGGGAAACCTTTGGATCGGAACACTCAGGAAGGGACTCTATGTAATGGATAAACGCAGGGAACGTTTCTATAAAGTGCCGGTAAATTCACCTTTACTTCCAGATGAACATTATAATGTAAGAAGGCTCGCATGTGTTGACGATCGGCTTTACGTAAGTACCACTCAAGGAATGATCATTTTGAATACCGCAGCGCTGGAAAAACAGGTTTTAAATGAACAAATAGTAAAAAAACAAATACCCGTATTGCAATCCATTCCCATGGGCGAATCCTCAGACGCCATGCAAAAACAGGTAACCAGTAGTCATTCATTTTTCAATAGTTGTGAAAATAACAAACTCATCCTGGATCTATTTACACCTGATAAAACCCGAACCTCCTGGACAAAACATACGTTTACCGGAAAGGATTTTGGCTTTGCATCCATTGAATTACACGACAGATTTGTTCTCCTGGATTCAATCAACAGCCTGCTCATCATTCACGAACGTTATGTTTACCTATATAATATTTCGAGTAAACAGAGAATAACCCTTACAAAGACTGATATCACTGTACCGGATGGCATTTCTCTAATCAATAATAAGCTGTATGTATGTGGCAGAAATTCACTTTACGCCAAGCCGATATTATTCGAACTTGATCTAGATAGCTATCAATCAAGATTGATAGTGCCAACAAATGAGGGTCGTATTTTACAGGCAATGTTCCAGGATCGTACCGGCACCATTTGGTTTAGAACGGATACCGAAGGATTATTTCTGCTGAACAAACGATTAAGGGCATTCAAAAATGAATCCAATAATTTTGGCCGTTTTGTGTTAGGTACCGATAAAATGATCGTGAACGACAAAAAAGGAAACCTCCTTGAGTTTTCTACCGTTACAAGGACCTTTAAAAGGCTGGCGGATCAGAAAGACTTTAACAGGATCAGCAATACATTCAATTATTCATTCGAATTCAGAGATCATACCGGTCATATATGGAAACAGTTCAAATCGGATACAGGAAAAATATTGCTCGAGTATGATCCTTCCACTAAACAATTCAACATACATGATTGGGGTTTTGACTCACACGAACTAGTCTTTGAAGACCGTACAAACAAATTATGGATCGTTCACATGAGCGCTGACAGGTTAACCTGTTTTTTATCTTCTACCGATAAACAACATAACAGCATTGAACAAACCTATCGGTTTCCTGCAAGCCCGATATACCGCGATAGCCGGTTTTTAGCGGCGCATTACCAGGATGCCCGATCTGTTTTCTGGCTGGCAACCGATGTAGGTTTATTTGCTTTTGATCCTACGCAAACAAACAAAGAAAAAACCTGGAAGCAGTGGAAAAATATTCCGGGAGATAACAGCAGTTTGTCGGCCGATAACCTGATTTCCCTTTGTCCCGATCCACAACAACCCCAAAAATATTTGTGGCTGGGTACCCGGGGTTCGGGACTAAACCGGTTCGATATAACAACGGGTACCTGTATACGCTTTACCGAAAAAGACGGGTTGGCCAATAACGTGGTTTACTGCATCATTCCAGATGAGCTGGGTCATTTATGGATCAGCACAAACATGGGATTGAGTTGTTTTAGTTTACCGGGCAAATCAAATCCCAAAGGCAGCTTCAGAAATTTCACGGAAGAAGATGGCATTTGTAGAAACGAGTTTAATACGTTCGCCGGAAAAAAAATAGCCACCGGGGAGCTTTTTTTCCAGGGCGTAAAAGGAACCACCTGGTTTAAACCCGCTGAAGTGTTGCAGCTACAGCCACCGGTTCCCATTCAATTTATTTCACTGGCGGTGAACAATAAAACACTTCAATGGGAAAATGATTCCTCCGTTATCAATGGAAATATTTCCTATTGCAGGGAGGTTACGCTTTCCCATGACCAGAACATTTTTTCGCTGTCATTTTCGTCTATGGATTTCCGTAACCAGAAAGGAAAATTATATTCCTACTACCTGCAGGGATTTGAAAAAAGCTGGACAGAGCCTACTTCGCAACATACCGTGACCTATACCAATTTAAATCCCGGCACGTACACATTTCATGTAAAAGGCACCAATAGCGATGGAGTTTGGAACGAAAAAGGCAGCTCCATTAAGATCATCATTTTACCCGCCTGGTATCAAACCTGGTGGTTCAGGGCGTTGTTGGCACTGGTGATTGCCGGGGGCTTGTATGGCCTGTATCGGTTCAGGGTAGGGCAACTATTGAAAATGGCCACCTTACGTAACCGGATCGCCAGCGACCTGCATGATGAGATCGGCAGCACACTCAGCAGCATTTCACTCTATGGCGAATCGGCTAAAAAGATGATGCCCGATAATGAAGCAGCGGGAAAAGTATTAACCAAAATAAACGATAGCACAGCCGAAATGATGGAAGCCATGAGCGATATTGTTTGGGCAGTGAATACCCATAATGATCGTTTCGATAACCTCGCCAACCGCATGCGCAATTATGCCGTGCAGGTAACAGAAGCAAAAGAGGTAACCCTGCATTTTACCGACAATGAAAACATTCCGGATCTGCAACTGAATATGGACCAGCGTAAGAATATCTATCTTATATTTAAAGAGGCGGTGAATAATGCCATCAAGTATTCGGGCTGCAAAAATCTTTGGATCAGCATATCTAAAGAAAATCCTTTCCTGGTCATCTCGATCAGGGATGATGGAAAAGGGTTTGCAAACAATGATTCAACCAACGGGGATCAGCTCAACAAATTTGGCGGCAATGGCATACTGAACATGAAAAACAGGGCAGCCGAGATGCAGGCAACATTGCAGATCAGCAGTGCATTCAATAACGGCTCCCACATTGTATTGACATTAGATCCTAAAAAATCATGAGAATTCATGATACGCAGTTAGTCACTCAAACACGACATTTGGTATATGAAAAAGCGGATTGCCATTTTTGATGATAATGAAAAACGTTGTGATGGATTGAAACTCCTCATCAGTCTCACCGAAGAAATGGAATGCGTGGGTATGTTTCCCAATTGCAGCAATGTATTGAAAGATATAGAAACCTGCAGGCCCGACCTGGTATTGATGGATATTGACATGCCGAAGGTTAACGGCATCGAAGGAGTCCGGATCATTAAAACCAAACATCCCGAAATAAAAATATTGATGCAAACGGTTTTTGAAGACGATGAAAAATTATTTGCCAGTATACGGGCGGGTGCAGATGGATATATCCTCAAAAAAACAACCCCGGCCGATCTGCTGAAAGCGATCGAAGAAACCCTGGAAGGTGGCGCACCCATGACGCCCAGCATTGCCAGGCAGGTGCTGCTGTTTGTAGGCAGTACCGGTGCAAAGAAAAATGCAGGTGATTTCAACCTCACCAACCGGGAGCATGAAATACTTACACTTTTGGTGCAGGGTTTAAGTTATAAGATGATCGCCGAACGATGCAACATATCACTTCCTACTGTTAATTCTCATATTCAGCATATGTATGAAAAGCTGCAGGTGAATACCATGGTGGAAGCCGTTACCAAGGCTTTGGAAAATAAGATCGTGTAAGGATAAGATGCAATTCCTTTGGCAATTGAAAGTAACCAGGTTATTGTGGACAAGTTGTAGTATGTATAAGCTACCAGTTACGGGTAGAAGCAATAGTTTTTACAAATATTTTTTTCATACAGCATCGTTATGAATGCAGCATTAACGGCGGATAAAAATACAAGGTGGCGAACCGCATTTACAACTTGTCGGCCGGCTCCTGGTTGATACTCCCGGTTTGTAGGTCGATAGTGAAAACAGTTGTTATAAAGGTATTGTTTTGGATATCCGGGCGATCAAACCACAATAATAGATTCCTTTCACTTACCAGGTAATCAATAAAAGTATTGACTGGCCTTCCCGTATTGAGTCGCCATTTTTCTTTTCCATTTTTGTCAACCAGGGCAACACAAAACATAGGCTTAATGGTATTGGTTTGAAATGAAATGATGCGTTCTCCCTGTTTATTTTTCCAGGCAGTAGTACAGAACCTGTTTTGCAAAAAGCCAGCTTTAAAATATTTACCTTCTCCCGTTTTAGGTGGATTTATTTTATAGTCCAGGCTTGCCCCGTCTGCCTGGTAAGGTACAACAGTGAGTTGCCTGTTTTCTTCTCTTTCCGGAAATATTGCTGTACCAAAATAGCTCAATACGCTACCGGTTTCCTTTTCACTTCCTAGAATGTAAAGGTTATTGTCAGCGGTGTCAATACAGGTCAGTGCCCGTTGTATATCATACCTGTCATATAATTTATAGTTCGCTGCAGTTTCATAATTATGGTCATCCGGTGCTGCTTCGTTCATTCCGTTATCTGGTTTTAATACAG
>Ga0075152_10000163_pt1 | contig 53598 bp, 56 predicted proteins | sample JI61114C2DNA_FD_70964 | JGI IMG/M metagenome (GOLD analysis project Ga0075152, IMG submission 70964) | Wastewater effluent complex algal communities from Wisconsin, to seasonally profile nutrient transformation and Carbon sequestration -... | ecosystem: Engineered > WWTP > Effluent > Algae...
ACGACGGCGGCGACATCGAGATCGAATGGAGCGAAGCGACCGACCACGTCATCATGACGGGGCCCGTGGAGCTGGAGTATGTGAGCGGGGGGTGAGGACTGAGCGCCCGCCAGAATCACTGACGAGCGCTCCTTCGCTCGATCCGCTATCCGGCAGGCCCCAACCGCTGCCGCAACCAGCTGTTGACATCGTTCGGGCCGTGTCCGTTCCACGGAGCGGTCAACTTGATAACGTAGAGCTGGTCGTTCTGGTCCAGATACGGACGAAAACATTGAAGCACTTGCGTCACCGTTTCTGCAGTGTCGATGGCGTAGGAAGACTCGCTGAGACGCGCCCAGTAAGGGGTGCGCTTAACTTCAGCCACGATGTTGGGCCGCCGGGTTTCCTGGTTCAGATCGTAGGCCACGATGTATGCGGTCATTAGTGGCGCTCCGTCGATTCTTCAGGAGCAACGTCCGCAAAACGCGCACCATTCACCACCTCGCTGACACGACCTTGGTTCACACCAAGCGTAGCCGCGATTTCGTGCTGGGCCATTTCAGTTTCATTCCAGAGCCGCTTGATCCTTGCGGCCATAGCAGCGGTGAGGCGCTGGCAAGCGCCGCCGCGACGGGTATGTGGCATTTAAACCTCCTGGGTTCTGCCAGTTGATCCCGTCGACGGCTCGACCTACCGTGAGGTTCTCGAGGCCTGTGGGCGGTTCGCCGCCGACGGGATCTTCAGACCCACTATGGGTCTGATCGGTTGGGCGGGCGAAAGCCCGCTCAATTGCTTTATGCTGAGTCTCTAGTCTGCGACGGCAATCGCCACAGTTGATGTTGTGGATGATGCCCAAGTCGCCCCTCCTTCTTCGCGCGGCTCAAATAGCTGCGGAGCGCGTCAAAGCTGAGATCGGGGCGCTCGCGGAGCAGGCGCTGGTGAAGCATAGCCGACGTAAGTCCGTGCCGCGCTTCAGGGTCATCCTTCAGTATCTTGATAACGCGGCCGATGATCTCGAGCTTGTTGCGACTTTTCCGGCTTGGTTTTTCCGATGGAAGAAGCGCCAGCTTCCGCAGCTCGGCGAGCGCAGGCAAATCAGTCGTCGCGAGCTCAGCCCGCTTTTTCTGGAGCGCTGCGATCTGGCGATCCAGCTTGGCCATCGCGAGTTGATAAGGACTGGGCTGCATGCGCGAGCGCCTCGGTTGCTCTGTTGCGCAAAATTCTCCCAGAGACGATCTGAGCGCAATAGCACTAAATTTTCAAGAAAATCAGCATCGGCTATCTTGACGCCCCGCAGATTTTGGATTTTCTGCTCTTTAGAGCAGAACGACGCGGGGCCGTCCCTACCCCACCGCCACATCCACCATGATCTCGCCCGAGATCGCTTCCAGCGCGGCCTGCACCTTTGCCGCCGATAGCCCGACGGGCAGGCGCAAATTTGCGGCCATGTGGAAGAGGGGCGCGCCGGAGTGGGCTTCGGAGGTGAGCCAGGTCTCGAACGTCTCGATGTTGGCGCCGAGGTCGCTGACGGCTTTCGTCACCTGGTTGACGATGCCGGGCCGGTCCTGTCCGACGAGGGTGAATTCCAGCGTCTCGCCGGCGGCGCCTGTGCGCGCGCCCGCGGGCGCGATGCGCACCTCAAGCCCAGCCGCATCGACGGCGGAGACAGCCGCGCGCAACGCGTCAACCTTCCCCTGATCCAGCTCGACCAGAACCGAGCCGACATAAAGCCCGCCAAGGCGCGAGAGATGGCTCTCCAGCCAGTTGCCGCCGGCCGACAGAACGGCGGCCGCCAGCGCCTTCGTCAGGCCGGGACGGTCGCTGCCTGCAACGCTGAGAACCAGTAACGCCATGGGAGATCCCCGGGATGGATGATCCGCCATAGATAGGCCAGCGCGCCGCAACGCGCCACCGCCCCTACTCCCACATCACTCCCAGCCACACCTGCCGCCATGGCTGGGTCGCCATGCCGTCCATGTAGACCTGCACCACCGCGCCCTTGTGTGCGCCGCCCGTGCGGGTCATGCGATAGCCTTCGGTGATCGCGATGTTGTTGGGCCGCTGCTCGCCCGCGATGTCGGTCCACTCCCATCCGCCCGACAGGCAGACCTTCGCCATGTCGTAGAGCGGCGCGATCGCCTTGTCGGCGTCGGCCACAGTCGGCCGGTCCCACAGGCAGACATACTGCCCCATGATGGAATCGACGCTGCATTCGTCCGCCTCGAAGAACGAGATGTCGGTCTCGAAATACCCATCCTCGAGCATATCGCCGCTGATGCTTTCGAAGCCCTCCTCAACCGCCGACGCGATGACCTTGTTCAGCGGCCCGCAGTCCTGCGCGTGCGCAAGCGGCGCGAGCGCGAACGCGGCTGCTGCAAGCATCGTGAATTTCATGGCCCAACCCTTTCCCAAACCGCCGCGCGACGACATCGCCGCCGCTAGCGCCGCACCTCTATCGTGACCTGGCTCTCCTGCGAGCCTTCGAAGGATTCGGCGAAGACCAGAACGCGCGTGCCCGCATGTCCGCCCACGCCCGACAGGTTGAGTCCTTTGGAGATGGTGAGATTGTTCGAGGACTTGGAGCCGCCTGTGTCCTCCAGCGCCCATCCGGCGAGGCATTCCTTACCGGCATCGGAGAGCGCCGTCGCAAGCGAGTTCGCGGCCTCCGGCGTGTCGAACCCCCACACGCAGTAGAACAGGTTGCTGTCCCCGGTATTGACCGAACACTCGTCTGCGCCGGTCATGTAGAGCGTCGATTCGAACCAGTCCTCGCTCAGCTCCTCTCCCCGCAATTCGGGAAAGCCCGCCGCCGCGCCGTCGACAATGCCCTGAAGCAGCGGGCATCCCGATGCCTGCGCCTGCGCCACCGGGGCGATCGCCAACGCCGCCGCAACAGCCAACACCGCTTTCATGCGAAGCCTCCCACGGATCCCGCGCAACTATCGCGGCGCCCGGGCCAAGCCGTCAACGCTGCCCCGGCAGTTGCGCGAACTTCATCACGCCCTCGGCGACGAGATGGAAAGGCTGCGCATCCTCCGTGAAGATGGCCATCTGCGGGCCGCCGAACAGAGACGGATCGTCCAGCGTGCCGACCTTCAGAACGACGGGCGGAAAGCCCGGCCGGCGCGCGACGATCTGCGTGCCACAGTTCGCGCAGAACTCGCGGGTGACGGCATTCTCCTTGTCGGGCCGCGCATAGGATTTGACCTCGCCCTTGGTGTAGCGGAAGCCCTCGGCCGGCATCGCCATGAACGTGTTGGGCGCGCCGCCGGTGAACGTCTGGCATGTGCGGCAATGGCATTGCGCCTTCAGCACCGGCTCGCCCTCCGCCACATAGCGCACCGCGCCGCAATAGCATCCGCCTTCGAGTCTCATGGATGTCCTCCCCATGCCTGTGCTTCCAGGAGCACGGCGCGAAACTAGCGCGGCGCACGGGCCTGCGCCACGCGGCGATATCGATAGCTGGGCTCAACACTGGCCAATCAGACGCGCCGGATTCGGCCGAATGGACCGACGCCCATGCGGAAACTTCGCAAGGCGCATCAAGGCGCTGGCGATTATCCGCTGTAGGAAGCGCGCAATCTCATCCACCCCCCTCCGGCATGAGCGCAATATGCGCCTGTCGTCTCCGCATGGAGGGCTTCTGCAGAGACCTGTAGGGCGAAGGCGATGCGAACGGGGCGACCCGCTCGCGGGGACGCGGGAGATCCGCATCTCGAACCACGGACCACGCACTACGGACCAACCCTGCGGAGCGATCCGCGTCCCCAGCCCTCCACTTCATCAAGAGGCCCGATCAACACGCCCATCGCCTCGCCCCTGAGCGCGAAGCTGAACAGCCTGACTCAATCAAACCTCGACTAATCGCTGTTTCGCCCCAATTCGCGCCGCAGCGCGGCCCTATTCCGATGCGACAACCTGACACTGCGGAGTTCGGACGACGCCGGGCCCGCAGCACAGGGGACCGACGTGCGCCATTCCATCCGCCTCATACTGTCTGCGCTGATCATCAGCGGTGTGACGTATGCAGCGGCCGGCGCGCCCTCCCCCTCTTCGGCCCAGACTTCAGTTCAGACGGCGGCTCCGACCCCGCCGGCCAGCTTCGCCTTCCTGCAACACTAACGCTGCACCCATCCCTCCATCCTGGGGAACAGGACCATGAAGACCCGCACCGCCATAGCCGCCCTTCTCGCCCTCACCACAGCAGGCGCGGCCCTCACCACGGCTGCCTTCGCCAAGCCTCCGGTGAACCCGTCCATTCACTCCTACATCCTGCTCGACCGTACCGGCTCGATGGAGCCTATCTGGTCTGAAGCGCTCTCCTCGGTGAACGCCTACGCCGACGGCCTTGCCTCGCTCGACGGGGGCCCGCGGGTTGACGCCGACATCACCCTCGCCGTGTTCGACGCGCAGGACGGCCTGCAGTTCGACGTGCTGCGCAACAGCGTAGACGCCGGACGCTGGAACGACGTCACCACCAACGAAGTCAGCCCGCGCGGCATGACGCCACTTTACGACGCCATCGGCCGCATCGTGTCGCTGGCCGAGAAGGACCGCCCGGAAAAGGCGATCATCGTGATCATGACGGATGGCGAGGAAAACTCCTCGACCGAGATGAACAACGCTGCCGCCAAGGCCGCGCTGGACCGCGCACGCGCCAAGGGCTGGGAAGTCGTCTTCCTCGGCGCCGAATTCTCGAACTTCGACGATGCCGTCGGCGTCGGCCAGACATCCTCGCGCAACATGGCCGTGTCGAAAGACCAGCTGTCGGACTCGATGGACCGCCTCGCCGACAAGTCGAAAGCCTTTGCCGCGGGTGCTGCGCCCTCGATCGAATGGAACAATGAAGACCGCGCCGCCGCCAAGGAAGGCGAAGTCCAGCAACGCAACAATCAGGGCAACCAGCGCTGATCCCTTTGGGCGTGGGGACGCCCCCCGGCCGGTGACACCGGCCACATCCGGCCAGCAGCGGACTCTCCCCCGCTGCTGGCCGGTCTGTTTCCGGAGTGCTATTCCGTTCGGAAGTTACTTCGTCAGGAACAGGTCCATGAAATTCTCGATCGCCATCGCCGCCAGTCTTTTTGCGCTCGCAGCCTGCCAGCCCGCCACAACACCAACGCCGGAAGCTGCGCCGCCAGCAGGCGGGGCGGCCTCCGGCACGCCTGCGCCCGAGCAGCAGGCCACGGCCGATAACTGTGCCCTAACGGTCGAGCGCGCGTGGGGCCCCATCGGTCCAAGCGATCACCCGTCCTATCGCGTGAAGGTGTGGACCACCGGCTCCGTGTGCGAATCCAGCGTGGTCACGCTGGCGATCTTCGCGCGCGATGGCTTCCCGATCTACACCTGGGCCGGCGCTACGCAGTACCTCTTCGCGCTCAGGGACGCGAAGACACCCGCCGAGATGGCTACGGCGATGGAGGAATGGATCGGCCCGGATAACCAGCCGCCCGAACTCACCGGCACGCTGCCGCCGTGGGAGGAAACCGACGACCAGCCGAAGGCGGCCGAATTCCCCTTCATGCCCAACATGGAAAAGGCGCAGTACGACGACCTGCGCAAGGCGAACCAGCATATGCTGTGTTTTCCCCAGGGCATCGAAAGCTCGCTCTGCCTGACCCTTTGGCCGGGCGAGGACGGCGCGCCGGCGATGATCGAGGAAATCGGCCTCTGGCGCTTTCCGGGCTAAGGCTCAGAAGTCAGCGCACGTCGTCCGATCCGTACGCAGCACCGCGTCCTGCTCGAACGTCCTGATGTAGGCATCGCGGATCGCCTCGACACCGGCCGAGGCGTCCGCGCTGCCATCATGGAAGCGCACCAGCACGCGCGATGGCTCGCGCTCCGTGATCCCGCGCTGTCCGGACAACCAGAGGCCCTGCCCCTCAAGGATGGTGAACCCCTCCTTCCAGCGCGGGGCGACCTCGGTCTCCACGAACTGCTGGAACTCGAACCGCGAAACCGACCCGCCCGGCCGCGCCATGCCGAGAAACAGCATGGTCTCGACCATCGGCTCACCGACCAGGCAAGTACTCGCCGGAGGCGCCGCGCGTTGGTCGGAAACGCTGATACAGCCCGAGACGGCGAGGCCGGCCAGACATCCAGCTATCAGCTTTGTCATGCGAAACGCTCCCGAACGGCCCTAAACTGGCCCAATCGCCCGCATTTGGGGAGGCGCGGGCCCGAAATACCCGTGCGGCGCCTGGGGCGCTCGCTTTCTTCACAAAAGCCCTGTATTGCGGCGCACAATTCGACCTCCCCCCGGCCAAAAGACACCACCATGCAACTGCGCAACATCGCCATCATCGCCCACGTCGACCACGGCAAGACCACGCTGGTCGACTGCCTGCTCAAGCAGTCGGGCTCGTTCCGCGACAATGAAGCCACGTCCGAACGGATGATGGACTCGAACGACCTGGAGCGTGAGCGCGGCATCACCATTCTGGCGAAAGCCACTTCGGTTGTCTGGAACGACATTCGCATCAACATCGTCGACACGCCCGGCCACGCCGACTTCGGCGGCGAAGTCGAGCGCATCCTGAACATGGTGGACGGCGCCATCGTTCTCGTGGACGCGGCCGAAGGCCCGATGCCGCAGACGAAGTTCGTCGTGTCCAAGGCCCTGAAAGTCGGCCTGCGCCCCATCGTCTGCATCAACAAGATCGACAAGCCGGAAGAGCGCCACGTCGAAGTCGTCAACGAGGTGTTCGACCTCTTCGCCAACCTCGACGCCACCGACGAGCAGCTCGACTTCCCGATCATCTACGGTTCAGCCAAGAACGGCTGGATGAGCATGGACCCGGCCAAGAAGACCACCGACATGGCCGCGCTGTTCGAAACCGTGCTGAAGCACGTGCCGCCGCCGCGCGTCGACAACGGCCCGTTCCGCATGCTGGGCACGACCATCGGCTCCGATCCGTTCCTCGGCCGCATTCTCACCGGCCGCGTCGACTCCGGCTCGGTGAAGCCGAACCAGACCGTGAAGGTTCTCTCGCGTACCGGCGAAGTCATTGAGACCGGCCGCATCTCGAAAGTGCTGGCCTATCGCGGCCTCGTGCGGTCGCCGATCGACGAGGGCAAGGCCGGCGACATCGTTTCGATCTCGGGCCTGACCAAGGCGACCGTCGCCGACACGATCTGCGATCCGTCGGTGACCGAACCGATGGAAGCCCAGCCGATCGATCCGCCGACGCTGTCCATGACTTTCCGCGTCAACGACTCGCCGCTCGCCGGCACCGAAGGCAAGAAGGTCACCAGCCGCGTGATCTGGGATCGCCTGCTGAAGGAAGCCGAAGGCAACGTCGCCCTGAAGATTTCGCGCGACGCGGATTCTGACGCGTTCCAGGTCGCCGGCCGAGGCGAACTCCAGCTCGCCGTGCTCATCGAGACGATGCGCCGCGAAGGATTCGAGCTTGGCGTGTCGCGCCCGAAGGTGGTGATGCAGAAGGACGACGTGACCGGCGAAATTCTCGAGCCGATCGAGGAAGTCGTCATCGACGTCGATGACGAGCACACGGGCGTTATCGTCTCGAAACTCTCCGAGCGCCGCGCGGACATGATGGACATGCGCCCGTCGGGCGTTGGCCGCACCCGCCTGGTGTTCCATGCGCCGACCCGCGGCCTGATCGGCTATCAGGGCGAGCTGCTGTCGGACACGCGCGGCACCGCCATCATGAACCGCATCTTCCATGCCTACGCCCCGCACAAGGGCGAGATCAGGGGCCGCCACACCGGCGTGCTGATTTCCAACGGTTCGGGCGAGTCGGTCGCCTTCGCGCTGTGGAACCTCGAGGATCGCGGCCCGATGATGATCGAGCCCGGCATCAAGGTCTATGAAGGCATGATCATTGGCGAGCACACGCGCGGCAACGATCTCGAAGTGAACGTGCTGAAGGGCAAGAAGCTCACCAACGTCCGCGCCTCGGGCACGGACGAAGCTGTGCGCCTCACCACGCCGATCCGCATGACGCTGGAAAAGGCGCTGGCCTACATCCAGGACGACGAACTGGTCGAAGTGACGCCGGAGAACATCCGCCTGCGCAAGGTCTGGCTCGACCCGAACGACCGCAAGCGCAATTCGCGGGCTTCCGTCGAGGCCTGATTTGTCAGACACGCTGCCGCCCTGCCCCAGCTGCGCGTCCGCCCTCACTTATGAGGACGGCGCGATGCTCGTGTGCCCCGAGTGTGGGCACGAGTGGTCGCCGGGCGCCGCCGCTGCGGACGGCCCGCGTGTCTACAAGGACGCCAACGGCAATGTGCTGGAGGACGGCGACACGGTCACCGTCATCAAGGACCTGAAGCTCAAAGGCTCGTCCGGCGTCGTCAAGCAGGGCACCAAGGTGAAGAACATCCGCCTTGTCGATGAGGACCACGACATCGACTGCAAGATCGATGGCTTCGGCGCGATGAAGCTGAAATCCGAATACGTGAAGAAGCAGCCGCGCTGAGGCGTGCGCCGTCGTAGCGCAGGTTCCGCTTCGCAGGCATTGCGCCCGCTCCCATTCCCGGGTTCAGTTGATCGTCGGATGACGGGGATCGCGATGCGCTGGCTTGGCTCTCTCGCTGGATGCCTGATGCTGCTGGCCAGCCCAGCCGCGCTCGCACAGGAATCCATGCCGCGCACCAGCTGGGGCGCGCCCGACCTGCAGGCCGTGTGGAGCAACATGACCCTGACGCCGCTGGAGCGGCCGCCGGTGTTTGACGGGCTCACCACGACCGACGAGCGCGCCGCCGCATTTGAGACGAGCAGCGCGGCATCCTTCCTGTCCGATGAAAGCGACGGCATAGGTGGGCGCCAATCCGAATGGTGGGAAGTCGGCACGCACATGATGCGGATCGACGGCAAAGTGCGCACGTCCCTTATCGTCGAGCCGGTCAATGGCCGCCTGCCCTGGTCCGACGCTGGCCGCGCGCGCCTGACAGCTGGGCAAAAAGACAATCTGTCCCGCTTCGATGATCCCGAGACCCGGCCTGCGACCGAGCGTTGCCTCGTCGGGGGATCGGGGTCGACCGGCGCGCCCTTCTTCATGGCGCGCTACAACACGCACTATCGCTTCGTGCAGACGCCCGATCATGTGGTGATCGCCATGGAGCAGAACAGCAACACCCGCATCATCCCGATCACCGATGCGCCGCAGCCCGGCTTCCGCCGCTGGATGGGCGTCTCACGCGGATGGTGGGAGGGCGACACGCTGGTGGTGGAAACGGCGGGCTTCATGCCGGGCGATGCGTTCAAGCCGGCATCACCCATCCTGGTCGGCGAGAATGCGCGCGTGACCGAGCGCTTCACCCGTCTATCCGCCGGCGAGATGCTGTACGAATACTCGGTGGAGGATCCCGAGACCTTCACGCAGACATGGCGCGTGCAGCACGTGCTCTACGCCACAGACGCGCCCGTGTTCGAATATGCCTGCCACGAGGACAATCATTCCCTGCCCAACATCCTGCGCGGCGGCCGCGAGATGGACGCGAGCAAGTCCCGCCAGTAGCTAGCCCCGCTCGTCCTTGGGCGAGCCCATCACGATGTAGCTGGTGATCGAGGCGACTTCCGGCACCTGTCCCAGCACTTCGGTATGGAAGTGCTTGTAGGCGACAAGATCCGCCACCTCGACGCGCAGGATGTATTCGATTGATCCCGTGACGTTGTGGCATTCGCGGACCTGCGGGGCGGCGGCCATCGCCTTCTCGAAATTGCGCTGGTTGCGCTTGTGATGTTCGGACAGGCCGACAGCGACATAGGCCGTGAAGCCGCCGCCCATGGCGGAGCGGTCTACCACGGCGCGATAGCCCGCGATGACACCTTCGCGCTCAAGCTCCTGCACGCGGCGCAGGCACGCGGATGGCGAGAGGCCGATCTTCGCGGCAAGATCGGCGTTGGTGATGCGGCCATCCTGCTGCAGTTCGTGCAATATTCTGCGGTTTGTGTCGTCTATCTTCGTCATGGATTGCAGAAATAGGCTTCCAACGCCCCATTTCGCAAGCACATTCGAGGCATCCCGCCATAATGTTGCGAAATGTTGACTGCCGAGCTCTTCAGCGCCCTCGTGGCCTTCGCATTCGTCTCCTCGATCACGCCGGGGCCGAACAATCTGATGCTCATGACGTCGGGCACGAATTTCGGGTTCGTACGCACGATCCCGCACATGCTGGGCGTGTCGATCGGCTTCACGCTGATGATCGTGCTGGTCGGCGCGGGCCTGGCGAAAGTGTTCGAGATCTATCCCCTCGCCCACCAGATCCTGAAGTATGCGAGCTGCGCCTATCTTCTCTGGCTGGCGTGGAAGATCGCGACATCGGCCCCGCCGGGATCGAAGCCGGGCGCTAAGGATGGCGCGCCAGCCAAGACACAGCCCATGACCTTCGTGCAGGCCGCGCTGTTCCAGTGGGTGAACCCGAAGGCGTGGACGATGGCGCTGACGGCTGTCTCCGCCTACACGTTGCCGGCTGATCCGGTCATGAGCCTGCTGGTCGTCGCCGCCGTGTTCGGCGCAATCAACCTGCCCTCCGTCGGTTCATGGACGCTGCTGGGTACGCAGTTGCGCCGCTTCCTCAACGACCCCGTCCGCCTTCGCGTGTTCAACGTGACGATGGCGCTGATCCTGGTCGCGACGCTCTATCCGGTCCTGTTCGGCGGACCGCACTAAGGCGAGATCACTTCCCCGTCGTGCGCGCGCGTTCGATGGATTCGAGGATCAGTTCGCGGGCGCGCTCGGGGCCGTGCAGGCCTTCGATCTTCACCCACTTGCCGGGTTCGAGATCCTTGTAGTGCTCGAAGAAGTGGACGATGCGCTCGACCACGATTTCGGGAAGGTCGGTGTAGTGTTTCACCTTCTCGTAGTAGCGCGTCAGCTTGGGATGCGGCACAGCGAGGATTTTCTCGTCCTGGCCCTTGTCGTCCGTCATCATCAGGACGCCGACCGGCACGACGCGAACGACGCAGCCGGGAACCAGCGCACGGTTGCCCACGACCATCACGTCGATCGGGTCGCCATCCAGCGACAGCGTGTGGGGAACGAAGCCGTAGTTACACGGATAGCGCATCGGCGTGTACAGGAACCGGTCCACGAACATCGCGCCCGACGCCTTGTCGATCTCGTACTTGATCGGCTCGCCGCCCAGCGGCACTTCAACCACGACGTTCACGTCATGGGGCGGGTTTGGGCCAGTCTGAATCTTGGAGAGGTCCATGTCTCTTCTCGAAAAGCTGCGTCTGCGCGCATTGGGAGGCGCCGTTACGGCGCCCCTGCAATAACGAGGCCGACTGCAACTACAAGGTTAAAGCGCATGTCGCGACGGATTCACGCGGCCGCAGCCACAGCCTCGAGCATCGCGCGCGGATCGATCGGCTTGGCGAGGACGCCCGCCGTTCCGGCTTTCTCGTAAGCTTCCAGCTGTGCTGGCAGCACGTTGGCTGTGCAGGCGATGACGGGCGTGCTGACGTTCGGGCCACCGCCCTCGCGCAGGCGGGCAAGAACGTCGAACCCGTCCATTTCCGGCATCACCATGTCGAGCAGCACAAGGTCCACCTTGCGACGGCGCAGGATTTCCAGCGCCTCGGACCCGGAGGCGCACTCGATGGCGCCGTGGCCGGCCGCGCGCAGCATCGCGGAAAGGACGTAGAGGTTGCGGGCATTGTCATCGACGCACAGGATTTCGAGGCGCCGATGGTCGGGGCCGGGGACGATGTCGGCCGGTGGCGCGGGCTCGGCGGAAACAATCGCAAGCGGCGCTGCGATGTGCACCGTGAAGCGCGAGCCCAGGCCCGGCCGGGTTTCGAGGCTGATGTCGCCGCCCATCGCCATGGCCAGCCGCCGCGCGATGAACAGGCCAAGGCCGAGGCCGCCATGCTTGCGCTTCGAGGACACATCGACCTGCTCGAACGGCGAGAAGATGCGCTCGGCCGCCTCGCGCGGAACGCCCGGGCCGGTGTCTTCGATCTCGATGGCGACGCGGTCCTCGCCGCCCCTCACCGATTCGGACCAGGCCTTGATCGCCACGGTTCCGACCGAGGTGAACTTGATGGCGTTGGCCATGAGATTGCCGATGACCTGCAGCAGACGCGCACGATCGACCATCCGCGCAGGCTGGAGATCAGGCTCGATCATCACCGAAAGCGACAGGCCCTTGGCGCGCACGTCGGACGCCCAGATCACGGCCGCATCCTCGATAAGGCGAACCAGCGACACCGGTTCGGGATCGATGCGGACCTTGTCGGCGTTGAGACTGGAGAGGTCGAGAAGATCATTCAGCAGCACTAGCATCTGGCGGCCGGCATCCTCGAGCACGCCGAGCGTGCGACGCTGCACCGGATCAAGCTTGGACTGCGACAGCAGGCTGGCGCAGCTGAGCACCGCGTTCATCGGCGTGCGCAGTTCGTGGCTCATGACGCCCAGAAACTCGGTCTTTGCCTGGCTTGCACGCTCGGCAGACGTCAGCGCGGCCGCCAGTTCGGCAGTATGAGCGGCGACCTTTTCCTCGGCTTCGCGCTGGGCCGTGATGTCCTTCATGGTGACGACAGCATATTCGACGGCGCCCGTCTCGGGATGGAGGAGCGGCACGGTGTTCACCGACAGCCAGCGCGTTCGCCCATCCTCAAGATGCATCCCGAGCGGAAAGTCCTGAAGCGCCTGCCCTGTGCGCAAGGTAACCATGACGGGAAACTCGTTGGGCGCGTAGTCTGTTCCGTCCGGCCTGAACCCCTGCCAGCGCGGGTCCTTGTAGCTGCGCGAAGCCGCTTCCTCGCGTGTGATGCCCATGAGCTCGAGGCAAGCCGGATTGACTTCAACGAGGCCTCGCCGCGGCGCGACAACATTCACGCCTTCCTGGATCGCGTTGAAGATCAGTTCGAACAGGTGCTGCCGCTTGCGCTCTTCATCGGTCTTGGCGGCGGCGCGCAGGGCTTCGATTCCTTCGAGACGGGCCACGAGGAATGACGTGACCAGCTCTGCGATCCGTTCCAGCCTCTGGGCCTGGCGCGGGCCGAACATTCCCGCCTCGGTATGTCCGACCGCCAGGACGCCCAGCGGCAGTTCTGGCACTGCGCCAACAGGCACACCCACAAAGCTGCGGACATGGGGGGCGCTGTGCACATAGCGGGCCCCCGCAAATCGCCGGTCGTGACGCGCATCGTCCGAGATCAGCGTCGCGCCCGCCTCGAGGATCGGCGTGCACATGCACTCCAGACCCGGCATCGTCTCGCGCGTGCCGAAGGTGGTGGAGAGCTGGTAGGCTTGCGCACCATCGTTCACGACGAAGGCGCCGAGATTGGCGTCGCAGACATCCGCTGCAAGCGCAGTCAGGTGATCGAGGCCCGGAAAATCCCCGCCATTCAGCACGTCGAGATCGCGCAACACCGCGACGCGCCGTTCAACCTTGCTCATGCCCACGTCGGTGATCATCGCGGGATCGTACCACGGGAATGCGCAACGCAGCAGGGATCGCTTCCGCACGCCAGCTTCATCGGGTCTAGATCCGCATCAGGGGAGAGAGCCGCTCGCCAATGACCATGGGCGCGCGGGCAACCGCAAGTATGAGGTCCGCGGTGTTGATCGGCTTGCCGATGACGGCATGTATCCCGGCGACTTCGGCAAGCTGCCGGGACGCCATCGCGGGGTTGGCGGTGCACACCACCACCGGCGTCAGCGTGTTGAGGCCCCCCTTGCGCATTTCGCGGGCGACGGTGGCCCCGCTGACCTCGGGCATTACCAGGTCGAGAACGGCGACATCATATACGCGCATGCTCAGCCGCCGCAGCGCCTCGGCGCCGGAGCCGCAGGCTTCAACGTCGTATCCGACGCTGGCGAGGATGGCGGAGAGAATCTCGAGATGGCGGTCATTGTCATCGATAATGAGGACCCGCTTGGGCGAGGCGACGCAGACCCAGTTGCCGGCGTCAGGCTGTCTCACCTCGTCCGCGCCTACACGCGCCGCGCCAGCATGGACGCCGCGTGCGGGGGTTCGACCCGGGAGCTCCGGCCGGTGCATGGCGCTGTCTCCGATAGCCGCCCCCCGCCCTCGTGTCCGGGAATCAACCGCGACTATGTGCTTGCAGCATAGTTAGCCCGTTGCGGGTAGCGCAACCCCGCTGGTCGCCTCGCGCAAGAAAAACGCGGGTGTGTGTCCGGTTTTCCGGGAAGGCCCCGAAGCGATGGCGTTTCCGGCGTTTTCTTGCCGGGTCCGCTCCGGGAACTATCGCTTCCCGGCAAGGCCCAGCAGGCGCAGGCGCAGGGCGTTGAGGCGGATGAAGCCTTCGGCGTCCTTCTGATCGTACGCGCCGGCGTCGTCTTCGAACGTGACGTGGGCGGCCGAGTACAGCGAGTAAGGCGAGGCCCTGCCCGTCACGATCACATTGCCCTTGTAGAGCTTGAGCGTGACCGTGCCGGTGACGTTGGCCTGGCTCTTGTCGATCGCCGCCTGCAGCATCTCGCGCTCGGGGGCGAACCAGAAGCCGTTGTAGATGAGTTCCGCATAGCGCGGCATCAGCTCGTCCTTGAGGTGGCCGGCGCCGCGATCAAGCGTGATCGATTCGATCGCGCGGTGAGCCTGCAGCAGGATCGTGCCGCCGGGCGTCTCGTAGACGCCGCGCGACTTCATGCCGACGAAGCGGTTCTCGACGAGGTCGAGGCGGCCGATGCCATTGTCGCGGCCAAGGTCATTGAGGGCGGCCAACAGCGTCGCCGGCGACAGCGCCTTGCCGTTGAGCGAGACAGCGTCGCCCTGGGCAAAGCCGATCTCGATCTCGGTGACCTGATCGGGCGCTTCCATCGGCGAGACGGTGCGCTGGTAGACATAGGGCGGCGGCTCGACTGCCGGGTCTTCCAGCACTTTGCCTTCGGAAGACGAGTGCAGCAGGTTGGCGTCGACCGAGAACGGGGCTTCGCCGCGCTTGTCCTTAGCCACCGGGATCTGGTGCTTTTCGGCGAACGCGATGAGATCGGTGCGCGATTTGAAATCCCAGGTGCGCCACGGCGCGATCACCTTGATCGACGGGTTCAGCGCATAGGCCGACAGCTCGAAGCGGACCTGGTCATTGCCCTTGCCGGTTGCGCCGTGGGCGACCGCATCCGCGCCGGTCTTCGCCGCGATGTCGACGAGATATTTGGCGATCAGCGGGCGCGCGATCGACGTACCCAGCAGGTACTGGCCCTCATAGACCGCATTGGCGCGGAACATCGGGAAGACGAAGTCGCGCACGAATTCCTCGCGCAGGTCCTCGATGAAGATGTTCTCGGGCTTGATGCCCATCAGTTCGGCCTTCTTGCGGGCCGGCGACAGCTCCTCGCCCTGCCCCAGGTCGGCCGTGAAGGTCACGACCTCGCAGCCGTATTCGGTCTGCAGCCATTTCAGGATGATCGAGGTGTCGAGGCCGCCGGAATAGGCGAGCACGACTTTCTTCGGGGCGGGTTTTGCAGCGGACATGGGCGGTCTCCCGGAAACGGGCAATTCGGATGCGCGCTTATAGCCCCGGCTGGCTGTCCCGCAAGCGTTCGGCGCCGCGCCATCGCATATGGCTGTTGCGTGATGTGGCGCCGGAAAAATCGCGTGCTAGCTTCATGACAAAATCGGCGTAGCGCCGCTCAGTTGGGAGAACGACATGGCTGGATTTGCCGCATGGGGGCGCACCGCTCGCTCCGCCCTGGTCGCTGGCCTTGCGGCAGCCTCGGCTTGGGCCGCACCCGCGCTGGCCCAGCCGGCCCTGTGGGCGGTGAAAGACGCGGATTCGACCATCTACTTCCTCGGCACGGTTCACCTGCTGAAACCGGAAACCGAGTGGCGGAGCGAAAAGCTCGACGCCGCCATCGCGGAATCGCAGGCGCTGTGGCTGGAGCTGCCCTCGACCAACCCGGAGAAGATGGCCGGGGAGATGCTCGCCCTGGTCGGCAAATATGGCATGTCGCCCCGCCGGCGCCTGTCAGCCGACCTGACGCCTGACGAATTGAAGACGCTGGACGAAGCAGCAAAACTGTCGGGCATGACCGCGGCGCAGCTTGATATGTTCCGGCCGTGGTTTGCCGCGCTCACACTGTCGACCTCCGCCGTCACACGCGCGGGATACGATCCGACGTCGGGCGTCGATTCGAAGATCGAGGCGATCTTTGGCGAGCGCGGAATCACACCGAAGGGACTGGAGACGGCCGAGCAGCAGATCAAGGTTTTCGCCGGCATGCCGCGCGAGGACGAGCTGGAATACCTGCGCCAGACTATCGCGGATTATCGCGAAGCCTCGACCGAGCTTGACGAGATGGTGGCCAACTGGGCCGCCGGCGATATCGCGGCGATGGAAGAGATGTTCGTCGTCGAGATGAAGGAAGACGATCAGGCCCTCTATGACGCCCTCCTCACCAACCGCAACGCCAACTGGGTGGTGCAGGTGGAAGAGATGCTGAAGGGCAAGGGCGTGATCTTCATCGCGGTCGGCGCCGGCCACCTCGTCGGCCCCGAAAGCGTGATCGCCATGCTGGAAGCCAAGGGCATCAAGGCGGAGCGGGTGCAGTAGGATCCCGGCGGTCCTCAGACCTCCGCCCACTTCCTGAGCAGGTTGTGGTAGACCGCCGTCAGCCCCAGCACCGCGTCGTGCTTGTCGCCCAGCTCCGCTCGGGCTTTGATGATGGACTGGTCCAGCTGGTAGAGCAGCGTGCGGCCGCCATCGTCCTTCACCATAGACTGGATCCAGAAGAACGACGCCCAGCGCGAGCCGCGCGTGATCTCCTCCACGCGATGCAGGCTGGTGGCGGGATAGAGCACCATGTCGCCGGCCGCGAACTTGACGCTCTGCGTGCCGTACGTGTCCTCGATCACAAGGTCGCCGCCGTCATAGTCTTCGGGCTCTGACAGGAACAGCGTCGCCGACAGGTCTGTCCGGACGCGGATGTTGGGGCCCGGGATAAAGCGGATGGCGTTGTCGACATGGGCGCCGAACTTCATGCCGACGTCATAACGGTTGAACAGCGGCGGGAAGACGCGGAACGGAATGGCCGCCGAGTTGAACACCTGCGAGCGGGCCAGCGCTCTCAGCACGACCTCGCCTAACGCCCGTGCCTGCGGCGCATCTTCAGGGACCTGAAGGTTGTGCTTGGCGAGCGCCGACTGCGCCCCGGCCGTGATCTTGCCATCGACCCATTGCGTGCCCTCGAGGACGGAACGGCAATGAGCCACCTCCTCTTTCGAGAGGACCGCTTCGCATTTCACCAGCATGTTCGCCTACCCTTCACGGCGTCCTGTGGGGGCATTCTCGCCCTCTCAAAAAACAGGGCCGGACTCATGCGAGCCCGGCCCAGTCAGTAAGGCATGGTCTGGGGAGGCTTAGTAGACCACGCCGAGGGTCACGATGAATGTGCGGCCCTGTCCCGGCGTGACGCGGTTGCCGTGGATCTGGGCGAAGTAGAGTTCGTCCGACAGGTTGTAGCCGTTGAGCGAGACGCGGTAGCGGTCCCAGCCATAGGACACGAAACCGTCGACGGTCGTGTAGCCATCGATGGCCGAGAGGTTCGATGTGTTGAGATAGACCTCGCCCTGGTAGGTGAGCCCGCCGCCAACCTCGAGGCCCGCGAGCGGACCCGTGAAGTTATAGGTGGTCCAGATGTTTGCGCCGGTTTCGGGCGTGAAGGCGATGGCGTTGCCGACAACCGAGATCGGCGTCGTGGCGCCAACTGGCGTGTAGGTGGTGGTCGAGTCCGTCACTTCCGCATCGAGGAAGGTGGCGTTGGCGTTGATCGACCATTCGTCGGTGATCGCGCCTGCGATGCCGATCTCGAAGCCCGTGATTTCCTGCGCATCGCCCGAGCCGACCAGAAGGTCGCCGTTCGTGTCGAGGATTTTCGAGTTGTCTTTCTTGGTCTGGAAGACGGCGCCTTGCAGTTGGACGCGGTCATCGAAGAGCGCGATGCGGCCGCCGATCTCGATGTTGGTGTTTTCCTCCGGCTCGAGATCCTTGTTGGAGACGCCGGTCGGTGTGGTGGGGTTCGCGATGGTGTCGCCATTGTTGGTCGAGGCGCCCTGCGGCTTCGCCGACTGCGAAAAGTTGGCATACCATTGCTGGTTCGGCGCCGGTTCCCAGATCACGCCGATCTGCGGGGTGACGAAGTCGGTGTTCGACGACACGGGTGTGTAGCAGGTGACGCCCGGCGCCGGCACGGCAGGCGCGCCGTTGCAAACTGCCGTCGAGTTGAAGGTCGTAGTGTTCTGGTCGACCTCATAGGCGCCCCAGCGCACGCCGCCGACGATCGACCATTCGTCGTTGAGCCAGAGGCGCTCATTGGCGAAGACGCTGACATCGCGCGTGGTTGTGTCGCGGATATTCGAGGCCGTGGTCGTGGCCGGAACGCCATCGGTGAGCACGGGGTTGAACAGGTCGAAATTCGCGCGCGTGCCGATATAGGCGTACTGGTTGCGGTCGTTATGCTGCCAGGCGGCGTCGAAGCCGACCGTAAGCTCGCTGCGCAGGCCGCCGAGCGGGGCGGTGATGTGCACGGCTGAGATGTTCTGCACGCCTTGCGTATCCTGATCCCACGGGCCGGGACCGCCGGGCGTCGCCAGCGGGATGGTGGCGGGATCGCCGTCCGTCAGGTTGGTCACGCAGACGCCCGCGCAGCCGGCCGGCGTGAAGCGGGCATAGCGCTGGTAATTCCCCCACCGCACGTCGCTGGTCAGCGTGAGCCAGTCGGTTGCTTCATGCAGCAGGCGGACCGTGACGGTATCGACCGTCGTTTCATCCATGTCGGCGCGATAGCCATAGAAGTTGGACGACGCGACGCCGAAATCCGTGACCGGGCGGCCGATACCGCCGACGGTGACGACCGGTATGCCGTAGTCGGTGAGCTTGCTCTCGTCCTGGTGCAGGTAGGCGATCGAAACAGTCGTGGGCGAGTCGAGGCCGAAGGCGAAGGACGGCGCAACGCCCCAGCGTTCGGAATAGACGTGGTCGCGGCCGGTGTTGCCACCTTCATGCGTCATGGCGGCGATGCGGCCGGCCATGCCGTTGCCGAAATCCTGGTTCCAGTCGGCGGTGATGCGCAGGTGTTCTGCATCACCCGCAGTGATCTGGGCCGATCCACCGATCTCAGCGAACGGTGTCTTCGAGGTGGTGTTGATGCCGCCGCCGGCCGCGCCGCGACCGAAAGCCGACGCCGAAGGGCCCTTGAACACTTCGACCTGGCCGTAGTTGAACGAGTCGCGCGTGTAGACGCCGAAGTCGCGCAGGCCGTCGGTGAAGATGTCGTTCTTGGCGCTGATGCCGCGGATGAAGAACTGGTCGCCGCTCATGACGCCGCCTTCGCCGATCTGCGTCGTGATGCCGGGCACATTGCGCAGCGCCTGTTCGAGCGAGGTGACGCCCTGCTCCTGCAGGATTTCGCCGGAGATGACGTTCACCGTCTGGGGTGCGTTCGTTGCGTCGATGGTGGCGACGGATGTGACGACGCGGCGGCCGTGGACGTAAACGCGATCGCGGTCGGTATCTTCCGAGGCCAGGATAGAGGGCTGCGGCTCGTCGGCCGCGGGGGCTTCCGAGGGAACGGGATCGGCCGAAGCCTGATCGGGAGAAACCTGCGCGAAGGCAGGCAGGCCGGAGGCTGCGGCGAGCACGAGCGCCATGGCCACGCTCGAGCGCAGCTTGCGAGAGCCATCCATGCTGATGGTTTGAGAGGCGTCCGACATCAACTCTTCCCCGCGCGACTTCTGCACTTGCGAATGATTTGCAACTGAAGCCGTCTTACCGGGCGCGCATGCGAATGCAAGTGCTTCGCAAAAACAAATTGACGCAGGGGATGCCGTCGATTGCCGACAAAAAAGCGCCGGCCTCTTGGGGAGACCGGCGCCAGGCAGCGTCGAGAACGATTGGGGAGGAGAGAGAGATCGTTCCGCGCAAGGCGCCTCGCGGCGCCGAAGGGAATTCGGAAGGGCTGCGGCCGGCTGGGGGAGGAAGCGCCGGCCGGACCCTAGGGGAGGAAAATCAGGCAGCCAGACGGCTGGCGACTTCCACGAGGTAGAGGATCGCGGTGGCGCCCACGATGGCGAGCGGCAGGGCGAGCAGACGGGCCAGCGCGTCCGGGCTGGCGGTCGGAGTCTTGGGGAGGAAGGTCATCTGTGCAGTTCCTTTTTATCCGGGGTCTCTTTCGGCCCCTGGGGGAGGTTTGGCGGCGGGCTTCTTTGTTCCCGTCCATGCACACCATATAGCTGAGGCGTTTGTGGAATGCAATGAACGAAAGTCTAAACGTTCAATATTTCTGCTGCGCCCGCGATCACATACCCGCGATTTCATGCTGCACTTGCTAACTGGAACGCGTTTCCAGCTCCCTGACGGGATCAGTTGAATTTTGGAGATCGGGTGCGGCGAGCTGTCCCGGGCACTATTTCCGGGCAGAAAGTCCCGTGAAAACAAGCCCCAGCAACCCGTCCATCTCGGCCTGCAGGGCATCGAGCTGTTCAGTGGTCCACAGCTGGGGAATGCGGAACTTCATCATGGCGCATTGGACCAGGTCCGCCGTGATGGTGAGATCGGCCGGGGGCGCGAAATCGCCGGAGATCTGGCCTTCCTCGAGAATCTTCTCGATCTGGATCCGCTCCTGGGCATGCTCTTCCGCGAGAAATTCAGGGCGCTCGCGCGCCATGATCTCCGCCAGCTCCATCAGCTTGGGGTGCTTCTCAAAGGTACGGAACGTACGCTCGAGCCGGAAGGCGAAGAAATCCCTGAGTTTTCTGGAGGGTGATCGCCCGGCGTCGCGCAGGATTTCCATATATCCCGAATGCGTTTCACCGTTGAAATTGCGGGTCATCGCCTCGGCGATGTCGATCTTGGAGGGGTAGAAACGATAGATATTGCCGGCCGACATGCCGCAGTCCGAGGCAATCTCGGACATCGTGGTCTTGTTGTATCCGTAGTGGAGGATACGTTCCGCGGCAGCCTGCAGGATGGCGAGGCGCGGATCGGCCTTGTCGGCCTGGATGTCGGTCGGCTGGGCTGCAGTCATTCGGATATTGTAACAACGGAACGCTGAACGTTCAATGAAATCTTCAGCACATAACGTCGCTGACTCTGGACTGTTCCAGCGTGTGGGGGTTGCCGGAGCGGGCGCCTGGGGAACAGCGCTTGCGGTCTGTGCGCTGGCTGCCGGCCGCGATGTGCGGATGTGGGCCCGCGAGGCCGACGTCGCCGATCAGCTTTCCCGCGGCGAAGGCAATCCGGCTTTCCTTCCCGGCGTGAGTATCCCCGCCATACCTTCTTCTACTGATCTCGCTTCGCTGGCCGATTGCGATGCCATCCTTCTGGTCGCGCCGGCGCAGCATCTGCGCGCCACGCTGAAGGCGCTGGCGCCGAGTCTCAAGCCGGGCACGCCGGTCGCGCTCTGCTCGAAAGGCATTGAGCGCGGCACGCTGAAGCCGATGACCGACGTGCTGGCCGAGGAAGCGCCCGACGCATCTCCCGCTGTCCTTTCCGGTCCATCATTTGCGAGTGATGTCGCCAAGGGCCTGCCCACCGCTGTCACCCTCGCCTGCCCCGACCGCGCGGTTGGCGACATGTGGATGCGCTCCATCGGGCGGCCGCATTTTCGACCCTACTGGAGCGACGACCTCATCGGTGCTGAGGCCGGCGGCGCGATCAAGAATGTGCTCGCGATCGCGTGCGGCGTCTGTGAGGGGCTGCAGCTGGGACGCTCCGCGCACGCAGCCCTCATCGCGCGCGGCTTTGCCGAGATGACGCGGCTTGGCGTGGCGCTGGGCGGGCGCGCGGAGACGCTGGCGGGCCTGTGCGGCCTTGGCGACCTGGTGCTCACCTGCTCCTCCCCGCAATCGCGCAACATGAGTTTCGGCATGGAGCTCGGTCGCGGAAAGTCGGCCGGTGAAATTCTGGCTGCGCGCAACTCCGTTACCGAAGGCGTCGAGACTGCGCCCGCCATTGTCGAGCTGGGCAAGCGGCTGGGCGTTGAACTTCCGATCTGCAATGTGGTCGACGGCATGATTGACGGCAGGCTGAGCGCACGCGAAGCGGTCGACCTGCTGCTCAACCGGCCAATGAAGGGTGAAGGCTGATGGCTCTGTTTGTATTCCACGGCCTCGACAAGCCCGGCGCGCTGGAAATTCGCAAGGCGACGCGGCCGGCGCATCTGGCGTGGCTGGAAACGCTGACGCCGCGCGTGAAGATCGGCGGGCCTATGCTGGCGGAGGATGGCGCAACGCCGGTGGGATCGATCCTCGTGTTCGAGGTCGAGACGCTGGCCGAGGCGAAGGCGCTGTTCGCGCAGGACCCCTACGCCCTCGCAGGCCTCTGGGCCGAGACGAGCGTGCGGCCGTTCAACTGGTTGATCCGGCAATGATGCGCAGCGCGGCTGTTGTGCTGATGTTGGTCGCGCTCGCAGCGCCGGCATTTGCACAGCCGGGCAGCGCGCCGATTCCGACGGAACTTCCCGATCAGATCGAACCCTGTGAGGTCTGCGTCAAAGAAAAGCTCGAGCTGCCGCAGCTACTGCAGAAGGCGCTGAGGGCGGATGACCGTTCGATGGAGCATCGCCTGCGCGACGAGAACCGGCAGGTGCGCAAGATCATCGAGACGGCATGGCCTACGGAACGTGTTGTCGCCGGCTCTCGCGTGCTGGATGTGGCGTCGGGCGGCGGATACCTCGCGATCATCTTCTCTTCGCTCGTTGGCGAGGGCGGGCATGTCGACATTCACAACACGCCCGGCTGGATCGCGCAGTTTCCCGGCATGGACCCGGACATGCAGCGCAACTGGATCAAACGGCCGAACATTGGCTGGGTGACGGCGGGCTGGAATGATCTCGATGCGCCGGACGGGAGCTATGACTTCATCCTGCTCGGCCAAGTCTATCACGACGTCGTCTTCGAGGGTGGCGACTTCGAGGCGCTGAACGAGCGCTTCTTCGACATGCTGTCGCCGGGAGGCCGCGTGATCATCGAGGACCACGACGCCATCGAGACCATGCCCCTGATGCAGCAGGCCAACCTGCATCGCATCAGCCATGGCGATGTGATCGGCGATTTCCTCGCAGCGGGATTCCGGCAGGTGGCGTTCGAGGAAATCGAGAGCCGCTATGACGACCGCAAGATGAACGTGTTCTGGCCCAACGTGCGCGGACGTACGGACCGGTACATCCTGGTGTTCGAGAAGTCGCTCGACGGGAAACCGCTGCGCTAGTTCCGCACGAAATCCAGAAACACCGGCGCACAGTCGCCGAGGCGTTTTTCCTGATAGCGCGTCGTGACGTGATCGGCGGGGGGCATGCGCCAGTCGTCGGCGCGGTTGGCCTGCCAGGTGAACCGGCCATCGCGGATGACGGCTTCAAGCGCGCGGTTGGCGTAGTCCGCCCAGTCGGTGGCGAAGCGCAGCTTGGCGCCGGGCTTCATGACGCGCGCGAGTTCGGCCACGAAATCCGGCTGCACGAGGCGGCGCTTGCGATGTCGCGTCTTGGGCCACGGATCGGGGAACAGGATGAAGACGCGATCGAGCGATGCGTCGGCGAACTGTGCGACGAGATCGCGGGCGTCTCCGCGGCGGACAAGCACGTTGCTGGTTCCGCCCTCTTCCAGAGCGGTCAGCAGCTTTGCGACGCCATCGATGAAAGGCTCGACGCCGATGATGCCCACGTCGGGATTCTTCGCGGCCTGCCCGGCCAAGTGTTCGCCGCCGCCGAAGCCAATCTCGAGCCAGGCTTCGTGTGTTGTCGGCTTGAACAGGGAGATGGGCGCAAGTGCGCCCGGCGCCGTTTCCGGGATCGCCAGTGTCGGCAGGAAATCGTCGATCAACGCCTGCTGACGCTTTGACAGCGGCTTGCCGGCGGCGCGGCCATAGAGGCGGTGGCGCGGTTGGGATGATGGGGCGTCGTTCATTCCGGCCTTGTGGTCACTTCTGGCAGGCGACGCAATAGAAGGTGGAGCGTCCCGATTGAACGATCCGCTTCACCGGGCGCTCGCAGGCAAGGCAGGGCTCGCCCTCCCGGTCGTAGATCCGGAAGGCGTGCTGGAAATACCCGAGCTCGCCGCCCGTCGACTTGTAGTCCGAGATCGTCGAGCCGCCGGCAAGGATGGCTTCCTCGATCACCTTGCGCACTTCGACGGCCAGAAGCTCAAGCTTGTCACGGCGGATGGCGCCAGCGAGCTTCTTGGGGTTGATGCCCGAGCGATAGAGCGCCTCGCAGACATAGATGTTGCCAAGGCCGGCGACGACGTTCTGGTCAAGCAGCGCGGACTTCACCGGCGTCTTCTTGCCCCTGAAGGCTTCGTGGAGGTAGGCGCCGGAAAACTCGTTCGAGATCGGCTCAGGCCCCATGCCGGCGAAGGGGGCGTAGGTTGAGAGGCTCTCGGTCGGCCAGAGATCCATGAAGCCGAAGCGGCGGGCGTCGTTGAACACGACACGTCCCCCGCCCTGCATCTCGAAGACGACATGGTCGTGTTTTTCGTCGCCCCCGGCGTCGTGATGGAACTTGCCCGGTGTTTTGCCATGGACGGTGAACCGGCCGGTCATGCCCAGGTGCATGATCAGGGCTTCCCCGTTGGAAAGTTCCGCGACCAGGTATTTCGCCCGGCGGCCCATATGGCTGAGCTTCGCCCCCTCGATCCTTTGGTTAAAATTCTCGGGAAACGGGAAGCGCAGGTCCTTCCTGCGGGTTTCCACACGCAGGATACGTTTACCTTCCATGGCGGGGGCCAGTCCGCGACGAACGGTCTCGACTTCGGGAAGCTCGGGCATCGCTGCGCATATAGCCGTGGGAAGGCCCTTCGCCTATGCTCCCGGGATCATGGACGAAGACAAGGTCTCCTTCGGGTTCGAGGATGTGAGCCGGGATGAAAAATCCCGCCGCGTCAAAGGCGTGTTCGCGTCTGTCGCCTCGAAATACGACCTGATGAACGATCTGATGTCCGCCGGGGTCCACAGGATCTGGAAGGCGAACATGATCGCCTGGCTGAACCCGCAACCGGGCGAGACGCTGATCGACGTGGCGGGCGGCACGGGGGATGTGGCCCGCGCTTTCCAGAAACGCGCTAGCGAAGTGGCGCGCCGCCGGAATGTTTCGGCCGAGACGATGACGTTCGTGTCCGACATTAACGAGGCCATGCTGGTCGCCGGCATCAAGGACAGCGACCGGAACATGCCGCGCGTCGCGTGCGACGCTGCCGCGCTACCCTTCCCCGATCGCAGCGCAGACGCGGTGACCATCTCCTTCGGGATCCGTAATGTGGTGGAGATCGACCAGGCGCTGCGCGAGTTTCGCCGCGTGTTGAAGCCGGGCGGGCGGTTTGCCTGCCTCGAGTTCTCGCACATGACGCATCGGGTGCTGCAGGACGCGTACGACGCCTATTCGTTCAAGGTGATCCCGGCGATGGGCGGTATGGTGACGGGCGACAAGGCTTCCTATCAGTATCTCGTCGAATCGATCCGGCGCTTCCCGATGCAGGATGAGTTCGCGGATCGCATCCGCGCGGCCGGGTTCAGCCAGGTGGGCTACCAGAATTTCTCCGGCGGCATCGCGGCGCTTCACACCGGATGGGCGGTGTAGGCCATGTTCACTGCCCTCGCCGACTATATGCGCCTTGCCCGCGCCGGCGCCGTCATGGTGCGCAACGACGTCATCATTCCCGACGCCTATCGCAAGCGCCTGCCCTTCGCGGCCAAGGCTGCCGGCGCAGTGTTGCGCATTCTGCCCGGCGGCGGCGGCAAGGGGCGGCCGGGAGAGCGCTTTGCGCGCGCGCTGGAAAAGCTGGGACCGGCGTGGATCAAGCTTGGCCAGTTCATGGCGACCCGGCCGGATGTGATCGGCGTCGAGGCGGCGACGGATCTCTCGCGGCTCAAGGATTCGATTCCGCCCTTCCCCAAGGCGCAGGCGCTGAAAACGCTGAAGCAGCAGTTTGGCGATGATGCCGCGCGGCTGTTCCCGGCCATAAGCGACCCGATTGCGGCGGCGTCTGTGGCGCAGGTTCACCGTCTTGAGACGCCCAAGGGCATGCGGGCAGTCAAAATCCTGCGGCCGAACATCGAGCGGGAGATGGAGCTTGAGGTGCGCGCGATGAAGCGCGTCGCCTATGCCGCACAGAAGAATGGCAATGCCGAAATCAAGCGCATGGAGCCGGCCGCCTTCATCGACACCATGGCCCGCTCGCTCACCCGCGAGATGGACCTGCGGTTCGAAGCCGGCGCCGCATCCGAATTTGCCGAGATCGCCGCCATCGACGGCTATGTGCACGCCCCCCAGGTCGACTGGGAGCGGACCAGTCAGCGGGTGCTGACGACCGAATGGATCGAGGGGCGCTCACTGACCAATCCGGGTCCGCTGGACTCAGAACAGCGCATTGATCTGGCCAACCGGGTGACGCGCGGCTTCCTCGCCTGTGCGCTGGACCATGGCTTCTTCCATGCCGACCTGCATGAAGGGAACATGATCCTGACGCCGGACGGGCGGCTGGTTCTGGTCGACTACGGCATCATGGGCCGCATCGGCATGAATGAGCGGATCTTCCTCGCGCAGATCATCAAGGGCTTTCTTGAACGCGACTACAAGCATGTCGCCAAGGTTCACTTCGAGGCGGGCTATGTGCCGGCCGAGCATTCGATGGATGAATTTGCGCAGGCGCTACGTTCAGTGGGCGAGCCGATCTTCGGCAAGGACGCGACTCAGGTTTCGATGGCGCGCGTACTGCTGCAGCTGTTCGACATCACGCGCCAGTTCGGCATGCACCTGCGGCCCGAGCTTATCCTGCTGCAGAAGACCATGGTTCAGGTCGAGGGCGTGGCCCGCACGATCGACCCCGCGCACAATATCTGGCAGGCCGCCCAGCCCATCGTAGAACGCTGGAGCCGCCGCGAGTTCGGGCCCGAGGGCCTGCGCCGACTGGCGGTGAATACGGCGCGCGAGGCAATCGCCCGCCTGCGCCGCCTGCCCGAGACGCTGGAAAAACTGGATGCCGCACTTAATCGCGCCGCTGAACCACCTGCTCCGCCCGTGGTGGTAAAGCGCACGACAGGCTGGGGCTGGGCGCTGACCGGCTTTGCCATTGCGGCGATTTCGGCCGCCGGCCTGTGGGTCCTGTTGATCTACAAGCCCTGATTCCAAAGCCCTGAACGCAATCGGCGCGACCCTTGTGGGATCGCGCCGATGTTGTTTCTGCCTTGAGTGGCCGCTTACTTCTTCTTGCGGGCGACTTTCTTGGCGGGCTTCATCGAAGCGGCGGCGACTTTCATTTTGACGGGCGCCTTGGCGACCGGCTTCTTGGCGACGGGCTTCTTCGCGGCCGGCTTCTTCACCGAGGCCTTCACCACCGGCTTGGCGGCAGCTTTCGGGGCGGGCTTCTTCGCAACCGGCTTCTTCGGCATCGGGATCACGTTCGACACCGGGGCGACGACAGCGGCGGGCGCCGGCATCGGAGCGGTCGGCATCACCTTCGGCATCGCGATCACTTTGGCGACGGCCGACTTGGCGGCGACGGTTTTCTTCGTGGTCTTGTTCTTCGTGGTCATGTCTCTCTCCAGGTTCTTTTGTCTGCTGCGGCGCTGCGATCTGCGAGTCGCCGTGTCGATCTGATGGAGGCAACCTGCCCCGAGAACCTGAACGCGGAGTTTCCAAAACAGCGTGCGCGAGTCTTCGTCGAGATTTTTTTGCAGAAAGTTTTCGCGCGTTCGATCACGCGTGCGCGACTTGCGATCATCAGTGTGGGGATGATCAGAATAGATCGCGTTGCGGTTTCTCCTTCGCCGCTTTCGACGACTTCGATGGCGTCTGCTCGCTCATCTCCCACGCGCCTTCATCGTCGAACGTCTTGAGGAGCGCCTTCACATCAGCAAGCGAGGCGTCACTCTCTCCGAGCCACACCGGCCAGTTCTCCTGGCGCAGGATCGCGGGCATCCGGTCGGTGATGCGGCCGATGAGATCGTTTGGCGGCACGGTGATCATGACGAAGGTGGGCTCGGAGCCTGTGTCCCCAGTCCATTCCTCCCAGATCACCGCGATGGCGATGGGCTTGCGGTCCTTCGGGCGGATCACCCATTGCTTTGTCTTGCCGGAGGGCAGCGCCTCGCCCTCGTTGAACGTTTCGACCACAACGATGCCGCGCCGTTCGGCGAACGACTCCGCGAATGTCGGGCGCGTATCGATGGTTTCGGCGCGCGCGTGCATGTGATCGGGCTTGAAGGACGGGTTCTCCGGCTTCGAGAAGCCCCAGCGCATCTTCGCCAGTTCCGGTCGGCCATCCTCGCCCAGCCGCATCACCTTCGCGACGCGCATCGGCGTCGAGACGGTGACGTCGCCGCCCTCGGGCATCGCCGTCAGAGGCCGGGAGAAGGCCACCACCTCCTCCCACGTCGCCATCTGGGTGAACTTCCCACACATATATACTGCCTTGGGCGTCTAGCGCTTCCGGTTTCCGAACATGCCGCGGAAGACGAACTTGCCGATCTCGCGCGCCGCTGTGCGCATGAAAGTGCTCTGGGCGGCTTCGACCGGCGTCTGACGGGTAGATTTGCGCGGCGCCGAGGCGCGCGTTGTCGATGCGCGGGTCGAGGCTTGCGCACGGCTTTCCGCCGCCGCCTTGCTTGCCTCGCGCCGCGCACGGGCAGCTTCGGCTTCAGCGGTTTCCGCGCGCTTCAGCGCCTCTTTCTCTTTCGCCGCGATCGCCTCGCGGCCGGTGAGAACCTCGTAGGCCGACTCACGGTCGATCACGCTGTCGTACTTCATCGCTACGGGGCTTAACGCCTGCACGGCGGCGCGATCAGCCTCCGAGGCGGGACCCAGCCGCGACATGGGCGGACGGATGATCGTGCGTTGCACGACCGTCGGCGCGCCCTTGGCGTCGAGCGAGGAAACCAGCGCCTCGCCCGTGCCGAGTTCGGTGATCGCGGTTTCGGTGTCGAGATCGGGGTTGGGGCGGAAGCTCTGGGCTGCCGCCTTCACCGCCTTGCGCTCGGTCGGCGTGTAGGCGCGCAGGGCGTGCTGGATGCGCGTGCCCAGCTGGGCCAGCACGCTTTCGGGCAGGTCTTTCGGGTTCTGTGTGACGAAGAAAATGCCAACGCCCTTGGAGCGGATCAGGCGGACAACCTGCTCGATCTTGTCGACCAGCGCCTTGGGAGCGCCGTCAAACAGGAGGTGCGCCTCGTCGAAGAAGAAGACGAGCTTGGGTTTGTCGGGATCACCAACCTCGGGGAGCTGTTCAAACAGTTCGGCCAGCAACCACAGCAGGAAGGTGGAATAGAGCCGGGGCGAATTGATCAGCGTGGTGGCGTCGAGCACGCTGATATAGCCGCGACCCTGCGTGTCCACGCGCATGAAGTCGGCCAGTTCGAGCGCAGGCTCGCCAAAGAACTGCGGCGCCCCTTCCCGCTCCAGCATCAGGAGCTGGCGCTGCACGGCGCCGATGGAGGCCGGCGCGACGTTGCCATAGGTGCGCTGGATGTCGGACGAGATGGTGGAGATGTGGGTCAGCAGGCTGCGCAGGTCCTTGAAGTCGAGCAGCAGCAGGTCGTTGTCGTCTGCATACTGGAAAGCGATGGTGATGACGCCTTCCTGCGTGTCGTTGCAGCCGAGCAGGCGGGCCAGAAGCTGCGGCCCCATTTCCGAAACGGTCGCGCGGATCGGATGGCCGGCCTTGCCATAGATGTCCCAGAAGATGCAGGGGGCAGCCGAATAGGTGAGCTGCTCCAGCCCGATCTGGGCGGCGCGCTCATTGAACTTCTCCAGCATCTTGCCCTCGGGCGCGCCCGCGACGCAGATGCCCGACAAGTCGCCCTTCACGTCGGCGCAGAAGACGGGCACCCCCGCCGCCGAAAACTGCTCGGCCATCACCTGCAGCGTCACCGTCTTGCCCGTGCCGGTCGCGCCCGCGACCAAGCCGTGGCGGTTGGACCGCGCCAGCAGCAGGCTTTGCGCCAACTTGTGATCCGGCCCGCCGCCGCCAATGAAGATCGAGTCAGTCATCATTATATCCCGGTAATGCGAAGGCGGAGACTAGAAGCCCTTCCCGTCCGCGCCAAGCGTGCTCGCGTGCGGAATATAAAGTGAGCGCCTCGACGAACCGTCTTTGCTTGGGCGGCAACGCACCATAAGTCTTGTTGCATGGAAGCGCCGGGCGAGACGGACAACAGGAAATGGCTTGCTGCCGGCGTCTGGCTGATCGCGACGGTGGCGCTCGGCTTCGTCCTTTATAATGGCGCGCGCATCTTGGCGCCCTTCGCCATGGCGGTCTTCGTCTGGCTGATCATGGAGGGCTTTGCCCGCGCGATCCGCCGTCCCTTCCCCGACCTGCCGGGCTGGCTGGCCAACCTGTTCGCCGTGACCGTGGTCGCCCTCAGCGTTCTGACCTTCGTGAGTGTCGTCAGCGGCGCGATCGCCGAGTTCCAGTCGAAATCGGACCAGTATGAAGAGCGGATCAACGCAGTGATCCGCGATGTCTACAGCATGCTGCCGCAGACGGCGGTTGAGAACGACGCTTCCACCGCAACGCCCCCGGCCGCATCCCAGGCGCGGCCGGCAGCGCCACAGCCGCTGACCCCGGGCGACGCAATGCTGGCGCCGATGGACGAGCCGGCCGCCCCGCCCGTTACCGCGCCTCTCTCGCCGCCGGAAGACACGACGCCAACGCTGTCTGCCCTGGTGAACCAGTATGCCGGCAGCATCGCGCCGACAGCGGCCGGGTTCATCTCGGGCCTGATCGGCGACATGCTGCTAATCCTGATCTATGTCGCGTTTCTCTACGTGTCGGCCGGCGCCTTCTCCCGCAAGCTCGACCGCGTGTTCGTGCGCCCTGCCGACCGGGCGCGCTCGCGCCAGCTGGGAGACCAGGTGCGGCGGACGATGGAACAGTATCTCTGGGTGCAGACGGCGCTGTCGATCATCGCGACCTCGCTGACCTACATCACACTGATGATCGTCGGCCTCGACAACGCGCTGTTCTGGGCCTTCGTGATCTTCGTCCTCAATTACATCCCCACCATAGGCTCGATCATCGCGACCGTGCTGCCCTCGCTGTTTGCGATCGTGCAGCCCGAATCCACGTGGCCAGAGTGGATGCCGGACAATGCCCTGCTGTGCGCGCTGGTGGTGTTTGCGGGCGTCAGCGTGTGGCAGTTCCTGATCGGAAACTTCGTCGCCCCGCGCATGCAGGCCAACAGCCTGAACCTGTCGCCGCTGGTGGTCCTGCTCTCACTGGCCGTCTGGGGTGCGCTATGGGGACCGGTGGGCATGTTCCTGTCGGCGCCGCTGACGGTGCTGGTGATGATCGTGCTGGCGCAGGTTCGCGGGGCGCGGTGGATCGCCGTGCTTATGTCCGCCGATGGCAAGCCGGGGGACTATCCCGTCGCCGGCGAAGACCCCATCGCAGACCCCACTCCCGCATCGAGGTGACCCTCCTGACGGGCGGTTCGGCGCCTTAGGGGCAGTTTTCACCGCGCTGCAGCATTTCCGGGGGCATATCTTCGCCCTTGCCCGGCCGTAGCGGGCGGGTCTAGCACTCGCTCACGGCGATTCCCCTGTCATTTATCCTGTCGTTTATTCTCAGGCAGTATCAGCGCCGTACCGCGAATCCGGAGGCCGTGTCCTGTCCAACGATCTTGCATTCTCGCGCGAAGAATTCCTCTCGGCCGCGCGCGCCCGCGCCAAGGGCGCAAAGACGCTGCCGGATGAGTATGTCGGCTTCCTCGACCAGTATCGGGCGGACGCCTTCATCGATGACTTCCTGACGCTGGGCGTCGAGGACGCAGCCATGCTGGCGGCCGACCTCTGGCAGCTGAACAAGGACAATGAAGGCAGCAGCGCGCGCGTGATCCGCACCCGCCAGGCCATCGGCGCCGATGGAAAGCCGCTGCGGCTGGACGTCGCCGAGATCGTCGGGCCGGATGTGGCCTTCCTCGTCGACAGCACAATCAACGCCTGCCAGGAGGCCAAGGTCGAAATCCGCGCCGTGCTGCACCCGGTTGTTACCGGGCCGGCGGGCAAGCGTTCGACTATCCAGGTTCACCTTCCCCTGCTCGACCCGCATATGCGCGCCGACCTGCAGAAGCGGCTGGAGGATTCATTTGCGGATGTCGCGGTGGTCAATTCTGACTTCCACGCCATGCGCCACAAGATGGAAGCCGCGTCCGCAGCGCTAGCCAGCGTAAAGGCGACCGGCACACGGACATCGGGCGAGATCGCCGAGGCGCGCGCCTTCCTTGCGTGGCTGGCGGACGAGAACTTCACCTATCTCGGCGCACGCGATTACACCTTTGCGCTCGACGCCAATGGACAGCTGGCGGCCGAAGAACCTGTTGTGGACGAGGCCTCGGGCCTTGGCATCCTGCGCGATCCGGATCGCAACGTGCTCTCGCGCGGCGCGGAACCCACCATGCTGACCCCGGCCGTGCGCGCCTTCATCAATGAGGCCTCGCCCATCATCGTCGCCAAGGCGAGCTTCGTCTCGCGCGTTCACCGGCGCAGCCATGCGGACTATGTCGGCGTGAAGCGCTACGACGCGCGTGGTGAAGTGATCGGTGAAACCCGCTTCGTCGGCCTGTTCACGTCGGAAGCCTATACGCGCGCGGCCGATGAAGTGCCGCTGATCCGCCGCAAGATCGAGAATGTGAAGGCGGCAGCGCCGCAGGGTTCGCGCTTCTCGGCCAAGCAGCTGGACGCCGTTCTCAAGAACTATCCGCGCGACGAGTTGTTCCAGATTTCCGAAGGCGACCTTGAGCGGATCTCTTCAGGCGTGCTTCGCCTGCTGCTGCGTCCGCGCACGCGCCTGTTCATCCGGCGCGACCGGTTCGACCGCTATGTCTCCGCCCTCCTCTACACCCCGCGCGACAGCTACAATTCCGAACTGCGCACGCGCGCGCATCGGCTGCTGGCCGAGGCCTATGGCGGGCGGACGACGGCGTATTATCCCTCCTTCGGCGAAGGTCCGCTGGCGCGGGTGCACCTGATCATCGGCGTTGATCCCGGCCACCCCGAGCCCGACGAAGACGCACTCGACCTGCAGATGCGTCAGCTGTTCGAGACTTGGGAAGACGCGCTCGCACGCGTGGCGCGTGCAACAGGCGCCGACCAGACACTGCCCGCCCGCGCGCATTTCACGGGCGCCTACAAGGAGACATTCCAGCCGGAGGAAGGCCTCGCCGACCTTCTGGCGATTGCACAGATGCCGACGGGCAAGGGCCTGCGCGCGCGCGTCTGGGGCCCGGATTTCGAAGCCCATGTCAGCCGCGTGAAGATCTACCATCGCGACCAGCCGCTGGACCTTGCCGAGATCGTGCCCGTGCTGGAGCGCATGGGCCTGCGCGTGCAGGCGGAGGTCGGCTATCCGATCCGCATCGGCGTGGACGGCGCGCCCGACGGCATGGTCTATGTCCATGACCTCGCCATCGACCGGCCTGCCGGCCAGAAGCGGCTCGACGCCCGCTTCGAGCAGACATTCCAGGCGATCTGGGGTCGCGAGACCGAGAACGACCGCTTCAACAGCCTGGTCGTTGCGCTGGGTGCAGACTGGCGTTCCGCTGCACTCCTGAGAACGCTGTGCCGCTATCGCAGCCAGTCCGGACTTGATCCGTCCGAGACCGTGCAGGTGCGGGCGCTGGCCGAACATCCGGACATTTCCAACAACCTGCTCAAACTGTTCGCGATCAAGTTCGACCCCGCTTCACAGGGCGACCTCGATGCACGCCGCGCAGCGGCGGCGCCGGTCGCTGCCGAAATCGAGAAGCAGCTTGAGGCAGTCGCGACGCTGGATGCGGACCGTGCGCTGCGCCGCCTGCTGGCGCTGATCAAGGCGTCGCAACGCACGAACTTCTACCTGCGCGATGGCGAGGGCAAACCTTTCCGCCATATCGCCGTGAAGATCGCCAGCCGCGCGGCCGATCCCCTGCCCGCGCCGCGCCCCTATCGCGAGATCTTCGTGTGGTCGCCGGATGTCGAGGGCGTTCACCTGCGCTTTGGCCCGGTCGCGCGTGGCGGCCTGCGGTGGTCTGACCGGCGCGACGATTTCCGCACCGAAGTGCTGGGCCTGGTGAAGGCGCAGCAGGTGAAGAACGCGGTGATCGTGCCCGTGGGCTCGAAAGGCGGCTTCTATCCAAAGAACCTGCCGGCCAAAGGCACGCGCGAGGAAGTCCAGGCGGCGGGCATCGCCGCCTACAAAACTTTCGTCGGCGCGCTGCTGCAGCTGACCGACAATATCGTGGACGGGAAGACCGTGCATCCGGCGGGCGTGATCCCGTGGGATGGCGAGGACCCGTACCTCGTCGTTGCGGCCGACAAGGGCACGGCGACTTTCTCCGACATCGCGAACGGGCTTTCGGCTGACTACAATTTCTGGCTGGGCGATGCGTTCGCCTCGGGTGGATCGGTCGGCTACGACCACAAGAAGATGGGCATCACCGCGCGCGGCGCGTGGGAGGCGGTGAAGCGCCACTTCCGCGAGATGGGCCATGACACACAGAGCCAGCCCTTCTCGGTCATCGGCATCGGCGACATGTCGGGCGACGTGTTTGGCAACGGCATGCTGCTGTCGAAGTTCATCCGCCTGCAGGCGGCGTTCGACCACCGTCACATCTTCCTCGATCCGAACCCGGCCGATCTGGAAGCCACGTGGGCCGAGCGCAAACGCATGTTCGACCTGCCCCGCTCGTCGTGGGCGGACTACAACAAGACGCTCATCTCCAAAGGCGGCGGCGTGTTCGAACGCTCGGCCAAGTCGATCCCGCTGACGCCAGAGATCAAGGCGCTGACCGGTCTCACGGAAGACGCCGTGACGCCCGATGCGCTGATCAAGGCGCTGCTGGCGGCTGAAGTCGACCTGCTGTGGTTCGGCGGCATCGGCGCGTACATCAAGGCGTCGACCCAGAGCCATGCCGATGTCGGCGACAAGACCAACGACATCCTCCGCGTCGACGCTAAGGATGTGCGTGCAAAAGTCATCGCGGAAGGTGCCAACCTCGGCGTGACGCAGGCTGGCCGCATCGAGTTTGCCCGCAAGGGCGGCCGCATCAACACCGACGCCATCGACAATTCGGCTGGCGTCGATTCGTCCGACCACGAGGTCAACATCAAGATCCTCACCGCAGCGGCCATCAACCAGGGCGCGCTGAAGGCGGACGACCGCAACGCCCTGCTCGCCTCGATGACCGACGAAGTTGGCCACCTGGTGCTGGTGAACAATTACGACCAGACCGGCGCACTTAGCGTAATGCAGGCGACTGCGGCCGCCGATCTCGACAGTCACGAGGCGCTGATCGATTCGCTGGAGGCGCAGGGCAAGCTTGATCGCGCCGTCGAGGGCCTGCCCTCGACCGAGACGTTCAGGCGTCTGCGCGATGCAGGCCAGGGCCTCGCGCGGCCCGAACTTGCCGTGATCATGGCCTATGCCAAGCTGGACCTGTTCGCCTCCATCGTCGGCTCCGCCGCACCGGACGATCCGGCGTTCGAGGAAATGCTGACCGGCTATTTCCCGCGCGAGCTGGAAAAGTATGGCGAAGCGCGCAAGCGCCACCGCCTGCGCCGCGAGATCATCGCGACCATGCTGTCGAACCGCATCGTCAACATGACCGGCGCCAGCTTCGCGGTGCAGAAGCGCGACGCCGAGGGCCTCGATGCGGGCCATATCTCGCAGGCCTTCGAGGCGGCCTTCTCGGCCTTCCATCTCGATGAGCTGGTGGAGAAGATAAACGGTCTCGACGGGAAAATCCCGGCGGCGGCCCAGACCATCATGATGGTCGAGACGGCCGCGAACCTGCGCATGCTCGCTGGCGCGTTTGCGTCCGACCCTGCGCTTGGCCGCGGCTCGGTCTCGGCAAGTCATGCACGCTACCACGATGCCATCGCGGAAATCCGCTCGGTCCTTCCCTCTGCCCTCTCTCCCATCGTTCTGGGTCGGGTCGAGACCCGCGCCGAGGCCTATCGCCATGCCGGCGCGCCGGCGGGCATCGCGCATGACGTCGCTCTCGTTCGCGCGCTCGCCTCGGCCCGCGAGACGGTCGATATCGCAGCAGAGACAGGCTGGCCGCTGAAGGCGACGCTCTTTGTACATCACCAGGTAGGCGAATTGCTGGGGCTGGACCGCATGCGGGCGGCGGCGCGCGATCTGCAGCCGCGCGACCAGTGGGATCGCCTCGCCCTGCAACGCGTGGCGGACGACCTGCCCCGCCGGCAGAGCGAACTCTCCATCGCGGCGATCCGCTTTGCCAAGGCGGCGGGCATCGCGCCGGCCAGCATGGACCGCGCCTCCGCCGGCCGGCTGGCGGCCGACTGGATCGCCCCGCGCCGCGCCAGCGCCGACCGGCTAACCCAGCCAATGAGCGCATTCGACCGCCAGGGCGGATGGTCGCTTGCAAAATTGGTCCTGCTGGGCGACGCAGTGCGGGAATTCGTTTATGCTGTCCGCGCCGAGACAGGCGGCTGAGCACCCGACCGGAGTAGTAAGTGAACCGCGACCTGACCTTTCGGGACGCCCAGTTGAAGGACGCTGGTGGTCTCGCCGAGATCGGCCGCGAGACCTTCGTCGAGACATTTGGCGATCTCTATTCGCCCGGCGACCTGCGCCAGTACCTGGACGAGACCTACTCCGTCGAGAAGATGGAAGCCGACATCAAGGACCCCGAGGTCGAGGTCCGCATCGCCTTCTCCGGCCGCAAGATGCTGGCCTACTGCAAGATCGGCCCATGCAAGCTGCCGATCGACATGGGGCCCGAACCCGCGCTCGAACTTCACCGCGTCTATGTCTACCAGCATGGGCAAGGCGTGGGCGTTGGCCGCATCCTGCTGTCCTGGGCGATCGAGCGGGCGCGCCAGCGCGGCGCCAAGAATCTCTTCCTCGGCGTGTGGGAATCCAACGAGCGGGCCATCGCACTCTACGAAGGCACCGGCTTCGAGAAGGTGGGCGGATACAAGTTCAAGGTCGGCGACACGCTCGATGACGAATTTATCATGCGCCTTCGCCTCGCGTAACACCGCTTACAGGCCTGAAATCGCTTAACGTCGCCGCCGCATCGCACTAGATACGGTGCGGCAAGGGAGACCAGTCGACATGAACTTCGATATCGCGCCGCTTCTTTCGGATCCGGCTGCGTGGGCGGCGCTGATCTCCCTGATCATCATGGAAGTCGTGCTGGGCATCGACAACCTGATCTTCATCTCGATCCTCACCAACAAGTTGCCCGAGGAACAGCGTGCGCGCGCACGCAATATCGGCATCTCGCTGGCGCTCATCATGCGGCTGGCGCTGCTGTTCACCATCACATGGATTGTCGGGCTCAAGGCCACGGTCTGGAATCCTCTGGGCATGGAATGCCCCGTCGATGTCGAGGCGATCGCCGGGCATGGCGTGGTGGTGATGCATTCGGCGGGCTGGGATTCCTGCTTCTCCTGGCGCGATCTCATCCTGATCGCGGGCGGCATGTTCCTCGTCTGGAAGGCCACCATGGAAATCCACCACACCATGGATCCCGGCAGCGACACCAAGCACGGCACGCCGATCGGCAGCCAGGCGGCGATGAATTTCGGGGCGGCGATCTTCCAGATCATCCTGCTGGACATCGTGTTCTCGATCGACTCGATCCTGACGGCCGTGGGCATGACCGACCACCTGCCCATCATGGTCGTCGCCGTGATCGTCGCCGTGACGGTGATGCTGCTGGCGTCGGGTCCACTGGCGCGCTTCATTCACAACAACCCCACTGTCGTCATGCTGGCGCTGGGCTTCCTGCTTATGATCGGCATGGTCCTGATCGCCGATGGCTTCGGCGTCCATGTGCCCAAGGAATATGTCTATGCGGCCATGGCGTTCTCGGCCTTTGTCGAGGGGCTGAACCTGGTTTCCCGCAAGCGGAAGAGCAAACCGCCGGGCGAAGACGGAGCCGCGCCGCACTAAGACAGCGGAATGACGCTGTAGTTCCCGGCGAATATCGCTTTCGCGCCACAGACGTGATCAGTTGGCGCTGACTACTTCCCTAGACGTGAGCGAACGCTCACATAGGGTCATCCCGCACCGACGCGAAACGCGCGGCGCGATCAATCATAGCTGCAGGCGGAGGGTTGCCATGAAGCTGACCATCAACGGCAAGGAACAGGAATACGCCGGGGAGGAGGATCGCCCCCTGCTCTGGTACCTGCGTGAAGATCTCAAGATGACCGGCACGAAGTTTGGCTGCGGCGTCGCCGCCTGCGGCGCGTGCACGGTGCTGGTGGATGGTGAGCCGGTGCGGGCCTGCGTCACGCCCGCCGCTTCCCTCGCAGGCAAGAAGATCACCACGATCGAAGGCCTCGACACGCCGGCCGGCAAGGCCGTGCAGCAGGCCTGGACCGAACTGGACGTCGTCCAGTGCGGCTGGTGCCAGTCCGGCCAGATGCTCGCGGCGACCGCCTTGCTGACCGCAACGCCCAAGCCCAGCGAACAGCAGATCACCGACGGCATGAATTCCAACATCTGCCGTTGCGCCACCTATCACCGCATCCGGGGCGCCGTCGCACGCGCTTCCGAGATCATGGGGTAATCACCATGGCTGACATAGCAACCTTCTCTCCCTCGCGCCGCTTCGTCATTGCGGCCTTTGGCGTTGGCGCCGCCGGCTTCGCGGTCGGCTGCGACTCGCGCACGGCCGCCGCTGCTGGCCCCGTCACCCTCACCTCGCTGGGCGACTATGTCCGCGTCGGGTCCGACAACACTATCACCGTCTACCTGCGCCACATCGAATTCGGTCAGGGCGTCTCCACCGGCCTCACCACCATCGTGGCCGAGGAGATCGACGCCGACTGGAGCCAGATGCGGTTCGAACATTCGCCGGCCGACAACGCCAAATACGGCAACCCGGCTTTCGGCGGCATGATGGGCACGGGCGGCTCGACCGCCATCTTCTCGTCATGGCAGCAACTTCGCGCAGCCGGCGCTTCGGCGCGCGAGATGCTGCGCCAGGCTGCAGCGAAGAAGTTCGGCGTCGACGCCTCCGAAGTCCTGCTCGTCAAGGGCAAGGCGGAAGGTGGCGGCAAGTCTGCCACCTATGGCGAGCTTGCAGTCGAAGCGGCAGCAATCGCACCGCCTGCGGTCGAGAGCCTCGCCTACAAGGACGCGTCTGCCTACGAGTTCATCGGCAAGGAGCGCAACGCTGAAACGAAGTTCGGCCGTCTCGATACGCCCGACAAGGTGCTCGCCAAGGCCGCCTACGCGCTGGACTACCAGCCCGAGGGTACGCTCACCGCGTTGCTCGCCCGCAGCCCCAAATTCGGCGGCAAGGTCGGCAGCGTCGATGACGCCGCCGCCAAGGCCATCGCGGGGGTGACGGACGTCGTCCAGATCTCCAACGGTGTCGCAGTGCTCGCGACCAATTTCTGGGCCGCCAAGAAGGGCCGGGACGCCCTGAAGATCACGTGGGATGACAGCGCAGCCGAGACGCGCTCCACCGACGCGATGATCGCGGACTACAAGAAACTTCTCGCCAAGCCGGGCCTCGAAGCCCGCAAGGAAGGAACGGGCGCTGCCGGCCTCAAGGGCGCGGGCGAAGTCATCACCGCAGACTTCGAATTCCCCTACCTCGTCCACGCTCCGATGGAGCCTCTGAACTGCGTCATCGCGTACAAGCCGGGCGAATCCGCCACGATCCACTCCGGATCGCAGATGCCGACGGGCGACCAGGCTGCGGCCTGCGCCGTTCTCGGTCTCACGCCGGAACAGGTGACAATCACCACCCTGCTGGCCGGCGGATCGTTCGGCCGCCGCGCAACGCCGGATGCCGATCTCGTCTCGGAAGCCGCGCAGATCGCCAAGGCCGTCAACGGCAAGGCGCCGATCAAGCTGATGTGGACACGCGAGGACGACATCCGTTCGGGCAAGTATCGCCCGATGAACGTCCACCGCATGACCGCGCGCATCAACAACGGCGCGATCGAAGCATGGGGCGACCGCACTGCGATCCAGTCGATCATGGAAGGCACCCCCTTCCTGCCGCCGGGAACGCCTGACTTCTCCTCCATCGAGGGATCGAACGACATCGCGTACGATATCCCGAACATCAGCGTCGACGTTCACCTGGTGAAGAACCCGGTGTCCGTCCTCTGGTGGCGTTCGGTGGGCCACACCCACACGGCCTATGCGAAGGAGCACTTCTTCGACGTGGCCGCGCGCAAGGCCGGCAAGGACCCGGTCGAGCTTCGCCGCACGCTTCTGGCGAAACACCCGCGCCAGCTTGCCGTGCTCAACCTCGCTGTCGAGAAGGCGGGCCCCCTGCCCGCCGGCAAGACGCGCGGCGTCGCCGTGCACCACTCCTTCTCGTCCTATGTGGCGGAAGTGGCGGACGTCACGGTCAACGCCGATGGCACATTCCACGTTGATCGCGTCGTGTGCGCGGTCGATTGCGGCATCGTCATCAACCCGGACATCGTGCGCTCGCAGATGGAAGGCGGCATCGGCTACGGTCTGTCGGCGATCCTCGGTGAAGCGCTGACGCTCAAGGACGGCGCGCCGGTGCAGACCAACTTCTACGACTACGCCCCGCTGCGCATGGCGCAGATGCCGAAAGTGGAAGTGCACCTCGTGCCGTCGACCGAACCGCCGACGGGCGTTGGCGAGCCGGGCGTGCCGCCGATCGGACCAGCCGTGGCCAACGCGCTGCTGGCCGCGACGGGCAAGACCTATGCGAAGCTGCCGCTGGGCACGAAGGCGTAGACGCCAGAAGCTCTTGGCAAACGACATTTCGCCTCCCATCTCGAAAGAGTTGGGAGGCGAACTTCATTGGACATCGTGATCTGGATAGGCGCGCTGGCAGTCGCCCTGTTCGCGCTTGACCGCCTTCTCCTCTGGATGGAAGCGCGCGGCTGGATCTATTGGCGCAAGGTGAAGCGCAAGGGAGCGGGTGGCGGTTATGTCCTCGGCCCCGACGTCTTCGATCCGGGCAAGCGCTATCTGGAAGAAGCGCGCGAAGAGCACATCACCGAGGAAGAGGAAGACGGCGATGACGACGGGAAGCGAAAGTCATCTGACCGCGTGACCTGAAAAAATGCGGGGCTGGTCGGAGGATCAGCCCCGCAAGTTTGACCTCCGCCTCCTCAGGCGGCCTTGGAAGTCGTTTCAATCCATTGCGCGAAAGTCTTCGCAAAGCTGGCGAGGAATTCGCGCGTCTTCTCGTCCTTGATGTTGCCTGCGTCATCGAACCAGTTGCCGACGCCGCTGAGATACATTTCGGGCTGCTGCAGCGTAGGCATGTTCAGGAAGGCCAGCGTCTGGCGCAGGTGATGGTGCGCGCCGAAGCCGCCGATATTGCCCGGCGAGTTCGAGACGACCGCCGCCGGCTTGCCGTTGAAGGCGCTCTTGCCATAGGGGCGCGAGGCGATGTCGATGGCGTTCTTCAGCACGCCGGGCACCGAGCGGTTGTATTCCGGCGTCACGAACAGCACTGCGTCCGCGCCCTTGATCTTAGCGCGCAGGTCCAGCCAGGACTGCGGCTCCTTGCCGTCGAGGTCCTGATTGTAGAAGCCGACGCTCGAGATATCGACTTCCTCAAACGTAAGGCCGTCCGGGGCGAGCGCCTCGATGTTCTTTGCGATCTTGCGGCTGAAGCTGTCCTTGCGGAGCGAGCCGACGAGTACGGCAATCTTGCGGGTCATGGCTTATATGTCCTTGTGAAGCTAGGAATTCGGAGGTCTGGTCTCTTGACGAACGGCCCGTCCGTCACTTTGTTGCAAATGCAACATAGGAGTTTTGGTTGCGAATGCAACAATCTGGACTAAAGAGCCCCGCTAGAATTCCTTCAGATGCGCTGCAGCGGGTCTGGATTGCGCTCGGCCGCGTGTCGCAGGCCGTTCAATGCGAGGTTGAAACGGCCCTCAAGGACGCGAAGTTCCCGGAACTGTCCTGGTACACGGTATTGTGGGAGCTGGAGCGGGCCGGAACGCCGACCCGGCCCAAGGACCTCGCCATCCCGCTGTTCATCCTGCCCTACCAGCTGTCCCGGCTGGTCGACCGGATGGAGAAGGAGGGGCTGGTGAAGCGGATCGCCTGCAAGGAAGACAAGCGCGGCCACCTGCTCGAGCCGACGCCCAAGGGGTTCGCCCTGCGCAAGGCGATGTGGGCGGTCTATGCGCCCGCGATGGATCAGGCCCTGAAACGCGTCAACGACAAGGAAGCCCTCGAGCTTGCCCGCCTGCTCAACAAGCTGGGCGGGATCGAGCATGTCGACTGCGGCGACAAGGGCTGAGCCCAGGGGCTGAACCTGTGGAGCTGAACCCGTGACTTTGCCGGCCGACCGGCTTATGTCCCCGGCCATGGCCGACGGCGCGCCCCCTCCCCCAAAACCGTCAGTCGACATCCTCACGCTGGGATGCCGGCTGAATTCCTATGAGTCCGAGGTGATGCGCGGCCATGCCGTCGCCGCAGGGCTTCAGGACGCCGTTATCGTCAACACCTGCGCCGTCACCGCCGAAGCCGTGCGCCAGGCGCGCCAGGCGATCCGCCGCGCGCGCCGCGAACGGCCCGACGCCTCGATCATCGTGACTGGCTGCGCCGCGCAGATCGACCCCGCCTCCTTCGCCGAGATGCCGGAAGTCACGCGCGTGATCGGCAACGAAGAGAAGATGAAGGCGGAGACATTTACAGCGCTCGACCATCTGGCCGATACGCCGCGCGTGCAGGTCAACGACATCATGTCGGTCAAGGAAACAGCCGCGCATCTTGTCGACGGCCTCGATGGCCGCGCGCGCGCCTTCGTGCAGGTGCAGACCGGCTGCGATCACCGCTGCACCTTCTGCATCATCCCTTATGGCCGTGGAAACTCGCGCTCCGTCGCCGCGGGCGAAGTGGTGGATCAGGTGAAGCGCCTCGTCGCAACCGGGCACTATGAAATTGTGCTCACCGGCGTCGACCTCACCTCATGGGGCGCGGACCTGCCGAATGTGCCCAAGCTCGGAAATCTTGTCGCGCGCATTCTCAAGCTCGTGCCCGACCTGAAGCAGCTGCGCCTGTCCTCCATCGACGCCATCGAGATCGATGAGCCCTTGTTCGAGCTTCTCGCCCACGAGAAGCGCATCGCGCCGCACATGCATCTCAGCTTCCAGTCGGGCGACGACATGATCCTGAAGCGCATGAAGCGCCGCCATTCGCGCGCCGATGCGATTAACCTGTGCAACCGCCTGCGCGCCGCGCGTCCCGAAATGGCGTTCGGCGCCGACCTGATCGCCGGCTTCCCGACGGAGACCGACGAGATGTTCGCCAACACGCTGGCGAGCGTGGACGAGTGCGGCATCGATTACCTCCACGTGTTCCCCTACTCGCCCCGCCCGCAGACGCCGGCAGCGAAGATGCCGCAAGTTGCGCGCGATGTGGTGAAGGCCCGCGCCGCGCGCCTGCGCGAGAAAGGCGCCGAGCGTCTTGGCCTGCGCCTTGATCGCCACGTTGGCGCAGAAGCCTGGGCGCTGGTCGAAGCCGGCAATCGCGCCCGACTGCCGGATTTCACGCCTGTACGCATCGATGGCGCGTCGCCAGAGCCCGGCCGCCCCGCTCTCTTCCGCCTCGCCTCGCGGACCACCTCAGAACTCGTCGGACAGCCGCTATGATCCTCTGGTGGGGCAAGAAGAAACAGCCGGACCCCAAGACCGGCGACATTCCGATTGAGCCGCTGAAGCCGGGCGAGAAGGCCGTCTCTCCGCTCGACAAGCCCGTCGCCAGCCTCGACGAGCAACTGTTCGGCAACGCACCGGTGCAGGTGGAGCCCGAGCTGGGCGACGATCCCCTCGGCATCCGCAAGGCCGCCGAACGCATCGCTGCCGAGCGCGCCGCAGAAGCCGCCGCACGCGAGCAGTCAGTCCTCACCAAGCTGAGCGAAGGCCTGCGCCGCTCGTCTTCGCGTCTTGCCGACGGGCTAGCAGGACTGGCCAAGCGCAAGATTGACCGTGACTCGCTCGATGAACTCGAAGAACTTCTGATCACCTCCGACATGGGCGCAAAGGTTGCCGCCCGCATCGCGAAAGCCTTCTCGAAAGACCGCTTCGACCGCGAGATTTCCGGCGACGAGATCAAGGCCGCGCTGGCAAGCGAAGTCGCCGCCATCCTGAAGCCGCGCGAGAAGATCGTGGATTTCAGCGTCGGCCCCCGCCCGCGCATCGTGCTCTTCGTCGGCGTCAACGGTTCGGGCAAGACCACCACCATCGGCAAGGTTGCCGCCAAGCTGTCTGCGCAGGGCGCGAACGTGCTGCTTGCAGCAGGTGATACCTTTCGCGCCGCCGCCGTTGAACAACTGCGGGTCTGGGCAGATCGCGCCGGCGCGGGCTTCATTTCCAAGCCGCATGGCGCCGACGCTGCGGGTCTTTCCTACGAAGCCGTCGAGATGGCGCGGAAGGAAGACCGCGACCTCGTGCTGATCGATACCGCTGGCCGCCTGCAGAACAAGACGCAGCTGATGGACGAACTCTCGAAAGTCGTGCGGGCCATCCGCAAGGTCGACCCCACCGCACCGCACGACGTCATCCTCGTGCTCGATGCGACGGTGGGCCAGAATGCGCTGGGTCAGGTCGAGGCCTTCCGCGATACTGCGGGCGTCACCGGCCTCGTCATGACCAAGCTCGACGGCACGGCCAAGGGCGGCGTCCTCGTCGCCATCGCCGAAAAATTCGACCTGCCGATCCACTTCGTCGGCGTGGGCGAGAAGGCCGAAGACCTCCACCCCTTCAGCGCCGACACATTCGCGCGCGCTCTCGTGGGGCTGGACGCGTAGGTGGATCCCACACTGTTCGCCTTCGCGCTCGGCATGGGCTCGGCGGTGACACTTGCCGGCGCCAACACCTTCGTGAAAGCGGCGAAGGACATTCTCGGCGCCCGCGCCGTGATGGCCCTGTCCTCCGCCATGCTGATCTTTCCGGCAGCCTTCTTCGTCCCCCTGCCCAGCCAGCAGACCTGGATGATCCTCGCCCTGTCGCTGCCGGCGCACTGGCTCTACCAGACCGCGCTCGTGCGCGCCCTGTCGCGCGGCGATCTCTCGCTTGTCTTCCCGGTCATGCGCGGATCGGCGCCGCTGCTGACCGCCGTCGCCGCGGCCCTCGTGCTGGGCGAACACCTGTCGCCACTGGCGATACTGGGCCTCGTGATCGCCAGCCTCGCGGCCGTGATCTTCGCCCTGCCCGAGAAGGATTTCGGCGGCTCGCGCAAGGTACGCAACTCCGCTCTGCTGTGGGCCGTCGCGACCGGCGCGTGCGTCGCCATCTACAATGTGATCGACGCGCAGGGCGTGCGCTCGGGCCCGTCGCAGTGGAGCTTCATCGTCTGGCTCTTCCTGCTCGACTGGATCGGCATCAACACCATCGCCTTCATCACGCGCGGCCGGCGCCAGTTCATGACATCTGCACGCGCTGCTCTATGGCCCGGTCTTGGCGCGGGCGTCTGTTCACTCGCCTCGTTCTCGATGGCGCTCTATGGCTTCTCCATCGCACCCGTCGCCTACATGTCGGCGATGCGCGAGACGGCTGTGGTGTTCGGCGCGCTGATGGGCTGGTGGTTTCTGCGCGAGGGCTTCGGCGTGCGCCGCACCTTCGCGGCGATCCTTCTCGCTGGCGGCCTTAGCCTGCTGCAATTCGGCTAGTTGCGGCCGCGCAGCTGGGCGGCGCCCGGCCGAAGCGTGTTGCGTGACCAGGCCGGCCGCAGCGTTGCAATGGCCGGCGCCGCATCCCGCCCACCGCTCTTGAGCAGGCTGAACATGCTGTCGGACTCTTCGTAGCCCGTGTCCCGCGTAGGCCAACGGAAGGCGGCCCAGTTGATACCGCGCTCCTCGCATGCGGCGATCCGTGCTGCATAGTATTCATCGACGCCCTGCGCCCAGCGCGATGCCCCGAACTCGCCGAGAAAGATCGCGGCGCCAGCGTTCGCTCTCACTGCGTCAATGCGCTTTTCAAACGTGTTGTCTCCGCCTTCGCTGAACACGGCGATCCCCGCGGACGCTTCCGGATGATGCGTGAAGCCTCGCGGCTCGTAGTCGTGGACGCACCAGACCACGCCGTCGACTGGCGGCGCACCCATCACGGAGAGGAAATCGGTCCGTCCAAACGCGGGCGGCGAGATCAGGATCGGCAATCCCGGCGCCGCCGCCCTCACTTCGCGCGCCACATCGCCGGCAATGCGCTTCCAGTCAGACACATCGCTAACCGCGGCGAGATACTGGTCGGGCTCCCACGCGCCCAACCTCCCGCCGTCGCGATTGAGCCCGCCGACATTCGGCTCGGGCTCGACCATGATGTTGAGCCCCGCAATCTCGCTGCGTCCAACGATCAGCCGCGCGGCATCCGCACACATCGCGCCCCAGGCCGCCTGAGCATCGCGCTCGCGCCAGATCGAATCGACGATCAGGTCTTCGGAAAACCAGTCGCCGGCCGAGTCGCGATGATAAATGAAGTCTGACCTGCCGGGGCCGGAGCGCAGCGCAAGGACAACGAAGAGACCCGCCGCGCGCGCATCGTCCAGCTGCTGGCCCAGCACATCGGCCATCGCAGGGTCGCGACGCCAGGGCGGACCCACGGTCCACAACTCCGGAAAGGACATGACGACAAGATTGGCCCCGGCTTCGGCCAGCGCGTCGAAATCAGAGCGGCGATAGGCCGGCAGCACCGGCCCGCCGCCCCCGATTGTGTCGCCGTCCACCGCTGCGCGCCGCCGTCTCTGGGCGATCACAGCGCCGCGCAGGGCGGGCGCGCCCTGCTGCGGCCAGAGACCCTCCGTACCCGGAGCCTGCGCTGCGACAGGCGGATTGCTGCACGCAGCAAGGCCCGCGGCCCCGATAATGGCATGCCGCCGCGTCCAGCCTGATGCCGATGTGTTGGCCCGGAAACGCTTCATGAACGGCATTCTGGTTTACTGGCCTGAAGAAACTGGAACCAACCGGGTTTCCCGTGGGCTTTTGACCCGTAAATGATGTTGCGCCGCCTTCTTGGCTATTTTCCGGCAAGCCTCGCCGGCGGCCTCGCCAGCTTTGGCGCGGTCTACGCGCTGACGCGCCTTCTCTCCCCCGCCGAATACGGTTTCTACGCCCTCGCGCTGACGGCGATGGGCATCGTCTACACGATCTCGATCACCTGGGCGGAAGCCGCCGCCTACCGCTTTGCCGGCGCCGCGCGCGATCAAGGCGCACAGGCCGATCACATTCGCACGGTCATGGCGATGCTCGCCGTTTCCGCCACGATCGCCATCGCGCTCATGACGTGCGTGATCCTGGTCACGACGGACCCGGTCCTGCGTATCGCGCTGATCGCCGCAACGAGCACGATGGCGCTCGCGCCCCTCGTCAACGCCGCGCAGGAGATGAACCGGGCGCACCAGCGCGTGTCGCGCTATTCCTTGCTGCGCGTGATCCAGGATATCGGCGCTTTCGCAATCGGAACGCTGCTTGCCTGGCAGAGCGGCCTCGGTCCAGCCGCGCCGTTCGTCGGTCTCGCCTGCGTTCTGGCGTTGCTGGCCGTGGTCGAGGGATCGCGGATGTGGCGAGACTCGCGCGACGGCAAGTTCGATCATGCGCGTGTCCGTCCCTATCTCGCTTATGGCGTGCCTGTTGCGCTGGCGCTGGCGCTGAACATCGCGCTCGATGCGGGCGACCGTTTCATGATTGCGCTCTTCCTCGGACCCGAGGCCGTGGGCGTCTATGCCGCCGGCTACGGCATCGCCGACAAGACGGTGGGCCTGCTCTGCATCTGGGCCGCCGCCGCCGGTGGTCCGATGATGATGGCGGCGTGGGAGCGCGAGGAGCCCGAAGCAATGCGCGCCGTCTCCGCACAGGCCGCGCGAACGCTGATGATGATCGCGGCGCCGGCGGCGACGGGCCTCGCCCTCGTCGCGCAGCCGCTCTCTGAAGTGATGATCGGCGAAGACATGCGCGCGCAAGCCGCGCAGATCATTCCGTGGATCGCCCTCTCCGGCCTGATCAACGGCTTCGTGCTGCACTATGTTTCCGAAGCCTTCCAGCTGTCGCGGCGCACGGGCCTGCGCGCAGGTCTGATGGTGATACCGGCCGTGGCGAACGTGGCGCTCAACTGTGTGCTGCTGCCGTGGATCGGATTGATGGGCGCGGTTTACTCAACCGTGGCCTGCTATGCGCTGGCCCTCGTGCTGCTCGCCTCGGTCGGCCGCCGGCATGCGCCGCTGGCCTGGCCGTGGATCGATTTCCTGCGGATCGCCGGCGCCTGCGCCGCCATGGCGATTGTCGTGCGCCTGACCCCCGCCGTCGGCGGGCTGCCCGAACTGCTGCTGAAAGCCTGCGTGGGCGCCGGGGTCTATATCCTCGCCGCACTGGCTTTCAACGTGGCCGGAGCCCGCCATGCAACGCAACAATTCATCCAGCGCCGTGCGCAACGTGTTTGACCATATGCGCCCCACCCCGCTAAGTGACCGCCCATGACCGAGACCGCCCCCACCGAACCGAAGAAGTCGATCCCCAAGGGGGCCGGCAACATCTGGACCGATCTCGGTCCGGTTCTCGCATTCGTGATCATCTTCAACGCCATGCAGAATTTCGCGCCGGAAACCGGCCCCGTCTCGAAGGAGACGGCGATCTTCTGGGCGACCGGCATCTTCATGGGCTCCGTTGCTCTAGCCATTGGCTGGACGCTGCTGAAAGGGCGCACGCTGCCGCCCATGCTGATCATCACGGGCACTGTCGTGATGGTGTTCGGCGGCCTGACACTGTGGCTGCAGGACGAGACTTTCGCCTTCATCAAGCCGACGATCATCAACCTGCTCTTTGCGGTGACGATCCTTGGCAGTCTCGCCATTGGGCGAAACCTCTGGAAGACGGCGTTCGAGCACGCCTTCACCATGCCTGACCATGCCTGGAAGATTTTCGCGCTGCGCTGGGCCGCGTTCTATGTCGTGCTGGCGATCGTGAACGAGGTGATCTGGCGGAATTTCTCGAAGGAGTTCTGGGTCAACTCGAAGCTGTTCCTGTCGATCCCGCTGGCGATCGCCTTCATGGTGATCAACCTGCCCTTCCTGATGAAGCACAACATCGAGGATGGCGGCGCGGGCGACGACAAGAAAGCCAGCGACGCGGCTTAAGCCGGTCAGCGGATCGCGGCGAATTCAGTCAGCAGGCGATCCCACGCACGTTCCATCTCGCCGGTCCAGTCATCGCCCATGATGCGGCGAAAGGCGTCCCGCATCGCGATCATGAAATCGTCGAACCGTTCGCGCGGCACACCATAGCCGTCATGGCGTGAGCGTTCGTCGGCCAGGATCGTGGCGGCCGTCCGTCCCTCGCCAACCTGATCCAGGATACATTCAAGCCCCTGCTGCACCATGGCCGCACGCACGCTGCCATCGCGGTCGAGCCAGAACAGCTTCTCAAGTTCCGGGTGCGCAGCGAAGAGTTCTGCATAGATCGCCGCAGTGGGATCGCCATGGCGCTCGGCCACCGCCTCCAGCGTCGCGAGGATCGCTGGTCCATCCCTCGTTGCATCAGCGTGTGAGATGGTCGGTTCCATCCGGATTGCCAAAGGCGCTGAAGGCGGCCTGCCCTGCGGTTTGCCGATAGTGATCCAGCGCCCAGCGAACGGTCGGGAACGCAAGTTCCTTCCACGGAACATCGTCCCAGGTGAACAGGCCCACCTCGAGACTCTCGACGCCAGGTGACGGATCGTTCAGGAGACGCGCGCGGAAAAATATCTGAACCTGTCCTATGCGCGGAATCGAATAGAGACCCAGCATCGCCTCGATCTCCAGCTCGGCGTTCGCCTCTTCGCGGGCCTCGCGCTTTGCTCCGTCCTCGACGCTTTCACCCAGCTCGAGGAAACCAGCCGGCAGCGTCCAGAAGCCTTTCCTCGGCTCGATGGCCCGCCGGCAGAGAAGGATCCGGTCGCCAGCATGCGCCACTACGCCGGTCACGATTCTGGGATTCACATAGTCGATGAACCCGCAACTGTCACAAACGCGGCGTTCGCGGTCCTCGCCGGGAGGAACCTTGCTTGAAAACGAGATGGGAAATCCTAGGTCGCTCACGATCGCATGATGTCCCTTTGCTGTGCATAGCGGAAGACGGAATGATGGAATTCCTGCGGAGGGGGCTCACCGGCGTCCCCGGCCATCCGTATGCTGATCGGGAATGGAGGCCCGCCCGCCCATGACGATTCGCGCAGAAGCCCAGCGACGCCCAGCCCGCAAGGCAGCCGGCAAGCCGCAGGCAAAGGGAGCCGCAAAAGCGGAATCCTTCCGCCTCACGGAATCGCCGTCGCACCTGCTGCGCCGGGCGGAACAGTTCGCCGCCGACATGTTCGCCCGATCGGAACTTCGCGACGGCGTCACACTGCGCCAGAGCGTGTTGCTGGCCGCCATCGCCGAATCGGAGGGCGCCAGCCAGTCCGACCTTGTGCGGATGACCGGTGTCGATCGCTCGACCCTTGCCGAGATGATGGCCCGGATGGAACACCGGGGCCTGATCGCCCGGGCAGCCGCGCGTGATGATGGCCGCGCCAAATCCGTCCGCCTTACCGCGCAGGGCCGCCGCCGCCTGGACAGCGCGGTGCCCGCCATGCGCCTTGTCGACAAGGCCCTGCTGGCCGCAGTGCCATCCGCAAACCGCACCCTCTTCCGCGCACTGCTGGTATCACTGGCCGAGGCGGCCGATCGCGCGCTCGCCGAGACCGAGGATGCTCCCGCGCCGAAGAAGGCTGCTGCGCCCGTGCGCAACAAGCCGGTCGCGCGCGCAGCCGCCGCCGTCCGCAAGAAGGCGCGCAAGAAGCGCTAGTTGGTGGGAGCGGCGGCCTTCGTCGCTTCGGCGCGATAGGCCGAGACGAAGTCTTCGAGATCAGGCTCGACGAAGTAGTTCCGCTTCGTTTTCACGATGCGGCCCTGCGCGTCGATCAGAAAGCTTTCCGGCACGCCCGATATGCCCATGTCGATACCAAGGTCGCCCGTAGGGTCGAGCGCGACCACCGCGTAGGGATCGCCCTCCGTCGCCAACAGCGTCTTTGCCGCCTCTTCGCCCTTGGGGTCCTTGTAGAGGATGCCGACGATCTCGACGCCAGCCTCACGCATGCGAACCAGCAGAGGATGCTCGATCTTGCAGGGCCCGCACCATGTGGCCCAGAAGTTCACCAGCACCGGACGGCCCTTGTAGTCTTCCAGCTTCACCTGCCCGCCCGTCAGGCTCGGCACATCAAACTTCGGCGCATCACGCACGGGCGATGTGAACGAAGCCGGCGCAGGATCCTTGCCCGTCATCAGGCCGAACGCCACGACACAGAGCCCGGCGAGCACGACCAGCGGAATGATGGCGACGGCGCGTTTCACGGCTCGGCGTCTCCGTGGGCGTCGGACGTCGGATTTTCCGCCTCGTCGAGTTTCCGGCGCGCTCGCACCAGCCTGAAGACAGACCAGACAAGGGCCGCCGCCAGCGCGCCCAGCGCAATCAGGTAGGTGGCGTTCACATAGGCGGAATAGTCGGTGTCCACGTTGGGCATATCAGTCCGCCGCCTGTCTGCGCTGGAACAGCATTTCCGCGCGCGTGCGCATGATCTCGGCCCGCATGTTCATCAGCGTGAGGCCGCCAAACAGGGACAGATACCCCAGCGCCGAAATGTACATTGGGATCTTGAACTCGGCCGTCGCCTTGTCATCCGTCGTCATGAAGGTCGACTGCTGGTGGAGCACCGCAAACCACTCAACCGAGAAGTGGATGATCGGGATGTTCACCGCGCCGACCAGGCAAAGGATGGAGGCCGCGCGCGCAGCCTTTTGCGGCGTTTCCATCGCCTGCCAGACCGCGATGTAGCCAAGGTAGATGAAGAACAGCACCAGCACGGAGACGAGGCGCGCGTCCCCCCACTCCCACCACGTGCCCCACGTCGTGTAGCCCCAGATTGATCCCGTCATCAGGCCGATGGCTGTGAACACCGCGCCGATGGGCGCAGCGGATTTGGCGGCCACATCCGCAATGGCATGGCGCCAGACGAACGAGATGAGGCTCGCGCCCACCATGAAGGCATAGGCGAACAGCGACAGCCACATCGCCGGCACGTGGACGAACATCATCCGGGCGCGCTCGTCCTGCTGATGATCTTCCGGCGCCAGCAGCCCTTTCCAGACGCCGAACGCGATCAGCGCCGCGCCAAGCAGCGTGAAACCCCAGGCGGGCCATTTCGACGCCGCCATGAAGCGGTGCGGGTTGGCGAAGAAAGACATCACGGCCATTGGCCATACGCTCCGGTCTGCGAGTGCAGTCTAGACACGCAGGCCGCTCCGGGGATTTCACATCTTCCGGAACGGGACTGCGGCAAAATCTCTAATCTATCGCGGTTCTTAGCGCCATTGCCGCACCGAACGGCGATGTTGCGATGCCGAACAGCGCCGCCGACCCCGTCAGCATCAGCGGCCCCATCCAGTCCCCGCCGCTCGCCGCGGCGTCAAGCGTGGCAGCCCCGAAGATCATGGTCGGCACATAAAGCGGCAGCGTGACCAGAGCGATCAAAAGCCCGCCCCGGCGCATGCCGGCGGCCAGCGCTGCGCCGATCGACCCGAAGAAGAAGAAGGCAAGCGAACCGACCAGGGCTGCGCCGGCCACCAGCCCGCTCGCCTCGGGCGCGCCCTGCAGCATGATCCAGAGGATGGGCGAGACCAGCGCCAGCGGAATCCCCGTCGCGATCCAGTGCGCCAGCGTCTTGGCCAGCGCGATCCCCTCCATCCCGATGCCCGAGCTGGCATAGGCGTCCAGCGTTCCGTCCTCGAGGTCGGCCTGGAACAGCCGCTCCATCGGCAACAGGCTGGAGAGCGCGAGCGCAATCCAGATCACGCCCGGCCCTGCCGTCTGCAGGGCCACAGTGTCAGACCCCACGGCGAATGGCGTCATGCTGGCGGCGGCGGCAAAGAAGCCGACCGGCAAAGCCGCTCCGCCCCCACCGGACCACGCAAGCTTCAGCTCGCGCATGAAGACGGCGAATGATCCGCTCATGTGTTCGCCTTCAGCTTCGAAAGATCCAGCACGCGCGACCCGGCAAATCCGTCGCCATGGACGGCGGCGATCACCATTCCGCCCGATGCGCGGTGTTCGGCCACCAGTTGGGCCACCAGATCGCGCCCCTCATTGTCGAGGGCGGCGGTCGGCTCATCCAGCAGCCAGAGCGGGCGCGGTTCGATCAGCAGGCGGGTGAGCGCCAGCCGCCGCTTCTGCCCGGCCGAAAGCCCCCGCCCCGGGACGGCGCCACGCGAGCCAAGCCCTACCCGCTTCATCGCCGCCTTGGCGGTAGCCACATCCCGCCCGAAATACCGGGCCCAGAATCGGGCCTGCTCGGCGGCCGTTTCGGCCGGTTTCACGGCGTCCAGATGCCCCAGATAGTGCAAACCGTTCGCATCTTCGGACCCGGAAAGGTTCACCGTCCCGGCCTGCGGACGTGTCAGGCCGGCGAGAATGCGCAGCAGGGTCGATTTGCCCGAGCCATTCGGCCCACGCAGCTCAAGCGATTCGCCCGAGGCGACCTCAAAGGACACACCCTCGAACAGGAGGCGCAGACCCCGCGCTGCTGCGAGATTCCGGGCTTCAAGGACCAGTGATGAGGCGCCAGCGCCAAGCAATATCTTTACCCCTTGCGGCTCAATTGCGTCCCTGTACGGCGTCCTGTAGGAACGCCGCCAGAGCGGGGGGCCGCCGGCTCCCGCACGTCGATATTTCGATGCCCCGAAAGGCGCCCCAGCATGCCGTCCCTCGACAGTTTCAAGTCCCGCAAG